>Ga0210408_10000047_pt1 | contig 176675 bp, 138 predicted proteins | sample IncBWH4MmetaG_FD_155471 | JGI IMG/M metagenome (GOLD analysis project Ga0210408, IMG submission 155471) | Forest soil microbial communities from Barre Woods Harvard Forest LTER site, Petersham, Massachusetts, United States - Inc-BW-H-4-M | ecosystem: Environmental > Terrestrial > Soil >... | reverse complement strand
GGATGTGCGGGTAAACTCCTACAGCGAAATCGACAACAGCATTCTGTTCTCGCACGTGAATGTAGGCCGGCACTGCCGGATTCAACGGGCGATCATCGATCGCGATGTGCACATTCCGGAGGGCACCACCATCGGGTTCGACGCGGAAGCGGATCGGCAGCGCTATTTCGTGACTGACGGGGGCATCACCGTGGTGACGCGGGACTACTCGCTGTTCGAGAATCCGGTGACGGTGGATTACTTTACAAGCGAGTGAGAAGGGTAGTTCTCAGTTCTCAGTTCTCAGTTCTCAGTTCTCAGTTCTCAGTTCTCAGTTCTCAGTTCTCAGTTCTCAGTTCTCAGTTCTCAGTTCTCAGTTCTCAGTTCTCAGTTCTCAGTTCTCAGTTCAGTTCTCAGTTCCTAGTACCGAGTACCTAGTTCCAGTTCTCGGCCTTCGGTACTAGCTATCTCATAAGACAGTTGGAAAGGGCGCGGCTTCAGCCGCCCCGTAAAAGTGGAACGTCTACGTGCTGAATCTTTCGGCGGCTCGGGCTTTTGCCTTCGCGGCTTCTTCTTCGCGGTTTTTCGATGGGGCATTTGTTTCGAGCGAACGGAGAAGACGGCCTGAGATGGCGGAAATCTCCTCGATCGCGGCCGCAAATGCGGCTTCGTTGGCCTTCGATGGCTTGTTGAAGCCCGTAATTTTTCTCACGAATTGCAGGGATGCGGCCCGAACCTCGTCCTCCGTAACCGGCGGATCGAAGTTGAAAAGAGTTTTGATATTTCTGCACATCGGCTGGGACCTCACAAATTTGTGATTCCAGAATATCAAACTGCCGGCCCATTCAGGACCAGGGCCCGGTCGTTATAACTAACAGTTCCAAGCTGTCATCCTGAGCCACGCTGTCATCCTGAGCGTAGTGAGGCGGAGCCGAGCGGAGTCGAAGGACACCATTGCAATGTAAGCAGAGATGAACCTGGAGAGTCATTTCTGGCACGGAACCATAGGGACTGGACGTACATCGTCGCAAATCTTTCCCGATCCCGCACCGGCACAGTCCCTAAAGCGCCGCCGAGCCGTGGTGGAAATGTCTCCACAGGCCGCAGGCGCTGCATATAGACATGGGGTGCTTCGACTCCGTTCGGCTGGCGCCTCACTTCGCTCAGCATGACAGAGCTCAGCATGACAGAGTTGGAAATCTCGCGGGTCCAATGTTGCTTTATTTTCGCAGCTGTTCTGAGCTGCCTTCACGGCATGACCGGCAGCACAAGATGCGACGGCATTTCACGGGAGCAATAGATGCGCTGGGTCGCGGGGACGAAGTCGGAGGCTGTGGCCCGGTAGATACTGGGAACGAATTTCTGCGGGTTGCGGTCGATCACCGGGAACCAGGTGGACTGAATCTGCACCATGATGCGATGACCCTTCAGAAAGACATGGTCGTGATCGCGTAACGGAATATCCCATTTTGTCGGCTTATTTGGGGTCAACGGGTGCGGCTTCTCGTAGCTGGCTAAATAACGGCCGCGGCGAACTTCCATCGCGATGGGTAGTTCGTAGCCGTTGAGAGACTGCGCATAGTGCCCGGGCTTCGGCCCGTCGTCGGGATTCCAGTCGTTCTTCTGCGCGTTTTCCGGATAGACATCGATCAACTTCACGACGAAATCGCTGTCCGTGCCGGAGGTCGAGGCGAAAAGCGCGGCCGCGAGCGGGCCGGTAACGGTGAGATCGTTCTCCAGCGGCTCGCTGACGAATGATAAGACGTCCTGCCGGTGATCGACGAAACGCTGGTCCGCAACCTCCCAGTAGCGCCAGTCTCCACCCGGATAGGTTGGCGAGATGGGGCGCTGGCGGTAGGGGACGGGGTTGGCTGGATCGGAAACGAATTCCCGGTAGTTTTTTCCGGGGCTGCCGGGAAGTGGCGCGGTGAACGAGAGCGTGCCATCGGCGTGCAGGTAGAGATTGATGGGCTTGGCTTGTTGGGGAGGCCACTGCGCGTAAGTACGCCACGTGTTCGATCCACTCTGAAAAGTGCTGGCTTGCCACGCCGGCTTCTCACCTTTGTCGTGCAGGTAATAGCGGAAGAAGGGCGCTTCAATGTTCTCGCGAAACTCGCGGGCAGTCTCGTGCCCGCCGAACGGAATGATTCCGATGTTGTCGCCCTTGGGAGAGCGCCATTCCCCGTGATACCACGGGCCCGCGACGATGAAGTTCGTGTGATCTGGATCGTTCTCCTCGGCGTGGCGAAAGATCCGCCACGGTCCCCAGGGATCTTCCTGATCCCAGAATCCGGCGACGTTGAGGTTGGGAACAGTGGACGCATGAAGCTGGCGGACCCAGGCTTCCTGTTTCCAGAAGTCATCGTAGTCGGGATGCTCCATGGTTGAGTTCCAGTAAGGAATCGAGCCGTGCAGGTACTTGGCGTTGACGTTCGAGAGCGGGCCGAGGTCGAGATACCACTGGTAGGTGTCGTAGGTCTCGAAATCAAAATGCACGTTCTTGTTCTTATCCGCCTGCTCCATGACGGCATATTCGAAGTCGTAGCTCTCGCGCAGCGCGCCGTAGCGATGGTCGTCGTCGTTCATCCACTGGTCGACCGGGGAAGCTTGCTCGCTGATCGCTTTGAGGGCTGGGTGGGGCTGAAGAAGTGTGAGCGCGGTCGTCAAGCCGTCGTAGGAGACCCCATACATACCTACTTTTCCATTATTGTTGGGGACGTTTTTCACCAGCCACTCTATGGAATCGTAGGCATCCGTGGTCTCGTTGGTGGCCTTGGGATCCTTGAGATCGACCCAGGAGGAGAGCTTGAATTCCCCTTCGGACTTGAAGCGTCCCCGCAGATTCTGGATGACGAAGATGTAGCCATCCTGCGCGAGTTCCTTTATGGCTGGCGAAATCTTGTCTGGGGCCTTTGCGGGAACTCCGTAGGGAGTCCGCCGGATGAGAATCGGCAAAGGGCCCTGCTGATCGACGGGCGTGAGGATCACGGTTTGCAGGTGAACTCCGTCGCGCACGGGGATCATCACTTCCTCGAACTTGAAGGGCGGAGGAGTGGCGGGTTTCTGCGCGGTTTCTTGGGGAACGGCAGGGACGAATAACAGCAGAGGCAGAACAAGACCGAAGATCGAGCGCAACGTTCCTCCGGAATTCGAGCCGGAGCATCCGCTGAGCGCAGGTCGACCGGCGATATTGGTGAGAAAGATCGCGCGAATCTTACGGGCGGCGGAAGGCGAAAGTCAACGTGACGTTCGGAGGGAGTCGCGCGGGGTGCAAACTGAGCATCGTCGCACCCGCGCAATCCGCGCGTTGATCAAAACCGTTTAGAACGACACCCGCGCGCTCACCTGCAGTTCGCGGCCGGGCGTCATGGCCATGGTGATGGTTCCGAACTGCGGAGTATTGACGAAGCGGTTGGGCGTTCCGAGATTGACCTGGTTTAGTGCATTGAAGGCCTCTCCACGGAACTGCAGACCGACTCGTTCGCTGAGGCGGAAGCCGCGCGCCAGTGCGAAGTCGAGGGACTGCAGCCGTGGACCGTAGACGGAGTTCCGTCCGACGTCCCCAAAAGTGTAGGCGGCGGGCGTGGCGAAGGCCGCAGGATTGAACCACTTTTCGGCGGTATGGGTGCCCGCGCCGAAGATCGGCTGGCCGGTGTAGTTGGCGCGAATGGGATTTTCTCCCAGGACAGTTCCGGCGTTAGCGGTATCGCCGAAGACGGAGATCGTGAACGGCATTCCGGATTGCACCTGATAGATGGTGGTGAAATGCCAGTTCTGGGTCAACAGGCGAGTCCATTCTGTGCGCCGGTAGGCCGGAATGTCGAGAACGCTGCTGAGCGCGAAACGATGGCGCACGTCGCAACCCGGTCCCTTCTCGGCCTGCAGGTCACTGTTGTTCTGCGGAATTGCGGATTCGTCCATGGGGGAACGGAAGTCGGGCGCGTTGGCAAGATTCTTGGAGAAGGTGTAATTCGCCAGGAAGCTTAGCCCGCGGGAATAGCGGCGGCGCAGATTGACGTAGCCGGCGTCGTACCAGCTCTGCGCGGTGTTTTCGAGCAGGTTGATGGTGCTCACGGGGAATGTCTGGCTCTGCACGACAGCGGTGGCGCTGCTGGGCGTGAGCGTGGTTCCGGGAACGAAGCTGAGAGTTTTGAAGGGGCGGCGCGGGCCAAGCGGGCCGGGGCCCGGAGGCGCGTTGTTGATGAGGTGCGAACGCTGCAGGTGGAAGCCACGTGCTCCCAGATAGCCAACTTCGAGGGTCGTGTTCTGCCCAAAACTTTTTTCGACTTGCCCGTTCCATTGCTGGACGTATTCGGCGGGGGCGTGCGGATCAAATGCGGTAAAGCTGACCGTGGTCGCGGGCAGCGTGCCGGTTCCGAGCACGGGCGTGCCGAAGTTCAGACCCTTCGAAAAGAGCGATGCGGGAGGTGTGAAGTTATCGGCCTGCTGCGTCTCGGGAAAAACGTAGGGCACATTGTGGCGCTGGTTGCACCAGGTGTTCTGATCAACGGGCGTGTAGAAAATCCCGTAGGCGCCGCGGAGAACGATACCGAGGCGCGGAAGATTCTTCGCGATTCCGATGCGGGGAGCAAAGTTGTGCTTGTTGGCATACATCAGGCCCTTGGGATAGCCAAGCTGGCCGCCGATGAAGACCGAGGGGACACCGCCGTTGAAAATCAGGTTCGTGTTGGTGCTGTCGAGATCGTAGAGAGGACTGGTGTACTCATAACGGAGTCCCAGGTTTAGAGTCGTGGTGGATGTAATCTGCCAGCTGTCTTCGCCGAATCCGTCCCAGCCCCAGTTACGCAGGTTCATTTGCGGGACGCCGGCCTGGCGCTGCTTTACGGTCGGCAGGCTCAGCAGCAAACTGGCGAATCCTGAGCCGCTGCCGTCGTTGAATCCGAATTCCGAACTGTAGCCACTGGTGTACTGGTAATAACCGCGGTTCTGGAAGAATCCCCACATTGGCCAGATGTAGCGGCGGGCGTCGCCACCGACGCGAATGCCATGATGTCCGCGCTGCCAGGCAAACGTGTCGCGGAGTTCGATAGTCGTATCCCAAGCGTGCATCGGGGTTGCGGCGAAGGTGTCGCCAATTCCGGTGTAGCCTTGCGCAGCGAACCAGGGCGCGCCCCAGGCTCCGGCACCTCCGAATCCGATGCCCTGGATGCCGAGCTGAGCCACAATGTCATTCACGTTGTTGTTCTGCGAGGTCCGATCCATCGACAAGCGGGAAAGCGCAAGGGACGCCGTGTTCAGCTTGGTGCTCGAGAAGACATGGTTCCAGGAGATCACGGCCTGCTGAGAAAGATTGTCGAAATTTGCGCCGAATCCGGGCAGGTTCTCGGTAGTCGAAGTCACACCGCTGCTGGGCGAGAAGCCGTGCTCTGACCCGAGCGAGTAGCGGGCCATCAGTGTGTCATTGTTGGAAAAGATGTGGTCCAGGCGCGCCGTGCCCTGATCCTGGTAATGGCTTTCGTTCCGAACGTCAAGGTAGTTGTTCGAGTCTACCCCCGAATTCATCATCATCATGTTGGGAGCTGGGACATACTTGAGCAGGAAGCTTTCCAGCTGCGTATTGATCCGGTTGGCAGGAATCTGGTTATTGGGAAACTGCGAGCGCGTGTATGGAAAATTCGAAGGACCGACGGGCAGAGCTGGATTGTAATTCGGATTAGCCACTGCAGTCGTTGGATCGTAAATCCTGATCTTGCTCATGCTGAAGTCGCCCGTGAGCTCGGCCATCGTCGGGACGGTGAGGATCTGCGCATCGGCTTGCGAGAGGCGGAAACCTTCGTAGTTGAGGAAGAAGAAAGTCTTGCGTTCTTTACCGGCAAGCGGTCCGCCGAAGGACGCGCCGAAGTTGTTCTGAACGAGGTGATTGTTGCCCATCGATGCAAAAGGACTAGCGTCCATAGCACCGTTGCGGAGAAATTCGTAAGCTGTGCCGTGAAATTGACTGGTGCCAGAACGCGTGACGATGTTGATCTGACCTCCGCCCGCGCCGCCCATATCAGCGGTGAAGCTGCTGGTGACCACTTGGAACTCCATCACCGCATCGGGAGAGGGACTGAGATTTTGAGTGTTGAAGGTGGGATCGGTGTTGGTGGCACCGTCGAGCAGGAAGAAATTCGCATTCGGACGGCTGCCGCCGATCACGATGGCGGAACGCTGACCGGGACGCCAATAGAGCGGATTCGTTTCGCCGGTCTGCGCGCCGAAGCCCACGTGTGTTCCGGGGACGGTCAGCACGAGATCCTGCAGCATGCGTCCATTGAGCGGCAGTTCCTGAATCGACTTCGGCTCGACGACCTCGCCGACACTGGCATCGGTGGTGCGTAGCACGTCCGCAGATGCGGTCACATGAACACCTTCGGTCACCGGTCCGATTTTGAGGCTGACGTCGATGGCCAGCTTCTGTCCCACTTCGAGGTGCAAGCTCTGAGTCACGGTGGCAAAGCCCGAGGCCTGGGTCGTCAATTCGTAGTCATCGGGCCGAAGGGCGGGGGCATAAAACAGGCCCCTCTCGTTCGTCGTGACCACGCGAACCGCTCCCGTGCTCAGAGCTTTGAAATGTACGGAGGCCTTGGCGATCGGCAGAGACTGGGAGTCGGTGACGGTGCCGGTCACGACCGCATTGTCGCTCTGGGCAAAAGCTATCACCGCGAATCCGAGAACCAACAGCATTGCGAATGCACGCATACACCCGTCCTTGAACCCGCATGATCGGGGCGGAGAAACCTGAAGTTGCGGAAGCGGTCGAATCCTGGCCCACCTGCAGAGGATTGTGACCCCGAGTGCCGGCCACTTTAACGACGGTGGAACGCGCCATCAATAATTGGAAAGGATTAGGTGTTGTGAAGACTGGCGCGCCGGGCTGTGCCCGCGGAATGTTTTTCAAAACCAAAATGAAAAGCATTCTCTCTTTTCAGGCGTGATTTCAGCCCCTGCTACAATTCCTTGCCTCATAATGACTTGCTGGGCCACTACGAACTTTTGGTAGGACTACAACGTAATCATCGTGTGATGTCAGTCTTGGGGTGTGCCGGGTCTCGCACCGCGGTCTCGGACTGATAGCCAGGAGTTCCCGGGAGCGCTGGTTGGAAGACGCCCAAATTGTCAACAGCCTGGTACGACGCTGCATCGCTGGAGACGCAGTGGCGTGGGAGGAGATTGTCCAACGCTATAACCGGCGCATCTACAATATCTGCTATCGTTTCGCGGGGTCGGCGGACGACGCCCAGGATCTCACCCAGGAAGTTTTCATCAAGATGTATCGCACTTTGAGCTCCTACGACGTGGAGCGTGGTGCGTTCATGACCTGGTTGACGACCATGACGCGCAACCTGCTGGTGGATCATTTCCGCAAGACCAAGCAGGACCGGGTCACGGATTCGATGGATGCGGCGCCTTCCGAGCACGAGGATGCCATGCCGCTCAGTGAGCAGATCGAAGACAAAAGACTCCCCCCGGATGCCCGAGTTCAGAGCCGGGAAACCGGGGAAGTGGTGCATGAGGCCCTGCAGAAGCTGTCGCCGGAACTCCGGGAGGCAGTGATTCTAAGGGACTTACAGGATATGGACTACCGGGACATCGCGAGCGTCTTGAAGGTACCCGAAGGGACCGTGAAGTCCAGAATAAACCGGGGGCGAGCGGAACTTGCGCGCCTCCTACAACGTATCTACAGGCAGGTGATGTGATGCCAGGTGAAACCCACAACGGTATGCAGTGCAATGAGTTCGAGACTCTCCTGTTTGACGCTCTCGACCAGAAATTGCCGGAAGGGCAACAGGAACGGTTTCGGGCTCATGCCCGCGTGTGCGGCAAGTGCGGACCGATGTTCGCAGAAGTCGAGGCGGGGCAGCACTGGCTGAAGTCGCTTGCGGAGGTCGAGTCTCCAGCCAACCTGGTGAATGAGATTCTGGCCGCAACCACGGGAATTCAGAGCTACCGGCTGCAGGCTCCGGTAGCGGCAGAACATCGGGCTTCGCTGGGCGAGAGAATCCGCGAATGGGCGGATTCCCTGTTCGCACCCGTCTGGGGTACAGTGCGGCAGCCGAGGTTTGCTATGTCGTTCGGCATGGCATTTTTCTCCTTGTCGGTCGCGCTGAGCGTGGCCGGGGTGAAGCCGACCGATATCAAGTCAGCCGATCTGAGCCGGAGTGGTTTGCGCCGGACCTACTACACCACCACGGCCCGGGTGGTGAAGTATTACGAGAATATCCGGTTGGTCTACGAGATCGAATCGAAAGTGCAAGAGATCAAGAAAGTCACTCGACCCGACGAACGTAAGCAAGAAAAAGAGCGGGAGAGGAATCACAAGAACAATACCAGTGGAGACCCCGAGCCCAGACAGGAGAGAAATTATAGCCGCGACGAGAACCAGCCCGTGCTGGCATCTGGCCCGCAGAATCCATTGGCCGTGTCGGTGATCACGACCAGGAGAGATGTATGAACTGCGCCAACCACAACAATGTTGCAGCAGTGGCTTATTGCCGCACTTGCGGAAAGCCACTGTGCGCCGCCTGTGTGCGCGATGTCCGCGGAACGATGTTCTGTGAGCACTGTCTGGCCGAACGCGTTGCCGGTGCTCTTCCACCTGCTCCGCCGCCCGGTAGCCCGGGCTTCAACGCTTCCCCTAATGTGGAACGTCTGCCCAGCCCCGGCATGGCCGCCGTCCTCGGATTCATCCCCGGTGTGGGCGCGATGTACAACGGGCAATTCATGAAGGGCTTTTTTCACGTGATGGCCTTCGTGTGCCTGATATGGATGGCGGATCACTTCGGGCCCATCATGGTTCCGGTATTCTTCGCATATTTCTTTTATCTCGTGTTTGACGCTTACAAGACGGCCCACGCGCTTGAGCTGGGTCAGCCTGTGCCCGATCCGTTTGGCTTTGAACGGATGTTCGGACCCACGCCGCATCCGCGGATGGTCTCGGCAGCAGCCCCCACAAACTCGACGGTTCTTCCGGCAAGTACGGCGGTTGAGCCGCCCCGGTACCGCAGCAGTGTCCCAACGGGCGCGGTGATTCTGATTGTGCTCGGTTTGATTTTCCTGCTGCACACGATCGGAATGTTTGAGTTCGCGATTGATCGCTTCTGGCCTCTAATCCTGATCGGCTTCGGAGCCTGGTTGTTTGCGCGGCGCTGGGGCCTGCTCGGCCAGGCCGATGGCGCATGCACCTGTGACCGTTGCAAGATGCGCTGCATCATGTGGCCCGCGATCATGTTCACCCTGGGCGTCCTGTTTCTGATGGACAATCTGCATGGACCGGGTTTCGAGAGGACCTGGCCACTGATTCTGCTGGTGATTGGCGGCGTGAAGTTGTTGCAGAGCAACGCATCGGACGCAGGGCACGTTGGCGGGCCTCCCGTGCTGCCGCCTGCGGGGGCCGCACCACCTCCGGCTCCGCCAATGGACAACACGAATCGGCCTCCGAGCGAGGTGAGCAATGTCTAGCCCAGTGGTCACTCCCAGAAAGCGCCGCTCGATGACAGGACCGTTCGTCCTGATCATCGTGGGAGTCATATTTCTGCTGGGCAACATGCACCTGATCTCCTGGGGACGGCTTGGAATATGGTTCGCGCATTACTGGCCGTTGCTACTGATTGTTTGGGGCGTACTCAAGCTGGTCGAGCACCAACGCGCCAAGCAGGAAGGCGTGGCTGCGCCAGGCATCGGGGCCGGAGGAGTCATCCTGCTGATTTTCCTGATCATCGCTGGGCTCACGGCCAGCGAGGTGTCACGTGTTAAGTGGGATGAGTTGTCGGACAAGTGGGGGCTGGATGAGTCACACTTCCCGTTCACTGGAAACTCGTTCGAGTTCGATGATCAGCTCACGCAGGACTTACCAGCGGGCGCTGCCGTAAAGGTCGTGAATGACCGCGGCGCGGTGAATATCAACATTTCCAATAATGACAAAATCGAGGTCAGCGCTCACAAGAAGGTTCGCGCGGACAAGCAAGGCGAAGCGAACCAGTGGAACGAGCAGACCAAGCCGCAAATTACTGTCAGCGGGAATCTCATCACGATCAATGCGAATACCCGGGGTGCAGGCAATCACCCGGTGATGGCGGACCTGAACATTTCCCTTCCCCGCAAAGCAGCGGTGACGATCGCCGCGCAGCGAGGCGACGTGAATGTGATGGGCCGGGATGGGACGGTGGAGATAGCGAACCAGCATGGCGATGTGAACGTCGAGGACGTAAACGGCGATGTCAACCTGAACCTAGACCGTAGTTCGGTGAGCATGGGCGGGCACAACTCGGCGCGCATTTCGCAGATTTCTGGCGATGTTTCCGTGCAAGGACGCTCAGACGAAGTATCGATCAGCGACGTGAAGGGAGCGGTGCGCCTCAACGGCGATTTCACCGATAGCGTAAAGCTCTCGAAGATCGGGAAATCGGTAAGTTTCAAAACCTCGCGCACCGACATGGAGTTGGCGAAGCTGAATGGGGATTTAGATCTCGATTCCGACAGCCTGCGCGCCGACAACGTGACTGGGCCCTTGCACGTGAGCACGCGCTCGAAAGACATCACTCTGGAGGCGGTGTCCGGAGATGCGCGCATTCAAAACGAGAACAGCGCGGTCCAGATCGAGCTCAAGTCGGCCGGCAATATTCAGGTCGATAACCGAAACGGGGACATCAACGTAGGCATTCCTGACAAGGTGGGATTCAAACTCGACGCCCGCAGCCAGGGCGGAGAGGTGGACGCGAGTTTCCCTGGGGTTAAAGTCGTGAACGACGACAACGGTGGGACGGGTGCAGGCACGGTTGGAAATGGCGCGGCCCACCTGGTGTTGAACAGCCAGCACGGGAATGTCACGGTCCATAAAGGCACGTCGGAAAACGCCCACTCCATGCCAGAGCCTCCGCAACCTCCGGCTCCGCCGATGACACCCAAAGTTCCGAAGCTGCCGCGAAATTCTTCTTCGACGGAGCCCACGGAAAACTGACGGGAGTAGCCGTGGCAAACACCGCCACGGCCGGACAGGCGAGGGCGCCTGTCCCCACGCGAGCAATTTGCGAGAGTTTCGTTGTGAAGACCCAGCCTAAGTTTCGCAAAAAGCGCGAAATTTAGGATGGGGCACCGCGACTTACCCCAGGGGCTGAAGCCCCCGAATCTCTCGCCAACTGGTGGACGGCCTGAAGGCCGTCCCTTTCAAAGCAGAGTTAATCAAACCCTCCCTAAGCAGTCGCCATCTTTTCTCTCACCAGCGCATCGATCTGGTTGAGGACCTCGTCTTCTGAGAGCTGGGTGGAGTCGATGACGATGGCATCTGGAGCTGATACGAGGGGCGAGGTGGCGCGGGTGCGATCGCGATGGTCACGCTCCCGTAGTTCCGCTGCCATCGCTTCAGCGGACGGTCCCTTGATCTTCTGCTGATCCAGACGGCGCTGCTCGCGCACGACCGGGTCCGCATCCAGAAAGATTTTGAGGTCGGCGTGCGGGAACACCTTTGTGCCAATGTCGCGGCCCTCCATCACCACGCCCCCGTCCTTTCCCATCTCCTGCTGACGAGCGACCATCCACTCGCGCACGGGTGGATGCACGGACACGCGCGAAGCTGCCTCCGTGACGTCGCGCTCGCGAATCCGGGAGGAAACATCCTTGCCATCCAGAAGCACGCGATTGCCGCCAATGGTCGGCTCCAAGACAATACGCGAGTTCTCGGCGAGCTTGCGCAGGGCGGCAGCGTCGTCAAAGGAGACGTCCCACTCAATGGCTTTCAGAGCAAGCGCCCGGTACATGGCGCCGCTTTCCAGATTCACATATCCGAGCTTGCGCGCCAGCCGGGAGGCGATGGTACTTTTTCCAGCTCCGGCGGGACCATCGACGGCAATGATGAGTTTTCGAGCAGGCGTAGCGTCCATGAAAAGGGTAGTAAACGTATCCTTGAAGGCGTCTCAGAGTATCAGAATCGACAGATCGTTTGAAATCCTGGCATTGATGCCGCTGTTCATGGGGCGTGCAGAACGAGATTCCTCGCTGCGCTCGGAATGACAAATTTTTCGGAATGACAAATCTTAAAGTGCTTCGGATGACGGGTTTTGAAGTTCTCGGAAAGACAAGTCTCGGGCAAGACCACCGCTCAGGAGCGACGTGGTTCGATCAAAGGCCGCGGGGAAGATCTCGGCAATTTCGCATTTGGGGAAAAAGCCTGTCTGGGAGGAGAGACCTGGATTAGCGAGCGGTTTCCCACGTGGACAAAACTCAGCTCGCGGGCGGCGAGCAGCGCGTTCACCGCTTCTTTCACACGCGAGCGCGGCACGAAATTTCCAAAGAAATTTTCCAGTTCTTGTTGATCGGCTGCAATCACGCACTCCAGATACTTCGAGAGTAACGCGGTGAGAGCCTGTCCGACCGACAGTTCGATTCCTTCGCGCACCGCGTCGGGAGCCCAGCGATAGAGGACGTCCCAGAAGGCGCCTTCGCTCGCTTTGTAATCGACGCGAGTAATCCGCAGGCGGGACCAAAGCTCGGCGAGCCCGCGATCCATAGCCGGTTCGGAGAGGCTGCCACCCAGCCGCTCGCGCAGCCTCTGCTTGGAGATGGGTCCGTCGCGCCGTATGACTTCGAACGCGTCGCATGCGAGCTGCGAATACTCGGCACGTGATCCGGCCTTGGGAGCTTGTCTCGGATTCCGTTCCCCCACCAGCGCATAAAAATACGGGAAAGCGGACGCTGTCACCAGGAAAGCATTGTTTTCGTCGAACAGGTTGGCTTCGAAGGCGGCGCGATCGCGCAACAGGCGCACCATTAATTCCCGCGCGTCCTGCGCCCGCGGATCGGAAAAGGAGTGCTGCCAAGTGGGCAGATGATCTTCTGCGCCGACCCAGGCGCCCACGAAAGTCGGGACTAAAAGCGGCTGCTTCAACGGGTAGAGCAGGCAAAATCCCACGGATTCCAGGAATGAGCGGCCATCCTCGAGCGTGCGCACGGGGTGCCCATCCAGATGCCATTTCGCGATTCGCGCCTGCTGGAGTTCGGACTCGGTCATACGGTGATTAGAACACAAGAAGGCGGTCGTCAGTCGTCGGTCGTCAGCAGAGGCAACGTCTTAATCGCAGACGAAGGGTCGTGGTGAAGACCAGGCTCCGAGCTGCGAGCTGCGAGCAAACCCTTGATCGCTCGAGGCTCGAAGCTCGGAGCTAGAAGCTAAATTCGCTTGAATGCCTTCTGAATGTCCTTCATGGAATAGCGCAAAACCACGGGGCGGCCGTGAGGGCAGGAGAAGGGGAAATCGGTCTTGGCGAGTTCCGCGAGGAGCCATTCCATCTTGTTCTGCTCAAGCGGCATGTTGACTTTGATTGCGGCGTGACAAGCGATGGATGCGGCGATGCGGGTGCGCACGGTCTCGAGATTCACTTTTTGATCTTCTCGCGATAGTTGCTCCAGTAACTCATGCAGCATGTGCTCGACCTGGGAGGCGTCCACTCCAGCGGGAGCGATTTTGACAGCGACGCTGCGCGTGCCGAAGGGTTCGACCTCGAAACCATTCTTCGCTAACTCGTCAGAAATTTCGGCGAAGACGGCCTGCTGAGCGGGGGTGAGTTCCAGAATCAGCGGCATGAGCAGGCGCTGGCTCTCGACTCCCTTCGCTGCGCGTTGTTTCAGGATTCTTTCGAACAACACGCGCTCGTGGGCAACGTGCTGGTCGATGATCCAGAGGCCCTCATGATTGACAGCGAGGATGAAGGACTCGCGAATCTGGCCTAGCGGTTTGAGCGAACCCAGGGTGGGAGCAAGTTGGCTGGGAGCCTCGGGCTCATCGGGGAACGCGGGAGCACAAGTGTCGTCGGGAACGACCTCGGCGGCGCGGGCCAGGGACACGGCTGCATTCGCCTCCACGGCGATTCCACCTTGGAATGAAAATCGCTCAGTGACGGCGGGTGGCGCAGGCGCTTCGAGCTGGAACGCCCCCGCATTCGCGGGTTCATAGAACGCTCGCCATGCATTCGAGACCTCTCCCGGTGCATGTGAGCCGGGCGATAAGGAAGGGCTCGCGGTGGGATGCGCGTGAATTTCGGAAACGAATTGCGGCACCGGACGAGCCTTCATCAAGGCTGCGCGAATCGAGTCGCGCACGAAATCGTGGATCACGCTTTGCTGCCGGAAACGGACCTCGGTTTTCGACGGATGTACGTTGACGTCAACCTCTTGACTCGGCATTTCCAAAAACAGCAGCACCACCGGGTAGACGGTGGGCGGCATAATGTTGCGATACGCTTCGGTGATGGCGTGCTGCACCCGGCGATCGCGAATCAGGCGCCCGTTTACGAAGATGTAAATCGAGTTGCGGTTGAGCTTCTGGATTTCAGGCTTCGAAACAAAGCCATGTATGCGAACTTCGCCAGGCTCGCTGGGCAGCTCGTCCTCCTCCATGCGGCGCCAGGGCGGCGGTTGCGGCAAACCGATGCGCTCCAGATGCTGAAGTGCCGCAATAGGGAGAAGTTGGTCAAGTATCTCTTTTCCGAAGACCTGGTAAAGGCGCTCGCCATGCCCGGCTACGGGCGCCGCCACCAGCAGTGCGTTGGTCGCCGAGTGCAGTTCAAAGTGCTTATCGGGATGCGCGAGTGCGTAGTGCGTCACCAGGGATGCGATATGCGAGAGTTCTGTCGATTCTGCCTTCAGAAATTTCTTACGCGCCGGGGTATTGAAGAAGAGGTCACGAACTGTGATCGAAGTGCCCAAAGGGAGCCCAGCTTCCTCCACCTTGAAAATCTTCCCGCCATTGATTTCAACTACCGTTCCAGACGCCTCTCCCGAAGCACAGGTTTCCAGGCGCAGGCGGGAAACGGAAGCGATGGAAGGCAAGGCTTCGCCGCGGAATCCCAATGTCGAAACGCTAAGAAGGTCTTCGGCGTTCTTCAATTTTGAAGTGGCGTGGCGTTCGAAGGCGAGCAGCGCGTCGTCGCGCACCATTCCACAGCCATTGTCGGTGATCTGGATGAGCTTCTTGCCACCTGCCTCGACCTGAATGCGGATGCGCGTGGCCTCGGCATCGAGCGCATTTTCAAGGAGCTCTTTGACCACGGATGCAGGCCGCTCCACCACCTCGCCGGCGGCGATTTTGTTGGCAACGGCTTCGGAAAGAACGTGGATCCTGCCCATGATGTCGGATGGCCCGTGGGTCAGTCTCTCAGATGACAACTGGGAAGGTAAAGCGAGCTCAGGTAAGCTGTCTGACGACTATGGGCAAGATTTCGCGTCGCGCCTTCCTGAGACAGGCTGGCCTAGCGGCGGGTGCGGGCGCGCTTTCGCGCGGTTCCTGGGCGCACGCCATGCGGGAACACGCGCGCACCAAGCTGGCAACGGACCCACGACGGCCGCAATACCATTTGCTCCCTGCGGCCAACTGGATGAACGATCCCAATGGCCCGATCTTCTATAAGGATCGTTACCACATGTTTTTTCAGTACAACCCCAACGGTGCGTTCTGGGGAACGATGCATTGGGCGCATGCGACGAGCCCGGACATGATCCACTGGCAGCATGAACCGATTGCGCTTGCGCCCACGCCCGGTGGATACGATCGTGACGGCGTGTTCAGCGGCAGTGCGCTGCTCGACGGCAATACGCCTAACCTGATTTACACGGGCGTTCTGCCGGCAGCGTCGCCATCGGAAATCACTCTCGACGACGGCCAACATCAATGGCGCGAGGTGCAATGCCTGGCAACATCGACCGATCCCGACCTTCGTTCCTGGAGGAAGCTGCCCGAACCCGTGATTGCGCGGCCGCCGCAGCATTTGTCGGTCACCGGTTTTCGAGATCCGGGGGTGTGGCGGGAAGGCCGGGAGTGGCTGCTCACGTTGGGCTCGGGAATCCGGGGTAAAGGCGGGGCGGTCCTGCTGTATGAGTCTCACGATCTGCGTCAATGGACGTATCGGCATTTGCTGATTGAAGGCCATGCCAGCGGAAAGACCGCCGCCAATCCTGTGGACACGGGCGATATGTGGGAGTGTCCGGATTTCTTTCCTCTGGGAAATCGTCACGTGCTCATGATTTCCACCATGGGGAAGGTTTTCTGGAAGACGGGTCGGTACCATGATCGCCGGTTCACCGCTGAAAAAGAAGGCGTGGTGGATTTTGGGTCCTACTATGCAGCGAAGACCATGCTGGATGAACGCGAGAACAGGATTCTTTGGGGCTGGATTCCAGAAACGCGTCCGGAAGCGGAGTATCGCGCTGCGGGCTGGGCTGGAGCTATGGCACTGCCGCGCACACTCTCGCTTGATAGGGATGGAGGCTTGCGGATTTCGCCTGCGCCTGCGGTTGAGGTCTTGCGGGCTCATCATTCGCAGGTGAACGGCGGGGATCGGAATCGGGACAAGGTGTTGGCGAGCATTCGCATCCGCGATCAAGCGGGCGAAATTCAGGCGCGCTTTGCCGCGAAACGCGGATTCCTGCTGCGCCTGCGCGCGGAAAAGGGAGAGACCTTTGCCGAAATCGCCTACGATCCGCACAACAAAGATCCAGAGCTACGCGTGAACGGAACGGCGGCCCCATTTGAAACCAATGAAGGTGTCACGTTGCGCGTGTTTCTCGACGGCTCGGTGCTGGAGGTGTTCGCAAATGAGAAAGTCGTGATTACCGCCCGGGTATACACGGCCCCAAGCACACCGCTGCTCGTGGATGTTTCCGATCCGACAACGCTTGAGTCCCTGGACGTCTGGCAGATGCGGCCGATCTCGCCGGACCGGCTTACTGGAGGGACAGGCGCTCTCGCCCGTCCGGGGCTGGAACCAGTGGTCCTCTCGGAATTGTCCCCGGGCAATTTCTGAAAACGAACGCGCGCGTCGACGGGCGGGGGACGCCCGTCGCTCCATTGACGGCACCAGCAGCGTGTAGACCCGCAGCTGATTGGCGGCTACAGGTAGGATTCGCCGCACTGGAACCCAGAGAGATCCATCGCGGGATTCGCGAGCTCGCCATCGCCCTGGAAGGCGAGCGGAAGCGGCCTTGTCTTCCGCACAACCGTTCGTGACGCTCGCTCACGGATGATGGTGGAAGTGAATCAGCACTCCGTGAACGACAAATCCAACGACGAACCAGAAGGCTGCCTCCAGAATTCGTCTGAAACGTGGGGTCATCGCGTTGCCTTTGCCAACTCGAACTTCATATCGACGGTCGTATATATTCGATTTGCTTTCGAATCCACTACTGCAGTTGCGCTATTTCCGGATGACACCGATTCCCAAATCCCGCAATTGCGCGTCGGTCACCGGCGTGGGCGCATCGACCATCAGATCCTTGGCCGCGGCGGTTTTCGGGAACGGGATAATCTCGCGCAAACTATCGGCGCCCGCAAGGATCATGACAATGCGATCGAGGCCAAGCGCGATGCCGCCGTGTGGAGGGGTACCGTACTCGAGCGCTTCCAGGAAGAAGCCGAAACGCGACTTGGCTTCTTCTTCACTCATGCCCAGCGCTTGAAAAATCTTCCGCTGAATGTCCTGACGATGAATTCGGATCGATCCAGAACCCAGTTCGGTGCCGTTCAGCACGATGTCATAGGCAAGGGCGCGCACCATCGCGGGATCAGACTCCAGCTTGTCCATGTCTTCTTCGTGCGGCGAGGTGAACGGATGGTGTGCAGCGACCCAGCGTTTGTCGGCCTCATCGTATTCAAACATCGGAAAATTCGTGACCCAGAGGAAACGGAAATCGCCGCGCTGAAACAGGCCATGTTTCGCCGCATACTTCTGAGCCAGGGCGACGCGCAGCAGTCCGGCTGAGGCGTAGATGGCGAGCTCATGCGGCGTGACTTTGCGCTTGCTCGCCGGATGGTCTTCGCCGCCTGATTGCGCCGAGCCGCTGATCAGCACGACCAGGTCATCGGCGGCTGCACGGCATTTTTCCTGAATCTTCTTCGCGGCATCAGGAAAGTTCTTTTCAATGCGCTTGAAGTCTTCGAACAGCTTCGCTCCGCCCTTGGAATTGAACATGGGCTTGATCTCATCGCGTTCCTTGCGTGAGAGCTCGCCTACCTTCGGAATCCGTATCGCAACCACGGGCAGATCGGGGTTTACTGCAAGCGTCTGCAGATCGGGCGGCGCGAAGCAGTCGCGAACTTCCGTAAATTCCGGCAGCCGAAGGTCGGGCTTGTCGATGCCGTAACGACGGATGGCCTCATCGTAATCCATGCGCGCAAATGGTGTCTTGATTTCATGTCCGGCGGCACGGAAAGCCGCCGTGAGAAAACCCTCTACTGTTTCCCAGACTCGCTCGGGCTGCGGATAAGACATCTCTAAATCGATTTGCGTGAATTCGGGCTGGCGATCGGCGCGCAGGTCTTCGTCGCGAAAACAGCGCACGATCTGGAAATACTTGTCGAACCCCGAGATCATCAGGATCTGCTTGAACAGCTGTGGGGATTGCGGCAAGGCATAGAACATGCCGGGCTGAACGCGGCTGGGCACAAGATAGTCGCGGGCGCCTTCAGGTGTGGAACGAGTCATGAAGGGCGTCTCGATTTCGAAAAAGCCCTGCGCGGACAAGTAATCGCGGATGGCCAGGGCAACCTTATGGCGCAGCTCGATATTGAACTGCATGTTCTCGCGGCGCAGATCAATGTAACGGTACTTCAATCGCATCTCTTCGTTGGCGAGTGCCGTGTCGCCCGGCAGGAACGGAGGGTGCTTAGCATCGTTCAAGATACGCAGTTCGTCGGCGACCAACTCGACTTCGCCGGTGGGAATGTTCTTGTTGATGGTGTTCGCGTCGCGCAACTTGACCGCGCCAATGACGGCAATCACGAATTCATTGCGCAGCAACTCTGCCTTTTCGTGAACGGCAGGTTTGGACTCTTCGCTGAAAACGACCTGCGTGATGCCGGAGCGGTCGCGTACATCCACAAAAATGAGATTGCCGAGGTCGCGGCGGCGGTTTACCCATCCCATCAGGACCGCTTTCTTGCCGGCATCGGAGGCGCGCAGCGCGCCGCACATGTGAGTACGTCTCAGGTCGCCTAGAAAGTCGAGCAAATGTGTGTCTCTTCTTGTCGGGGATACGGCCACAGGCCGAATTGGAGATTATAAACGGCGCGCCTGCCAGGTTGCTGTCACTGAGAGCCGGCGGGACGGCGGCACTACTCCTCAGCGCGCCGCCGTCGCCTGCTGAAACCTCAGTTTCCAATCGTTCCCCTGCTTCACCCAGATCGAACTGATGTGCTGGTAGCGGGGAGTCTCGTCGTCGTAGTGCACCATCCGGATGATGACATCGTACGTTACTACTGCAGCGCCTTCATTCAGCGGAACTACCTGGACGTCGTAGGGGCGGTATTCGGCCAATTCGGTCGAAGGCAAGTCCCCCAGGATTTCTTCACGGGCATGGGTTTTGCCATCCGTGCCGATCGAAATGAAATCGGCCGTAAGCGTGCGCGCGTAGAAGTCGCGATCACGTTTTTTCTGGGCGTCGGCCAACTGGTTCTCAAGCGAGATCAGCTGCTCTGCAAGAGGGCTCAGGGCCTTCTGCTCGCCGTTCGAACGATGAACTGCTGCGAGACTGAAGTCCTGAAGCGCGAAGAACGATGCGCCGAGCAGCGCCGACAAGAGGCAGATCGCAAGAGCAGATTTCATAGGGCCCTCCGGAACCCTTACAGACTAACACTCGCGAATGCTCCTGCTGCTATTCTCAAATGAGGAGTGTCACTCAACTTGCCGCCGATTCTGAATGCTCGTGGACTTGCGAAATCCTACGGAGCCAGTCCACTTTTCCAGAATGTGTCATTCACGGTGTCGGAAGGAGACCGGATCGGCTTGATCGGTCCGAATGGGTCGGGAAAGTCGACGCTGCTGGGAATTCTAGCGGGACAGATCGATTCGGATGACGGGGAACTGGCCGTACGCAAACGTGTGCGCATGGCCTTTGTTGTCCAGAGTTCGGAATTCGTGGAAGGAAGAAACGTGCGGCAGGTGGTCGAGCACGCGCTGGAACAGGCTGCCGTACCTCAGGACGAACGCGCCAACCGGATGGCGGAGATGCTGGGCCGCGCGGGATTTCAGGACTTTGAGGCCGAGGCAGCCGCGCTTTCAGGAGGCTGGCGTAAGCGGCTGGCCATTGTGAAGGCGCTGGTCCAGATTCCTGATGTTCTGCTGCTCGATGAGCCAACCAATCATCTGGACCTCGCCGGCATCGAGTGGCTCGAAGAGGAAATCGAGGCTGGCAGCTTTGCGTGCGTGGTCGTCAGCCATGACCGGTACTTCCTGGAAAATGTTGCCACAGAAATGGCCGAACTGAGCCCCGTGTATCCGGACGGCATTTTGCGCGTGCACGGAAATTACAGTGCGTTTCTGGTGAAGAAAGAAGAATTTCTGCACGCCCAGGAAAAGCGACAGGAAGCGCTGGAGAACCGCGTGCATACGGAAATCGAGTGGCTCCGACGCGGACCGAAAGCCCGTACGTCGAAATCGAAAGCGCGCATTGACAAGGCCCACGAACTCATGGGCGAACTGGCGGACCTGAACGCACGCACGCGTACTGCAACGGCCAAGATCGACTTCTCCGCCAGCGAACGTCAGACCAAGCGCCTGATTGAATTGAAGGATGTTGCCTACAACATAGGCGGGCAAACACTGTTTCAAGGACTGAATTTTATTTTGACGGCAGGCACGCGCCTGGGGCTGGTCGGCCCCAATGGCAGCGGCAAAACGACCTTGCTACGATTGCTGCGCGGAGAAGTCTCGCCGGAGAGAGGCGAGATTCGGCGAGCCGATGCATTGAAGATGGTGTACTTCGATCAGAATCGTCCACTGGATCTGAGCCTGACCCTGCGACGCGCTTTGGCGCCGGACAGCGATTCGGTAATTTACCAGGATCGCGTTATTCACGTGGCGGCCTGGGCAGCGCGATTCCTGTTTACCGGCGAGCAGCTCAATCAACCGGTCGAGCGTCTTTCGGGCGGCGAGCGGGCGCGCGTCCTGATTGCCCAGTTGATGCTTCAGCCTGCTGACGTACTCCTGCTCGATGAGCCTACCAACGATCTCGACATTCCAACCCTCGAGATTCTCGAGGAAAGCTTGCTTGAGTTTCGCGGAGCGCTCGTACTCGTAACCCACGATCGCTACATGCTCGATCGCGTGTCGACTACTGTGCTTGGGCTGGATGGATTGGGCGGTGCGGAACGATTTGCGGACTATTCACAGTGGGAGACCTGGCAACAGGAGCGCATCCAGATCACGAAAGAGGCGACAACTCGGAAACCACTGAAAACTGCGGCCTCATCATCATCGCCTGCAAAGAAAAAACTCTCATATCTCGAGGCTCGGGAATATGCGGGCATCGAACAGCGCATTGCCGAGGCGGAGGACATGGTCAAGATCAGGCGGGAGACGGCAGAAGATCCTGCGATCGCGAGCGATGCTGGACGTCTAGTTCGGGCATATCACGAACTGGAGGAAGCGCGGAAAGCCCTCGACTCTTTATACGAACGGTGGCACGATCTGGAAGAGAAGCAGCGCTGACGCGGATCTCCACTTCGTGAAGAGACGCTCCATCGGTACCCCTAGGCGCGCGCGAAATCGATATAGCCTCGTTGAACATCGGTTCTCACCAGTTTGACCTTTAAATTGTCTCCCACATCGAGGCCCTGCTGGCCTTGCACCAGCATGCCTTCCACATGGGGCCGCAACACGCGCACAAAAGTTCCCTTCGCGTTGGCTCCGGTCACGATTGCATCGAACAGGTCGCCAATGCGCCCGCTCATGGCCAAGGCTGAGATGCGTTTGGTCATCTCGCGTTCCACCTTGCGAGCAGCATCCTCTTTCAGAGTGCAATTTTTCGCGATGGCGCCCAGTTCCTCGTCGGAGTAGCCATTTGCTTTCTTGCTGAGCAATGACTTGATCAGGCGCTGCGTGACCATGTCAGCAAAGCGGCGGTTCGGCGCGGTGGAATGCGTGTAATCCTGCACGGCGAGCCCGAAGTGGCCGATCTCGGGATCGCCTGGACGTTCCAGCACGTATTCCCCAGGTCCCATCAGCTTGATGACCGCTAAAGAAAGGTCGGCGAAATGCTCGGGATCGGCAGCCTTGCGTTGCATCAGAAAGTTGTTAAGGGCCTTGGAATCTGGTTCGGCAGGCAGATTCCCTTCCTGCTCTGCCGCCAGTTGCACGATGCGATCCCATCGCTCGGGGGTCTTGACTACGCGGCGAATGGAGGACACGTTTGCCAGGGCACGCGCGACGACTTCATTGGCGGCGATCATGAAGTCTTCGATCAGATCGGTCGCAGGGTTCTTCTCTTGTTTGACGACATCTACAACCTTGTCGTTGACCAGCACCGGACGCACTTCGATGGTTTCGATATTGAGCGCCCCATGCTGGTATCGCTGCTGCTTCAGAGCTTTTGCCACGTCGTTCTGAAGCTTTAATTGTGCTTGCAGGTCGCTCGACGCCGCGACTTTCGGCGAAGCTGGGGCTTCGCCTTGCAACCAGGGTCCGATACTGTTGTAGGTGAGTTGGGCCTTGTTGCGCACGACGGCGCGATAGACGTCGCTCGATTTCACGTGGCCATCGCTGGTGACGACGAACTCGATCACAATGGCAGCATTGTCCTGGTTCTCGAGCAGGGACGTGATGCCAGTGGACAACGCCTCCGGCAACATGGAGAAATTCCGGATGCCGGTGTAGACCGTGGTCGCTTGCGTAGCGGCATGCTGGTCGATGGCTGAGCCTTTGGGAACGTCCCCGTCCACGTCGGCGATACCCACCAGCACTTTCACGTCGCCGTTCGTGAGCGGCTCCGCTACTTCGATCTGATCGAGGTCCTTCGAGGTGTCATTATCAATCGAAGACCAGAGCAGCGCGCGGAGGTCACGCAGATCGCCGCCCGGAGCAAGCTGTGGCGGTTGGGACTGCAAACTGGCAAGCTGCTGCTGGACGGCGGGGGGAAAATCGGGCTGGAATCCGTGCGCGAGCATGACTTGTTTTGCCACGGCTTGCAGGTCGATCTGGGGACGAGCGTCGTTCATGAATTCTCCGCTGCGTGTCAGTGCCAGAAGGCTACCATGGCTGATCGGAGAGGGTCTCGTGCCTGCAGGCAGATGCAACGCGGCGGTCGTGATATCCTGACAGCAGCTGCGTTCCCGCCTTTTAGGCAATTTTCCCGCAGTTTCCTGAGAAATCATGATTTCAGTAAGTAACGTTTCTATGCGCTACGGCGCTAAAGTTCTGTTCGATGAGGTCTCGACGGCATTCACGCCGGGGAAGCGCTATGGCCTGACGGGGCCGAACGGCGCCGGCAAATCCACTTTCATGAAGATTTTGACAGGCGAGATGGAGCCGCAGAAAGGCGCCGTCGTGCGGCCGAGGAAGTTGGGTGTGCTCAGCCAGGACCAGTTCGCCTTCGATGCCTATCGCGTGATTGACACGGTCATCATGGGCAACAAGCGGCTGTGGGCCGCGCTCGAAGAGCGGGACCACATTTACGAGAAGCCTGAAATGTCAGACGAAGACGGCATGAAGCTGGGGGAACTGGAAGGGATCGTAGGCGAGGAAGACGGCTACACGGCGGAGAGCGATGCCGCGATCCTGCTGCAAGGCCTGGACATTCCCGATGACGCTCACGAACGCAAGATGAGCGAACTGCAAGGCGGACAAAAAGTCCGCGTACTGCTGGCGCAGGCCCTGTTTGGGCATCCCCAGGCTCTGCTGCTCGACGAACCAACGAACAACCTCGACCTGGATTCCATCCACTGGCTGCAGGGATTTCTTAACCAGTACGACGGCGTGGTGCTCGTGATCTCGCACGACCGCCACTTCCTCAACAGCGTCTGCACCCACATCGCCGACATCGACTACGAGACCATCATCACTTACACGGGCACCTATGACGATATGGTGGTGGCGAAAACCCAGATCCGATCGCAGATCGAATCGCAAAATGCACAACGCGAGAAGAAGATTGCGCAACTGAACGAATTCATTGCCCGCTTTGCCGCCGGCACGCGTTCGAGCCAGGTGCAATCGCGCAGAAAAGAAGTAGAGCGGTTGCAGGTAACGGAACTGGCGCGCTCGAACATCCAGCGGCCCTACATCAAGTTCGAGCAGAAGCGCCCTTCCGGCAAACACATTCTGGATGTGCAGGGCTTGTCGAAGACGTACGGCGAGAAGGAAGTCATCAAAACGTTTAAGGCAAGCCTACTGCGCGGCGAAAAGATCGCGCTCATGGGGCGGAACGGGGCAGGAAAAACGACTCTGGTGAACGCTCTTCTAGCGAACTCTCCCACCGTTCCCGAGACGGAGTTACGGAAAACCAGCGGCTACGATGGCGCATTTCTGGATTCCGGAAAGGTAACCTGGGGACATGAAGCCAGCGTCGGCTACTTCGCACAGGATCACAAAAGTTTGATTCAGCCTGGAATGACAGTATTCGAGTGGCTGCATCAATGGGATCTCTCGGCGTCGCACGAAGAGGTTCGCGGCCTATTAGGCCAGATGCTGTTCGCCCGCGAGGACGGCAACAAGAAGACGGAGGTGCTTTCCGGCGGCGAAGCTGCGCGCGTGATCTTCTGCAAACTCATGCTGCAGAAGCCCAATGTGCTGGTACTCGATGAACCAACCAACCACCTGGATCTGGAGTCGATCAACGCTTTGAATATCGCTTTGCAGCGCTACCAGGGGACAGTGTTGCTGGTCACGCACGATCATGATCTGATCGATGAGGTCGCGACCCGGATCTGGCACTTTGAAACCGATCACAGAATCACAGATTTTAAAGGCTCCTACGAGGAATACCAAACGGTCCACGCATAACGGAATTTCACAGAGTTCGATAGGAGCGTGTCCGCTCGTGGTCGGGGCTGAAAATGTACGCGCAAACAGGTACGGATTGCGCTAACTAATGTGGATTTCCATGTTAGCAAAGGACGGACGCGAACCTGGGGACCAACGCAGTGGAGCGTAATTTTCGAGAGAGAGGCTTAACTCCGGTACTGGCATTGCTAAGTGGATCCGAGGTCCACAACTTTGGCTTGTGGCGTGATGCCGACATGTCGGCATATGGTGTTTGTATCTCTCTACTCTTTAAGTCCTGCTTTCGTAACAATGCTCGAAGTGCCTATTGATTGCGGCGCCGCATAAAGTTCTGATGCTCACCCGCTAACCTGGGGTCCTTCCCGGAACCCTCTTTTTCGAACACAACCTCGCCTGACGGAAAGCCTAAGCTCCTGTCCACGCGAAGGCGCTTGTTTAGCGGGTTCAACATGGTGCTGCAGTGGCAAAAGCAGCCAATTTTTCTTGTCTTTGGCAAATAGAGAGCGTAGCGTTCCATGTTACAAATACCGAACAGAACAAGGTCGCAGCCCGACCTCGCCGCGGCATGGGATGGCGACCTGCAGCATTGAGGGGAATAGCATGCTATCGGCAGGGCAGAATCTGCGAATGGTTCGCGAGCGGCTTGGGCTTACCATGCGTGACGTGGAAACCGCGAGCACAAACATAGCGCTCAGACATAAGAGCGAAGAATTTGCCATCCCACCGAGCCGGCTGTCCGACATCGAAACTAAGGGTGTGGTTCCCAGTATTTACCGGCTCTATTCGCTATCCGTGATTTACCGTTGGGATGCGCGTGAGATTCTGGCACTTTATGGCGTTGATCTGAACGGTGTAGTCGACGATCTCCAGTTGAGCCTTCCTCCCAAATCGCACAAATCCGACGCGCTGGAGGCTAGCACGTTGACGCGCATCCCGGTGCGGCTTGACCCAAGTTTTGATCCACGGTTTACGCTAAACATGGGCCGTATGATTGAGCAATGGGGAGTGGTGCCGCTCACTTACCTGGCGCAGTTTGCTGACCGGCGATATACCTATGGATACGTCGGCAGTGAGGACTTTACGATGTATCCGATCCTGCCTCCGGGCACGTTCGTACAAGTTGATGAGTCGAAGACGCGGGTGGCGGAAGGGGCGTGGCGATCGGAATACGAGCGGCCGATTTATTTTGTGGAGACGCGTGAAGGCTATACCTGCTGCTGGTGCACGCTCCAGCAGGATGGGTTGGTACTACAGTCGCATCCCCTTTCGCCGGTGCCGGTGCGGCTCTTGAAACATCCTCAGGAAGCGGAAGTGATCGGCCAGGTCGTGGGGGTAGCGATGAGACTGGGCGAGTGGTCTACTGTCGAGCCTTCACCAGAGCCGAGAGCGCGTGAAGCACTGAACTGAGATGACGCCGGGATCCTGCGCTCGGGTCATTCGGAAGCGACTCGGCTTCGTGATCCTTTAATTGCTGCAGAAAGTGCTGCTGTTCCATACCATTCTGCCCGCTGGACTCCCGTGCGTCTTCGAGTAAGTTGCGCAACGGAGTTCTGAGGATCTGGGATAGGTTATTTTTGTGAGCCTCTGCGAGAGCGCGCTGAGCGGCCTCTTCTCCATACACCCGCGATAATCCCCAGTGCGAATACGACCCATCGTCCTGACGCAGACTGGTGAGGTACTCGAGCTTCCCTAGAAGACCCGAAACGGCGTGCAGAGTTCTTGCTTGGAGGTCTTCTTTTACCGACTTCAAGGTCATCACGTTGTTACAGTTTCCGGAAACCCTACGGGTATGTGATTCCGGGGCCCCCTAAGCTTGTAGATTGCAAGTTATCACGATGCGAATCCTTCGCAAAGGAGATGCATCGTGAAAAAGCTTCTTTGGATGCTTGCATCCACCATCATGCTGCTAGGCAGCTTATCAACTCAAATTTCGATTCACTCAGATGGAAATCCGACCTGTATACCAGGTACAAAAACTTGCAAGCCTTGAAAATCAGAAACTTAACGAGGGGGTGAGTCCATAGTTGAGGGGCAGCGTCAGAAGGCAGTATAGTCTGCTGGGAACACAACAGTATGGCGGTGCCGCGCTGGCTCTTCTTTTATCTGTGGATCGCACCCCACGCCTTACAGGCGGTGCTGGCTATCGTGATGATCCGTCGCAGGCTGCTCCAGCAATTTCCCGCGTTCTTCGCGTACACCGTATATGAGGTTGTACAGTTCCTGGTCCTCTTCACAATGGACCAGTTCGATTCAGTGCCGCAAATCCAATGGGGCACCACCGAGATAATCGGGAGAACAGGTAGCATGATACTGCGCTTCGTCGTAGTTCATGAGATCTTCGACAATGTTTTCCAGAGTTACCCTGCGCTGAAGGCCTTTGGAGGTGTAGTGTTCCGGTGGGCAACCGTCGTATTGATGATCATTGCGGTGACGGTGGTCGGGTATAGCGCAGGAACTGACTTGAACCGGTTCACGGTGGTGTATACCATCCTGGATCGCGCCGTCAGCATTGTGCAGTGCGGTCTGTTGGTGCTTCTCGTATTGCTGGCACGTTTTCTGAGTTTCCCCTGGACGAGCTACGCTTTCGGAATTGCATTAGGCCTTGGGTTCTTCGCCAGTGTGGATCTCGGGATTGCCGCCCTGAGGGCCCAGTACGGTCTGGCGGTCGCCGCTGAAATCACAGACCCGATTTCGATGGCTACGTATCATTGTTGTGTTCTGTTCTGGGTGGTTACCCTCCTGCGGCCGGAGCGAGTCATAGGCCGAGTAGGTTCTCCCCCAAGTCAGGAACTGGAACACTGGAACTCAGTCCTGCAGAGGTTATTGCAGCAATGACGATTACCCTGCTTCTGATTTTGTTTGCGTTGGCTGCCCTGGTCTTCTTTGTACTCGGGGGCTTCGGACCCATCCGGCATCTGGACCAGAATAAGCTAAGCAAGCACATTCGGGAGGTAGATCTGGAGGCGTTTCGCAATCTGGTCGACCCGGACGAAGAAGAATTTCTTCGCGTCAATCTGCCGCCGAATGAGTTCCGAGCTATTCAGCGACAACGCCTGCGCGCGGCCCTTGACTACGTGGCAGCGGTATCGCATAACGCGGCTTTGCTCCTACATCTAGGACAATCCGCCCGGCGGAGTACGGATGCCAGGATTGCGGAAGCGGGGCAGAACCTGGTGGAGAATGCGCTTCGTTTGCGCCTGTACTCTGCATTGGCTATTTCTAAGCTCTGCTTGCGAATCGCCTTCCCAGTCGCGGTGCTGCAACCTGCCGGCATCGCCGAACGATATCAGCAGATGACGGAAGGGGCTGCGCAACTCGGCCGTCTGCAATACCCCAGCAACGGGGCTCTCTTTTCGCGAACGTTATAGGAGTACTCCCACCCGGCGAAGTCCCAATCCTCTCATTCCTGCCCTCCGGTGGCAGTCAGAAGTGTTTGTTCGTTTTTCGGAACAAGCGGAGCTCAGAGAAAAAGGTTCCTGGAAACAGGGCTAGGCTTGGTCACGCAGTATAGGTCCGCTGGAGCCCGTGTCGGGCCCTTCCCCTCAAGGACACCGCCACGGGCTCTCAGTGTGTCACGGATCTTCCCGGTCGCCGAAACGCTGTTCACCGGGAATCACAGCCGAGGCTTTCAACCTGTCTCAATCTTTCGAATCATCAGGCCCTATCGAGAATTTCTTGTCCGTGCCTTAAAACTGCACTGAAATGCCTCTTCTCCCTCTGACCAATGTCAAAGTATTATCGATATCAAGGTCCTATTGTTTAGTCCTCGAGTTTTTGGTCTGATCGCTTCATAGCATTTCGGGTTCTGCTTGCTTGCGGGCGCTGGGGAGCCTGGCGCGGTGGCATATCCTGAGCTGTCCAGATCATTGCAATTCAGTCGTCGCCATTCGGGTCGCATTTCTGGGGGCATTTGGAGAAGGAGATAAACATGAGTACAAACCCGAAGGGCAGAGCACTTATAATGCGCGGAGAATCCGGGCCGGCCGGCGCCGAGCAGCGGTTGAAAGAATTGGGCATCCAGCTCCCCGCGCCCCCTGAGCCATTCGGTACCTACGTGGAAGCGGTGCAGTCGGGCAATCTGCTTTTTCTGAGCGGCATGCTTCCCACCGAAGGCCACGGCGCGAAATTCATTGGGCGCGTCGGTGCGGAACTCGATGTGGAAGCTGGCCGCAAGGCGGCTCACCTCGCAGCGCTCAACGTCCTCGCTGTCGCGCGGCAGCATTTGGGATCGCTCGACAGAGTCAAGCGCGTCGTTCGCCTCGGCGTGTCGGTGGCCACTTCGGGAGATGTCCGCGAACAGCCGAAAGTCGCGGACGCTGCTTCGGAGTTGCTGCGAGACGTCTTCGGAAAGGACAAGAGTCCTTGTCGCCTGGTGTATGGAGTCGCAAGCCTTCCGCTCGGCACCCCGGTCGAGTTGGAAGTGATCTTTGAGATAGCGGGGTAAGGTCACCGCAAGTAATATTCGCGCGCCTCGGCGGCAGTCGCAGGTGCTTCTCAACAATCGCTGAAACTTCATAGGAGGATTTATGGCAACGAGACGAGTTGTACCAATGGCAGCGACGCAAATGAAGGTCGCGCAAATTTCTAAACCGGGAGCAGGTTTTCAGATTGTCGAGCGCGAAATTCCTGAGCCGGGCGCAGGGCAAGTGCGCATCAAAGTGCAGGCCTGCGGTGTTTGCCACAGCGATGTGCTCACCGTAGAAGGCTCCTGGCCAGGAATTCAGTATCCCCGCGTGCCCGGGCACGAAGTGGCCGGCATCATCGATGAAGTGGGCAGCGGCGTTTCTGCCTGGAAGAAGGGGCAGCGTGTCGGTGTCGGCTGGCACGGGGGCCAGGACAACACGTGTCGGGAGTGCCGGCGCGGAGACTTTCGTAACTGCCAGAACGTGAAAATCTGCGGCATCAACTATGACGGTGGGTACCAGCAATACATGGTGGCTCCGGTAGAGGCACTGGTGGCAATACCGGAGAATCTAAATGATGCCGAAGCCGCGCCCCTGCTCTGCGCCGGAATTACGACCTACAACGCGCTGCGGCACAGCGGAGCGTTCCCGGGCGACCTGGTTGCCGTGCAGGGAATCGGCGGGTTGGGTCACCTGGGCATTCAATTCGCGAATAAGTTTGGCTATAACGTGGCGGCCATCGGGCGCGGGCCCGAAAACGCAACGCTCGCAAAGAAACTGGGAGCGAACATGTACATCGATAGCAAGGCGACCAACGCCGCCGAGGTCTTGCAAAAAATGGGCGGCGCAAGGGTAATTCTGGCGACGGCCCCAAGCTCGAAAGCGATGTCGGAACTGATCGACGGTCTGGGACCGAACGGTAAACTCATGGTGATCGGTGCGGCATTCGAACCCATTGAGGTCACGCCGCTCCAGCTCATCAGCGGCAGTCGAACCATTCAGGGTTGGGCCGCGGGAACACCGGCCGACTCCGAGGACACACTGCGCTTCGCCGAACTAACTGGCGTGCGTCCCATGATTGAAACCTATCCGCTTGAAAAAGCCGCTGAGGCTTACGCGCGAATGATGAGTGGGAAAGCAGAGTTCCGCGTTGTGCTGACGATGTGAAGCTGGCAATAAAGAGGGATACTGTCGAGCATTGGTTCAACCAGCTTGCGAGGACGGAAATAAGCGATGCGTCTCTACAAGTCGGCCAGTCGTAACCAATGCTCGCAGTTCGCCAACATTCTATTGCTTCTTTCTGTGATGCTCGCTTCATTTCAATTGCTGGCCCAAGCCCGAGAAAAGGAACGACCCGTGAAGTACGCGACTTCTTACCGCACGATACAAATCGATGGACTTTCAATTTTCTACAGACAGGCTGGCCCAAAGGACGCGCCGACAATTCTCCTGCTGCACGGACTTCCGTCATCGTCGCGGATGTTCGAGCCTCTCTTCGCCCGGCTTCACGATGGTTATCACCTTGTCGCGCCCGATTACCCCGGCTTCGGACACAGCGATTGGCCGGACCCGAAAAAATTCGCGTATACCTTCGATCACTACGCTGAGATCATGAATCACTTCAGCGAAGCGCTCGGGCTCTCGCGCTACACGCTTTATATGCAGGACTACGGAGGGCCGGTTGGCTTTCGCATGGCCTTGGCACACCCGGAGCGAATTGAGGCTCTCATCGTCCAGGACGCTGTGGCGCACAACGAAGGGCTGGGAGCGAACTGGGCAACCCGCCGGGCATTCTGGGCGGACCGGCCGGCGCATGAAGAAGAGTTGCGCAAAAACCTGTTGTCGCTGGCAACCACGAAGACGCGCCATATCGGAGACGATCCGAACGTCGAGCTTTACGACCCAGATCTTTGGACCGATGAGTACGCATTCCTGAACGCACCAGGGCAGGCTCAGATTCAAAGCGATCTGTTCTACGACTACCGAACCAATGTGGACGCCTACCCCAAGTGGCAAACATGGATGCGCCAGAAGCAGCCGCGACTGCTGGTGATCTGGGGCAAGCACGATCTCTCTTTCGATCTCGGCGAACCGGAACGCTACCGCAAGGACGTGCCGAACGCGGAAGTTCACGTTCTCGATGCCGGTCATTTCGCGTTGGACACGGCTGCAGATGAAATCGCCGAGTTGGTCCGAGGATTTGTCGCTTCTTCACGTTCAGGGTTTCTGACGAGGCAAGCCGGCTGAGTTGGTTCGCCGATTCGGCGGTGCTAGACTGCGAAAATGGCTACTAAGAAAAAACGTAAGAAAGTGACAAAATCCAAACGCGGTCCCGGCAAGAAGGTCACGAGTCGGGGTCGCTCGGCGAAGAAAAAATCTGCGAAGAAAGTGACCGCGAAGAAAAGAGTGCGCTCCAAGAAGAGGCGCAAGCCTACCCAACCGGAAAGCGCAGTATTCGAAGTGGGGGCAGTAAGATCCCGTTCGGGCGCACAGTCTGGAGACTTGCAGGGACTACGCGACATTGAAAGCGCTGATTCGGAAAGCGTCGACGAGTTGATCGAGGAAGGAAATGCGTTCGAGGCTGACGTCGTAGCGGGTGTCGAACACGCAGATGAAGATCAAGAACGGGAGGTCCACACCCACGAGGTCCCGGAGGACGACGTGCCGGAAGAGTATCTGGACAAGGAATAACCGGTTCGGGGAGGCCTCGCAGCCCATCGTTCTCCCAGCCAGTCCTCAGTTGATCTGACGTCGCACGCTGCAACAAAAACCGGTGTATTATGCGCACGTCGGCGGCCCCAGAATCCATTAGAACGCGCAGGCTAAGCCCGATCCACGTGCGAGAGAGAGGATCATGGCAGACGCTCGGATCCATCGTGCCAAGGAGCCCGGCACGACCAAGATCGAAGAAATCGACATCCTGTGGATGACTGCGGGGCTGGGTTGCGATGGAGATACCATCGCAATCACGGCAGCTACCCAGCCGAGCCTCGAAGACATCGTGACGGGCGCACTGCCCTGGATCCCGAAGGTGCGGTTCTATAATCCTTTCCTGGCATACGAAAACGGGGATGACTTCCTACGCCCTTTTCGTGATGCGGCTGACGGCAAATCAGAGAGGCCGTTCATTCTTGTGGTCGAGGGATCGATTCCGAACGAAGAGAATAAAACCGAAGGGTATTGGGCCTCCTGCGGTACCGATGCACGCACGGGCCAGCCGATCACTACCTGCGAATGGATCGATCGCCTCGCTCCCAAAGCGTGGGCCGTTATCGCAACCGGGACCTGTGCGACTTACGGGGGAATCCACGCGATGGAGGGGAATCCGACGGGCTGCATGGGATTGCCCGACTACCTCGGCTGGCAATGGAAATCGAAAGCGCACATTCCGATCGTGTGTGTTCCAGGATGTCCGGTGCAACCGGACAATATGATGGAAACTGTTCTTTATCTTCTTTATGTGGCTGCGGGCCGCGCTCCCATGATTCCGCTCGACGACGCTTTGCGTCCGACCTGGCTATTCGGCAGTACCGTGCATGAGGGTTGCGACCGCGGCGGCTATTACGAACAGGCCCAATTTGCCGAGGAATACGGATCTCCGCAATGCATTGTCAAGCTAGGCTGCTGGGGACCGGTGGTGCAATGTAATGTGGGCAAGCGGGGGTGGATGGGTGGAATCGGTGGATGCCCGAACGTGGGGGGGATCTGCATTGGATGCACGATGCCAGGCTTTCCGGATAAGTTCATGCCATTCATGAACCAACCTCCGGGATCGTTGTTGTCTTCTCATGCAGTACAGACGTACGGCCGGGCGATTCACGCTTTGCGCAGGTTCACACAGGCCTCCCTGAATAAGGAGCCAAGCTGGAGAAGCAGGTCGAAGACTCAAAAGACCTCATGAGGATTGCCGTACCCTTCTGGATCTGGATTCATGAACACCTTCTGGCAAATGCATGATGGCGGAGGGCTGGATGCTGACCCCGCGCCTTCCAAGGCGGAAAAGGGCCTGAGCGCAAATGATGCCGAAGCCATTTTAGCCGGGCTCGCCAGCGCATACAGCGCGGATGGTCAGTCTCCAAGTGCAATTCATCACTTGTTCGACAGGCTCGACCAAGACGCGGTTTCCGAAGGGCAACTTCCGAATCTCGAGGCCAAGTACCGGGCTCTGCTGGAACAACTTCCGGCGGTCGTGTTCATGGCCTACCTGGACCGCGGCATCGGTGAGGCGTACGTCAGCCCTCAGATCGAGAAGACGCTGGGATTCTCGCAATCCGAATGGCTGGAAGATCCCGTGCTCTGGTACCGGCAAATCCATCCCGACGATAAGGAACGATGGAGCCTGGAAGCCTCCGAGATGTTTCTTACCGGCAACCCCTTGCGATCCGCCTACCGGGTGATCGCGCGCAACGGCAGGGTGATCTGGTTTCGTTGCGAGGTCCGGATGATCCGCCGCCCAGACGGGAGTCCCTGGTTCATTCAAGGAGTCGCGTTCGACATTACCGATCTAAAGCGAACGGAGGAAGAACTGGAGGGAGAGCGCAATGTCGTCTCTGCGGTTCTCGACACAGTAGGAGCATTGGTCGTCGTACTCGATCGGGAAGGTCGAATTGTTCGCTTCAATCGCGCCTGTGAACAGATGACCGGGCAGTCGTTCGAACAGGCCCGCGGCGAGTGTATCTGGGATCTGTTTCTGCTTCCGGAGGAAAGAGAGCAGTTCAAGTCAGTATTCCAGCAGATTTGCACGCGTTCATCGCGCACTGAGTACGAGACCTCGTGGGTGGCGCCCGACGGCAGTCATCGAACGATCGCCTGGTCGGCCGCAGTTCTGCCCGCCGCGAAACAGACGCCGATGTACATCATTGCGTCAGGGATTGACATCACCGAACAAAAGAGGGCGCAAGCAAAATTTCGCGGCTTACTGGAGGCGGCGCCCGATGCGGTGGTGGTGGTGAATCAGAAGGGCAAAATTGTTTTGGTGAACGCCCAGGTGGAAAAGCTATTCGGTTACCGCAGGCAGGAACTGCTGGGCGAAGGCATTGAGGCACTCGTACCGCCACGTTTGCGGGGGAACCATCCGCGCCATCGCAGAAGTTTTTTCGTCGAGCCTCGCGTGCGGCCGATGGGCGCTGGTTTGGAGCTGTATGCGTTGCACAAGGACGGCCACGAGTTTCCGGTAGAGATCAGTCTCAGCCCACTGGAGACCGAGGAAGGAGTGCTGGTATCGAGCGCCATCCGCGACATTAGCGAACGCAAGCGCCTGGAGAAAACGGTCCTCGATATCAGCGAGCGCGAGCAACGAAGAATCGGACAGGATTTACACGATGGGTTGGGACAACATTTGACCGGCATCGCGTTTATGACGAAGGTGCAGGAGCAGAGGCTGGCGGAACGGCAGATCCCCGAGGCGGCGGATGCGGCAAAGATCGTGCAATTGGTCAACGACGCGATTTTTAAAGCCAGGGAATTAGCGCGAGGCTTGTTGCCGGTGGTTTCTGATTCCCACGGCTTGATGTCGGCACTGCAGCTTTACGCGACCGAGGTCGAAGACCTGTTCCGCATTGACTGCCGCTTCCAATGTGAGCAAACCGTCTTGATTCATGACGCTCCCATGGCAACTCATCTCTACCATATTGCCCAGGAAGCGGTGAATAACGCTTTAAAGCATGGGCAGGCGAAGACGATTGTCATTCGCCTGTTCGCGGGGGAACGGGAAGGCACGCTGATGATAAGAGATGATGGTGTAGGCATCGAGCGGCCACGGGCTCCACATTCGGGGGTTGGATTGCACATCATGAACTACCGCGCTGGAATGATTGGAGGAAGCGTGGAAATACGACGCGACCAGACCCGCGGCACAGTGGTGACGTGCCGTTTTCCCATGACGCACGTAACCGAGACCTAAAAGGGCGGGAATATGAACCAGAGCAGCGCAACCATGAAGAGCAGAGTGCTGGTAGTCGACGATCATCCGATCGTGCGTCAGGGTTTGACGCTACTGATCAATCGGGAATCGGATCTGACGGTTTGCGGAGAAGCGGAGGATGCTCACACGGCAATGCAGTCGCTTACTTCGACCCGTCCGGACATTCTGGTGGTAGACATTTCATTGAATGGGCCGGACGGCCTGGACCTGCTCAAGAATGTTCGCAGCCGGCATCCTGAGCTGCCAGTCCTCATTCTCTCCATGCACGACGAATCTATCTACGCAGAGCGCGCGCTCCGCGCCGGTGCGCAGGGCTATATCATGAAACAGGAGGCGACTGAGAAAGTGCTGGTCGCCTTGCGACGCATTTTGAGCCGCGAAATCTATGTCAGCGAACGGATTGCCAACCGAATGCTGCATCGCTACATCGGGAACCCGAGCGCCAGCAAGCCATCCTCGATCGCAGATCTTACCGACCGGGAACTGGAAGTCTTCCGGCTCATCGGCGAGGGCCACTCGACCCGTCAGATCGCAGAAGAACTGCACATCAGTGTGAAGACGGTGGAGTCGTATCAGTCCCATATCAAGGAAAAGCTGTCTCTGCGCAGCGCCCGAGAACTGGTGCAGCACGCTATTCAGTGGAGCATCAGCCAAAAGACGGCCTGAGCCATACTTCTGCCCCACGTCCGACCTCTGTATCAGGGAATCCCCTATCTCCGGCTAGTACTTCCTACGATTACAAAAAAAGGCTGCTCCCGCTTGTGAAGAGTCGTCCGTTTTCTAGATTCTAACGGTTGAAAATTCCGCGGGTTTAGCACGGGTACTCCTGCGGATTTCCAGGCCAAAAGTTGGATTTCCCCTCGGTTGCTCCAAGTTATGGACGCAACTGGACGTGGGGTCCACGTATTGATTCGTACGCCATCGAAACCTCGAAAGGAGAGTCCAGCTATGGCAGCCGAAAAGGTTCCATACGGTCGAGCTACGCAGACCGCCCCGGCCGTTGCAGAGGTGCACATCTTGTGGATTACCGCCGGCCTCGGTTGTGATGGAGATTCAGTTTCAATCACCGCGGCGACTCAGCCCAGCATTGAGGATGTCCTGCTGGGAGCAATCCCTGGACTGCCAAAAGTTCACCTGCACAATCCAGTGCTCGCTTACGAAGTAGGCGACGATTTCCTTAAGTACTGGTATCAAGCGGCTGAAGGCAAGCTGGATCCTTTTGTTCTGGTGGTCGAAGGCTCTATTCCCAATGAAAAGATAAAGAAAGAAGGCTACTGGGCGGCGCTGGGCACTGATTCAAAAACCAATCAGCCTATCACTACGAACGAATGGATCGATCGCCTGGCTCCTAAGGCACTGGCCGTGGTTGGTTGCGGCACGTGCGCTACGTATGGCGGGATTCACGCGATGGAAGGAAATCCCACCGGCTGCATGGGGTTGGCGGACTATCTGGGTTGGAAGTGGACATCGAAGGCAGGGCTCCCCATCGTGAATGTTCCCGGGTGTCCTGTTCAACCCGACAACTTCATGGAAACGCTTCTTTATCTGTTGTATCAAGTGGCGGGTCGAGCGCCCATGATTCCGCTCGATGATCAACTGCGTCCCACGTGGTTATTCGGGAACACAGTGCATGAAGGATGCGACCGCGCTGGATACTACGAGCAAGGCGACTTTGCAGAGGACTATGGCTCCCCCAAGTGCATCGTGAAATTAGGCTGTTGGGGACCGGTGGTCAACTGCAATGTACCCAAGCGCGGCTGGATGGCTGGCATCGGCGGCTGCCCCAACGTGGGCGGTATCTGCATTGGATGCACCATGCCTGGCTTCCCCGACAAGTTCATGCCCTTCATGGATGAACCTCCCGGCGGCAAAGTTTCGTCGGGAATGGTTGAAGTTTATGGACGCGCCATCCGCAGTCTGCGCTCGCTGACACAATCCACCGTCAACAAGGAACCGAAGTGGCGTCATCCGCGGGCGGAACTCACAACCGGCTACCACGCGAGAACCTACTGAGAGGAGCGATCGCAAATGAGCACTACTACTGCACCGACCAAAGAGGTTGATGTAAAGGGGAAAAACCTGGTTGAGATGAACTGGGACCCGATTACTCGCATCGTGGGCAGCCTGGGTATCTTTACCAAGATCGATTTTGCCAACCGACAAGTGGCCGAGTGCCACAGTACTTCCTCGATATTCCGCGGTTACAGCATCTTCATGAAAGGGAAAGATCCGCGCGACGCGCACTTCATAACCAGCCGCATCTGCGGCATCTGCGGCGACAACCACGCTACCTGCGCCACCTATGCGCAGAACATGGCTTTCGCGGTTCGCCCGCCGGCCATGGCGGAGTGGATCGTGAACCTGGGTGAAGCTGCCGAGTACATGTTCGATCACAACATTTTTCAAGACAACCTGGTGGGCGTGGACTTCTGCGAGCAAATGGTCAAAGAGACCAATCCAGGAGTATTTTCCAAAGCGGAGAAGACTGCCGCTCCGCACGCCAACCTGCACGGGTACCGGACGATTGCTGACATCATGCGCGCCCTGAATCCGTTCACCGGCGCTTTTTACCGGGAAGCGCTGCAGATGAGCCGCATGACGCGTGAGATGTTCTGCCTCATGGAAGGCCGCCACGTTCATCCTTCCACGTTGTATCCCGGCGGAGTAGGCACGGTGCCCACGATCCAGCTCTTTACCGATTATGTAGTCCGCCTGATGAAATACGTGGAGTTCATGAAGAAGGTGGTCCCGCTGCATGATGACCTTTTCGATTTCTTCTATGAGGCGCTGCCGGGATATGAAGAAGTTGGAAAACGGCGCATTCTGCTGGGCTGCTGGGGATCGTTCAACGATCCGGCGCACTGCGACTACACCTATCAGAACATGACGGAGTGGGGTCGCAAGATGTTTGTTACGCCTGGTGTGGTGGTCGACGGCAAGCTGGTCACAACCGATCTGGTCGATATCAACCTGAACATCCGGATTCTGTTGGGCAGTTCCTATTACGACGACTGGCAGAATGCGGAGACATTCGTGAAAACCGATCCGCTGGGAAACCCTGTGGACAAGCATCATCCCTGGAACCAGACCACCATTCCACGGCCTCAAAAGCGGGATTTCGCCGGAAATTACACCTGGGTCATGTCCCCACGCTGGTACGACAAGCGCACGGGCGACCACCTCGCACTTGACACCGGTGGAGGGCCGATCGCGCGGCTTTGGTCAACGGCGCTCGCAGGCTTGGTCGATATCGGCTACATCAAGTCGACGGGCAACAGCGTGAAGATGTACCTCCCCAAGACCACTTCACTGCCGGAAGTCGAATTCGAATGGAAGATTCCCAAGTGGAGCAACGCCATTGAGCGCGACCGGGCTAGAACCTACTTCCAGGTTTACGCCGCCTGCACCGCGCTTCATTTCGTGGAACAGGCCCTTGAGGAACTGCACGCCGGCCGGACCAGAACGTGGAGCGACTTCAAGGTGCCGGAAGAAGCTATTGGCTGCGGTTTCCATGAAGCCGTGCGCGGCGTGCTTTCTCATCACGTGGTGATTCGTAAAGGCAAGATCGCCAATTACCATCCATATCCTCCGACTCCCTGGAACGCCAACCCGCGTGACATTTACGGGACGCCGGGTCCGTACGAGGATGCGGTGCAGAACACGCCGATCTTCGAGGAAAACGGTCCCGATAAATTCAAGGGGATCGATATCATGCGCGCGGTGCGCAGTTTTGATCCTTGCCTGCCCTGTGGTGTGCATATGTACCTGGGTAACGGAAAGGTGCTGGAGACAAGGCACTCTCCGATGTTCGGGCTCCAACCCTGACATCCCCTTCCCCAGACGAAGGAGCGAGAGCGCGACATTGGAATGTTGGTACCGGAGCGCTCTTGCTCCTGATGTTTAAAGGAGGATTGTGTCCGAGGAACGTGAATTCCAACAGCAGCTGCAAGAAATCGTTGGGCTGGTGCACGATCTGGAAACCATTGCTGATCCTGCGTCCAGAGATTCGGCCCAGAAACTCGTGCAGTTGCTGATGGACTTGCACGCGAAGGCATTCGAACGGAGCCTCGAAATCATCTTTGGCTCGGCAAGGGCCGGGTCGCAGCTCATCGACGAACTAGGAGAGGATCCCCTGGTAGGGAGCCTCCTTGTTCTCTATGGACTCCATCCCGAGGATCTGCGGACCCGCGTAGAACGAAAGCTGGAGCAGACTCGTGCGAAGCTCCACAAGATGGGAGCGGAAGTGACACTCCTGGCGGTTGAGGAGGGAAACGTTCGCGTCTATGCAAAGGTGGAGGGCCACGTGTGTGGTTCGACGAAGCAGTCGGTGCGAGCAGCCGTGGAGGCGGCGCTCTACGAAGCCGCGCCTGATTTGACGTCGTTATCCTTGGAAGGCCTCGATCCGCCGACCGGCGGATTCGTGGCCGTATCGCAACTCTCTGGGTCGGCGTTGCCTGCATCCCCATCGTTCGACCGGGGCGCTGCCGTCAGCGGCGACGACTGATCGCCGGCAACGAGCCTCAACATATTGCTTGAGCATGATGAAATCAGATCACAATCGAAGCATTGGCAACCCGTTCGAGAGTTTGCGGCGCTTTGCGCGAAAGTCCGAAAGCGCGGTGGAACACTGTCAGTTGTGCAGCACCGGCCTGGGTTCTGAACACCCTCATCTGATTGGGTTGGCACAGCGCAAGCTGATTTGCACTTGTGAAGCATGTGCCATGTTGTTCAGCGGCCGCTCGGGAGCAAAGTACAGGCGCGTGCCGCGGCGCGTCCGGCAACTCGTTGGCTTTCATCTCAGCGACGCGGAGTGGGACGGCTTGTTGATTCCCATCAATCTGGCGTTCTTTTTTCGAGATAGCCGGAATGCGAAAGTGAGTGCGTTGTATCCAAGCCCGGCGGGCGCGACCGAGTCTCTGTTGCCCCTCGAGGCCTGGAACAACATTGTGCAGGCCAATCCCGCACTCAGCGAGATGGAGGAGGACGTCGAAGCTCTCCTCGTAAACCGTGTGGGTCACGCTCGCCAAGCCTTGCCCGCCGAGTACTATATCGTCCCGATTGATGTTTGCTACCGGCTCGTAGGCCTTATTCGCATCCACTGGCGCGGACTCTCCGGCGGTACGGAGGTCTGGCAGGAAATTGGAAAATTCTTTGCGGAACTTCGCTCCAAAGCGGAGCTCCCTGCTGAGGCTTTGCATGCCTGATCTTGGTTTCAAGATCGATGGCGCCCGCGTCGCAGAGTTTTCCGCGACACCTCAACTTGCGTTCAGTCTGCAGCTTAGCAGCGCAAATCGCGACGAGACCATTCACACAGTCGCACTGCGCTGTCAGATTCAAATCGAGGTCACGCGGCGCCGCTACGGCCCGGCCGACCAGGAAAAACTGCGCGATCTCTTCGACGCGCCCGACCGCTGGAGCCAAACTCTGCGCAACCTGTTATGGACACACGTAAGCGTGAACGTCCCGCCCTTCCAGGGAAACACGCTAGTCGATCTCCCGGTACCTTGTACGTTCGATTTCAATGTTGCCGCTACCAAGTATTTCCATGGCCTCTCGGACGGAGAGGTTCCCCTGTGCTTCCTGTTCAGCGGAACGATTTTTTATGCAAATGGCGCCGGCGAACCGTTGCAGGTCGCGCCCATTCCCTGGAACAAGGAAGCGCGATTCAACCTTCCTGTGAAGGTTTGGCAGGAAATGATGGAAGCATACTATCCCGGGTGTGCCTGGCTGAGCCTCCGGCGCGATGTCTTTGAGCGTCTCTACGAATACAAGGTTCGGCATGGAATTCCGACCTGGGAGGAGACGCTCGACAGCATGCTGCAATCTCAGGAGACGGTGCGCTCATGAACCTAGCGTGCGTAGAGCAGATTGCAAAGGCGGTGCTTTACGAGGGCTACATGCTGTACCCGTACCGGCCGTCGTCTGTAAAAAATCAGCAGCGCTGGAATTTCGGAGTGCTGTATCCCCAGGCCTACAGCGAACTACAAGATGGCGACGAAGCGTTCAGCATGCGGACCGAGTGCCTTGTCTGCGGGACGGAAGAGACGGCTCTCGAAGTGAGGCTGCGGTTTCTTCATTTGCGAACCCGCTCCACACGCCAATCCTCTCCGGATTCGTTTCAATCCTTTCCGGACGGCTGGCAGGAAGCTGTCGAGCGCGATGTCAGCGCTCAGGAATACACACTGGAGAGACTCTGCCAGGAAACTGTGATGCATGAGTTCGCATTCCCATCCCAAACGGACGTCAGCTCCGAAACTGGTGCAGGTGGGAATTCTGAGAATGTCGTTCGACGGCAACTGGCGGTCGGAGGAGCAATCGAGATCTTCGCGGAGAAGCTGCTGGACAAGCTATTCAAGGTCAGAATATGCGTTCGCAACTTGACGCCTCTGGAAAGCGCCGCGGCGAGCCGCGATCACGCATTACTACACTCTCTCGTCTCGGCCCATATGATTTCAGGCGTGAGGAACGGCGAATTCGTGTCGCTGCTCGATCCACCTCCAGAATTCCAGGACTTCGCTGGAGGATGCCGGAACGTTGGAGCCTGGCCTGTCCTGGTAGGCGAACCGGGCCAGCGAGACACGCTCTTAGCCTCCCCCATCATTCTCTATGACTATCCGCAGATTGCCCCCGAAAGCGCTGGTGATTTGTTCGATGGCACGGAGATCGACGAAATCCTCTCGCTTCGCATTATGACGCTGACGGACGAAGAGAAACGCGAGATTCGGCAATCGGACGAGCGCGCTCGCCAGGTTCTGGAGCGAACCGAAGCGATGCCTGCCGAGCAGTTTATGAAGTTACACGGAGCGGTGCGAGGCCTGCGGCCACTCAAAGAGGAGGACGCTCTGTGAACGAGTGGGAATGGCAGGTGCTCGAAGATAAAACTCCGGTTGATCGTTTGATCATCGGTGATTCTGAGATCAAGGTGGGAGATCGAGTGCAGCTCCGGCCACGAAAAGGTGGCGACGTGCTGGATATTGCCCTGGCCGGCCAAACCGCTTTGGTCGAAAGTCTCCAGCAAGACTATGAAGGCAAGGTTCATGTCTGCGTGGTGATTGAGAACGATCCGGGAAGAGATTTGGGGCTGCTTCGCCAGCCAGGCCATCGCTTCTTTTTCGACGCCGACGAAGTTGAGCCGCTGCCGCCGGAGGAAGCGCACCCAAAGCCGGTTCAACAAGCGCGCATCCTCGTGGCCGGGATTGGCAACATTTTCTTAGGCGACGACGGATTCGGCGTTGAGGTCGTCAGGCGCTTATCCATGAACGAAATTCCTGCCGGCGTACGAGTTGCCGACTTCGGCATTCGGGGTCTTGATCTCATTTATGCGCTCCAGGATGGATACGAAGCAACCATTCTGGTGGATGCCTATCCGCACGGCCAGCCTGCCGGGACGGTCTCTCTGGTGGAGCCTGATCTGGAACGACTGGAGGATTTTCAGCCGGAAGTCATGGATGCGCACGGGATGAATCCGCTAAATGTCCTGCGGACGGCTAAGGCGATGAATGCCAAATTGAATAAGGTGTTGTTAGTTGGCTGTGAGCCCGCCACGCTGGGCGGCGAAGAAGGGCATATGGGGTTAAGCGAACCCGTGCAAGCGGCTGTGGAAGAAGCGGTGAAACTCATTCTTTCGTCGGCAAAAAAGCTTCTGCAGGGAGATAGTGATCGGTGAATGTCGGGTAGTCATTTTGAAATCACAAAGGAGACAGTCGTGGCCGAAAACAATAATCACTCAGATTCTTCCTTTGATCGGGACACTCTGTTCATGCTCAGTGGCGTGGCGTTCATCGTTTTTGGTGCGGGACTGATTCTTTCCAACCCGCTGGTACGGCGTTATATGGGGCAGATGGGAATCGGCAACCTGGCGCAGGCGGCGTTGCCGGACCTGGATCGTTATCTCCGGTTGCGAGCTATGTAGGCAGCAAGCTAAGGCGAAGCCTGTCCTGGTATCAGGCATTCGCAATTTCAACGATTCTGCCATCTCATGTGAGCACGAAACGAGCGCACGCGAACCAACAGTATCGCGCGTTCGTTGTGATCCCATGGGTCGGCCCAATGAGAGCCCGCTTGTCTGGAGGCTATCTAGTTTGCAAACCCAAACGAACTCTGCTCAGCCGCAGCCTGAGCGTGGCATCGAGCAGTACGTGATTGACGCGAAAGGTAGCAGTTTCGTGGTGCAGGCATTTTCCAGCGGAATCCTTGGCGCCTTCGGCCACAGCCCGAGGATTGCCATTCGAGACTTCGGCGGCGAGGTGCAGGTCACTCGAGATAACGCGGCGATACTCGATGCCCGCGTGCGAATGAGCATTCGAGCCAACTCTCTGGAGGTGATAGACAAGATCAGCGAAAAGGACCGGAACGAAATGCATCGGCAAATGTTTAACGACGTCCTCGAGACGGATCGGTTCCCTGAAATTGTCTACGAATGCTCTCAGGCTTCGGCGAACGGCGCCGGCAACCGATTTTGGGTTACGTTAAAAGGTGAGGTCACCCTGCACGGCGTAACCCAGCCGCAGCCGGTCACTGCGAGAGTGTTGATGAATGATGGCTCTTTGCGGGCGTCCGGCGAGTTTACCGTTCTGCAAACGGATTACGACATTCGTCCAGTTAGCGCCGCCGGAGGAACGATCAAACTGAAGGACGAGCTGAAATGCACGTTCGACATCGTAGCTCGCAAGCAGGAGTAGCTTGCTATGTCAGATGAAGACAACGCGAGCGCATCTGGAGGCTGTCACATGTGTTTAGCCATACCTGGAAAGGTCATTGAGATCTCTCCCGATAATCCCGATCAGGCTCTAGTCGATGTCGTCAGCGTACGACGTCGGGTCGACCTTGGATTGCTTCAAGATGACCGCCCACAACCGGGGGATTGGGTCCTCATTCACGTGGGTTTTGCCATGAGCAAGATCAGCGAACAGGATGCCCACGACCAGATGCAAACCTTGAGAATGCTCGGAGAAAGCGAGGCTGCCTTGCAGGAAGTGCAGGGATACGGGCTCGATGCGGACAACGACTCACAGCCGGCACAAGATGATCGAATTGAGAAATCCGTATGAAATTTGTCGATGAATTCCGCGAACCCGAACTCATTACGAAGACAGCGGAGGAAATTCGCCGGCTATGCGATTCCGGCCGACACTACCGCTTCATGGAGGTCTGCGGCGGGCATACTCACGCCATCTATCGCTTCGGCCTGAGAGATCTGCTTCCCGCCAACATCGAACTGATTCACGGCCCGGGTTGTCCCGTGTGCGTGCTGCCCATGGGAAGAATTGATGATGGCGTGGCGCTGGCACAGCAACCGGACGTCATCTTCGCTGCCTTCGGGGACATGATGCGCGTGCCGGGAGCGAACGGCAGCCCGCTCGAGCACAAAGCCCGAGGCATGGACGTACGGATCGTCTACTCGCCCTCGGATGCGCTGAAACTCGCTCGCGCCAATCCCGATCGGCACGTCATGTTCTTCGCCATCGGATTTGAAACCACGGCTCCCTCCACGGCGCTCACACTGATGCGCGCCAAGTCCGAAGGCATTCATAATTTCTCGGTCTTTTGTAACCACGTGACGATCATCCCGGCGATCCGGGCAATCCTCGATTCTCCGGACATGCGCCTGGACGCGTTCATCGGTCCCGGGCATGTTTCCACCGTGATTGGCTGCCGTCCCTACGAATGGATCGTGACGAATGAACATATGCCAATCGTGATCTCGGGCTTTGAGCCGTTGGATATGTTGCAGTCCATCGTCATGCTGCTTCGCCAACTGAAAGCCGGGGAAGCCAAGGTCGAAAACCAGTACAAGCGGGTGGTGCCCTGGGAAGGAAACCGCGCCGCTTTGCGTGCCATGGCCGAGGTCTTCCAATTGCGTCCGTATTTTGAGTGGCGGGGATTGGGATTCATTTCGCAATCGGCACTCCGCATTCGCGATGCCTATGCGGAGTGGGATGCTGAGCAGCGTTTCCGCGTTCCCGGCATCCGCGTTACGGATCCGAAGGCCGCCCAGTGTGGAGAAGTGCTAAAGGGCGTCCTGAAACCTCATCAATGCAAATTGTTTGGCCGCGAGTGCACTCCGGAACATCCCATCGGCGCACTCATGGTCTCGTCGGAAGGATCATGCGCAGCGTATTACAACTACGAGCACCACAAAACGGCAATGGTGAACATACTGAGCCAGACGGCGTGAGCAGCGCCAGTGTTGCCCACGTCACTCCCGCACGCGTCCGCTTCCGCGATTCTCAGATCGAGATGTCCCACGGGGCCGGCGGGAAAGCCAGCCGCAGGCTCGTCGAGGGCCTGATTGCGCCTCTGCTGTGCGGTGAATCTGCGGGGCCACTGGGAGATGCGGCTCAGGTTTTGATGAATGGAGCGCGAATAGCGATTACTACTGATGGCTTCGTCGTGAAACCTCTAACCTTCCCCGGCGGCTCGATCGGGGAATTGGCGGTGAACGGCACCGTAAACGATCTTGCCGTTTCGGGCGCCAAGGCGGAGGCGCTGGTCGTCAGCTTCGTATTGGAAGCCGGGCTGCCCACGGAGGTTCTGGAAGCGGAAGTACGCGCGATGGCCAATGCCGCGCGCACGGCTGGCGTGGGGATCGCCGGCGGCGATACGAAAGTGGTCGAACACGGCAAAGCGGATCGCATGTACATCACCACTACTGGCATCGGCACTCCACTTCGCAATGTAAGGATCGACCCCAGATCGGTGCGCCCTGGCGACAAGGTCTTGCTCTCCGGTCCGATCGGCGATCACGGCATTACGATCCTGTTGGCGCGCGGGGAACTCGACCTGGAAGCCGATCTTCGCTCGGATACACGCTCCGTGTTTCCTCTAGTTGAGGCTTTGGTCAAGGCTGCCGGCCCCGGCGTCCGCTGGATGCGTGACCCGACTCGGGGTGGCGTTGCCACATCTCTCAACGAGCTGGCTCGCGACTGCGGGCTCGGAATCGTGATCCAAGAAGACAGAATCCCAATGCGTGACGCCGTGCGCGGAGCCTGTGAATTGCTGGGGCTCGATCCTCTGCACATTGCCAATGAGGGGCAATTCCTGGCCATCGTTGCTCCTGAGTACGCCGATGCTGCCATCAACACGCTGAACCTCGCGAATGGCGGTGAACAGGCTGCAGTGATCGGTGAAGTCTGCGAGCAGCCCGCTGGATCGGTTCTGGTGACCGCACCCTACGGAGGCAGTCGCATCGTCGACATGCTGGTCGGGGATCCGCTTCCCCGCATTTGTTAGCAACGGAGAGAAAACATGGCGACCGGATACCAACTCGCCACCCAGATTGAACAGCGCTTGCTGGAGAGGAACCGCGTCTTCGAAGAATTCTTTCAGCGGGAAGCGGTGCGCCTGGCGGAAGCTTGCCGCGAGATGTCGGAACGTTTTCTGCGCGGCGGGCGGTTGCTGGCTTTCGGCCGCGGGCCTTACGCCACGGATGCACAACACGTTTCCGTGGAGTTTGTTCACCCGGTGATCGTCGGCAAGCGCGCTCTGCCGGCGCTCGATTTATCCATCCTGTTCGGCCCGTGGTTGCGGACGATTCTTCGGCCCGAAGACATCGTGATGGGATTCGGTCCGCCGGAAGGGGATCCCGCGGTGTGGGCGGCGCTGCAGGAAGCGCACACTCACGATGCCATGACCTTCGCCCTACCTGGCATGGAAGGCTCATACGCGGTACAAGCGGCCACCGAAGATCCGTTCATGCACCAGGAAATGATCGAGATTCTGTATCACACTTTGTGGGAGACGGTGCACGTGTTCTTTGAGCACCGCGAACTCGGCCATGATGTGGGAGCGTCTGAGTTTCTTTATCCCTTTCTAGGGCGAGAAAAACAAGGCACCGACGACCTGGTCGGCGAAGTCGCCAACTCCATTCAGATGAAAGTGCATGACGATGCCAAGCTTCGTGCCCGCATTGCGCACGAACAGTCCGAGATCATCAGCAGCACGGCGCTCGCGATTGAAGATCGCCTGCAGCGCGGCGGCAAACTGATCCTCTTTGGGAACGGCGGGTCGGCCACGGATGCCAATGATTGGGCCATCGATTGTGTTCTTCCTCCCCCGGGTTATCGCCCGATCTCAGCGGTGTCGTTGTCGCTGGAACCGGCGAACATTACCGCTGTCGCCAATGATGTGGGCACCGAGGTCATTTTCCTGCGCCAGTTGATCGCCCAGGCACGACCGGAAGACGTAGCGATCGGTATCTCCACCAGCGGTGGTTCGCGAAATATCATCATGGCGCTCGAAGAAGCTCGCAAGCGCAACCTGCTGACCGTGGCGCTGCTCGGCTACGATGGCGGCGAAATTCTGAGGCGGGGAATTGCCGATTTTCCAGTTGTTGTCCACTGCGACTACATTCCGCGCATTCAGGAAGTGCAGGCTTCGATTTACCACATCATCCGCGAATTGATGGAGGGTCTCCACCGTGACCAGGCTTGAGCTCTACGGGACGGCGCGGTGTCCGCACACTCAGGAAATGCGGGAATGGCTGGAGTGGCAGCGAAAAGACTTCGTCGAGTACGACGTGGACAAAGACACGACCGCACGGCAGCGCTTGCATGCATTGTCCGGCGGGCAGCGCAGCGTTCCGGTTCTGGTGGAAGACGACAAGATCATTCGAATTGGATGGGAAGGCCGCACCTGCGTGATCGAAGCGGATTAGAAATGGCGAGTGCCTGTTCCATACGCGTGCGGGGCGTGGTGCAAGGGGTTGGATTCCGACCCTTCGTTTACCGTCTTGCCCGCGCGAATACTCTGGCAGGCTGGGTTCGTAACGGCGAGGAGGGGGTTGAGATTCATCTCGAAGGACCCGAGCCCAGCCTGGATGCGTTTGTGCGTGCCCTGAAGACGCAGGCCCCACCCGCCTCCAGCATCGCGGAAATCGATGTTGCCTCCACCGAACCCATCGGTCTGGAAGAATTCACGATCCGCATCAGTGAACGGCGGGAGCGGCCCACAGTCCGCATCTCGCCCGACCTTGCCATCTGTAACGAGTGCCTCGCAGAACTCTTTGATCCTGCCAATCCCCGCCATCGTTATCCCTACGTCAACTGCACGAATTGTGGACCACGGTACTCGGTGGTGCTCAGACTTCCTTATGACCGCTGCAACACCACCATGAAGCGGTGGCCCCTGGATGCATACTGCGAAGGGGAATACCACGATCCGGGCAACCGGCGCTTCCATGCACAGCCGGTGGCGTGCCCTGCTTGTGGTCCGAACTATGTTCTGCAAGAGCGCGGCGAAGCAGTCGGGCGCGCAGACATTGCCGTATCAACCGCGGCTAAGCTACTCAGGGGCGGCAAGATCGTCGCGGTAAAAGGCCTGGGTGGATATCATCTGGCCTGCGATGCGCGGAATTCTTCCGCTGTTCGTGCGCTTCGGGAGCGTAAGTTTCGGAAGGAAAAACCATTCGCCATCATGGTCCGAGACCTCGACGTGGCGCACTCGCTGGTGCAACTCTCCGAAAAGGCCGTGGAACTGCTCACTTCCGTGGCCCGGCCGATCGTGCTCGCACCAGCCAAGGTGAATCTGGAAGGCGTTGCTCCGGACAATGCGGAACTTGGGTTGATGCTACCCTACACTCCGATGCATCACTTGCTATTCGCGGAAGGAGCGCCGCAAGCGCTGGTGATGACCAGCGCGAACCGTTCCAGTGAACCCATCTGCTACGAAGATGAGCACGCACTCGAAAGCCTTTCCGAAATCGCAGATGCGTTCCTGATCGGGGAGCGCCCCATTGCGCGGCGTATCGACGACTCGGTGGTTCGTGTCGGCAGCTTCGGTCCTGCCGTCCTTCGGCGGGCTCGGGGTTACGCTCCGGGTGCGGTGGCCACCTTCCCAGTGCAAACCCCGATCCTTGCTCTGGGGGCCGACCTCAAGAACGCGATCACATTGGTGGTCGACAGGCAGGCATTTGTCAGTCAGCATATCGGAGATCTTGGTCATTATGAGGCGCTTCGATCCTTTCGTGAAACCATCCAGGACCTTATCTCGATGTATGAAGTCTCCTGGGATGAACTTGTCGTTGTGCACGATTGCCATCCCCAATATTCATCTACCATTCATGCTTTGGAACTTTCCGCCGGGCGAACGCGCTCCATCCAGCATCATCGCTCCCACGTTGCCTCGGTGTTGGCGGAACGAGGTGAGTGGCACAAGCGGGTCGCTGGTGTGAGCTTCGACGGCACTGGTTACGGGGATGATGGCAGCATTTGGGGCGGTGAGATTTTCGTGGGCAGCGTCGCCGAGGGTTTGACGCGAGTTGCGCATCTCCGGTCCGCGACGCTTGCCGGGGGCGATGCTGCCGCGCAAAACCCGATCCAGGCCGCTGCCGGGTTTCTAGCGCAAGTTGAAGATCTTGCCGATGTCTCGCTTCCGCCGTTCTCATTTCCGAAACGCTATCGCGACTCCCTGGAACTGGTGCAGAAAAATGTTCGCTGCTTCCCGACCACGTCCATGGGACGTCTGTTTGATACGGCGGCGGCGCTCCTCGGTTTCACAAGGCCGATCAGCTTTGAAGGACAGGCTGCAATATGGTTGGAACAACTCGCCCGCAAGGCAATTTCAACGGATTACTTTCCGTTCCCATTCGATGGGGAAGAACTCGACTTCCGACCACTCCTGCGTGCGTTGGCTGAAGACAGGCGTCAGGGGAGAGATCTTGCGGAGATCGCCCGTGCCTTCCATCGTGGCATAGCAACGGGACTGTTTGAATCTCTCACAACGATGTGTGAGGTCCACTCGCTGGATACCATCGTTCTCTCCGGCGGTGTTTTTCAAAACGAATTGTTACTTGCCGATTTATGCTCGCGTAACGTACTCGGGTCGTTAGACATTTGGACCAATAGCGCCGTCCCGGCGAATGATGGCGGCGTAAGCCTGGGTCAAGCCGCACTGGCTGCCTTTGGCCGATTCGACGGAGATGTAGCAAACTAGCGAGCTAACCATGCATGAACTTTCGATCGCGATGAGCATTCTGGAGATGGCCGAAGAAGAGGCGGAACGCCATGGAGGCCGCGTGGCTGCCGTTCACCTCAAGTTAGGCAAGTTGTCGGGAGTCGTCAAGGAAGCGCTACTGTCTTCCTATGAGATGGCCTGTGAAGATACGCCCCTCGCGGGTTCGCGGCTGATGGTCGAGGAGCTTCCCATCATCGTCTATTGCACGCCTTGCCAGGCAAAGCGCGAACTGAGCTCGGCACAGTGGTTTTGTTGCCCGGAATGTGGAACGCCCGCGCCCGAGGTCGTGCAGGGAAGAGAACTTGAAGTAGTTGCATTGGAGATCCAGTAATGACAATGCCACGGCTGGTGGAGGTGCGAAAAAACGTTCTGAAGGCGAATGACCTGGTGGCTCGGGATCTTCGCGAGCGATTTCGCGCTGCGGGTGTGTTCGTCGTGAGCCTGGTGTCGAGTCCAGGGTCGGGCAAAACAGCATTCCTCGAAAAGATACTCACAGTGCTTCGACCACAGTGCCGGGTCGCTGCATTGGTAGGGGATCTGGCTACCGAAAACGATGCCCTTCGACTTGCCCGCAGCCAGGCTCCCGTGAAGCAGATCATCACCGGAACGCTCTGCCATCTGGAAGCTGCTATGGTTCAGAACGCTCTCGCCGGATGGGACCTGAACCAGTTGGACTTGCTCTTTGTTGAAAACGTAGGAAATCTGGTCTGCCCTTCGTCCTACGATCTGGGCGAAAATCTGCGGCTGGTGTTGATGTCGGTCACGGAAGGTGAAGACAAGCCGCTAAAGTATCCAACGATTTTCAACAGCGCAGACGTCGCCATCCTGACTAAGGTGGATCTGGCGCAGGTGGTGGAGTTCAATGAAGAAGCCGCCCTGGCGAACATTCAGGCTGTGCGGCCGGCCATGCAGGTATTCAAGGTCTCTGCCAGGAACGATCAGGGAGTCAGCGAATTCGCCGACTATCTCCGTTCAAGGCTCGCCACATTGCGAGCGACTGCTATCGCCTAGATATCCAATCCAATGTGGCTTGAGTCACAGACCCTGGTATTCGAGCATCCCCGTCACATCGTGCTGATACGGATGTAGCGTCGAAGGTCAGGCAAAGAGGTAAGAACCACATATCCCATAAACAGCAGACCTGCAGACCCCACTACGTTCCGCAAAACCTTCACTGTTTTCACAATTCCTCCGCTAACGCGCAATTGCCCCTTGGATGCCGCCCGATGCCTAAACGGAGGCATGCCCACGCAAAATCTCGTAAAAGACGTCGCACCGGTCGCCCCGGGCCGATAAGCCATGCCAAGTGACGCAGATCACAAGCGCATGTGACGACCTCCACAGCCCCTCCATTAGGGACTGTAGGACCATGTGACCTGAGGAGAATTCCGCGAGCCTCCACCCATCGAGGCACGGCTTGATCAAGGGCCGAGGGGTTGGTTCGATGTCGTCCAGTTACAGTTCCACCACCTGGTATCACAGCAACCGATACAGCGGACAGGCTGCTTGTGAACACTGCCAAGGCATAGTTCATCACGAATCCTGGTGTATCACCGTCGATCGAACGGTCCACTACGCCTACCAGGTTGTGATGGATCCAGCCAAATTGACACTGACCGATTCCCTGATCCTCAACGCCCTAGGAGTGGCATGGGAAAACAAGCAGTGTCAGGATAATTGCCAGGCGGTTCTCGCAACATAGACAGTCCTGACAAGGTCCGCAGGTCGCCCTTTCACTTTATTCCTCAAAATGCGGTGCAGGGACGAGCGTATCGCCCGTCCAGGCGAGAGGGACGCGCCCTTCTCAGCTGTGTACAACAGTCGCCAGATCAGGCAACAGATGAGGTGGGTTTTTCCGCTGCCACTCTGCCTAAAGTTGGCAGCTTCTGGGCTGCTATCGCGACCTTGACGTCGGGCTTGAGTTCGCCCTTCGCGAACAGTTTAGCAGTAAGCAGCATTGCGGAAACTGTCGTAACAAGAAGTCCGAATTGCTTCCAACTGCTTAGCATCGACGCATTGCCCAGCAGAGTAAGCCCGGCAAAACAGAAAAGAAGATGTGTACAGAAGACCTGAAGCGAGGATTGCCCGAGTAGAACTAAGGGCCGTATGGACAGCGGCTTCAGATAGGAATGTGCCCGAATGAGCAACACCGCAATCGCGGTGAAATCAATCAGGCGAACGACTCCGAGGTGCCATTTGTCAAAATACAATTCAGAGCTGCCGAGTTCGAGGCCGCGGCCCACAGCATAACGTGTTGCCAGCAGAGCGGACACTACAAACAACGCAGGGATCGTAAACTGTCTGGCAAGCCGCGGCAGATCCAGTTGATCTTTGGCCCAACACACGCCTACCCACATGCCGACGAGCCACAAGAATTGCCACGCCCAAAGGTCGAACGAGCCCATCTCGTGAAGCGGAATTCGCAGGCCGAAGTAACGATTCATCACTTGCCACGAAGCATCGCGAAGCCCGAATTGTGCCAGCAGCCAAAGTGTAAAGCCGCCAGCCAGGATGAGCTTCCAGCCAAATCTACGACTCGCGCTCAATGCCACAGGCGTGAGCGCCAGAAAGAGGATGTACATGGGCAGAATGTCGAGCAATGGCGGCCGATAAATGAGCAGCACAGCGTCAACGACTGCCCGCCTGGCGCCCGCGTCGAAATAGAAATCCAGCAGATTGTGCAGGCCCGGCCGTGTGCCGCTGGCAGCGATAGGAACAGCCACCAGGAAAACGAAGCTCAGCAAAAGAACGTGGTAAAGATAAAGTTGCAGGGTCCGCATGCTCAACTTACGGCGCATTGCGCCGTAGCTATTCTGTTCGGCCATGCGAAAATAGATACTCCCGGTAAAGAGTGCTGAGAGAAATATGAAACCCTCCGCGGCCGAAACGAACCCAAACGGCTGGTTCACATAGGTGCTAAGCGTTGTGGGGAGGTGTGTAAGGGTAATCCACACCAGCATGAGTCCCCGCAGAGCATCGAGTTCCTTGAGTCGGCGCATGCGATCCCCGGAAGAAATGAATTCCTACCAATGAGATTCGAACGCGGGACAAAAGGCGTCTTGTGTTTTGTAAAGAAAAGTCAAAAATGCCCGCCTCCGGTCGGTTGAAGCTTTATCGCATATCGCGGTAACCATTTCAGTACGGTGGGTGTTCCACTCTCACGCCAAAAAAATCTGTAGAACTCAGGCATTGCAATTTCGTCGAGTCCTGACGCTGATACGTATACGAACGTTCAGGGGAGCAAATATTTGCGGAATCCGAACTGGAGAATCAGGAATTTCATGGAGATGGGTACTCAGAAGGACATGAGTCGAAAACACCTACCGGTGGGGAAATATTCAGACATAGCCAACCAAATTTGCGCGCTTATCCACAGGCAGACCGCTCGAAGTCATCTATTCCCTCATATTTCCCTTTGGCACAGAACGTGCTACGGAACTCCTAGGGGCGCGCGCAGTCATGCAACGGCTTATCACGCTAACGATTGGAGCATTGATCGTGCTGTTGTGCTCCTTAGGGGTGGCCCAGGAAAGGAGTCGCGGGACGATCGACCTCAACTCGATTATCGACGCGCTCGAAAAGACGCAAGCTGGAGTTCATCCTCGAGCTTCTTATCAGGTTATTCGCGAGTACCAGCTTTTCGGTGCGAACGATTCCAAAGCCAAATCAGACGTCGTTGCAGAAGTAGATTTCAGGCCACCAGCCAGCAAAGATTATAGGATTCAGAAGTCTTCAGGCAATAACCGCGGTGAGGAAGTCGTACGTCGCCTTCTGGAACACGAAGTAGAAGCAGCCTCCAGCAGGAATCAAGCCCGAACCGCTCTGAATCGAGATAATTACACGTTCAGCTACAAAGGCGAAGCGATTCTGGATGGCCAACCCTGTTACGTATTGGAATTGAAGCCGAAGCGCAGAGAGACAGAGCTGGTGTCGGGAGAGGCGTGGATCGATAAGCAGTCGTTTCTGGTACGCCAGATCGAAGGAGAGGTTGCAAAAACTCCGTCCTGGTGGCTGAAGAAGGTTCGAGTCAAGCTTACCTTTGCCGACGTCAGCGGCACGTGGCTACAAACGCAGATGGAAGCAGTGGCAGATGTGCGTGTCGTGGGGTCCCACACCTTAACTTCACGGATCTTGGATTACCGTGGCGCAGCCGAAGTCGCATCCAGCAATTCTGCGCATCCCCAGCCGGAAGCTGGTAAGCGCCGTCCCATACCAGAGGTTAGGAGCCTGAGTCTTTCTTCGATTGTCCCCTTTTAAGGGGGAGATGCAGAGCCTTACCGAGCGACGGGAAACTCGAGCTTCTGCTGGAGGGCGATAAAACGGGAGTTAGAGCGCAGATCATCCAGTTCCGGCTCGACCTTCAGGAAAACCAGACCATTCGAACGATCGCCGAAAGCCTTCTCAAGCCAATCCAGCGCTTCTTCGGTCCTACCTAAGCCTACACACACGATCGCGAAATAATACGGCGAGACATAGTGGTTCATGGATTTGGCTTGCAGTTGCGCAAGCAACTTCTCCGCCTCCGCCCGATTCCCCGAGCGCGCGTAGGCATGGGCCAAGGCGGAAACCATCAGGGGCGTGCCGCGGGAAAGTTCGACCGCCTTGCGCAGTTCCGGAATCGCCAACGCGTAATTCCCTTTCTGCTCGTAGGCCTGCCCTGCCACCAGGTGTGGGAGTTCATAGGACGGGTCCATTTCCAGCGTGTCTTTTAATTGTGTAATCGCCGCATCGTACTGGCGAGCCATGTACAGACGCCACCCCAAACTGAAATTGATGCTCAGCGAAAGCGGATCCAGGGCACGAGCTTTCTGGATTTGGGCAAAACTGTCCTGAGCTCTACCCATCGCGATGAGGTATAGGGAATAGCGTTGATACGCAGTGGCGTAGCTGGGATTCAGACCAATCGCACGCTCGAAGCCTTGCGCGGCACCGCTCCAGTCCCACTCGTAGTTGAACTTCTCGGTTGCGAGGGAGGTTTGAGCCTCAGCAAGGGTGGGGTCCAGTTCCAGAGCCCGCACAGCCGCCGCCCGTGCTTTGGGAGCGGCCTCGGAGGCCGGCATAGTGCCGAAAATCTCCGCGCTTATAATTGCGTAGCAATCTGAAAGTCCCGCGTAAGCCAGAGCGTAATTCGGATCCAATTGCGTGGCCCGCTCAAAATAACCGATGGCACGCGTGAGGTTTTCGTCCGACCGCTTGTTCCAATAATAAAGACCCTTCAAATAATTTTCGTACGCCTCGGGAGCCACCTCGGGAGTCTTCGCAAGCCGCTCTCTTTCCTCCGGGGTCAGGTTGATGCGAATTTCGTTCACGATGGCCGCTGACACGCGATTCTGCAGGGCCAGCACGTCGCCCATCTGGCTCTCATAAGTGTCCGCCCAAAGATGGTGATCGGTCGAAACCTGAACAAGTTCAGCGGTGATTCGAACCCGGCTTCCGACGCGCATTACAGTGCCCTCGACCACCGCATCGACGTTGAGCTCGCGGGCGATCTCGGAGAGAGGCTTACGGGTGCCTTTGTAGGTCATCGCTGTCGAGCGCGAGATTACGTGCAGGGAGCGAATCTTTGCCAGGTTCGCGATCAGCTCGTCCGTCATTCCGTCGGCGAAATAGTCCTGATCTTTGTCGCCTGAAAGATTCTCGAGCGGCAGGACGACCAACGAAGTGCTCCGCGCCGCGTTGGCCTGGTTGGTGGTGACGTTGCGAGCGTGGATCGCGAACACCAAAAGCGCTGCCAGCCCCACTACCACAATGGCGATGGCCGCAGCGAGACGGGAGGTGAACCAGCGAGGGACGTTAGGATGTTCGCTGATGGTATGCGCAAGCGCGGGCTTCGATGCCGCGGACGCAGGACTCGTCGAGCCACCCTCAAGTTCTATGGTTGCGGGGACTGGGGGCGGCACGGAAGTTTCTTCGACCGGCGCTACGAAGCGGTAACCGCGCCGAGGGACCGTCTCGACGTACCGCGGATGTTCGGAGGAATCAAGCAGGACTTCGCGAACACGCATCACGGCGTTGTTGAGCCCGTGATCGAAATCGACGAAGGTGTCACCGGGCCAGAGACGATCGCGCAATTCCTCCCGCGTGACAATCTCGCCCGGGCGCTCCAATAGGAAAGCCAACACCTGGAACGGTTGTTCAGCCAGCTTGATCCGGAACCCGTGCTTCCGGAGTTCACAGGCTTTCAGGTCTACCTCAAACACACCGAACCGCACGATTCGTGTCGAAGCTACGGGTAACGCCATTTTGCCCCTGACCCGGGTCTCAAAGTATAACTTCGCAGTCCCCCCAGGTCAAAGGATATAGCCCGCTAACTTGCTTGTTTTCAATCGCGGTTTTGGGGATACAGAAATGCTTTCGATTGGATGGATCAGGGATTGCCCGAACACCAGAGCTTCGCACACAGTCGGCGGCATCGGAACCCAGGTCGTGTTCCAGTTCGGCGAGACGATGGGGCCTCGCAAATTCCAAAGCACTTTCGCCAGACAATCGAACTTTCTGAAGCAGTCTCCCGGGGGACAGTGACGCGATGAAAACACAAAAACAACGTAGCGTGACATTTGGACTGGTGGTGATTGCACTTTCCGCGGCGTGCTTCTGGTCCGGCTTGGCAACAGCCCAGGTGGCGGGCGCAACCCTCTCTGGGCTGGTGACGGACTCGAGCCAAGCTGCGATCGCGAACGCGACCGTTACCACCAAGAACCTGGCAACCGGAGAGGCGCGGGTGGTTCAAACCAACGGCGAAGGCTTCTATTCGGTGCCTAACCTCTTGCCCGGCTCCTACGACGTGAGCATAGCCGCTAAGCAGTTCACGACAACCCTACAGAGAGGGATCGTGCTCACGGTGGGCGCGCAGCAGGCCCTCAACATTTCCCTGAAGCCGGGGAAAGTTTCAGAAGTGGTTGAGGTGATGAGCACTCCGCCGGACGTGCAAACCGCTACTTCCGCCGTTAGCTCTACCGTGGACTCAAGAACCGTTCGCGAGCTGCCCTTGAACGGACGAGACTGGACGACCCTGGCAACGCTCGAACCGGGCGTGCTGAGCGTGCCCAACCAGGCGACGACTTCCTTCAACGCGAACAAAGGCAATCGCGGTTTCGGAAACCAGTTGACCGATTCCGGCCACCGTCCCAACGAGAACTCCTATCGCCTGAACGGCCTCACTATCAATGACTATTCGAACGCCGCGCCCGGCGGCGCCACCGGCCTGAACCTGGGCGTCGATTCGGTGCAGGAGTTTTCGGTGATTACCACCGGCTACACGGCGGAGTACGGGCGGACTTCAGGCGCCGTGATTAATGCGATCACAAAATCCGGCACGAACCAGTTCCATGGCACCGGCTTTTTCTTCGATCGCGATAGTGTCTTCGATGGCCGCAATTACTTCGACAAGGATCCCAATGGCGACCCCATAAAACCGCCGTTCCGGCGCATTCAATTCGGCGGCTCCGGCGGCGGGCCCATTATTAAAGACAGAACGTTTATCTTTGCGAACTACGAAGGTTTCCGGCAGAGCCTGTCAACGTCAGGGACGGTTCACGTCCCCGACGCGGCCTCACGGGCCACGGCGGTTTCGGCCATTCAGCCATACCTGGCGCTGTGGCCCGTTGCACCCGCAAGCGCACCGGACAAAGGCGGCATCCAGACGATCGACGTAAACGTCAAGACCATCGCCAATGAGAACTACTTCATCACGCGATTGGACCACAAAATTTCGTCTGCCGATGCACTCGCAGGCAGTTATTTCATCGATTCGGGACCGCAGTCTCAGGCCGATCCGTTGGGCAACACCGTCCATCAGGTATTCTCACGGCGGCAAATGGGAAGCTTCGAGGAGACTCACGTCTTTGGTTCCACCGCGGTCAACACCCTTCGCTTAGGTCTGAACCGGGCCTTGGGCAAGATCAACGACCCTGTGTCGGGTGATGCGGTTGCCAAGAATGCGGCACTGGCCATCGCACCCGGTGCAACGGCACCTCCTCAAATCCCGGTTCCGGGACTGACGCCTGCCTTCGGGCTGGGCGGCTTCAACCGTTTCAATCACGCGTGGAATTCGGCCCAGGTTGCCGACGATGCCTTCCTGACGCGCGGAACGCACGCACTCAAAATCGGGTTTTATTTTGAGAATATGCAGTACAACGTGCTCGAACGATTGAGCCCCAACGGCAGGATGAGCACCTACCACACTTTGAACGATTTCCTGACCAATGCGCCCGATCAACTCAACGCGCTGGCGCCGGGCGGCTCGCACGAAGTCGGGTTCCGGGAAAAGCTTTTCGCTGGGTATATTCAAGATGACTGGCGCGCGCGTTCGAACCTTACGGTGAATCTGGGCTTGCGCTACGAAATGACCACTCGGCCGACCGACGCCAACAAAGTACCGGGCTACACCGTCGCGGGTTACACGGTAGCCGCTGCCGGGTTCCAGGAGATTACCAGTCTGTCGAATTGCACGCAGAGCCCCACGGCTTGTGGACCGGTTGGCGTCGACAGTCCCATCCTCCACAATCCGACCACAAAGAACTTCGAACCACGCATCGGGCTCGCATGGGATCCATTCAAGAACGGCAAAACCGCGGTGCGGGCGGGATTTGGCATGTTCGACGTTCTGCCGCTGCCCTACGAGTTTGGCTTGAACACTGCTGCTACAGCGCCCTTTCAGATTATCGGAGCGGCCAAGGGTGCAACGCTGGGGTCAGGCATCAACCCTAACGTCAACTTCAATCCACTCCACATTCGCAACCGCTTTATCGATACTGAGCCCAAGCGTGCAGATGTTCTCAACTGGAATTTCAACATCCAGCGGCAGCTCGCCGAGACCCTCACCATGACGGTCGGCTACGTTGGATCTCGCTCTATTCACCTCTCCGCAGCGTCGGACGATGTCAATCTGGTCCAGCCCACGGCGGTCACCGGAGTAGGCCTGGTCTTTCCCTGCGATCCCACCGCAGCCATCGCCGCGGGAGGCGGAGGCACTTGTGCCAACCAGCAGACGGGCACGCGTATTGATCCGAACTGGGGCGGCGGCGCCGGCATCCGTCCGGTGTTGTTTGACGGAGCGTCGTCCTACAACGCCTTCCAAGGGCAACTGAAGAAGAGCTTCAGCCAGGGGCTGCAGGGACAAGTTTCCTATACCTTCGGCAAGTGCCGGGATTTGAGTTCGGCTCCGGTCACGGGAGACACCTTCCTGAACTCGATTGCGGTGCCCCTCATGCTGATCAAATCGGCGCGATTGGGCGAATGCGATTTCGATATTCGGCATGTGCTCTCCGGAACCTTCATGTGGGATCTGCCTTCAATGAAGAATTCGGGCTCATTCTTATCTACGCTGACCGGCGGATGGCAACTGGGGACCATTATCACCGCGATGAGCGGCGCACCGTTCACGGTGACGGCAGGGGATGGTAACGACCCCCTCGGCACTGGCTTCAACGGTGATTTCTCCATGGACTTTGCGAGTCTTCTGCCGGGCTGCAATCCCATTCACGGAGGAGTGAATTACCTGAACACAAATTGCTTTACGCCTCCAACGGCACCCACGTCGCTTGCGCCCGCGACCACGGCCAACCCGTTTGGATGCGCGCCCAGTTCCTTCCCAGCGTTTGCCGGCACCGCACCTAGCGGAACACAATTCTGTTCTAACGTGCTGGGCAACACCCGGCGGAATCAGTTCTCCGGTCCGGGGCTGACTACGGTAGATTTTTCAATCTTCAAGAATACGAAAATTCCCGCCATCTCGGAAACCTTCAACGTCCAGTTCCGGGCCGAGCTCTTCAATGTCCTGAATCACACGAATTTCCTGTCGCCCGGTTTCCTGAACACATTCGGGCAAAACAATTCGGTGGTTGATTTCGACGGCAGCTCTCTCCCGACCGCTTTGAACCAGACCTCGACTACGTCGCGGCAGATTCAACTCGGGCTGAAGCTGATCTGGTAGTGTGCAGAGCAGGAAGCCGGGACTCAACTCGGCTTCCTGCGTGGTTGGGGCGCCGCGCTACGGAGTGGACCGCGTTGTGTCACCAGCAATGAGAAACAGATTCTGCCCCCTTCGTTCCTTTTGAAATATCTTTATTTCGCAGCGGCTACTGAATAAGGAAATCGCTTGAACACCAGCACTAGCGCGACGCAAAAATTAGATTCGGCTGCTGGAGTCATGCAGGCTTCCAAGCCGAGCCGGGTACGCTGGTCGCTCATGGGCATCGTCATGGCGATCATGGCCGTGACGGCGCTCAATCGCCTGAATCTGAGCATCGCGGGTAAGGTCATCGAGGAACAGTTCTCTTTTAACACGGTCGCCATGGGAACGGTGTTCAGCGCGTTCTTGTGGGGATATGGTTTGTTCCAAATCCCCTGGGGCTACGTCTGCGACCGGATCGGTCCGCGTCGCACCTTGACCGGAGCCATGCTGTGCTTTGCCGTGGGTGCGGGTGCGATGGGCCTCGTGCCTCGTTTGGCAACCATCTCAGGCGTAAGTGTTCTTGCCGGGTTCCGCCTGGTTCGCTTTTTAACCGGCGTGGGCGAGGCCGCGATCTCGTCGAACGTCACCCGCGTGATTGCCTCGTGGACCTCTTTGCGTGAACGCGGCTTCGCCAGTGGTTTACAGGTGTGCGGCCTCGGACTGGGCGGCACGCTAACACCAATCTTCATTGCGTGGACCATGGTGCACTGGGGCTGGCGCGCTTCGTTCGAGGTCTGCGCAGTCCTCGCCTTCCTGGTCGTAGCGCTCTGGCATTCCTACGCGACCGACTGGCCGGAGGAACATCCTGACGTAAATGACGCGGAGTTGCAGATCATTCACCCCGGCTCGCGGAAGGGTGATGTGGGCGCTCGCTCTTCCCACACAGGGGTCGCCAGCGTGCCTTGGCTCAAGATGCTGACCAGTTTATCAGTGTGGAGTCTGATCCTCGGGTACGGTCTGCAGGGATACACGTTCTATGTCTACTACAACTGGTTTTACTTCTACGCGGTAAAGGTTCGTGGTCTGGGAATCATGCAGGCGGCCATCTGGACGTCGGCTCCATTTCTTGCGATGGCTCTTTTGTCGCCCGTGGGAGGGTGGTTCTCGGATCGCGTGGCGCGAGTTACAGATCGCCGCAAAGGACGGATTGCGGCGGTTTGGGTAGGCATGGGAACGTCGGCATTGCTTCTCTACGGAGGCAACCACATCTCCGTGACAGTGATCGCGCTGCCGATGATCGCGCTGGCGGCAGGATTTAATATGTTTGCGGCCGCGAACTTCTGGGCCGCGTGCATCGATCTGGCCCCATCGTATTCGGCATCTCTCTCGGCCCTGATGAACACCATGGGCAGCTTGGGGGGAGTGATCTCTTCCACGGTGACCGCAGCGCTCGCCGTACATCAGGGTTGGGGTCCTGCGTTGGACGTGGCCGTGTGGATCACCCTCGGCTCGGGCTTGCTGTTCACGCTGGTGAACGCGAACCGCAGCATCCAGGAACAATAAACACAATAAGACCGACCATCCCGAGACTATGAGATCGTTCGTGATCGTCGGCGCGTCGTTACTTATGCCACTAGTTCGAAGGGCCGCAGTCCTGCTGCCTTATTGATGGGTAGCCTTAAGCCAGTCTTCCACCGAGGGCTGGGAAGTGGTCGCCGTCGTTCCGTGATTAAGCGGATCGTACTTCTTCTTTTGCTCGTCGTTGAGAAGAGCTCGGATTCGCGATACCGTGTCTTGCTGAAGGGCACGAAATCTGCCGATACGTTCCGGCCCTGGAAGTGATTGGTCGAACTGGATCTGCCTGGCCTCCCGTTGCTGACGTTCCAGAGCAGCTTTTACACCCGCCTGTTGCGCCGGATCCAGATTCAAAGTCTCGGCAAAGCTTTTGACCCGCTCGTCCACGGTGCGCCTTCGATACACGCTTTGCGTGTGGCGCTGAGGGGCGGTGGCTCCCGGCAGCTGCCCGACTGCGAGGTGCGGAAGAAGCAGCCCTCCTGCCAGCAAGCTCAGTCGTAACCAACCGAAGAACATATTCTTCTCTAGGGACATTTGCACCTGCGATGCCTCTTAAAAATCAAAGACCATGCTTGGTTTGAGAGCTACAAGGGAGGAGGTCGCGTCAGCCGAGACAGGAACTAAGGTAGATCAATTCACTACCAGACCTTCACCTCGAAAAGTTCCGATAACCACATCCACTTGATGTCCTCGCTTTACCAATCTCCCTTTGTTCGAAAAGGCCATCCAGTAGACCTTCCCAGTCTCGGGCGTGGAACTCTGGCGCAATTGCCCCACCTTCTCCAAAGACGGCACCACCAGTTTGACGCCTGCCTGAGGATCGATCAAAGAAGGCTCATTCTTTTTATCATTCAGCACCTTGGCTTTTTGCGGATCGAGCACGCGATAGCTGAATCGAATCACTTCGCCCGACTCCGTCCACTTGACATCGAGTGAGTCGATTCCCCAGACCATGCCGTAGTATTCAGCTGCCCTTTTTGGGACACGGTTTGGCCGATAGTGGGTTGGATGGGGACTTGCGGCCGGCTGTGCACTGCCCTGGGCGGGCGGAGTTGAGGGTTTGGTGGTCTGCGCAACCGCCGTGGAGAACAAGGTAATGCCAGCCAAAACGAAAGCTAGCCCCCTGTTTGCGGACGGCTTCCTCAAAATCGCGAGCATCCCACTGCCTAGAAGGGACTCCATGGGGCGGATTCGCCTCTGAGTTGAAGTGAACATTCAATGATTCTGCTACAGTGGCACGCTTTGATCAATGTCACTAACGTGCGATGTTCCCCCAGCTTCCTACTTATTCGGCTGCAGGGCGGCAGTGCAGGTCTTTTTCACCTGTTCATTAGGCTGCTTTCCCGTATCCTCGGAGGTCGCCTCGTAACCGTCCTTGTATTCCTTGCTGGCGTTTCGAGAGCATGGTCGGGCGAAACTCTCCGGCTTTCGCGATTACTTATCAGCTTTCTCCGATTGAAGGAGAGCTTTGCAGGTCGAGGTGACTTCATCTTTCGATTGTTGGCTCAGTTGCGTCTTTGCCTCGTCGTAGCCATCCTTATATTCTTTGGTTTCCCGCGCCTCAGCGACTTCTTTCTCGGGAAGACCCTCCACCAGGGCTTTCTTCTTGGCCTCATACTTCGGAGCCGTCGGTGGATCGACCTGCGAGCAGAAATCGAGTGTGCTTTCGACTTTGCCGAAAACCGAATTCTCAAAAGGAAGTTTCGCTAGAGCCAACTCAGGGATTGCGATGGCTAGTCCCACGCAGATAACTGGAATGATCTTCATAGCTAAATCTTACTTCTCCTTTGTTGTGCCAGCCAAGATGCCGTACTTGACTAGCTGACACCGGAACCTTTGTAACGAAATTTGCGCTTATAAACAAGCTGCTCGCGGGTCTCCCCGCGAGCAGTGTTGGTGTATCGAGGAACTAGCGGGTTCCTCTCAGTGTGATCGTTAGCGGCGGCACGGCGTCGATATCGTTCAAATTGAACGTCGCATTGTAGGTACCCGTGGTTGCCGCAGTAAACCGTACGGTGATGGTGCACGAGGTGGGGAAGAAGCCAGGAAGGAAAGTTCCGGCAAGGCTTGCACCACAAGTGCCGCCCGTCCTCGTGAAGTTCGCAGCATTGGTTCCAGTGAAGGTGACAGAGTTAAGGCTAACTGCAGCCGTTCCCCAGTTCTGAACCGTGATGGTGCGAACCTGGTTGTTGGTGAAGGTGAGAGTTCCCGGATTGCCCGGCCAAGTGGCGACGATCTGGAAGATCGTACCGCTGAGTTGCACCGGCGAATTCGTGACCGCCGCTGCGTTCCCACCGGCGTCCATCCCGGTCACGGTGATTGTTCCAGGATAAACGCCTCCCACCATGGATCCGAACCTCACACGAATCGTACAGCTTGCACCTCCGTTCACAACCGTACCGACGTTGCAGTTTATTGCTCCACCTCCTGCGGCCGTCTGTACATAGGCACCGCCCGCGAGTGAGATCGTGCTGACGGTAAACGGACCAGCACCGGCTGCGTTGCTAAGGACAAAGTCGTGCGTCGGACCGATGCCGAAGAACGGAACTCGGATTGTCCCGTAGTTGAAGCTGGCCGGGGTGATGGTCACATTCGGCGGAACGGCTGGTCCGTTGAACTCCACCGCACCAGCATCCACAGCATTGTTGGTCTTCCGCGGATTACCGAAGAAGTCCAGATTCGGAGCCAGCGTGTAGGCACCCGCGTTACCGCCCGCGGTAGACGGGATGTAATCGCGAGTCGGCGATCCGCTCGTCGGAGTGTAGTTTCCGAGGAACGTATCCGAAGCCGTGCCCGTGCCCTGGCCGGTCGGACCCATCAAGGCCAGCGGACCCCAACTGATGTTGATCCAGTTGTTGCCTTCGTCGACGGTTGCGACCGGGGTCAGGTTGAAAACCGGATTGGGGACAGTGGCATCCGAAATTCCCGGAGGCACCTGCCAGCCAAACCCCACCGCACCCGGAAGCTCGGGTGGAACGCGCGAACCATTGCAGTACGACCTCGTCACTGCTGGGTCGCTGGTTGAATTGCTGCCACCATAGGTCCCGGAGCTCAGGAATGAAAACACTGGAGTCAAAGTGAGCGTCGAATCATGGCTCGTCGGACTCTTGTCGCCGCGAACGCCGATGTCCCAGTAGCTTGCCGTATTGCAATCCCCGGTGTGGGTTTGGGTCGGCGCCAGGTTCGAACCGAACGCGTTATACAGAGCTACCTGATTCTGCTGGTTGAGAGTTCCGGCGCCCAAGCCTGCCACGCCGATGTAGTACGAGCGGTTCTGCCAGAACAAGTCGTTATACAGCAGCGGGATTGAGTAGTTGGCGCACAGTCCACTCGCACCGTGGCCGGCCGGACAGACGACGGGAGTGTTCGCGGGTAGAGCCGCCAGGTTCTGCGCGAGCACCGCACTATTCTGCATGCTAACCAAGCCCGCGACTTGCGGACAGGACGCCGTCGTGCTGCCTTGTTGGATGCAATTGGACCCCTGGGTACTAGCCAGAGGTGCTCCGATCGTATTGAACAACACGCCGGACGAGGCCGTGCTGTCGTTGTGCATGACGGTGTTGTTGACGAAGTTCACCGCCAACGAATCCAGCAGGGAGACTCCGCCACCGTCCCAGCCGGCTACGTTATTGACGATTATGTTGTTGGTGACGCTGACCGAGTTCCACGCGCAGTTGGAAAGATTGAAATCGTTGTTGCTGTTGCCGCCGCAGCGCGAATTCGGGAAGGCGACCACGTCCGAACCGTTTACTTGCTGCAAGGCGATACCGCCACCGCTGCCACTCTCTGCCTGGTTACCCATGATCAGGTTGGCATTGATGATCAAGCCGGGACCTGTTCCGTCACTCGGTCCGATGGTGGCCGGGTTCGGCACGCAGTCCTGGTCCGTGGTGGCGCCGCAAGTCGGATCGACGTCGGGCGCACCCTGGATGACCATCGCACCGCCATTGGTTGCGATCGTCGGGTTCGTGCTCTGGTTGAACAGGAACGCGTTGTGCTCGATGTCACCGTTGTAGCTGAATCCAAGGTGACCGAGACCGCCGCCGTCACCCGTGCTCAGGTTTCCGCAAACCCAGTTGTAGTTGAATTTGTAGAAGTCGGAGCCGGTGCAGAAGCTGATACCGCCCGCGCCCGCCGGCGTGGCCGAGAACAACTCGTCACCGGTGGAAGAGTTGAAAGTGATGTAGTTGTGATGCACGTTCACGTTCAAGTCGTGGCAGTACGGCAACTGCGAGTTGGTTCGATTAGAGAAGCTCCTGGTTTGGCAGGAACCCGGAGCGGCATTAGTAGTGCCCCCCTGGATATACGCGGGAGGAAATTCGCCCTGACCGATATTGATGCCACCCGAGAGCGTACCTGCATTGTTCTTGATACGGTTGTTGGCGATCTGAATGTTATGCCCCCACCCGTGTACGAAGACGCCGCCACCACCTTGCGAGCTGTCGGTGATGGTCAGGCCATCGATACTCGACGGGTTGCACCAGAAGTTGCTGGTGAAGCCGCCCTGCACGCTGCCGCCTGGGCAGTATCGGTTTTCATTCTGTCTACTATTAGTAAACAGAACCGTATTGTCGGGGAACCCCGCGAGCAACGTCGAATCGAACGGATTCGATGGGAAGAACGCGCCCTTGGACAGGACCGTAATGGCGGCTCCTTCGAGTGCACCCATCAAGCTCGGCTCTTGCAACAGTTCGGCCAGGTTGCCGTTGAGGCTGGCTTGCCAGCCCACAGTGGCTTCCAGAGGCAGACGGTCGACTTGCGGATTGTTCGTACTCGGGTTGAAGCCAAACCAGCCGGATCCGCAGCTCGACTGAAAATCCTTCGGAGAGCCGTCGGGGCCGAGACCGAAGAGGCAATCCACCCGTGCGCGCCAATCGTTCAGCTTGCCGGCCGGGTGAGTGTTGGCATTGATAACGCTGGAGGCAGCGCCGACGCCCTGCAGCCGGACCGGCTTCCACATCAGGATCAGTTCGACGTGGGCAGCCTGGCTAGCGTTCTGAGTGGGAGCTCCTGCTGCCGGATGCAACGAACTGGCGCTGCAAGCAGCGGCGCCACCATTCGATACCGCCGTGCAAGTCGGATCGATCATAAGCAGATCGCCTGGCTTGGCAAGATCGATTGCGGCCTGGATGGAGGCGGATGCAGCAACGTGGGTTGGGGCCTTGCCACCGATGGTCACAGTTACGGTGTCAATCGATGCCTGGCCGCCGGCAGTCGTGATCGCCAACTCACCGCAATGCGCAGTCGAGCCGCCATACACGGCCTGTTGTTGGATCGCGCACAGTGGCACGCTTGGCGGGTTGAGACCGGTGCCGACAAGGTTCACGGTGCCCGTGATGGTGGTGTCGGACCAACTTACGTTCGTAAGCGGCACGCCACCGACCGTGACGGTTCCCACGGTATTCCCGAAGCCATAGTGCCTCAAGATGGTCTTCTGGTTGTAAGGAGCCGTAGATGCCGCCGGCCCGGAATACGCATTGTTAGTGGCAGGTTGATCGCCGAGCGCTGTGATCGTGATGGTTTTTCCGGCTGCGCTCACCCACGGTCCGATGCCATCGCCATCGACTTCCTTGACGGCGGGCGTGAGATTTGGATAGTCGCAATCCGGGTTGTTGTAACCCGCACCGGCGAAGGCCGACGTGGGCGTGACGGGGGTATCCATGTACTGGGTCTGCCCAGGCATGAACGGAATTTCGTAGCAGAACTGGCTGTATTCGGGATTGAACAACGGATCCGTAATCATCGTGCCGTTGGGCCCGGGGATCGGTCCAGGATCGTTCATGCAGGTGATCATCATCGTCGGCGCATAACCAGTCGGGTTGGGCGGATTGACTTCCCAAGTCGAGTAGTTCAAACCGTCATACGTTCCCCAATGGTCAGCATAGGTGCGGCTGATCTCGGTGCCGGTCCAATCCTTGAACGAGATTGGGAGATCCGGCGGCGAGAACTTCTCACCGAACTGCGGTGAGAACGGATCGAATTCCGAGGTGTAGTCGTCGGTGATGACACCGGTGAAGTGAGCGGCGACGTGGGTCGAAGAGAAGACCCAGAACTTCGCCAGCGCTGACGTCTGGTCGGTGAGCGTGACTTCTTTGCGATCGCAGAGGTGGCGTTGCGCTCCCGCGAACGGAGCCACTTCGCCAGATTGCGGGAACAGGCTGATGAAGTCGGGAACCGTGCGCAGCGCGCCCACGCAGGGCCAGAAGACCTCGATGCTGCCCGTGTCTCCCTCACTGCTGGGGAAGGTGGTGCGGCCCAGAGTGTTAGTCGGGTTCTGCGGGTTGTTGGCGTTGAAGAGAGCGCTGATTTCGGCCTGGTCAGGCAGGATGAAGATGTTGCCCAGACCTGCGAACTGCTGGGTGGCCGGCGCAATGTAGTTGTCGCCGATCAGGATGTTCTTGTCTTCTTCTTTGACCAGCTCGTAGCCCGGAGGGACAACCACCTCAACCACATACTTGCCGGCTGGCAGCATGGGAGTGTTGTGACGGTAAGGATCCGTTGCGTCGGGATTGTTTACGCAGATCGTGCAATTCGTACCCGCGGGCTTTCCAGTCGTCGGATTGAAGCTGGTCACGCTGGGGAACGAGTACATGCCGTCGTACGGAGCCGGCTGGAGCTGGTTCCAGTTGTGCATGCCGTCGTAGCACTTGAACTGAGAGTTATTGGGGACGGTGTGAGTCGGCGTTCCACCGTTGTTGTATGTGTCCAGCCACATCGGCTGATTGAACAACGAGAAGAAGAACAGATCGGCGTTCGTACCGGTGTCCCTACCCTGACCCGGGCAGTTCATGTTGGGCATGCCGTCGGTACGGAAGCCCTGAGCCCAGTCGTCCCAGCTGCTGGTCTTGGTGGTGTCGACCAGGGTGAGGGACTGGCTGCCATCTGGCGCCGTTCCTTCCTGGTAGAGGTTGATGGTCACATTGGGAACGTCCGGAGTCCAGCTGGTGTGGATCAGGAGCGCGGGATCATCGAACGGCCGAGTCGAGGCATAAATGACCTCGCCGTGGATGCCGCCGGTCTCGCCGGCGACAAACGGCTTCTTGCCGAACTCGAGGAAGCTGTTCTGGCCAGAGAAGCCCTGCCAGCCTTCCGTCCCGAACCAGAAGGGCGGATCAATTCGGCCAGTGGTGCCACCAGGGCCACCCGGTGCAAAGGGAACTGCGGCGTCTGTGCAGTCCGCATTGGCGCAATAGTACGCTCCGGGTACCCGCAATGGTGAGGGCACGGGAACCGCTTCGATGGAGTTCGCATAATTTCCAGCAATCGTGGAACTTCCACCGCCGGGCGTTCCATCCGCCGGACCACCTGCGTCATAGACCACATGCACGCCGGTGCTCTTGTAACGAGTTGTGTCGGTTTCTACCACGTACCAACTGAATAGCGGGAACACCTCGTTGAAGCCGGCATTACCGCTCAGGTCGGTGTTGTTGAAGTTGGAGTAGCTGCCGTCACGGAACCGAATGTTGGTTGCAACCAGCGTCAGGCCAGGCTCGGTCCCATCCTGAGTACCGTTGTTATTCAGGTCCAGGAACGTTTTGGTATAGATGTTCGCCTGCCATTGGTTCATGGCAATCTGGCCGATTTTGCCAGAGTTGGGATTGTTGTGATCGAGCCGGACAGGCGTTGAGAGGCCGTCCACCAGCATGTCGTTCCACTGGTCGAAGACCGTGATTCTCCAATCGCCATCGGGCAGACCAGAAAGGCTGAAGGAACCATCAGAGGCGCACTTGGTAAAGGCAAAGTCCAAGCCATCCGCGTCTCCGAAGCTCACGTAGCACTGGGTGAAGCCGAAGCTGCGGTTATCCCCGCTGCTGTACAGGCGCTCGTCGGGCGTGCGGCTCATACGCTCGGTCGTGACCAGGCCCGTCACGGTGTTAGTGCAATTCGTGCCCGTGATGTTGGCGTCGGTGCCGTTGCAGACGTATTGTCTGCGGGCGTTGATGATCGCCGGATTGGCGAAGCCAATCGACACGTGGAATCCGGCTGGACCGTACTCCTGGAAGAAGCTCGGTTCGCCGATGCGGAGGAAGGAGTCATGCGCCTTCTGGCCGTCCAGCGTATTGGTCTGGAGCCACTCTTCACCGCGTGCGATTCGATCGGCTGCCGGTGTAGCCACCACGCCGTATCTTCCCGGCATCAGGTTGGCAACCACCGCCTGGCCTGCGAGCGGGGATAAGGTCGTGCCGTCCGCTTCGAACTTCGGACAGGTCACGATCTCACCGGTGATGCCCAGTTGGGTACCGTCACCGCCATTCGAAGGCATACTTGCGGTCGCTTGCGCGGAAATCGGGCATGCATCCAGCCCTGTTTCCGGATCGAGGGTTCCGGCCAGGCTGTTGGACAACGGCATGTTGAACATGTCGTAGCTCATCTGCCCGGTCGCATCGCCCGAGCCGCCGGCATCATCGAACAGCTTGATGTTGAAGCCGCCTAAGCCAGGCTCGTTGGGTGACAACACGTCAATTCCGCCGCCGCCATCCTGCTCACCGTTGAGCGGGAAGTCATCTTCGAATACGAACACCGAAAGCTTCGAAGGCGGGAACGGGTTCGGCTGCACGAGCACGTTAACTGCTGGGAAAGTACTGTTCGCGCCGCACGCTACAGAACCGGCAGTCAGAGTACAAGCGATTGGCGCTCCGCCCATGCCGTGTCCGCAACTTGGAGTTGCGTTGCCTAAGCAATTGTTCACATTCTCAAACGAGTTCGCGGCGTCACCCGGCAGAACTGAGATGTAGTACCGCTTGGTCGGATCGAGATGGACCTGGCTGGGATCAAGTGTTGCCTGTTGCGAAGCGTCGGTATGGCAAATGCCGTTGCCAGCATCGCAAACTGCCGGTACGCCGAGGACGGTCTGGCCTGATTCGCAGGACAGTGGACCCGTACAACCTGCCGCTACAACGGGCATGTAGCTGGTGTGGAAATTCGTTCCGAAGGTGGCAACGATTCCGCTGCTCTGGGTCGGGCAGCCCGCGGGTGGGGGATTGGTCGTGCAGAACGGGTTGATATAGAACGTGCGGTCTTCTTCAATGATCCAACGGTAGTCGCCGATCGGTGACTTGTTGCCGCCGTCCAGAACCTTCACGACTAAGCCACTTGCGCTCTGGAACGTAATCGAAGCAGTGTAAGCGGCTGAACCGGTGGTTCCCTGGGAATTCTTCGGCTTGAATTGGAAGGTGTAAGTGCCGGAGGAAGGAACGATGGCATTGAAACCGCCGTTCGCATCGACGGAAAGAGTGGTAAATCCAGTCGACGTGATGCTCGCCGGATCTACCGTGAGCGGGTAGCCCGCCGCATCTTTACAAGTCGAGAGCACGCCCGGGGGCTTGATGCTCAAAGTTGTGGCGACGTTTGAAGTGTAGGTGAAGGGCCCGGCGCAGGTAATACCGGTGCCTGCTTCCAGGGTTGCGGCGCCGATGGTCACCATGGCGCAGGCGGCTCCAGAGGTAGTGCCGTTGCCGCAATACGTAAATGATGTCGGACTACCGGTGTAGCTGAATGTCCCGTTCTCGTTCAGAGTCAGTCCGGCGACAGTACCCACGACCTTAACACCGTACACATTAACGTCATTGGCAAGGACGCCCTTCGCTGGATCCGAGACGGTGAGAGTCTGGCCGGCAACTATGCTGTAACTGTCGGGGTTGGCTTGCGCACCTGTCGCGGTGTTTGCGAAGGCGCCGGTGGTGGGAAGGGTTGCACCGTTGATGCTGATGTAGGCCAGCATGCCGCCGTCACGTCCGATGGAGTTGCTCGACAGGCTCAACTCGCGGTCGAAGATGGGAAGGGCGGGAGCCGTCGAAGTGAGCGCCGGCGCATCGATCATCACATCATAGGTCTTGCCCGCAGCCATGAAGACTTCGCTCTGTACGCGAGAAACACCAGGCAGCGGATTGCCGTCCTCAGCCACCAGGCTGAAGCCCGGAACTGGAGCCGCAGTGGCTCCGGTCGGAACGACAGCAGGTGTCGTCATCGAGCCCACGATCGAGGGCACGTGCATGCGCAGGCCAGCATTGACCATGCGCACCAGCACACCACCGGTCACGCCTGAGGTCGGCGAAGCCGCAAATAGCGAGCCCATTGCGTTGGTCTTGTTAAACGCTTGTCCGTTAATGAGGTAGTACAGGGGCGTGTAATTCACGGCCGGCGGATAGCATGCTAAGGCAGTTCCGCACGGAGCGCCCCCAACCAGTACCAATGTTGCGGATGCGGTCGCTCCAGTGCCACCGCCGCCACTGAGGATTACGGACGGATTGGAAGTGTAGCCGGTTCCACGGTTGGTAACATTGATGGCAATCACTTGCCCAAAGGTCGGACTTCCGGAAGTCGTATCAATGACCGCTGTAGCTGCCGCGCCTGAACCACCTCCGCCCGCAAACGAAACCGCCGGTGGAGTAGTGTAGCCCGAGCCTCCGGCAGTCACCGCGACGGAGACGCCATCGGCCATCGTGTGAGTCGCCGTTTCGCTGAAGCCGACTGTAACCACCGCTGCCTGCACCGCTGCGTTTTGGGCTGGATCGATTTCGCTCATCAGGAGCGGAACCTCAGCACCATAGGAAACGCCCGGATATGCTTGTCCCGCGGTCCCATTGGGGACGGTCGTCACCACCAGGATTCCGTACAGACCCATGGGGCCCTGAATCGAAGGGTGTGTTCCCGATTCGATCAAGTAGGTGCCGGGGCGCAGATTGCTCCAAGTCAGAGCCGTCGTAACCCCTGCCGCGACCTGGGTGGCGAACGATTGCACACGATCATCCTGGGGAGGAGGATTGAACACTGCCCCGCTATTGTCGCCGGCGATGGGCCACGTGGCTCCCTGCTGGAGATGCTGTGGGCTGGGCACCTTCGTCGCAGTATTTCCCAGACCACCACCGAGCTGGCCCACGATCACGAGTGAGGTGGGAATGTTGTTCGCGCCGGCGGCAAACGTCAGGTTATTCGTAAGATTAATTGTGAGGCTGCCCGGAGGCGTCGTGATGACGATCGGCGACCACCCAAGGCCCGCGTTCGGGTTCAACGCCCTGCAAGTAGCAGTAGCATTCGCAACCACAGCTCCGCAGGTATAGCCCCACATCGGCACGGAGGAACCGTCGGGCAGAGGTGCATTAGCCGCGCCCGCCGTCAAATTGACTTGGGCGAGGGAGACGCTGGCTCCGAGGAGGAGAACAGATATCGCCAGGACCGCTGTCTTCAAAGTTTTGAGATAGTTGGATCGCATTTGTGCTCTTCTCCTCAGTTAGTTCGACTCGTCGATCTGAAATTCCCGGGAATCAACCAGCATCATCATCATCATTCCGCCGGGGAAAATATTGTTGGTGGTGATTTCGCGCTCGTTGTGCGAGTGCCACATGAAAGCAAAGCCCGCTTCGCTGCCGGGGGGATTGGCAATGGTGCCGGAGGGCGGCGTGGAGCCAGTGCTGCCGCAGTTGGGAGCATTGGTCTGGGGGCCGTTGGTGCCGAGGCAACCAGTCGCGCGAGTGGTCGCGTTGGGACCGAGATAAGGGCTGCCTCCGTACCAGGCGCCGTTGGTCAGAATGTTGGCATCCGGCAAGGTCACCGGTCCACCGCCCGCGACATCGCCGAAAGGAGCCACCTGCACCGGCTTGTTGTGATCCTGGCACCACTCGTAATAGTTCAAATCGGTAGTTACGGAGTGATAGCCGTTCAGCAGTCCGTCGCATTTCATATTCGTGTTGGCCAGCGGGTCGGGGGACGCCGGATTGTGGCCGTACGGGTCCCAGTTCAGACCTCTACCGGTCCAGTAGAAGATTCCGTCCATCGCTACTCCCGGCGTAGTGGTCGTGGTGAAGAGCAGCGGTCCAGCCAGGCTGTTCGCGTCGCTTACGCTCTGGATCAGGTTGCCGTCACGACCCAGAATGCGTACGTGGTTGCCGTGCTCGTGGAACGGATGTTGCCAGCGGCCCTGGCCGATGATGCGAAGCAACACCTGTTCACCCGGATGCATGTGCGGATTGCCGTTGTAGGGCTGGTGCGGATACTGGGGCGCGTAGTTCGGATCCATGTCGTCGGGCATGGAGCGGCCGTTGATCATGAAGTAGGCCGGATGGTAGGGCTCGGTTGGGACGTCGAGTTGGCAAGTTACCGTCGCCAAAGCTGCGACCGCCCCCGTTCCCGTCCCACCGGTCACCGTTGGGGCGGATGTGTATCCACTGCCACCCGTAAGAGTGACGGCGGTAATAGCACCGCTGGTGGCGTCGACGGCGCTCACGGTTGCCGCAGCACCCGAACCGCCGCCGCCCGCGAGGGTAAGCACATCGCCTACGGCGTAGCCGGTGCCGCCCGAGACACTAGCAACCCCGAAAGTTCCCGCGCAGCTCTTGGTGTTGACTTGCGCCAGCGCTTGGGCATGGATGTTCGGATCGATCTCGGAGAACTGGAACAGATACTCGCGGTCGTAGCAGGTTTTGGCACTGTCGTAGGCAGCTGCCGCCAGCCGGAAATCCACTTCGGCGGTGTTCCCGGGCGCAATGTAGTGAGCAGGCAGAGATCCTACGGTCGTGCAACCTGTGGGTGTGGTGCTGGGCACCACGATGATCGCGCCGTAAAGACCCATCTCAATCTGCAGGTCGCTTTGAGTTCCGCTGTAGTAAGCGCGTGTTCCGGGCGTCGAGGCGGTAAATGTATAGCTCACGCTCGAGCCGGGCGCGGCTTCCCGAGTCAGGAGACCTTGCAAACCGCCTGAGGAGGTCACCGTGAACCCGGGGAATAGGATCGAGGTGTTGCCCGCTGCGACCGGCAGGTTATTCGTGAGGCGCACGGTGTAGGTCTGGCCCTCTGTCAGAACCAGCGTGGGTCCCGGAACCTGCATCGCCGTGCAGGCATTGCCGGACATTGCGGGAGCAAACGTTGGCGTAAAACCGGTTGCGCAGCCGTATCCCCACGAGTAGACCATCTGCCCGTCAGGCTGGCTGATATACGCAGGCCCAGCGACCAGGTCGAAACTGGGGGACGTCGCCGAAGTACTCGCCGTTCCCTTGATTCCAGGAGCTGCCGCAAAGGCCGTGGCGGTGAGTAGCAAGGCCATTGCCACCATCGGCGCCAGAAGTCGTGTCTTTAAAATCGCTTTTTTCATGTTCGTCGCCCTCATGGCTGCGCTCCTAATTAACGTGAACTTCGGTCATCAAACCGCCAAAGTTCTCCGCGTCATTCGATAGGTGATCGAGGTTGGGGGTGTAGAGGTAGTAGGTGCCCGCGGGCACGCCTGTGGTGTCGAGAATTACGTCGAGCGACTCGCCGCCCCCCAGGGTGATCGAGTTGGTCGTGTAGTACATGTTGTTGCCTGCCTGATCGCGCAGCAGCTTGGCGTTGTAGCCGACAACCTTCATCGGAATGCCGAGCGAAGCGAGGGTTTGATACTCGGTCACATCCAGATCAGAAATCCGCAACAGCGCTTTCTTGCCAGCCGGAATATTGATAATCGTCGGCAGGGGCTGCGAGTAGTGCATGGAGCCGTCTACCGTCTGCGTGAACATGGGGCCGGATCTAACTGTGTCGGGATAGCTTCTTCCGTTCAGCAGGAAATACTTGTCTTTCATGTCCGTGAACCCTTCCGGGTTGAAGGTCATGCCGACAAAGTGGAAGTTGGGATCGAAGCCGTGAATCTGAATCGGGTACTCGACGTCGTACTGAGTTGATCCGTCGCCGTCGTTGTAGGCATAGAGACCCGGTCCAGACTTGCCGGTTTTGACGAGCGGTAAGGGATTGCTGCAGAGAATATCGCCAGAGTTGCAGGCCGTGCGTAGATCCCCCTCCTGCGCCTGAAGTCCAGCGTAGAGGTCTCCTGAGTAACGATCCTGTCTCGGGCGGACATAAATCTGACCCACCATGCCCATCTGCAAGTGTTCCGGTGGCGTGATGTGGCAATGCCAGAAGTAAGTGCCTGCATCTGGAGCCAGGTAGTAGTACGTGAAGCTGCCGCCGATGTTGATTGCCACCGAAGCATCCGGCACGCCGTCATAGAAGGAGGAAGCGTTCGGATATCCGTGGAAGTGAACCGTGTGCTGCTCGAACAAGTCGGGGCGCATGATCATGCCCACGTTGGTGAGCGTCAGGAAGTACTCGTCGTCTTCATCGATCGCCATGAGCGGCGCGGGAATGTTGCCGTTCATCACGCCGACATCCAGGATCGGGCGGGTCTCGACGTGCCCGTCAATTCCGGCGGGAATGGAAGCTGTGGCGCTGGTCGACTCCAACACTTCCGCCAGCCCAGGAGTAGGGTCGGAATACTGGAAGGCAAGGTTAGCGGCGAAGAACGGATTGACAACATTGACAGCCGTCACCGTGAAAGTGCCGTTATAGCCAGTTGTATCCTGGCCCGCGATCGTCACCTTCTGGCCAATTGCCACCCCCAAGGGGGCATTGCCGACCACCGTAACCACGTGCCCAGATTCGCTGATGTCGTAGATTGTCACTGCATTGGCAATGTCGTTGGCCAATCCGACTGCACCATTGAAACCAAAGTTGGCGAGGTTCCCCGCAGAATAAGGAGAGTCAGTCGCTCCATTGGTGGTGGCAGGGTCGCCAGGCTGCAGCGGGTTCGCACCGGAATACAGTGTGTTGAACTCGCTCGGGAAGTCTGTACCAGGTTGTCCGCTGGCGATTTTTGCCAAGCCGGAGAGTGGTCCGAAGGAGAACATGTAAGTCTGCGTGCCATCGGCCATCGTCGCGTAACCGTCTCCACCGGAGATCTGCTGGCACTTGATGGCACCGTTCACATTCGCGCTTACATACCTTCCCCATGCTGAGCAGGTCGACCCGTCCGGAAGTGTCTGTCCCGGTGTACACGCGGTATAAACAGTCGGGCCACTGTAAGCAGGCTCTGAATTGTTGTCGTGCAGAGCCTGGGGGTGTGTGATCGTGCTGGTCGGGCACTGAACCCGGAACGACTGGGCGTTCGCGGCGACGGTTACTAGACAGACGAGAAGTATTGGCAACCAGACTTGGTGCGCTCTTTTCATAACGGTACGGTCTCCTTCCGAACCTGGCGGCGCAGTTAGCGCCTTTTGAACTTTGGGGGAGGGTTGAAGTGAAGGAGTTGGGAGATGGCTGCCCGCGAAAAATCCATATTCAGGATCGAGCTCTTGAGCAACAGCACCACTTGCGCATGCGAAGGCGCGCGGGCGAGCGTTGATGTCCTGTTTTTCGGACAAGCGGGCGCAATTCAGGGCCAACTGGAATCCTCCACAGAATTCCGAAGCAAATGTAGGTTGTGTCGCCAGGGCGAGGGAGAAAAATGCCCTGGTTTGCCATCTCTCTTTTAGGGGGAGGACTCAGACTAGGGGGAGTCTGGCGTCTTCAGAACTTGCAGCAGATTAGGCGACTTACCAATCGCTGTCTACGTTCACATGAATGATAGGGTCCAAAGATTCGCGTGAAATATACGAGAATTTGACTCCCACTTCATTTGCTGCGCGCCGATGCCTAATATCAAGCATTGCCTATGGGTCGTGCTGGCTACAAAGTTCTCAGAACGTAATCTGCGATCTACCCACACGCTGCACGGCCGAATCTTCCGCCGGCAGCGACTCCACAGACGCGAGCTTCGCGCCCAGACCGCCGAGGTATGCGAGGCCAATACTCTTTAGTAACAAGGTCACCAGTTGGCTCTGCCGATGCACCCCGGTCTTCTTGAAAAGCCTTTTGAGGTGTGTGCAACCGGTGGAACGACGAATAGCGAGTTCCTGGCAGCACTCCTCGAGTTCATCCCCCTGCATCAGGAGCATCGCCAAGCGAGCTTCCATCGACGAAAATCCGAAGAGTTGTCTGAGCTCCGATTCGATGGGCCTCACCGGCAGCGCAGAATCCATGACCATGACGAGAACATTGCGTTCTCCCTCGGATGCCACCGTTGCATGGCTGGCGCGTATTAATAATGTCAGCGGGCGCTTACGCTTCCTTTTCACGGCGAGAACCTCGCTTACGAGGCCACCATCCCGTGTACGATTCCCCACCTGCTGCACCAATTGCAGGAGCGGGCGTTCGCCTTCCTGACTCGCTCGCAAGAATCCATCTTGACTAACCTCTAGGCCGTCGCGCGTCGAAAAGATTTCGTCGGCAATCTCGTTTGCGCCAATGACTCTTCCGTCTGCTGCGCATAACACCAGCCCGATGTGAAGCAGCGCGAGCGCGTCAAACCCCGCGTCCAGAACTCGAGCATCTCGGTTTACCGATTCACACGTCAACGCTGCCGCCGTTTCCCGCGTAAGGTCCTTCTCCATCCCCACATGGGCGGCGATGCAACTGCCGGCTTCTTTGCAGCCGCCGTTTGCCTCCGAAGCGCCACAGACCGGGCACTGGATGCTTTCGTCCGAAATGGGAGCACGCTGGCTGGTCGCCATGGATCGAGTTCTTTTTGAATAAACCCGTCCCCTTCTAATACAGGGGGATTCTGGTCGTCAGCTTGTAGGCGGTTGGGCGCAAGATTCGAATCATGCCTCGCGCCACCCGAGGGAGGAAAAACTACGCTAAACGCAAATCAACACGAACAGCCATCGACAGTCGCTAGGTTAGGAGAGAGCCGGGCGCATGTCTACGTTCACATGAATGAATCGCAAGTGATGGTTTCACGTGAGTGTGCCTGCGCGTACAAACAGCAATGAACATGATGGGAGCAGAATGCAGGATGCAGTCGGAATGGACGGAGCGCGCCGTTATTTCAGGCGCGGACCAAGTCCAATGCTCTTGAGCAGCAATGCGACCAGCTCGCCTTGGCGGCGCGCACCAGTCTTAGCAAAAATGTTTCGCAGATGCATGCGCACCGTCGTGCGACGAATCCCCAACTCGTCGCCGCAATCTTCCAGAGCCATACCTTCCATCAGCAGGTTCGCCAGTTGCGCTTCGGTGGATGTGAATCCATAGAGCTGGCGCAGCTCTAATTCGGTTGCTTCCACTGGGAGTGCGGCATCCAAAATCATCACCAGGGCTGCCGCTTCGTGATCTGCCGGCGGTTCGGCCTTTGCATTGACAGCCCGCACAAACACGGTCAGCGCACGTTTGCGGGAGGGCCGCCGCACAGCGAAAGCACTATCGACATTATTATTGCCCACGCCGTTTCGCGTCCGGGCCACCTGTTGTATCACTCCGGCAAGCGAGGCGCCGCTTTGGCAGGTTGCGCAAACCACACCCTGCGCATCCAGTTCGAGTCCGTCGCGGGCACGGAGGATTTCCTGGGCGGTGTCATTCGCAACCAGCATCTCACCGGACGACCCACATACCACGACACCGATGTTCAGCAGGTCCAGAGCTCCGAACCCTGCAGTCAACAAATCACTCACGTTGTTCTGAGGCATGGCTACGATTAGTGGCCGGAACGCGTCTTGTTCGGAAGAGATTGCTGACGTGCTGAATGTGGACACATTGATTCTCTGTAAGCGAGTTTGCGTGCGCAGTTTCTGATCCCAATCAACGCTCAAACAGACCACCCCTAGCGAGTTGCGGCATGGTAAGCGGGCAGGGGGAAATCGCAAGGTTTGCGATTCTGCGCTCAACTCCACATCCGAGATGGCTTAGAATGTTCAATTCTTGGGCGGAATGGAATCGTATCTTTCAGTTCTGAACAGATCATGCGGATATGGATTCCCTATCTTTGGGGTACCCTTTTGAGGGGCACCGGATGGAAGGGCTCCTGGCGACTGACGCGCCGGGAAAGAGCGTAACGCGCAGGGAATGTCACCGCGAGCGCTAGACGAAGCAGCAAAAGGGATTACACGGCCAGCGTCGCATATCCATCGAGGCTATCTTTTGGGCAGTTCATGCAAAGACAGTTCGCACATGCCCTAAAACTGCGCGAGAATTAAGGTTCATGGCTAAAGATCCCTTATCCCTCATCTACGCACCTGCCCACCGCAAGAAGCTACTCGCGGTAGCCGGGATCCTGTTTGTTGCGATCGCGGTGGTGGATTGGCGTATTGAGCCATACATTTCGCTCGGCTTCCTGTACTTGTTTCCCATCATGATTGTGGGAGGCTTTCTTTCCCGGCCGCAGATCGTCGTCGTAGCGCTGGCATGTGCCATTCTTGATTGCACCAACTTTCCCCGGAGTGAGACGCTCGTTCACCTTAGCTTCAGTTCGGCGGGATTCGTAGGAACGGGGCTATTCATTTCCGAGCTCCTGCGAAATCGCCGCATGATGACGCGCAAGCATCTTGGCGACTTGATGAAGCTGCGGCGGGAAGCGGAAGAACAGCTCCAGACGCTGGTGGAAAGCAGCCCGGCGGCTATCGTCACCATCGATCTAAGCGGCCAGATCCTGCTTGCCAACGAGGCTGCCCAGCAATTGCTCGCACCCGACTCCCGCAGTTTGCAAGGTCAGGACATAAGCTCCTACTTGCCCGCGCTGCGAACTGTCATACAAACGCAAGCGACGCGCGTGTTTCGCACGACCTTGGAGTGCCGGGGACAGCGCAGCAACGGTGAGGCGTTTCTTGCGGGTATTTGGTTTTCTACCTACACCGGTCCTTCCGGCCCGCGACTGGCCGCCATCGTCGTGGACCTGTCGGAAGATTTGCGCAATCGCGAAGAGCTCAGCCTCGATCATCTTTTGAAGAGCAGCCGAATCCTGATGGCTGCAGTCGCTCACGAAGTTCGCAACATATGCAGCGCGATGCTCGTGGTTCACAAGAATCTTTCTGCCGTTCCGGAGCTGGGAAACAACGAAGACTTTCATGCGCTCAATACGCTCATTCAAAGCCTTGAAAAAGTGACTGCCCTCGAGTTGCGTCCTTCCTCCGTGCAAAGTGCAACGCCTGTCGACTTGACCTCTGTGCTGGACGAGTCCCACGTACTGATTGACTCCGCGTATCGCGAATCCGAGATGGAGGTTTGCTGGCACGTTCCATCCACTCTTCCCGTTGTCTTGGCGGACCGGCACGGCCTCATCCAGGTTTTTCTCAATCTCGCCAAAAATAGCCAACGCGCCATGCGGACAGCCAGCACCAAGCGGCTGGATGTTACGGTCGTCGAGGAAGAGAATAAGAACGTGGTAATTCGTTTCGAGGACACGGGCCACGGCATTGCCAGCACAGAGAACCTCTTCCGGCCCTTCCAGAGGGGAGCGGAATCCACCGGTCTAGGTCTTTACATGTCCCGCGCTATTATGAGGAGTTTTGGAGGTGAACTGCTGTACGAACCGCGCCCACGCGGATGTTGTTTTGCCATCGTGTTACATGCCTATTCCCCGGTCGAAGAAAGCGTGCATGCCTGAGCCCGCGCAAAAAACCATTTCGATCCTGATCCTCGACGATCATGCACTCTTTCGAGAGAGCGTCGCTCGCTTGCTCGCAACCGAAGCCGGCTTCGAGGTCACGGCGCATTGCGGATCGATTCAAGAAGCTCTGGAAACACTTCGCCTCACGCACATTGATATCGTGCTCCTCGATTTCGATCTGGGAGAACGAGACGGGACGGAATTCATGCGGCTCGCGAAACGGCAGGGCTTCAATGGCCGAGTCCTGGTGGTGACTGCCGGAGTCGATGAGAGTAAGGTGACTGAGCTCATCAGCACGGGCATCAGTGGAATTTTCATGAAACACAACTCGGCGGCTTCGCTTCCCCAGGGTATTCGGGACGTCATGGCAGGCAAGGTGTGGTTCGATCAGGAGTTGCTACAAGGCGCGATCGCCGGCAACGCGAACCCACGCCCGCAACCGCGTTTTACACAGCGCGAGCGCCAGGTTCTTTCTTTCGTTTTTGAGGGCCTCGCCAACAAGGAAATTGCCGAACAGATTGGCGTCTCCGAAAGCTCCGTCAAGGCTACCCTGCAGCAACTCTTCTCCAAGACCGGCGTGCACACGCGCAGTCAACTGGTGCGGGTCGCACTGGAACAGTACAAGGACCAGTTTTAATTGGCCGCGAAGGTCGCAACGTTCTACACATTACTTACTTGTCCATGAACAAACGATGCGCGGACCTGCGCATCGAATTGCGAGGGCGAGGGCAGACCTGTCTGCTCTGACCTTAGCGTCTGCCACTCCCACTCCCTTGCCGTTCGTGTTCGATGGATCAGCGAATTCAACGCGTCTCAGGTCGAGTCAGCCCAACGTACATTTGAACGACTCACTCGCACCAGGGGCATTTTCGGTCGTACTAGCGTGCGCAACCCGTCCAGGAGTTCATCCAGAGTGGTCCCGGAGCCGAAGTGAGCATCCACAAATGCCAATTCCGTTGGCGGAAGAGCTCCTTTACCCGAGATCAGTACGATTGGAATATCAGGAGTCAAGAATTTGATCTCCTGCGCCAGTTGCGAACCTGTCATTTTTGGCATTTGCTGGTCCAAGAGAGCGAGGTCAAGGGAAATTTCCTTGCAAACTCCAAGAGCTTCGAGCGGATCGCTCGCGGTGATCACTTCGAAACCACTTTCTCTTAGAATGCTGGTTAGTAGTCTTCTGGATTTGGCATTATCGTCTACGTAGAACACAATGGTTGCTTCATCACGCATTTCTTTTCGACCTCCATCCACACTGACGGGAAACTCGATAACCTTGCTCCCGTCCTTTGGAGAATGAATGCCAAAACCATAGCGGACTTGCAGAGAGAGTTGTAAAGAGTTGTAAAGTGCTCGCACGGTTTGGTGTCGTGCTGGCGCTGACGATATCCTGCCGCGGCGTTCAGAATGTCACATCTGGCGCGAGTGGTGAAGATGAGGCAAACGCAATGGGAAAAACGGACTCTGTCGGCAAGCACGGTTTCTCGTCCCCACGAATCGCCTGTGTTGATTCTGGTTCCGACCGTGCAAGAACCAGCCGCGACGAACTGGCTGGACTATACGAACTCGTGGCGCCGGAGGAAAGCGATGTGATCGTCGCGTTAGGCGGGGACGGATTCGTGCTACACGTAGTCCATCAGTACCTGCACCTACGACGCCCGATCTTTGGGATGAACTGTGGAACTGTGGGGTTTCTGTTGAACGTCTATCGGCCAGACACGCTCATTGAACGAATTCGGGCAGCCCAGGAGGTAACGCTCCACCCACTCCGGATGACAGCTAAAACCATGGATGGAAAGGTTGAGGAGTCGCTGGCCTTCAACGAAGTATCCATCCTCCGCCGTACGCGGCAGCAAGCGAACGTGCGGATTTCTGTTGACGGGATCGTTAGGATCGCTCTGCTTGCCGCCGACGGAGTCATGGTGGCAACACCCACCGGCAGTACAGCTTACAACCTTTCAGCACGCGGACCCGTCATTCCTCTCGAGAGCAATCTGCTCGCTCTTACTCCGGTCAGCCCTTTCCGGCCGCGACATTGGAGGGGAGCTTTGCTATCGCACACATCGGTCATCGAGTTTGAGAACCTCGACCCGCACAAGCGGCCGCTGAGTGCAGCGGCAGATTTTAAGGAGTTCTTCGACATTGTCTCTGTGAAGGTGCTGGAGGATCGGTCAAAGCCAGTCAAATTGCTCTTTGACCCCGACCACTCCCTTGAGGAACGGGTCAGGGCTGAGCAGTTTGCGAGCTGAGAGAAAAATGAGCTTGGTGCGCACGCGCCAAGCTCGCATTCCGCGCTTTCAGCAGCCGTTTTTTTTTGAGACCACTTCCAGCGTTCGCGATGTTAACCTATCGCGTGAGGTGCGAGTGACGTGTCGGTATGGAAAATCGTCAAATGGGTGGCGTATAGACTTCCAATACTGGCCACCGCGGTTTTTGCAATCATTTTCCTCACGAAGGACGAGCTTTCCAAGTCTCAGTCTCCAACCCTGCTGCTGATCGTTAACACCTTTAAGGACCACCTCGCGCTCGTCTTAGCAGGCCTTTTGATTTTCCTTTTCCTATGCGCTGCCTTGTGGGGCCTCGCTGATTACTTCGAAAGACCTGATCTCTGGCGGCGTCACAAGTAGATATTCTCACCCCTTCCTCAGAAGGATTTCCCTTTGCATTGCGGTGACCTTCTCGTCAAGCCGTAGCCACCAGCTCGGTAATCATGTTTTCAAAGATTTGTGGTTTTGAGGACGCGCCGTTCTGGAGCATTAGTTTTATGACGAGGCCCGTCCAGCCCGTCTGATGGTTAGCACCCACCCCAATTCCGGAATCGCCATGGAAGTATTCGTGAAAAAGCAACAGGTCACGCCAGTGGGGGTCGGTCTGAAACTTCTCCGAGCAACCGAAAAGCGGCCGCCGGCCCTTTTCATCGCGAAGAAAAATGCTTGTCAAGCGGCGCGACAAGTCACTCACCACTTCGCGCAGATTCCGCATGTTGCCTGATCCGGTGGGTGACTCGATCTTGAAGTCGTCGCCTAGATAGTGGTGGAACTTTTGAAGAGACTCGATCAGCAGATAGTTCAACGGGAACCAGATGGGTCCGCGCCAATTGGAATTTCCTCCAAACACCCCGTTGGAGGATTCTCCGGGTTCGTAGGAAATGCAGTGCTGGCTGCCGTTTACTGCGAGGCAATAAGGCTGGTCGCCGTGAAGCTTGGACAGCCCACGGATACCATATGGGGACAAGAATTCACGTTCATCCAGCATGTACTTTAGAATCCGGCGCAGCTTGGTTTCATCGGCGATGGCCAATAATCTGCGCTCGCCCACACCTTCGGTGCGCGCAGAGGCCAGATCCGACGCGAGATCAGGGCGGTTGTCGATGAACCATTCCAGGCGTCGTTTGAAGGACGGCAGTTGCTCGAGCAGTTCCGGCTCCAGCGTTTGCACCGCGAACAGCGGGATCAATCCCACCATGGAGCGGGTTTTCAATGGCTGTTGAGAGCCGTCAGGCAGCCTCAGTACGTCGTAGAAGAAGCCGTCTTCCTCGTCCCATAACCCCATGCTGTCGTGCCCGCGATGGCTGATCGCATGAGCGATGTGGATGAAGTGTTCCCAAAACTTGCTGGCGATGTCTTCATAACAAGGTTCTTCTTTTGCCAACTCCAACGCGATGGTCAGCAGGTTGAGGGTGTACATCGCCATCCAACTCGTCCCGTCAGACTGCTCGATGTGGCCACCGGTGGGAAGGGGTGCGCTGCGGTCGAACACCCCGATGTTGTCCAAGCCTAGAAATCCGCCTTGGAAAATGTTTCTGCCTTCAGCGTCCTTGCGATTCACCCACCAGGTGAAATTCAGCATCAGCTTGTGAAATACCCGCTGCAGGAACGCACGATCCCCTTTGCCATGGCGCTTCTTGTCGATTTTGTACACGCGCCACGCAGCCCAAGCGTGCACCGGTGGATTGACGTCACCAAACGCCCATTCATAGGCGGGAATCTGCCCATTGGGGTGCATATACCATTCGCGCAGCATCAGGATCAGCTGCTCTTTCGCGAAGTCTGAATCGATGAGCGCGAGTGGAATGCAGTGAAACGCCAGATCCCAGGCGGCATACCACGGGTATTCCCACTTGTCCGGCATGGAAATCACATCCGCGTTATGGAGATGAGACCAATTATGATTGCGTCCCTTCCTCCGCTGTTCAGGCGGCGGAGGATTGTCCGGATCACCCTGCAACCAGTCTTTGACAACGTAGTGATAGAACTGCTTCGACCAGAGCATTCCGGCATAGCCCTGACGCATTACATTTTGCTCATCGGGCGACAGGTCTTGTGGAGTCACGGTCGCATAGAACTCATCGGCTTCATGCTGGCGGAGGGTGAAGATCCAGTCGAAATCATCGAAGGCAGTATTGAAATCGGATTCGGCAAGACGCATTCGGACTACGGCCGTTTCTCCCGCACCAAGGGTGAGTTTGTAATGAGCTGCCGCCTTGGTGCCCGTATGTTCGGGATTAACGGCATCTTTGCAACCATGCACGACGTAGTCGTTGATGCTGTCCTTGACATATGGGGCGCGGTTCGCGAACCCACAGAGACGCTGATAATTGGTCTCGTTCTCCGTAAACAGCAGCTCCGGACTGCCTTCGCAATAAAGCCAGCGACTGACAAGTTGGGCCTGATTCAGTTCGATGACCGGGTCAGGACCCGAACGCGAACGGCGCAACTCTGGGCGGAGTTCGCGCTGTCCCCACGACCAGGTATTGCGGAACCAGATGGTCGGCAGAACGCGGAGATTCGCGGTGTCCGGGCCGCGGTTCGTGACTGTGATCCTGACGAGAATATCCTCGGCATCGGCTTTTGCGTATTCTACGAATACATCGAAGTAGCGGTTCTCGTCGAACACACCTGTATCGAGCAGTTCGTACTCTGATTGGAGTCTGTCTCGGCGCCGGTTTTCTTCTACCAACTTCGCATAGGGGAACTCCGCCTGCGGGTATTTGTAGAGGTACTTCATGTAAGAGTGTGTCGGCGTGCTGTCGAGATAAAAGTAGTACTCCTTGACATCCTCACCGTGGTTGCCTTCGTTCCCGGTCAGGCCAAAGATTCTTTCTTTCAGGATCGGGTCTCGCTCGTTCCATAGCGCCAGGGCGAAGCAGATCGTCTGGCGACGGTCGCTGATTCCTGCCAGGCCATCTTCGTTCCATCGGTAAGCACGCGACCTGGCATGTTCATGAGACAAGTATTCCCACGCACTCCCGTATGCACTGTAGTCTTCACGCACCGTGCCCCAAGCTCGCTCGCTGAGATATGGCCCCCAGCGCTTCCAGTGCTTCTGGCGGGTGCGCGATTCTGATAGCCGGATTTCTTCTTGTGTCATCTCCGTTCTCCCCCTTCTGGTTCGTTAAATCAAAAAATTAACCGCAACACTTCGCGCCTTAGCCGACAACCGCGGCAACCTCTGCCAGCTGTGGCTTCTCGGCACGGGCCTGTTTTTCCTCCTTACCTCCTTCCGCGGTCACGTCGAGCATGCCGAAATGGATACCGACCTTCTTAAGAAAATCATTGGGAGGAATGCCGCCCGCGAAAACCCAGACGTAGTCGTTAGCGATCTCCTGCGCCTCGCCTTTTACCTTAAGGACGACACTTTCCGCCTTGATCTCCACCGGCGCAGACTCGAACAGCACCTGCAGCTTCCGTTTCCGAATGCACTCCTCGATTCGCTGGGCATTCCTCTCCTTGATGCGGTTGAAGGTTGTCTGCCGGTAAGAGAGAGTGACCTGGTTTCCCTTCTGGTAGGCCAGGCCCATGGCCACTTCCACGGCACTATCGCCGCCGCCCACCACCAGGATCTTTTTGTTTGTGTAGTGGTCGGCTTCGATCAGGCGGTACATGACTTTCGGCAGTTCCTCGCCTTTGACCCCGAGTTTGCGGGGTGTTCCGCCCCGGCCGAGCGCCAGCACGACTGCATGCGCGCGGTATTGATTCTTGGTAGTCGCCACCGCGAAGATCCCATCCGCTTCCTTGCGGATGTCTGTCACTCTCTCGCCCGTGCGGGCTTTGAAGTCCGCCCGCTGCATCACTTTTTGCCAGAATGTCAGCAGATCTTCCTTAGAGAGTTCCGTCTTGTTGAACTTCCCATACAGAGGGAATTCGACCGGCCTTGTGAGAACCAGTTTTTGTCGCGGGTATTTCGTAACCGTTCCCCCGATCTCATCCTGCTCCAGGGTGACGTAGTTGAGCTGGCGCTCGATGGCGCGGAGAGAGGCGCTGATCCCTGCCGGACCGGCGCCCACGATCAACACGTCATACACTTCCCCAACGGATGCGGCGTTCGCCGCAGCCTGGCGTCTCTGCCCGATGATGTCGACGCATTCCCGCCCCTGGTTGATCGCGTTCTTGATCAATGCCAGGCCGCCGAGTTCTCCGACGATAAACAGGTTGGAGACGCTCGTCTCGTATTCTGGCGTCAGATACGGGAGGTCGGCACTTACGCTGGGACTCGCCATCACCATGGTGATGGCGCCGACCGGGCAAGCTTCGGCGCAGACACCATGTCCAATGCACTTATGCGGATTGACGATCACCGCCTTACCGCCGAATATAGCCAACACGTCGCCTTCCGGACACACTTCCGTGCACGTGCCGCAACCGATGCAGTTGCCGGTATCGATGTGCGGGTGCTGCGCCTGTGGCCCTTTGGAGTCTGCGTTCCTCTTCGCAGCCTCGCGCGCCCGTGCTTCCTTTCGCTTGTGGCGCCGGACGTAGAAGAACAAAGGGACAGCAACGATAAAGACGTAAACAAATAAAGCTGCGGTAGAGAAACTCATAGTCTGGACTCCTCAGAACTCTCACCCCATGAAACCTATCATGGTGACTACGGCGATGTGGACGGCGGCCAGCGCCGCGAAGGAATAACTAAACGGCCTGTGGATGACATGCCAGAGGTGGAACACCGTCTGGGCGCGGGAGAGAAACAGGATGCGTTTGCTCAGCAAGGCCTGGTCGCGGGCAGCTTCGATAGCCTGTTCCAGGCGCTGGTGCCGCGTCCGCAGGAGGCCGCCGATGGTCGTGAGTTTCTCACCCCAGCCGAGCGCATGCCGGCGCGCGCGCGCTACCCGGAGTGGGCGCATCAGGTCGAGCATGATCATGTAAACGAGCGCGACCATCAAGGGCAATCTATTCACCACGGCCACGCTTGGCAGCCGAAGCAGCGAATGCAAGTCGGCAGTGGGCAGTACTCCACGCGCGGTCAACCTCTGCGCCAGTAGCGTGTGCTGCTGCTCCAGTTCGGCCAATGAGAGTTCCGCCGAATTTAAGTTGTGAGGGATCTGACTGTAAACGTACCGTCCAAGTACGCCGCTTAGGGCCACTGCTGTCATGACCCAGAACGCGACGCCGGCAAAGCCCTGGAACTTGAACGAAGAATGGAACGCTACGATGAGTGGCGCCGCGAGCCCAGCCAGCACATGGAAATCCAGCCAATTCTTGGAACTGCCCTGGCGCGAGAGCCATCGCCAGCGCTTTCGGAGCGGATACAGAAAGATCGTGCAAAACAGCAGCAGAGCGAGTTCACCCAGTTTGAGGCCGATGGTCCCGCTCGGTTTCAGGACGGCGTGTTTGGAGGAGAAGGGACGGTGAGCGGCGTCGAGGGTGTAGTAATCGAAGCCGTAGACCACAAGTACCAGGACCAGCGCGATCGCAAGCACGTATCCGACCAGCAGGGGCCGGCGATGCGACCTCTCAGGTTCGACGGCAGGCAGAACGGCAGTAGTAATGGCCGCGTTCATTGCTTATCGACCTTTCTGACGCTCTCTTGCGCACTGACGGGGGAAGCGTTAGTAATCGCTGAAAGAGTCCGTATGCTGTGCCAGTGCGAGCCGTCTCTAGCTCGAGAGATCGTCTGTCAGACATTCAGGGAGGCTTTGCCGAATCCTGTAGAGACACGGACGCGCACTCACTATGCAAGCAGTGCAAGCCGAAGATCTCCGTCAGCAGCCGAGAAGCGTGAGCGAGTTGCCAGAATAGGACCACAACAAAAATCTTTTTAGCCGGCAATCCTCGCGTTCGACAAACCGACGACTGTCGGATGGAACTGATTAAGTAATGCCGGAGTTTTCTCAACGCCCTAGCAAACGCAGCGCCAATCTGCTTCGGCCACAAATACATTTCTATTTTTCTTGTCTAAGTGTGTGGGGGTGCTCAGCTCAGCACGCGGTTGGTGGATTTTTGAACGACTGACACCGAGTTAGAAGTACGGTAATCCTGCAAAATTGTACTTACGTTTTGTAATTGCTTCTCAATCAGCGGTCAAGGAGCCTCTCCGGTTGTCAACAAATTCACACAATTAGAGTCCGCGAATGTCGAATGAAATTTGGAACCCGTTCGGTTACGAGCGTCAAGGGTGCGTCAATTCGCCTCCATGCACGTCGATTACGACACAGGCGTGCCGGGCAAAGTCACAACTTGACAGCGTATGTTTGTGAAGTCCACAACGAGCGCGGTGGTGAGTGGGTAATCGAGGTAACAAACGAGCAATCGCTTCAAGTGCGATTCGCCGAAAACTGCAATCCTGCCTGAGGTTCTGGGCCCTTGGATTTCTTTGCGCAACTTACTAACACAAATATCGCTCAGCAGCGATCAGGCGACTGGCAATCTCCCGCCGTAGTTTGATCGTATCGGCGGGAGCGTAGCTTGCCAGATCGTGCAGGCTCGACATAGCGTGCTGCAACGCGCCGCCAGCGAGGCAGTTCGCCAGAACCGCACGACACAGGACTTCGACGCGGTCCATTCCTTCGCAAAGAAGGACAGTGGTCATATCAGCTGCATTTGGGCCTTTCTGTAACGCGTTCAGTTTCTGGCTCCGCAGAAGGGCCGATTCCATCGCCAGGATTTCCATCAGGATGTCGGAGACGCTCATGAGAATTTCCTGTTGCTTCTGCATGTCCATCTCGTGCTTCTGATAGGCGGCGCCGATTGCGAGCAGAGCGACTTTCTTAGCTTTCCGTACAAGACGCGTTTGTTCGTCCGCTTGCTCCGTGGCGTGAATGCGGCCTGAGCCGAGAATTGCCTGGGCAGCGGGAACAAGTGCCAGGTCGCCACGCGCCGCACGTTTCAGCAAGATGCCGGTAATCAGCAGGCGATTGATCTCATTGGTACCCTCGAAGAGCCGATTAATGCGCGCATCGCGGTAGGCCCGCTCAACGGCATAATCCTGGTGATAGCCGTAGCCGCCATGAATCTGCACTCCTTCGTCAACCACGAAATCGAGCATTTCCGAAGCGTAGACTTTCACCATTGAACATTCGGCTGCGTACTCTTCGAGAGCCTTCATTTCCCGCTGCGACGTTTCGGAGTGCTCTGCTCGAAGGGCCTGCAACCTGCTCTCAATCAGTCCGACTACGCGCCAGGTCATCGATTCCGTGGCATAGATGCGAATCGCCATTTCGGCGAGCTTGTGCCGGATGGCGCCGAATTCCGCAATCGCGCAACCGAACGCCTTGCGTTCTTTGGCGTATTTGAGGCTGATGGCAAGCACGTTCTTGGCGGCGCTCAGCGAACCGGGGCCGAGTTTGAGCCGGCCAATATTCAGGATGTTGAATGCGATGATGTGTCCGCGCCCGATCTCTCCGAGCACGTTCTCCAGAGGCACGGGCACGTTATCCAGATAGACGGCGGTGGTGGAGCTCCCGCTCATGCCCATCTTGTGTTCTTCCGCACCGCTGCTGACGCCGGCGAAGCTCCGTTCGACCAGGAAAGCGGTGAACTTCTCTCCTCCTACTTTTGCGAAAACTGTGAACAGATCAGCAGCTCCACCATTGGTGATCCACATTTTCTGCCCGTTGAGGATGTAGTGAGAACCATCGGGGCTAAGATCGGCACGCGTACGCGCCGCGAGCGCGTCGGAACCCGCGAGAGGCTCGGTAAGTGCGTAGGCAGCCAACAATTCGGCTCGGGCTAATTTTGGCAGGTACTTCTTTTTTTGCTGAGCGTTGCCGAAGTACAGGATCGGCAGAGTGCCAATACCGGTGTGCGCTGAATACCAACTGCCGTACGAACTGTCACGCCCCATGTGCTCACCGGCGACCATCAGCGAGGGCAGATCCATTTCCATGCCGCCGTATTCTTCAGGGATTGAAATGCCGGTTAGTCCCAACTCTGCGGACTTCCGCAGGATCGCTAGCGCCAATCCAGGTTTCTTTTCGCGGATAGCAGGAAGGTTCGGCTCGACTTCTTTGGCCCAGAATTCGTCGATCATACGACCGATCGCAAGGTGTTCCTCGGTCAGATCTTCGGGAGTAAAGATATGCTGGGGCGCAGTTTCGTCGAGCAGGAACGCCAGCCCCCTGGGGTGCGAAACTAGCGATTGCATGCTCATGAGTTTTCTGTCCAGTTCCGCGATTACGCGCGAGGAGCAGCGCGACCCTGGACAACCTCCTTCAGTAGCGGGTTCGTGGCTTGCAGCCGGCGCATACCGCGAAGCCAACGATCGTAATCAGCCGCCTTCCGTTGAAAGTACTCAGAGACCTCGGGATGGGGTAGGATCAGGAACTTTTCTTCCGCCAATCCCTTCACTACGTGGTCGGCAACTTGTTCCGGTTCGAGCGCTGAATCCAGCAGGAAGGACCCGCCGCCGAACTCTGCTTTCCGCAGCATGTCGGTGCGCACACCCATAGGACAAAGGGCGGACACTTTGATTCCCTGGTCGCCATGCGTGATCGACAGCCACTCCGCGAAGGCAAGAGCGGCATGCTTGCTGACACTGTAAGGGGCCGAACCGATCTGCGAAAGCAGTCCTGCCGCCGAGATGGTCTGCAGCAGATAACCTTCTCCGCGAGCCAGCATTCCGGGAAGAATGGCACGCGCCGCAAACACGTGCGCCATTACATTCACTTTCCAGCTCAATTCCCAGTCTCCGTCTGGAGCCGCGGCTCCTCCATCGCATCCCACACCGGCGTTGGAGCAGAACAAGTCGACAACTCCGAATCTCTCCAGGACGACATGCACCAATCGCTGGACGTCGGCTTCCCGAGCGACATCCACTTCCAAGCCAATCCCACCGATGCGATCAGCCACTTCGCGGGCCTGGGCGCCGTCAATGTCGGCAATCACGACAGCTCTTGCATCCTCCGCGGCAAACCGCTCACTCAATGCCCGTCCAATTCCGTTTGCCCCGCCCGTAACCACCACAACCTTGCCGGCGATCTGCATGAAGACCTCGGAAGCTGGCAGATACGATAGCGAATAGCCACCATACTGTCCAGTATATTTGCATTACCGTATGTAAGATGAGACGCTGGAGGAAGCGCTGAGCGGCAGCTTACGCGGAGCTGCTCCGTAATGTCTTGTGCAACGGCTGGCCAGCTCTACCGTTACTTCTTCTTGGCCGCTTTGTACTCGTGGTAGCCGACCATGCGCATTACATTTTGGCTGATCAGTTGTCCAATGGCGGTTGGCGCCAACACTCCGAGATCCCGATACCAGAGCGCGCACCAGACCAGCATGCCGCCAATGCATCGTGCGGTAATGCGCTCATCGACCATGTGAAAATCGCCGGTTCGCATGCCTTCTTTCAGCAGCTTCATGGTGCGATGGTCGAATTCGTTCCGCTCTTCACGGATTGTCCGGGCAATCTCCGGGTCCAGGTTCATCTCTTCCCTGAGATAGATGATCGTGTGCGCCTGGTAGCTGATGATGACCTGGGCAACCTCGTCGACGATCCGGGCAAGTTTCTCTGGGATCGACAATTTGCCGGCCAAGATGCGCGACTGTGTCTTCAGGCACTCGCCGATGCATTGCATGGAGATCTCATGCAACAGTTCGGTCTTGTTCTTGTAATAGGAATAGATGAACTGCTTGGTGACCTCGAGGCGGGCAGCAATGTCGTCGAGCGTCGTGCGTTCATAGCCCTTTTCGTAAAAAAGTCTGCGGGCAGCGTCTACAATCCTTTTCCGCTTAAGCGCAATCACTTCCCCTTTGAGTGCAGAACGCTGCGATGGCACGCGCGGTGGTCCCTCCAGCTGCCGGTCACAAATGCCGACGGAATTTGCAGATTCGAATGAAAGAGAGGAAGTTTACGATGTGAGCGCAAGCGGACGCAAGGCGCCTCCCTATTGAATTTCATAGTCGCCAGAGCCGAGCACCATTGCAAAATATTACCGTGAGTAAGAAAAACATACTGGAACCATTGTTTTCGTGTGCTAGAGTTCGGGTTTGTTGTTATAATCCGCCGCCGATTGTGTGCTCGCAATCTGTCCGCTGCTTTGAAAGCAGTTTTACGCGGAGGGAATATGAGGAAAGTGATCGGTTGGTCGATTCTTCTTTGTTCGTGTGTGCTGGTTTTTGTTGGAGCCGCCGCCGCCCAAGGGGTGGGCTCCTCAGGGAACATGGGAGGAGTTGTCACCGACTCCTCCGGCGCACTTTTGCCCAATGTGAAAGTCACGATCGCGGACCCGCAAACAGGACTTCAGCGGAGCGTGACCACTGATGCTTCCGGACGATTTCAGGCCATCGCCCTTTCCCCGGCGACGTACAACGTAACTGTTCAACACGAAGGCTTCCAAACCGAACTCCGAAGGGGTGTGGTCGTTGGCGTAGGCTCGACCGTAGTTTCCGATTTCAAGATGAAGGTATCGCAGGTCTCGGTTGAGGTCGAAGTCAGCGACGTACCGGCAGCCGTAGAAACGGAAAGAAGCAGTCAGGCGAATAGCGTGTCACAACGCTATGTCATGGACTTGCCGATCGACCGGCGCGATTACCTCACCTTCACATTGCTGATGCCGGGTGTAAGCAACTCCAGCACAATCGCGGATGATGCCGACTTTCGAGTGAAGCAAACACCGCAGAGCGGACTCTCCTTTTATGGGAGTAACGGGCGCGGCAATAGCGTGACCGTGGATGGCGGAGAAGCCAACGACGATGCTGGGGGAGTGCGCTTAACCGTGAGTCAGGATGCGGTACAGGAATTTCAGATCAACCGCAGCAACTACCCCGCCGAGTTGGGCGGAGCGGGCGCCGCTTCCATCAACATTGTCACCAAGTCCGGCTCCAATACCGTACACGGCGGAGTTTTTGGGTTCTTTCGCAACGATGCCATGGACGCTCGGGACCCTTTTGCGTTTAGCCCGGCGCTCGCACCCGACCCGACTTTCTCAAATTTCAGCCTGACCGCCAGCGGTGCCCCCGTTAAGAATTCCCTGAGTCGGCAGCAATTTGGGGGCAGCCTCGGGTTCCCGGTTCGACGCGATAGAACGTTTCTGTTTCTTGCGTACGAAGGTCTGCGTTCGGATGCACAGGACTCCGTCCCTATATTGACGCGCAGCAGTATTTTCGCCCCTACTTCAGGCCAGCAATCGATCGCTGGAGGCTTAGCCGCCCAAGGCAATACCACTCTGGTTCCGTGTCTGAGTGGTCCAGTGGGGGCCGCAGTTGCAGCAAAGCTGGGCGCTCCTGCCCCCAATCCGGTTACTCTCCTGCCGGCTGCCACGTGTGCCGCCGTCCTCGGCGGAACCTTGACGGTGAACCCTGCCGCCAGCCCACTGGACGCGTTCGTTGTCGGTCAGTTTGAAAAAGATGGTGGTTTGTTCCCCTTTCCCATTCGACAACATCAGGGATCCGCACGCCTGGATCACCACTTCAGCGATCACGATCAGGGATTCCTTCGCTACAATTTTTCTCACCTGGAAGAATCTGATCCGGATGTGCAAGCCCTCGTCGCTTTCTCCCGCGGTACTTCGTTGCTGGAGTGGGACAGTACTCTGCAGGGCTCCTGGTTTCACCAGTTCAGCAATACCTCCATCAACGAATTGCGCGCGCAATGGAACTGGTATCAGTTCAACGTGGACACGAATGATCGTGGCGGGCCAGGGCTGGACGTTCAGGGATACGGCTTTTTTGGGCGAAGCATATTCTTACCCAGCCACACCACCGCACGTCGCTACGAGTTGGCCGACAACCTCAGCCTCATTCGTGGCAACCATTCCATGCGAATGGGCTTCTACGAGTTGATTCGCGGAAATAACACCACCTCGGACACATTCTTTCCGGGACGTTTCGAGTTCCTGAATCTGCCGGGGAATTTGCTCAGCCCCTGTTTGGAAGAGCCGATCGCATGCAATCTCGCGACCACTGCTCCGGCTCCCATCAGCACGCTGCAATCGTGGGGATTTGGCCTGCCGGCCTTCTATGAGCAAGGCTTTGGCAATCCCAATTACGCTGACAACCGGCCGTTCACGGCGGCTTACTGGCAGGACTCGTGGCGAATCCGGCCCAATATCACCTTGAACTACGGCCTGCGCTACGAACTGGACTCGCAGTACGGCCCTCTCAATACATACAAGAAGAACCTTGCGCCCAGGGTTGCGTTTGCCTGGGATCCCTCGAATGATCAAAAGACCGTGATCCGCGGCGGTTATGGGATTTTCTATTCTCCCGTGTATGCGCAGATTCCAAATGTCGTACAAACGCTCGGCAACGTGAATGGAACCCGGCAAATTGCCAACACCCTGGTGTCCATCCTGGGCGTACCGGGAAGTTCGAATCCATTCCAGAACTCGGCGGCGATTTACCAAATTCTTTTTGCCGAGGGCAAGATTCTGTGTGGTACGCCTCCTGCAGGACAGAACGCCTGCATCTCAGCGGCCGATATCAGCGCTCCTCCCATCGGCCTTCAAGTCAGCAACACCGGTCCTCTTCCTCCGGGGACGGTGCTCTTCTTCGGACAGCGCAACTACCGCAACCCTCAATCTCAACAAGCCTCGCTCGCAATCGAGCGCGAGATCGGGAGTGGGATGTCGATCTCGGTGAGCTACACGTACGTCCACACAACGCACCTGCCGTGGGCGGTGGATACGAACCTATTGCCAGGAGCGCCGGTAGTGGCTGGTCAACTGGGTGCGAATGGGCTGCCCACCAACGGCCTTCCCTTTCAGGACTGGGGAGCGCCACAATGTGCGATGACTCCGGGCCTGTGCTTCGCAGATCCGACCCGCACCATCCTGCAGAACAACCAGTACAGCTCCATCGCAAATGCGATCTACCATGGCGGGATTCTCGAGCTGAAAAAACGCTTCAGCCAACACCTCACTCTGTTAGCCAACTACACCTATAGCAAGGCAATCGACGATTCCACGGATTTCAATAGTGATTACGCGGCGTTCAATGAAGTGGCCCTTACCGACGAGAGAGCACTGTCGGACTTCGATCAGCGCCATAAGATCGTGGTTGCCGCTGTGGCTGAGAGTCCATGGCAGAGTTCGCGTCTGTTATCAGGTTTCCAGCTGGCGCCGATCATCACCTACAACAGCGGGCATCCGTTTAACCTGCTGGCTGGAGCTGACATCAATGGCGATAACCACTTCACCAATGACCGTCCGCCCGGCGCCCCCAGGAATAGCGGGCTTGGGCCGAACTATGTCAGCTTTGATCTTCGCCTAAGCCGTGCAATCAAGATTGCCGAAAAATTCAGCCTGCAATTCATGGCTGAGAGCTTCAACCTCACGAACCGGACCAATTACGCCCGGGTGAACAACATCGTCGGGGCTGATTTTGCACCGCCATTTAACGTGCATGGCACGGCAAGCCTATCGCCGAGCCAGCCTCTGGGTTTCACGTCGGCGCTGCCGAAAAGGGAGATTCAACTGGGCGCGAGGCTCAGCTTCTAAACCAGTGCCGGGCAACACACAAAATACGCGGGGCCACGACTCGTCCAGCAATGAACGTACGCCAGTTGTTTGATCTGAAAGGACGGGTGGCTCTGGTCACGGGAGGTTCCATCGGCCTGGGCCGACAGGTCGCCCAGGCGCTCGCGGAGATGGGCGCCGACATCGTGCTGTGCGCGCGGAAGCGCGAACGATGCGAGCAGGCTGCCCAGGAACTCGAAGCCCTTGGCGTTCACGCACTAGCTCTTGCTTGCGACGTGACGGATTCGGAACAGATTCACGCCGTCGTGGATGCAACCACCGCCCGTTTCGGTCGCATAGATGTCCTCGTCAACAATGCGGGGATTTCCTGGGGCGCACCATTCGAAGACATGCGTTTGGCCGATTGGCACAAGGTCATCGAGACTAACCTGACGGGCACCTTTCTATTCAGCCAGGCGGTGGGTAAGGTCATGATCGCGCAAGGCCACGGCAAGATCATCAACATGGCTTCCGTGGCAGGCATGGGAGGGGCGCCATCGGAGATCGTTCAGGCGACGGCCTATCATGCCAGCAAGGGAGCGGTGATCACGCTAACCAAGGACCTTGCCTGCAAATGGGCTGCTCACAACATCCAGGTGAATGCAATCGCTCCTGGCTGGTTTCCCACGCACATGTCCGATTGGGTGATCACTCATAAGAGAGACCGCCTGCTCGAATCCATCCCTTCAGGCAGGTTTGGAGGCGAAGACGATTTGAAGGGAGCTACAGTTTTCCTAGCGTCGGACGCGTCCGCGTATGTCACCGGACACGTGCTGGTGGTCGATGGCGGGCAGTCCGCCTGGTAAGTCCAGAAAGGAACGTTAAAATCTCGCCGGAACTGGAAAAATGAATATTCCCCTGACTCCGTTACGGTTTCTGCGTTATCCCGAGCAGCAATTCCCGCGCAAGACGGCAGTGGTGTGCGGCGACAAGAGATTCAGCTATGCAGAATTTGGCGCCCGCGTCGGCCAGCTGGCTGGAGTGCTTCACTCACTCGGTGTGCAGACCGAAGATCGGGTTGCTTTCCTGAGCACGAACTGTCATCGCCTCCTGGAAGCCTACTATGGAGTGCTCGAAGCCGGCGGCGTTTTGTTGCCCCTGAACATTCGGTTGTCTCCTCAGGAACTCGCTTACGTCCTGAATGATGCGGGCGTAACAACTTTGTTTCTGGAAAGCGCCTTTCTGCCCCTGGTCGAAGCTTTCAGGAACTCGGTGCCTTTGATCAAGAATTTCGTCCTCCTCGACGGGCCTCCGCAGACCAGCTGGCTGATGCCCCACAACTACGATGATTTGCTCTCTGCAGCTACACCTCTACGGCGCGATCTGATGGCAGTGGAAGAAAACTCTCTCGCAGAACTCTTCTATACCAGCGGCACCAGCGCCAATCCCAAGGGAGTGATGCTGACTCACCGCAACTTGTACTTGCATGCCTTGTCGGTCGCTCTGGCAATGAAGAGCTCCCATGAGACCATCGAACTGCAAACCATCCCGCTATTCCATGCCAACGGCTGGGGCGCGGCCCACTTAATTACCTTTCTGGGCGGCACTCACGTGATGATCCATCGTTTTGATCCTGCTGAAGTCTTTCGACTGATCGAGCGGGAACGTGTTCAGTCATGCAGTGTTGTACCAGCCATGGCGCTGGCGTTGGTGAACTGCCCGGAGCGCTCGAAGTATGACCTCAGCAGTCTCGAGCGAGTCTCGATTGGCGGAGCGGCCTCTTCTCCAACCCTGGTAAAAGAGGTCGAAGAAAAGCTGGGATGCACGTGCTTTTCGGGTTACGGGCTCACCGAGACTTCACCGGTGCTCACTATTTCGCCCATGAAGAGCGGCCTGGATTGGCAGGGCGAGCAACGCTACGAAGGTCAGGCAAGCACCGGGTTTCCGATTCCAGGAACAGAGCTCCGCGTCGTGGGTAAAGATGGCATCGACGTCCCGCCGGACGGCAAGACGATTGGCGAGATATGGGCGCGCAGCGATGGCGTGATGGCAGGCTACTGGCACGATCCCGAAGCCTCGGCCCAGGCCCTCGAGGGTGGATGGTTCCACACCGGAGATATGGCGACCATCGACGAGCACGGCTATGTTTTGATCGTGGACCGCAAAAAAGACATGATCGTAAGCGGAGGAGAAAATATCTCTTCCCTGGAAGTGGAGAAGGTCCTCGCAGCGCATGCTGACGTGTACGAAGCCGCTGTCATTCCGGTGCCGGATCCACATTGGGGCGAGGTGCCCAAGGCACTGGTCATACTCAAGCCGGAATCGTCGGCGACGGAGGCCGAACTGGTGGAATTTTGCCGCGGCCGTCTCGCGCACTACAAGTGCCCAAAATCAATTGAATTCGTTGAGACCTTGCCCAAGACGGCGACTGGAAAATTCCTGAAGAAAGAACTACGCAAGCAAGATTGGTCGGGTAGGAAGCCGCGAACAGAAGCGGCGAGTTAAGCGCGCACGGCTCATCGTGGCCTGCGCTAAGAGGCCTCGTAAGACGAAAGCACTGAGACCAGTCGGCGGGGAGCGGTTTCATGAACGACCTGGTTCAATTCAACAAAGACCGAGATGTCGCCATTATTACGATCAACAATCCCCCCGTGAACGCCCTCAGTCCCGGCGTGCTCGAAGGCATTCTGGCAGCGATGGAAGCGGTTGAATGCGACCCCGAGATCAAGAGTGCTGTCTTGACTGGCGCGGGAAGCACCTTTATCGCCGGCGCCGACATCAAGGAGTTCGGCAAAATTACAGCCGGGCAGAAGCCGCGAGGCGAAGGACTTCATCCTCTTTTGTCCCGCATTGAAGATTGTCGTAAGCCGATTGTGATGGCGATTCACGGCAATGCTTTCGGTGGCGGACTCGAACTCGCGATGGCGGGGCATTACCGCATCGCCGCGCCCGATGCGAGGTTGGGCCAGCCGGAAGTGAAGCTCGGCTTGATACCGGGTGCAGGCGGAACCCAGCGGTTACCGCGCCTTGTTGGTGTTGCGAGGGCGGTCGAGATGTGCGCACTCGGCGATCCTATCGGCGCGCAAAAGGCGCTCGAGTGCGGCTTGATTGATCGCCTCGTCGAAGGCGACTTGTTGCCGGGCGCCGTCGCCTTCGCCCGCGACGTCGCTGCAAAGCCGTTCGCGAGGACGCGCGATCGGAATGAAAAGCTTGGCACTGCGCAGGAGAACGAGGCCATCTTTGACGCCGCGCGTCAGACTTCGAAAAAGAAGCAGCGCGGTCTCTCCGCCCCACTGGCGGCGATCGATGCTGTAAAGACGGCCACCACTCTACCATTTGACGATGGCTGCAAGTTCGAGCGCAAGCTATTCATGGACTGTCTTTTCTCCGATCAGTCCAAGGCCCTGATCCACGTGTTCTTTGGCGAACGTGAAGTCGGCAAGATTCCCGACATTCCAAAAGACACCATAACCGTTCCGGTGACCAAGGCGGCGGTGGTGGGTGCCGGCACCATGGGCAGCGGGATTGCAATGGTACTGGCCAATGCTGGAGTTCCAGTGCATTTGAAGGAGACCGACCCTCCGGCGCTCGATCGCGGGTGGGACACGATCCAGAAAAATTACGCGGCGTCTGTTCAACGTGGACGGTTCAGCCAGGACTTCGTCGATCAGCGCTTGCGGCTAATTACCCCGACGCTGACTTACGATGGCTTCTCCGACGCGGACCTGGTCATCGAGGCGGTATTCGAGGGCATGTCGACTAAGAAGAACGTGTTCGGTGAACTGGACACAGTCTGCAAGAGCACCGCGATTCTGGCCAGCAACACCTCGAGCCTCAACATCGATGAGATCGCACGGGCTACGTCGCGTCCGCAATCGGTGATCGGCACACACTTCTTCAGCCCTGCAAATGTCATGCGTCTTCTGGAGATTGTGCGTGGCAAGCTGACCAGCAAAGAGGTCATTGCTACCTGCATGCAACTCTCCAAGAAGCTTGGAAAGGTAGGCGTGCTGGTCGGCAACTGTCGCGGTTTTGTCGGCAATCGAATGTTTCATCCATATCGACGCGAGGCGCAGTTCATGGTTGAAGAGGGAGCGCCCGTGGAAGTGGTCGATCAGGCACTCTACGACTTCGGCATGGCGATGGGGCCGCTCGCAACCGGAGATCTGGCGGGTCTCGATGTCGGTTGGCGGATCCGCAAGGAGTATCGGCATTTGGAGAAACCGGGCGTCCGGCAGCCTATAGCCGAGGACCAACTTTGCGAGATGGGACGCTATGGACAGAAGACGCAGGCAGGCTGGTACCGCTATGATGAAACCCGCCGCCCGTTGCCTGATCCTCAGGTCGGCGCGCTGGTGCGAAAGTGGGCGCAGGAGAGTGGTATCGAGCAGCGCCAGATTGCAACTGACGAGATCGTGGATCGTTGCATTCTCGCACTGGTCAATGAGGGCGCGCGCATTCTGGAAGAAGGAATTGCGTTGCGTGCAGTCGACATCGACATCATTTACATCAACGGTTACGGATTTCCCGCTTATCGAGGCGGCCCAATGTGGTATGCCGATACGCTTGGCCTCGACAAAGTCTACCGCCGCATTCTCCAGTTTCAGGAACAACACGGAGAGTTGTGGCAGCCCGCTCCGCTATTGACACAGCTCGCGAAGGAAAAAAGAAAGTTTGCCGACTTCGCACAGGGACAGCCGGTGACCGCGTAAGTGCAGGAGACCTCCCAGTTGCGTTCTCCAAGCGCAGTTCGCGCAGGCGAAGAAGTCCCTCTTGACGTTCTCACCGGGTACTTGCGTGGCAAGATCGAAGGCGCGGAAAACGGCATCGTGATCCAACAGTTTTTGGACGGACACTCGAATCTTACCTACCTTCTGTCCTGTAGCGACGGCCCGCAATACGTTTTGCGTCGCGGTCCTCTCGGTCCAGTGGCTCCGAAGGCGCATGATATGGCCCGCGAGTATCGCGTTCTTGAGACGATTCATCCCCATTTTCCAGAGGCTCCGCGGCCATACCACTTATGCGAAGATTCTACGGTGATCGGTGCCGTATTTTTCGTGATGGAATACAGGCCCGGATCGATCTTGCGCAATGAAGTGCCAGCCTCATGGCGTGCTACACGCGATCACGCGCACCTGATCAGTGAAGCCTTCATTGACTGTCAGGTTCGGCTGCACTCAATCGATGTTACCCGCAGCGACTTCGCTGGACTCGGACGGCCCGAGGGTTTTCTGGGGCGACAGGTGCAAGGCTGGCGAGATCGCTGGGATCGCGCGCGTACAGATGAAATTCGGGATATGGATTCGATTGGCGATTGGCTCACGCGGCATTTGCCACACTCGCCTCCGCCAACCTTGGTGCACAATGATTACAAACTGGATAATGTGATCTTCCGATCTCTCAAAGAAGTCGAAGCCGTGCTTGATTGGGAGATGGCGACGGTCGGCGATCCGCTAGCCGATGTTGGGCTCACCCTGTGCTACTGGGCATGGGCAGATGCGACTGGAGCGCGCGGTCCCACACCCGCACTTACCTCCAGACCCGGGTGGTACGACCGCGAGCAGTTCCTCGAGCGGTATTCGGAGCGGTCGCGACGTGATGTTTCTGGCATCGTTTATTACGAAGTGCTCGGAATGTTTAAACTGGCGGTGATTCTTCAGCAAATCTACTATCGCTTTCGACGCGGCCAGACGCGAGACGAACGCTTTCGGGAATTCGATCAGCAGGTAGCGGCCTTGGCTCGACAAGCCGCTTCATTGGCAGAGAGGCAGGCGTGAGCAACCTGTACCTGATCCGACACGGTCAGGCCGGCACTCGTGACGCCTACGATTCGCTTTCGGACCTTGGCTGCCGTCAGAGTCAACTTCTGGGTCACTATTTCAGGTCGCAAGATATCCGGGTCACGTCAAGCTTTTGTGGAGAGATGTGCCGCCAGCAGCAAACCGCCCGCGAGGTAAAGGCCGGCTACGGCGACGGGTTTCCGGATGTTGTCGTGGATTCTGGCTGGAGTGAGTTTGATCTCGATCGCATGTACCGCGAACTCGCTCCCCAAATGTGCGCCGGGAATGCGGACTTCAAGCAAGAATACGAAGCCATGCGGCAACAGCTTCACGCCAGCCGCGAAGAGCACGATGCGGGTGTTCACCGGCGCTGGCTGCCCTGTGATACTGCGGTCGTGAACGCGTGGATTCGCAATGATTATCCATACGCAGGCGAGAGTTGGCAGCAGTTTCAGAAGCGCGTTGCAGCATGCCATTCCAGAATGAGTTTGTCGAGGCATGACAATATAGCGGTCTTCACTTCCGCGACTCCAATTGCGATCTGGGCGGGCCTCGCACTCGATATCGCCGATGAACGCGTCATGAAAATTGCAGGCGTACTGCACAATGCGTCCCTCACAATCATCCAGATTCGCGACGACAGGTTGCGCTTGTTTATGCTGAATGCGACTCCGCACCTGGTCTCAAAAGACCTGCGGACCTTCCGCTGAGGCGTATTGACGTCTGGCTGTCAGGAGAGAACCAGTGAACTTCGAATTCTCCCAGAAGGTTCGTGATCTTCAGCAACGCCTCACCGCGTTTATGGACGAGCACATATACCCAAACGAGGAGCGCTATGCCGAAGAGATCGAACAGAACCACTGGTCACCGACTCAAATTATCGAGGACCTGAAACCCAAAGCGCGCAGTGCCGGGCTCTGGAACCTTTTTTTGCCGGATGCCGAATTCGGTGCCGGACTGAGCAATCTGGAGTACGCGCCACTATGCGAGATCATGGGCCGCAGTCTTATGGCTCCGGAAATCTTTAATTGCTCGGCGCCTGACACCGGCAACATGGAGGTCCTCGCGCGGTACGGCACGCGCGAACAGCAGGAGCGCTGGCTGAAACCGCTCTTGAACGGTGAAATCCGATCGTGCTTTGCGATGACGGAACCGGCCGTGGCATCCTCGGATGCAACCAACATCGAAGCCCGCATTGTCAGTCAGGGCGCCGAATACGTTCTGAACGGGCATAAGTGGTGGGCCTCGGGTGGTGGAGATCCACGCTGCAGGGTCGCTGTTTTTATGGGCAAGACCGATCCAGCCGCTCCAGTGCATAAGCAACAATCGATGGTTTTGGTGCCGATGGATGCGCCGGGCGTGAAAATTATGCGCATGTTGACCGTATTTGGATACGATCACGCCCCTCACGGGCACGCCGAGATTCGCTTCGAGAACGTTCGCATCCCCACCTCCAACATCCTGCTTGGAGAAGGAAGAGGTTTCGAGATTGCCCAGGGCCGGCTTGGCCCGGGCCGAGTTCACCATTGCATGCGCTGTCTCGGGGTAGCCGAACGCGCTCTGGAAACGATGTGCGAGCGAGTACGGTCGCGCGTTGCTTTTGGCAAGACATTGGCGGAACAAGGGACGATTCGCGCCGACATTGCGGTTTCGCGCATGGAAATCGAGCAGGCCCGCCTGCTGACCCTGAAGGCAGCGTTCATGATGGATACGGCGGGAAACAAGGCCGCACGAAACGAAATCGCCATGATCAAAGTAGTCGCCCCGAACGTGGCGCTTCGGGTCTTGGATCGTGCGATCCAGGCACACGGCGGGGCCGGCGTTTCCCAAGACACCTTTCTCGCTGCCGCCTGGGCCAATGCGCGAACGCTTCGTTTGGCCGACGGGCCCGATCAGGTGCACATCGAGGCGATTGCGAAGGGCGAACTGAAGAAGATCGATCACTAGCCGGAGTTTGAACAATTTCTCGATGCCTTGGAGATCTACCGGCTAAATCTCGTTGGCAACGACAGCGGCAGCGGCATTGCGCAGATTTTCGCCTATCTCTATCCGGAACGCGTTCGGAGTCTCACATTCACCATCCTTGTTCCCCGGCAGGGTTCGTTTGTGCGGATGGCTTATGCATTGACGACGAAGGTAACATCTTTGCGGTTTGGGTTGAGGCGGGGCAGAGTAGCCAAACTGCTCAGGCTGACCTGACTTGTTTTGGAGGCATTAACAATGAGGCGCTTATTTTGCGTGATGTTGGGTCTCTTTGCGGCTAGCCTGGGCTTTGCGCAGAAGCAAAGCAGTTCCGATGTTCCCACCTACAAGAATCCTAATCTGCCAGTCGAGCAACGTGTCCAGGATCTGGTGGGGCGTATGACGCTCCAGGAAAAAGTCGCAATGTTAAGTGGGGCCGATTGGATGCAGACCGTTCCGAATCAACGCCTCGGCATCCCGTCGATAAAGATGGCCGATGGCCCGCTCGGAATACGGTCGTGGGCAGGACCTTCGCGGAAGACCGGTGGCATGAGCGCGAAAATGCAAGTCATGACTACGGCCTTTCCCGCTGGGGTGGCGATGGCCGCGACCTGGGATACCGAACTGGTGCAAGCAGAAGGGAAGGCCATCGGGGAGGAAGTAAAAGCTCTGGGACGTGACATGATTTTAGGGCCGACCGTGAATATTAATCGGACTCCTCTTTGGGGACGAAACTTCGAGGGATATGGCGAAGATCCATATCTCACTAGCCGGCTGGCGGTGGCCTACATCAACGGAGTTCAGGGCGAGGGCGTGATCGCGACCGTCAAGCATTTTGCCGCGAACAATCAGGAGTTCGAACGGCACCGGGTGAATGTAAAAGTCGACGAGCGCGCACTCAATGAGATCTACTTTCCCGCATTTAAAGCGGCGGTTGAGGAAGCGGGCGTCTGGTCTGTCATGTCGGCTTATAACAAGCTCAATGGAGTGTACTGCGCTGAGGATTCTTATTTATTGAAGGATATGCTGAGACAGCATTGGAACTTCAAGGGCTTCGTGGTCTCCGACTGGGGCAGCACGTACAGCTCGGCAGCCACCGTGAACGCCGGCATGGATTTGGAAATGCCTGGCGGAACGCCGATGCAAGAGTGGCTCAAGGAACCGGACACGATTGCAGCGGGCAATGGCGCCGGTTGGCTGGCGCCGGAGAAAGTGCTGCCCGAGGTGAAGTCGGGCAAAATTTCCACCGCCACGATTGACGAGAACGTAGGCGACATCCTGCGCGTGATCTTTGTGAGCGGGCAGTTCGACAAACCGCACACGGCAACCGGCGAAATCGATACGGCGGAGCAGCGGGCCTTGGCGCGCAAGGCTTCCGACGAGAGCATCGTTCTCCTCAAAAATAACGGTGACATACTCCCGCTCGATCCCTCGAAGATTCATTCCCTGGTCGTTATCGGACCCAACGCCGCAATTGCCAGAACAGGCGGCGGGGGGAGTTCGCTGGTCGTCCCAAAATATTCTGTCTCGCCGCTGAAGGGCATCCAGGATCGCGCGGGGGAGCGCGTGAAGGTGAGCTATGCCCTGGGTGTTTCCATGGAAGGCGAAGATCATGCCAAGGATACCGCCGAGGCGCGCACGCAGCTCATCGAACAGGCTGCCCGTGCCGCCGCGACAGCCGATGCTGCGGTCATCGTGGTCGGAAGATCGGCGAAACTCGAGTCGGAAGACTTTGACATCAAGTCGCTGGACCTGCCCGCCGGGCAAGACGATCTGATCGATGCGGTTGCAAACGCGAATAAGAACACCGTGGTGGTAATCAATGCCGGTGGTCCGATCACGATGAGCCGATGGATCGGGAAGGTCCCCGCCATTCTGGACTTGTGGTATGGGGGTCAGGAAGGCGGTAACGCGATCGCGGACGTTCTATTCGGCGACGCCAATCCTTCCGGAAAGCTTCCCGTTTCATTCGTGAAGCAGTGGAAAGATTCTCCGGCCTACGGACACTATCCTGGTGAAAATCTTCAAGTCGATTACGCCGAAGGTATCTACGTCGGCTACAGATATTTCGACAAGCGCAATATAGAGCCGCTGTTCCCATTCGGTTACGGTCTTTCCTATACGAACTTCGATTACAGCGATCTGAAAGTGTCGCCGGACAAGGCTGCGCCCAGCCAGTCCGTAGGCGTGACTCTGCGGGTGCGGAATAGCGGATCGCGCGCGGGCGCGGAGGTGGTGGAACTCTACCTTCATGATGCGCACTCGACCGTGGATCACCCCATTCAGGAATTGAAGGGCTTTCGCCGCGTGGTTCTGGCCCCCGGAGAAACAAGAGTCGTCGACTTTACGCTTGACCGGAGTGCCATGGCTTATTACAGCACCGCGAAGAGAGATTGGGTTGCAGAACCCGGTCAGTTCGACGTGCTTGTCGGATCTTCGTCGCGTGACATCCGGCTAAAAGGCTCGTTCGATCTTGAACCGTGAATCGGAAATGGCTGAGCCTGGTGATGAGTGTAGTTAGGTCCAGCTTGCGGAGCGCCGGTTCAACTTCCAAGAAGGCGACTTATCGGAACGAATCTCAACAGGTGGACGGATTGGTCTCTTGGCCTACGATTCGCGCACAATCACAACTCTCATTTCAGAGGAACCCGTTTCCCCGAATAGCTAGCATGTTGTCGACATCCGCCCTAAAACCTAGTCCTTTTCTTCCGTGATCGAAGTCCCAGACTATTCCTCCTATGACAAGAGGGCTGGCCGAAGCCAGCCCCAAAATGAAGCTCCGTTCAGAAATCCGGTCAGAATTCAGCGGTGAGGCCCAAGGTGAACATGTTAGCCGTGTCGTACCCTGGGAATCCCAGTATCGGCGTGGAGTCGAGGCGTTTGGGCGCTCCGATGTGCCAGCCGGAGCCGGACCATGTGTAGTTGTAGCGGATGTAGTCTGCTTTGAAGACGAAGTGATCGCTGATGCGATGCGTGAGATAGGTCTCATACACCTGACCGCGAGTATTGGTCTTGGGCGCGATGATGTCATCTTCGGCATTCGAGAAGTTAAACCAGTATTTGGTCCCGTGGTTGACCTCGAAGCCGATCTTCGTGCGTCCGTCATCTTTCGGAATACTGTAGCGAACGCCGAGATAGTACATCTGGCCGTTACGGTTGATGGGGTTTTCAAACGGATCGCTTCCAAGGCCACCGAAAGGAGTGGTTTGACCGTTTGGCCGCAGGCTATCCCAGTTCGCGCTGGCAAACAGGTCGAACTGGCCAAGTTTCTTTTGGAGGACGAGTCCGTATAGGTTGATCGCACCCAGGTTGGCGGACGGAGTGTACCTCATGATTACCGGAGCAGGCACCACGTCTCCGGTGAGGGGATTGTTAGGCATTACGATGAGGCCGTTGAAACCGTCCGTCACATTCCATGCGCGCGCGATCAGTGCTTGCACGAACGTGTGGTCAGTTTCATAGAGGTCCAGAACGCCACCAGCGAGATGCACATCTTTCAGACGGTCAGCCGGAGTCTTCAGCAGATTACCGTTGCCGAAACCGGAAGAGTAACCCAGACCATAACAGGCGCGCAGAGTCATTTTATCGGTGACGTGGTAACCGAACGTGATGCCATCGTACTGGAAGTCAAAGAGTGCTCCCGACGGCGTGCCGCCACGCGGCTGGTCGTCGCGGAAATTGAGTGGTGGACCGTAGTTCGCGGGCCGGCGGCCAATGGAAAGATAGAATTTCGATCCTCCAATGTTGTTCCAGTTGAAGAAGACGCGCTCCACACGGACCTGATCGCTGTTGGGAACTCCTGCCGTCGTGCCATCGATATTGAGACTATTCGGCTGGCCGTTAAAGACCTGCACGCCGGTGGAATCGCCGAACACTTTGTACATGCTCAGGCGTGCACCAAAGCTGACGTTGTCCGCGACCTTTGCATCAAACTTCAGACGCAAACGGTTCGTGAGCAAGGCATCGGTATTAGCATCGTAGGCAGAGCGGTATACGCCAGGAACCTGTTGCAGGTACTGGATCAGCATTTGCTGCATTTGCGGTGAGAACTGCCCGAGCGATTGCTTCAGCTGGCTGAACGTGAGATTGGATGTGAAGAACTGGTATTGACTGTAGTTCTGCTGGACTTGCTGCCCGACAAAAGCTGCGTACTGTGTCGGCGTCATCTGGCCGAGCATGTTGGGGTCGAATTGCATCCCCAAGCCACCGGACGATTGAGGGGCAAACATCCACAGTGTTTTTACCGTCAAGTTTTGCAGCTGCATGCCGTCGTAGTGAGCGGGAATGTTGCCACGAATGGTGTGAGCCTCGAAGCGATAATCGCCACCCCAGTCCAGCCGGTCACGCAGTGATCTTCGTTCCGCCACTGACACACGATCGTTCAGGTCGCGCACAGTGGTTTGCACTTCGGCCGGGGCGAAGGCCTCTTCCTTTGGGGTTTCCGTTTGCGCAGCCGCGGGTTGCTTGGCTTTTTCCTGCGCATCCAGGCGTTGTTCGAGCGCGCCGACGGTCTTCTTGAGTTGATCGATTTCCTGCCGAAGCTGTGCGGCATCATCCGTCGCCGGCGGCGTCGACTGTGCCCAAAGCCCCGCAGGTAGCAAAAACAACAGCGCCACAACTAGGAGCCTCCGCATAATTAAGATTCCTTTCGATTATGAAGTGCGCGGCCGCACGGTAAGCCGATGGGCCGGACCACGCCGGCGTCCAGAACTCTGGACACGCCGCCGGAACATGGCAGCAGTATCCTGACAGCCTGCCCCCATAGTTTGCCGTGATGGTAGTCACATATATATGTGTTGCGAAACATCGAAACTACGAAAGAACGAAACATCGAAATCACGCAACACTGTGTTTCGGATCACAGAATCCAGGGTCACGCGCTCGCTATCCTTGGCCTGCAGTTGCGCAACATCGAAACTAAAGTATCGGAGGTCCATCATGCATCGCCTGTTCAAGGCAGGTCTTGTTGGGGTAGTCGTCATCGTGGTTTTCGAACTGTTTCCCGCTGTACACGCCGCCCAGAAGGGTAGCGAGAATAAAGGTCGCTACTATTTCCGCCAAACCTGCAAGGAGTGCCACACCAAGGGCGCCGTGGGTGGGGAAATTACGCCTTTGAACAAGACCATGGCGGAGTGGCGGGCCTATTTTGCGAAGGGCACCCACAACCACGGCAAGGAGCCGCTCGCAAAGTACCTGCCTGCAGACCAGCTTCTCGACGCATCCACTTTCCTGGTCCAGCACGCTGCCGACTCGCCGCAACCGGAAACCTGCGGCAAGTGAGAGGTCGAGCCGGAGCGTCGGGCGAGTTCAAGTCGCGCTGTCGGCGCAGCCCTGGGGCCACGCGGTCGCTCCCAGTCAGCGACTGCGCGACCACATACGAAAGGTAGGGTGGATATGGATCGGCGTAAGTTTCTGAGGTTTTCTGCCGGAGGCGCGGCAGGAGCGGCCATCGGTGCCTCGTTGGCGTACATGAAGCCCTTCAGTCACTCGCCTGAGAAAGAAGCGGGGCGACTGGAGGTGCCCACCACGTGCGAGGCGTGTGTGAACAAGTGCTCTGTGATCGCGGTCGTCGAAAACGGCACGATTCACAAACTGAATCCCAATCCTGAAAATCCCAAGTCTCGGGGTATGTTGTGTGCCCGCGGCAATGCCGGGCTGCAACAGGTGTACAGTCCTGCCCGCTTGAAGAGACCGCTTATCCGCGTGGGGGGCCGGGGAGAAGGAAATTGGCGTCCGGCTTCCTGGGATGAAGCTTTTGACTTCGCGGCCAAGAAGCTTTCCGACACCAAGGACAAGTATGGCCCACAAGGCACACTGTGGTCGTCGAGCGAAAGCTTCCAGGAAGTATTCTTTCGCAACCTGGGAGCTGCGTTCGGATCGCCCAACCAGGTCAGGCATCCCACGCTGTGTCTTGCCTCGGTGAACCTCGCCTATTCGCTGACTTTCGGCACAGTCCCCTCGTTCGACCTGCTCAATTCGAAGTACATCATCATGTCAGGCGCGAACCGCCTGGAGTCGTTCATCACGCCGGACACGATGGATCTGATCGAATCCGCGGAGTACCGCAAGGCCAAGCTCATCTATCTTGATCCACGGTTTACAGTGACGGCTTCGAAGGCCGACGAGTGGTATCCGATCCGGCCGGGAACCGACCTCGCGTTCTTACTCGCCATGTTGAACGTGATTGTCGGCGAGAACCGTTATGACAAGGAATTTGTCGCCAACTATACCGTCGGTTTCGACAAACTGACCGAGCATGTGAAGGCGTTCTCACCCGATTGGGCAGAGAAGGAAACGGAAATTCCGGCGAAGGACATTGTGCGAATCGCACGCGAGTTCTCTGACGCGGCGCCCCGCGCCGTGTACTACGCGGGAAGGCGATCTTCCTGGTACCGTGAGGATTTCCAGACGCGCCGGGCACAGGCCATTCTGAACGCCATCGTTGGTAGTTGGGATCGTGAAGGTGGCATGGTCCCCAACGGAAAGATTGCTTTAGGCGAGTATCTCTTCCTTCCCTGGGACGATCCCGTAGCTCCTCGTGTGGATGAGATGGACAAGAATTTCCCGCTTGCCGCCAAGGGCGACGGAGCCTATCTCAAGTTGCGCGAGAACGTAATTGCCGGTACTCCCTACCCCGTGAAGGCATGGATGATCCACAAGCAAGACCCGATGAATGCGCTACCCGGCCAGGCGCGCACGCTTGAGATGCTTCAACAAATGGATTTCGTCGGCGTGGTCGATGTGCAGATGAGTGACACAGCCTGGTACGCCGACGTGGTGTTCCCAGAGTCGACCTACCTGGAGCGCACGGATCCTGTTGAGGTCCTGTCGGGAATCGCGCCGGTGGTTGTGTACCGCCAGCAGGTCGTAAAGCCGGCACATGACACCAAGACGACCCTTGAAATTACTCAAGGACTCGCGAAACGGCTGGGGCTTTCGCAGTGCTTCGATTTTACGATGGACCAATGGGTCGCAGCTCAGGTGAAGGAGTTGCCGCTCGAAGCGCCTTTGGAGTACTTGAAGAAGCACGGCGTTTATGTGCCGCCTGGCTTCCCAAAGTACGGCACCACGCTAAATCCCGATCACCGCTTCATTACCAAGTCAGGCAAGATCGAGCTTTACTCGGACCGACTGCAGGAAGCGAACTATGATCCGCTGCCGGTCTACCACGCTCCCGCTCAACCGCCGCCGGGCAAGTTCCGAATCATCACTGGACGCCGGGCCTACTTCACGCAGGCGAACACCACGAATAATCCGTGGCTCAACCAGTTTGCGCCTGAAAACAGCCTGTGGCTGAATGCAGCGGCGGCGGACAGTTTGGGGATCGCGGATGGCGATCGGGTCGAAGTGGCCAGCACGGTGGGGGCGGTTCGACTCAAGACGCGAGTCACCCAGGAGATCCGGCCGGACTGCGTGTTCATGCTGCACGGATATGGCAAGAAATCGAAGTGGCAACGCCTGGTCGCCGGAACCGGCGGTTGCGATTCCGAACTGTTGGAGACCGCCTGGGATAAGGTCTCCGGCAACGCTGCACTGCACGAGACTTTCGTGTCGGTAAGAAAGGTGTAAGCCATGGCTGCCCGTCCGAAACGATACGCGATGGTGGTCGACTCGAAGAAATGCATCAACTGCAAAGCATGTGTGGTGGCCTGCCGCGCCGAGAATTCCGTTCCTCTCGCCTACAGCCGCCCCTGGATGACCGAGGAGACCCGCGGAGTATGGCCCAAGCTGATGGCGGCGTTTGCGCCCGAGCAATGTCATCAATGTGATCATCCAGCGTGCGTGCGGGTGTGCCCGACGGGCGCGTCCCATCGTCGGCCAGACGGCATTGTAGTGGTCAACGAAGCAGAGTGCGTCGGTTGCAGGTACTGCATGATCGCTTGTCCTTACGACGCGCGCTTCTTTCGCGAGGACAAGGGAGTGGTCGAAAAATGCGATTTCTGCGTGCACCGCATGGAGCGTGGCCAGCTTCCGGCCTGCGTCGAGACCTGCCCGAGCAAGGTGCGCGTGTTCGGCGACCTGAACGATCCGAAGAGCAAACTGGCCGAACTGCTGAGCGACCGTCAGTACCGCGTGAAGAAACCGGAAGCTGGAACCGGGCCGCAAATCTACTACCTGATCTAAGGAGAGGCAGCGATGAAAAGCATCGAGTGGGGCGTCCTGATCGTGAATTACCTCTTCCTGGGAGGTTTGTCGGCGGGCTTGTTCTTTGTTTCGGCGATTGCCACCTTCCTCTATAAGCTGGACGAGCCTTCTCCCTACACGCGCATCGCGCGGCTGGGCGCGCTCATGGCACCGTGGCCGGTGATGATCGGATGCCTCCTCCTCATCTTTGATCTCGGCCGCTGGTATCATTTCTACAAGCTGTTCCTGCACCTGCGTCTGGTCAGCCCGATGTCGATCGGATCGTGGCTGTTGGTGCTGTTCAACCTCGTGGCCCTGGTCAACTGCTACGCCTGGCTCACCGAGCGACAGCGGAACGATCTGTTCGCGAAGCTCCCGCGGCACCTGGCGTTTCTGGGGAAATTCAATTACGACATCGACCACTGGCGCCGCCGTTTAGCGTTTGCCGGCATGCCCATTAGTGTAGGCGTCGGAATCTACACCGGTGTGCTGTTGGGAGCGGTTCAGTCGCGCCCATTCTGGAATACGAATCTGGTGGCGCAACTGTTTCTGTTTTCGGCGTTGTCCACTGGGTGTGCCGCGTTGATTTTAGGGCTCGCCGGCCGCGAACAGCCAGTCCAGGAAATGAAGCTTCTCTACGGATTCGATATTTGCTTCATGGTTCTGGAATTCTTCATTGTGCTGCCCTACTTGATCCACGGGCAGCTTTCAGTCCAAGCTGTGCAGGATTCCTTGAAGCTCATCCTTGGCGGCCCGTTCACGATTCTTTTCTGGGTGTTCTTCCTGGGGCTAGGCCTGCTCACGCCGTTAGTGATTGAACTCCGTGAACTCGTTCCAGTAGTTGTCTCGAATCGTGAATTCCATTACAACCGGATTCTTGCTGCCACTACTGCGCTGCTCATCCTGGGCGGGGGCTTCCTGCTTCGCTATATCTTCGTTTACGCGGGACAGATGAGCGCCATGCAATAGACCAATTAAAGTGCGCCCGAAATGCGAGGAACCAATGAACGGTAACCAGACCAAGCGAAGACTAGAAGAAAAAATTTATGAGCGCCAGGTAGGAATCTGCAAAGCGTTTGCCAATCCGACACGGCTGCGCATTCTCGACCTGGTAGCGCAACGCGATTACCCCGTCTCAGATATCTTGAGATATCTCTCCATCTCCAAGGCAAACCTGTCGCAGCATCTGGCGATACTCAAGGCAGCGGGCGTCGTCGTTACTCACCGCGATGGCCAGCGGGTCTACTGTCACCTGGCGATACCCGAGGTCAAGAAGGCCTGTGCCCTGATTCGCGACGTGCTTCGTGCGCAGATTCGTAACGGTAGACAGCTCGCTGTCTGAGGGCCGGGAAGGCAATTCCCGGTTCACTCTACGACGCCCGCCTTGCAGTGTCCCCGATCCAAGTCATAGCCCGAGTCGCCGCAGGCAGACCCAGTGTGCTGATCGCCAGCACCGCTACATGGTCTACCTCATCCTCCGTAATCCCACTCTTTCGGGCAGAGCGCACCGCGGAATGACAGGCACCTTCCAGACCTGCCCCTATGGATAACGCGAGCTTTACCAGACGGCGAGTTTTCTCATCGAGAGGTCCGGCCTGGTGGCAGTGATCTCCCAGTTCGTTGAATGCCTTCCAGACATCGGGATGACGCTTGCGAAATCGATCTACAGCATTCGGTAGTTCCTTATCAGGCACGCTATTCACCTCCTCCTGAGCTTCCGGGATGATTTACAACGTCAATCGTTGTCCGTTGAGAATCTGGGCGCGGAGTACATCACGGATCAGCCGGCAAGCGCTCTTCACCTCTGGCATTAAAAGGGAGAAGTACACCTGCTTGCCTTCCCGACGCGTGCCCACGATGCCAGCCGCCTTCAAAATTGCAACATGCTGCGATAGGTTAGCCTTAGAAATTCCCAGCTCCGTCTGGAGCTCGGAAGCAATCCAGTCACGCTTGCCGAGGCAATCGAGTATCCGCAGACGAGTCGGATTAGCGAAGGATTTGCAAATACGCGCTTGCCGTTCGAAGATTTCGGAGTCTGGGCTTGGGCGCTTCCTGCTGGTCTTGGCCACGGATTTTCTTTGGTCTCCGGGAGGATCAACTAAATTCACAAGAACAAGGAAAGATCATATCAGGCCCTCGGCGTTACTCGTCCTGGAGTTGTCTTTGATGTTTTCACTGTGCTGGCTCAATTGTTCCAGAAAACCTGGCGGTTAGAACGATGCGATCCCGTTACAAGGGATCAAGACGTTCGCCTTGTAAGCGGCTGAAAAAGTAGAGCAGCGTAGGAAGTTTTCAAAACCGAACAGAGGCCTCCAGTGAACTCAAAATCCACCGGTACTTGGCACTTGGGTTCGAATCCCGGCACCAGCCAAATCAGGACTCACTGAAGGAGGTTAGAGCACTGCCTCGGTGCTTGTACCAGCGGCTGCGAAAACGTCGGCAGTTTCCTTCTCCGCGATGGGAATGAAGGCTTGTACGACAGCAGCATCAAACTGCGTTCCGCTACTCCGAACCAGCCGCGAAATGGCTTCCTCGTGCGGCAAACCTTTTCGGTAGCAGCGATTCGACACCATGGCATCGTAAGCGTCAATCACCGAAATGATCCGTGAAACGAGTGGAATGTCCTGTCCCTTCAGTCTCGCCGGATAACCCGTACCGTCGATGTTCTCGTGATGGTGGAGCGCGTACAGGCTGGCTTCTTCCAGGCCTGGGAACAAACGGAGGATGGACCAACTGTACTCGGGATGGCGGTTGATGATTGCCCGCTCCTCTTCGGTGAGGGGGCCCGCCTTCTTCAGGATGGAGTCCGGGACTCCAACCTTGCCAATATCATGCAACAGGGCTGCGACTTCCACCTGGTAGAGGCGGTCCTCGGGAAAGTTCATCTCACGCGCTACCCGGATGGCCCACTCTGCCAGGCGCGTGCTGTGCACCCCCGTGCTGATGTCCTTCAGATCCAGTAACTGGTTGAAGGCGCAGATGACCGAATTGCGAAGCGCCGAATGTTGCTCCTCCAGTTCCTTGACACGGAGCAAGAGTTCCGGCACTTCGAATCCGAGATTTGCGATTGCAGTCAATGCCGTCGACTCGCAGCTTAGCGCAACACCCGGCATGCCAGGACCGCCTGATATGTATCCAGGCGTCCGAAGCCCATGTCGAGGTTCCCAATGGGATCGGCCACCGCGAGTCCCCATGGAACGTGCGAACTCGTGCTGCAGGTTCCATTGGTACCCAGCATTAGCGCTGCGGTTCCCGCCACGAATGGTGTGCTGAATGAAGTTCCCCATCCGGCGGCGTACGTGCCCCAGGGATAAGTGGTGACCACGCCTTCACCCGGCGCGGCCATCCACACCGGCGGGGCTCCATAATTCGTGAACGTCGATTGGATATCGGTATTGGAAGTCGAAGCAACGTCGACCACGCCAGGCAATCCCCCCGGATAGACCACGGTGCGCTGCCCGTCGTTTCCGGCCGAGGCCACCGTGAGCACTCCCTTGCTGTTGGCGTAGCTGATGGCGCGTGCGAGTTCCGGAGAGTAGCTCGAGAAATCGAAGCTCATGTTCATGACTCTCGCGCCGTTCTTCACCGCGTAATAGATCGCCCGCAGCACATCGGACTCGTATCCCGTGCCGTTCGCGCTGAATGCCTTCAAGGGCATGATCTTCGCCTGCGGCGCTACCAGGTGCACAATGCCCGCTGTCATGGTGCCGTGTCCGAAAGCCGAGTACTTGCTGCCGTCGAGAACGGCGACGGTGCGTTGATCCAGCACTGCCACGGTGCGCTGGTTTACTTCCCCGGTCTGCCCCGAACTGGTATCGGGCGGAGTGGTATTGACATCGGGTTTCTCCGAACCGCCGCTCACATTACGCGTGAAGTCGTATCCGTTCACGAGCACGGCTTTCAATACCGGGTGCGTGGGATCGACGCCGGTGTCGATGATTGCTACCGTGATTCCCACTCCCGTTGCGTTGAAAGCCGAGTGGGTCTGGTTCGTACGAATCAGTTGATTGCCCGGCTGATACACATATCCATGCCAAACTGTCGAGCCGTAGTAGGAAACCGGCGTCTTGTCAGTCAGGTACGACGGTGTCGCGTCCGCGTACGCTTGCTGCGTATTCACAAGCTGATCGATCTCGACAGAAAGGATGCCGGTCTGCAGACTCAGCCGGAGGAGATCCGTCACCGGATCGAGAATCGCTGGGAACGTCACCAGGAACAGTTGCCCATTCGGATCGCCGAGACCGGTAACAACGTTGCAACCGGCGAGCAGGCAGCTCAGGTTGATGCCCGGCAAGCCAAGCGAGTCGCGAACAATCAGTCGAGTTTGCGCTTCGGCGGCGGGTGCACAAAGAGACGTCAACAGCAGGAACAAACAAAGCAGCAGGCCCAGGCGTCTCATGTGGAATTGTCGTTTCAAGTCGTTCATAAACTCACGATCCCCCTCTTCGTCAGGGCCTTAAGCAGTTGGGGGATTTTCGCGAGTCTAAAATGGGAATTCGCGGTTGACTACTTACGCCCGTAATCTCTTACTCGTAACCACCTCTGGTTCCTAACGTAATGCGGTTCGCTTACTCCAGATTTCCTAACGCAATCCGCAATGTCTTGCGGTTCGCGGTGATGATGGAAATTCGCAACTGATCCTCGTGTTCGAACTCAAACTGAAACTCGCCGTAGTCATTGGCAACCGTCTTCATAAGCATGTGCCCCTTATCGTTCCAGAGCACGATGGCAGCATTGCCGAGCCAACTGAGCGGCGCGTCCTTGTCGAGCACCTGGCCGGCGGCGGAAAAGGTGCTAGAGTGCGGTTTGCGCTCAAGACGCAAATCCACGGTGAGGCCTTCCGCTTCGTACACAATTTGGCGAGTGCTTGCACTACCGCTCCGAACGCCCATTGGTAAAGGCTGGGTCGCACTGTCAAAAATCATGCTGCCGATCAGGCCGGCTTCCCGCTGACTCGATTGCTGATCGGCAAATTGCAATTTCACCAGACGGACGAGATTCTCCGGAGTCGCATAGGCGCTCTCTCTTGCCGCGAGCTGTGCGATCCGGCCCCAGACAGCAAGCGTGGTCTCGCATTCAGGACAACTCGATCCCAAGTGCTCTTTCACTTCCTGCGCTGTTTCCGACGCGCCGACCCCGCGTACAAAATCGGCCCACACTTGCTCTGAAAAATGCGTCATCCCCACTCTCATAACCCGAATATTGGCTTGCTCGAAGTACCGAGTCTCTGCCATTCAATGAATAAGAGAGCCCGCGGTGCCGAGAAATATAGCCCGGCCGAAATAAATCCTGCCGCCGGTTACCCCTTTCCTATCAATGAGAAAGGCGCCCAATGATAGGGATGCCGGTAACGCTCGCGTAGTCCCAGCATGGTGGTCCGTATGGCCTGAGCCTTGGATAAGCCTTTCTTCAGGTGCGTGTAGAATTCGATCATGAACTCCTTCGTACTTTCGTCGTGGACATCCCACAGGCTCAAGACGAGAGATTGCGCCCCAGCCTGCAGGAGTCCGCGAACCAGTCCCATCAGCTCGTCTCCGGGAGTAACCACATTCAGCCCGGTTGCACAGCCACTGAGTACGATTAATTCGGCTGGCAGTTGCAGATGGGAGATGTCATACAAGCTCAGGTGCGAGCTGCCCAGGCGGATCGAGGAAAACATGGGATTGTCCTGCCGGAAATAGCCGTGCGTCGCGATGTGTACCATCCGGCTAGTGCGCCCGTGCGTTCGCAATACATCCTCGGTCGCGGCCTCTCCCACGAAGAGTCTCGCGTCCGGAAGAATCCTGCTGAGAGCCTCAACTTCGGTTCGAATTGACGGAGCCTGCGCGTCCGGAACGCCAAGAATCAAAGAGTTGCCCGTCGTATTGGAGTTCTTCGCCTGACAGATCGCATAGACACTCGCGCTGGGGGCATAGGAAATCGAATGCCGATCCACCAGGTACGACGTGCCATCGTGCAGCGCGTGAAAGGGCACGTAGTGCAGCAGCCCATGCGGCACAAACACCAGATGCTCTCTCTCGAGCAACTGGCGGATGGGCATGATCAACTCCTGGTACAGGTTCTTGAGGTGCGCCTCGGTTGAGAGCAAAAGCGGTTCGCTGAAGGTCGTCAGGTACTGTGGGTTGAGCCGGAACTTTGATATCTGCAGCTGCAGCAACTGCAGCAGCTTCTGAATTCGGGAATGCACCGTTACTGGCACCATGTGCAACTGGTCGCGAGTCAGCACGCAGGCGATGGTCCGGTCTTGTATCCGAAAGTACTCAATCAGTGCGGTATCCGCCGGAATTGCAGACCGGATCTCGTCCAGAGAAGCCATTGAAGCTACCTGCATGCCGGCCTGGTATGCTTCCGCAACCGTGGCTTCCTTGAGTGCACGCATCAGGTCTGCTTCGCGCGCACGCGCTTGCTGCTCGAGTTGTTTGATCCTTTCCTGGGAGCGTTCCTCCGGCCGTAATTGCTCGCGCTCGATCAGGTTGTAGTACCAGTTGAGTTCCTCACGGAGATTGCGAATCGATCGCACCAGTTCGCTTTGTCCCGGATCGGCCGCGCTGGGAACGTGTACCGAGTGGCTCAGCAGATCCACGAGGGCCCGCGATTTTGCCTGCTCGATGTAGCCGAAAGCTTCCTCAAAGCGGTCGGGACTGCGCAGACAAAGATCCACCAGGTTTTCGTACACCTCGAGCTTGTTCTGGAAGAACGCGATTTTCAGCTCTTCGCCGCGCAGGTTTCCGCGTAGGTGCTCGATGGCCTCACGCGCCCGGCAGTAGGACTGGTAGGCCTCTTGCGTCTTCGTGCCCGCTCGCGCAATTTCGCCCATCAGAAAGTTCGCTTGATACTGCAGGAGGGGCGAATCGAGCCTTTCCAATTCCGCGAGCGCGCTCTGACAATGTCGTTCTGCAAGAGGAAAGTCGTTCATGCGCAGTGCGATTCGAGCCAGCAATAACTCCGCCAGAACTGCCTTCCCGCGCATGGGCGAGGTGCGAAAGAATTCGTGTGCCGCCACGCAAAGACGTTGCGCCTCGAACAAGCGGCCCTCGTTGAACAACACCAGCGCTTCGTACAGGTCGATAAGTGACGGCCAAAGCAGGTTCTGGTCGCGCACGAACATGTCTTTCGCCTGCGCGAACAGCCTGATGGCCTCGAACGCCTGTCCGGTCCGGCTCGCGGCAATCGCTGCAAAGGCAAGGGCTTTCGCCCCTTCGTAGCCAAACCCCAGGTCCTGAAACGCCTGGTGCGCGGCTCTTCCCAACTCCCCAGCTTCCGTGTTCAAGTTCAGATCGAGATAAATTTCCGACAAGTCCAGATTGCACAGCGCCAGTTGGTAACTGTCTTCTGCCTTTTTTGCGCTCGCGGTGGCATCGCGAAGCATCTGGATGGCACGCCCAAACTCTCCCCGCAGAAAATACAGATAGGCGATGTTGTAGTCGGCGTACGCGACCAGGATCGGCATGCCTTTCTGCTCGCAGTGCTGGCGCGCGATCCGGTGGAGTTCCAGTGCCTTGGGAAAGTCATTCAGGCTGATGTAGCACAGCGACAAGTTGCTGAGCACGGCAGCCAGGCCTTCTGCGTCATCGTGCTGCAACAGTTCCTGGTACGCGCGCTGGTAAAATTCCGCCGCTTCCGTGAACCGATCCTGCCGGTGGTAGATGTTCCCGATATTAATTTCCAGCCGCGCCACGCGACGTGCGTTGCCCTGCTCCAGGAAGATCTTGCGCGCGCGTTCCCCGGCCGCTAGCGCCTGGTCGTAACGTCCAAGAAGCAACAGCGGCTGGATGGAGCCACTGAGCGTGCGGGCCAGTTCTGCCTGGTCTCGGACCTCTTCGAATAGCGCCACGGCTTGTTCATGCAGTTCGATGGCTGCAGCATGGTGGTCCAGAGCATACTGAGCGTTTGCTTTAGCGCGCAGGCTCTTGGCCAGCGAAGTACGGTCACCGAGCACTTCCGCGACCTCAATGGCGATGTCTGCCGAGCGCTCTGCCCGGTGGGTGTCGACCCGAACCTCCTGCCAGACTCGCTCTGTAAGGAGGCGTACAACTTCGCCCCACTCAGCTCGAGGATGCTGTGCGACGAACTGTTTCCTGCTCGGCGCATCCTTGAGCGCGAGCAGGCGGCCGATCAGTGCGTCCACTTCGGTTTGTTGAGCGGGTTGCACGCCCATCAAAACCCTTTCATCTCGAGGTGCTTGCGCAAGCGAGCCAGACACCGGCCGCGAATGAATCCGATCGAGCCCGTGGCCAGCCCCAGTTCACTGGCAATCTCTGCGTAGGGCCGGACGGGACTTTCGAAAAAAAGCATGTGGATCATGCGCTCGCAGCGCGCTGGCATCTCGGTGATGGCATCACGCAGGGCCTGTTCGTCTTCAAGTTGGACGAGCATTTCTTCCGGAAGCGCCGCTGTGTCTTGGGCGTTTTCCGCGTCTTCGGGATCAAGCTCTGTGAGGCAGCTGGCAGTACGCTGGTAGCGCAGGCATTGGTGGTAGCTCGTTTTCATTAACCATTTCGGTAATGCCCGGTGCTCGCGCAGTTGCGACAGGTTCGAGAGCAGATTCACGCACACTGCCTGAAAAATGTCTTCCGCATCGTGGTGCATACCGAGCCGAACCGGGACCGAATAGATGAGGTTCTTGTACTTGTCAATCAGCGCAGACCACGCTTCGGGGTCGCCGTCCAAACAGCCTTTGATCAGCTGCTCATCCGTCCGTGCTGGAGCCCGTTCCAGCTTTCGTCGTGCCGCCGTTCCGGTCATCGCGCCGCCGCGCTCTCCATTGGGGTGCGAATGTAGAGCTCATCGGCGTTCCACAGCGTGTAGGGATCCAAAACAGCGGGATGGAAATTACCCACGCGAGGGTTCGCAACCGCAAGAACGTTGGGCGTCGCCAGAAAGATGAAAGGAAGATGCTCGGCAATCAGCTGCTGCACGCGGTCGTAGAGCTGCTTTCGCTTTCCGTAGTCGAGAGTGATCATCTGCTGCTGCATGAGCTGATCGATTTCGCGTTCCCATGGGCTGGCGGGCTCCGTTTCGTGCAGATGCCACAGGTGCGATGTGCCGCTCGTGGTCCAGACATTCATTTCCGGATTAGGGTCGGCGTCGCCGCCGCCCAAGGCCATAATCGCGGCCTCGTAGTCGAAGCTCTGGAAGACGCGATCGATGACTGCGCGGAATTCCAGGGGGACCACGTGTACCTGCATGCCGAGATGAGAGAGGTCGTCCTGTATCAGCGTGGCCATCTTCATGCGCTGGGTGTTGGAAGAACTGGTGATAATCGAGAACTCGACCGGCTTCCCGGACGAATCCAACAATTGCCCGGCCTGATTCCACGAAAAACCTGCGGACTTCAGCAGCCGGCGCGCTGCATCAACAGAACGCTGCGGATGAGGAATGGCGGTGTTGACCCACTGCTTGTTGCCAGGTCCCACGTTCCCCCACAAAGGAGCGCCGCGGGTTCCGTAGACCAGGCGGACAATCGAATCGCGGTCGATGGCCGCGGAAATGGCCTGCCTGAATTTCAATTCGCGGAACCATTGCTGCTTCTGCGCGACCGCATCCAGCTTCTTCGAGCTAAGGTCGTTCTGGTTGAAAACCAGGAAGTTGTACTCGAGGCTGGGCCCCATGTCGACAAGCTGCGCGCGCGTACGATCACGCTCGCGCGCCAGCAGATTGTAATTATCCGAACTCAACCGGCTGATCATGCTGGTCTCGCCCGCTTCGAAACGCATGACCTGCGCGTCTTCGCTGCCCACAAAAAGGAAAGTAAGTTCGTCCAGGTAGGGCAGCCGCTCGTTGTTGCTGTCTACTTTCCAATAATAAGGATTGCGCTCTAAGACCACGCGCTGCCCGGGCACGTATTGCTTCAAACGAAAAGGCCCCAGCCCGGCGATCTCGCTCGCCGCTGTGTTCAACGACCATGCCTGCACGAACTTCCGTTCTCGATAAGATTTTTCGAGGAGATGCTTCGGCAACATCGCCAGCCCGTCGAATAATCTTTCGGCAGCGGCGTAGGGCCGCGGCAAGGTGAAGCGAACAGTGTACTGATCCACTTTTGTCACGGTGAGCGGTTTTCCGTCGATGATCAGCAGGTCGCGCTGCGGCGAATCCACGTTTTCGTCCATGTACACGGCGAACGAAAAGACCACGTCGTCGGCATCGAAAGGATGGCCGTCCGAAAATCGGATACCCTTCCGCAATTGCAGGGTAAACACCCTGCCGTCCGGGGATGTTTTCCACGACTTCGCCAGCGCAGGCTCAGTCTGTTGAGACGCGCGGTTGATGTCGATCAAGTCCGCCATCATGCGCCCGATCACTTCACGCGAAACCGCATCTGTTGCGATCACCGGGTTGAGAGTCTTGGGCTCGGCGCGGCCACCAATGGTGAGATTTCCGCCGTGGTGTCCGGAAACCTGTCCCGCGCGCTCCAGTTCTTCTCCCGGATTTGGTTTTTCCGGAGACGGTCCTGCAGCCATGCAAACACCGGCAAGCAGGCACACGAGTAGGGTTAGGCGAGCGATTGCTTTCATGATCTCCCCATCCCCACAGAACTGAATTTCTAGGTTGAACGAAATTCTAACCGGGAATGCAGAGTGTCCGCGAGAATGCTGTAGATTACGGAAGTAACGACCAGCGCTACCGCCGGTGCGAGCAACCAGGCATAGGACACCAGCACACTGTATTGTTGCAGCGTGCTGAGCATGTTGCCCCAACTCGCGACCGGCTCATTCACGCCCAGCCCGAAGAACGACAGAGTCACTTCGGCTGCAATGTAGCGCGGTACGAGCAGCGCCGCCTGGGTCAGCAACAGGCCGAGCACCTCGGGAAGGATGTGCCGCCACATCAGGTAGAAGTCGGAGCCGCCGAAACTCCGTGCTGCCAGAACATAGTTCCGCGATCGCGCACTCAGAACGATTCCTCGCACCAACCGGGCAGGACGCGCCCACCCAATCAGCCCAATGACGCAGGTCAGCAGGAGGAAGGTCCGGGCAGGGCTCAAATGGAGCGGCAGAAATGCGCGCACTCCAAGCAGGAAGTAGAGCCAGGGCAGAGAAAGAAACAACTCCGTCGCGCCCATCACCGACTCGTCTGTTAAACGGCCATAATAGCCCGCTATGATGCCAAAAATTGTTCCTGCCAGGAGTGCGAGAAGAGTTGCCGCGATCCCCTCTGCCACTGAGATCTGGCCGCCTGAGAGAACGCGGGAAAACTCATCCCGGCCAAACCCATCCGTGCCGAGAAGTGCAATTCTTGCCGGCTCGTCGACGCCGAACAAATGCCACTTCGCCTCGAAAATTCCCAACAATTTATAGGCTGGCCCACTTGTCAAAAAATGGACTGGAAAGGACTGACGCTTATCTTCGAAATATCCGTCTGGTCCGGCATTCCAGCGATAGACGAACGGCCGTAGATGCCAACTGGAAGCGTCCACGAAATGAAGCCGCGTAGGCGGCGCGTAGGGCAGTTCACGATCCTGCGCGCCTGGATCACACGGGGCCACGAAGCCGGCCAGCAGCAACGTAAGGTGCAGCCCAACCAGCGCGACAATCAAGATGGCAGTCTTAGCGCGCATCGAGGGCTCCTGTTCGAATGCGCGGATCACAGGCGAGCAGCATGATGTCGGCGACCAGATTTCCTCCCACCATGAAGAGCGCCGACAACATGATTCCGCCGATCACCAGGTAAAAGTCCCGTGAAAGCGTGGCATCGAGGATGAGAGGCCCCAGGCCCGGCCAGCCACATATGACTTCGACCAGTAACGATCCGCTCAGCAATCCCGCCAGGGAAAAGCCCAAAAGCGAGATCGCGGGACTGGCTGCCACCGGCAACACGTGTCGGAAGAGCAAGCGCGTGCGGCCGATCCCGAGACCGCGCGCCGCCTGCACAAATGGCGTGTCCAAAACTTCCAAGACGCTGGCGCGTAGGTGCCGCACAATGATGGCGGTCTCTCCCAAGGTAAGAATGATGGTGGGCAGCAGCATGCGGCTGGCGATCTCCTGCAGTCGCGCCCACTGCGAGAGCCCTTCGTTATCCATCGACGTCATGCCGCCGACCGGCAATACTCGCCAGCGCACTACAATCGCGAGCAAGGCCACCGCGATCACCACTTCTGGAATGGAGACCAGCAAGGAACTCGCGACGCGGACGCTCTTGTCCAGCATGCGGCCGCTCCGTGCTGCCGCCCACACACCTAATGGAATCGAGATCAACCAGGTCAGAAGCATCCCTGTCGTGGCCAGCAGTAGGGTGTTCTTGGCTCTGCTCCACAATAGCGGCGCTACCGGAGCGTTATAGGCAATCGAGTATCCGAAATCCGCATGCAGCGCTGATCTTAGCCAGCGTCCGTAGCGCACAACCAGAGGCTGGTCCAATCCGTAGCGTGCGCGCAGCGAGGAAATTGTTTCCGGGGAAATTTGCGGATTGAGCCGCATCTCATCAAAAAAACTGCCGGGCGCCATCTCCGTAAACAGGAAGCAGAGAATCGAGACTCCGACCAGCAGAAATGCAGCACGAATCACTCTGCGGCCAAGATAGCTCATGCGGAAGCTCCGGACGCTAAATCAAACTTGGACTCCGCGGCTCTCGCCGAGGCCAAGAGTCTTTGCGTTTGCACGTGCTTTGGATCGGCAATGACCTGCTGCGTCGCTCCCATCTCCACAATTCGGCCATCCGACATGACCGAGAGCACATCTGCCATGCGTGCCACCAGCGTCAGATCATGCGAGATCAGGAGGTAGGCCATCGAGTGGGCGGACTGCAGATCAAGCAGCAGGTTGGCAATCTGCGCCTGGGTGGACAAATCCAGGCTCGACAGCGCCTCATCGAGAATCAGCATTTTCGGTCTCGTGCTTAACGCTCGGGCGATCGCGAGTCTTTGTTGCTGACCGCCGCTGAATTCCAGGACCGGCCGCTTCAGCCATTCGGCACGCAGCCCAACTTCCCTCATTACTGCCGTCGCGATGTCTCGACGCTCCGAGCGGCTCGCACCCTGGATTCGCAGAGGTTCTTCAATGACCTCGGCCGCCGAAAACCGGGGATTCATCGAGGTTTCAGTATCCTGGAAAATCATCTGGGTGTTCGACCGGATGGGAAGCAGATCGCGTAAGTTGAGCCTTGCGATATCCGTTCCATCGAGCCAGATTTCTCCCGAGTCCGGCCGCTCCAGGCGAGCTACACATCGAGCCACGGTGGACTTGCCCGCACCCGAAGCGCCGACCAGTGCCAGCGTCTGTCCGCTGCGAATCTCAAAATCGACGTCGCACACCGCTGTTACTGCCACGCTTTTCCCCCACCCTCTACCGCGAACGTAGTGCTTCGACAGCTTCTGCACGTGTAGCAGTGGATGGCCTTGCCGTTCGGAGCCTGGGATGTTACTCGCCATATTTGAAGCAGTTCACGGACCGAGTGGGTTCGGGTGCGACGTCCTCCGGACACCGGAGCGCGCACACCTCCATCCGCTCCGCACAGCCGGGCTCAAAGCTACATCCGATCGAAACCGCTGTTGGATCGGGCGATTCCCCCTCGATCCTTGGAAAGTGCTCTCTTGTGCTCGGTCCTGCAATCGTGGACGATCGCACGAGTGCCACCAAGGCCCGAGTATAAGGATGAAGAGGCCGGGCAAAGACTTCTGCGGAGTTCCCTAACTCTACAATGCGTCCGGCATACATCAAGGCAACGCGGTCGGCGAATGTCGCACAAAGAGTGGGGTCATGAGTGATGACGACAATCGTGGTGCCGTATCGTTCGCGTAATTTCGACAGGAGGCCAACAATTTCGGAGCGCAGGAGACCATCCACTTTGCTGGTTGGCTCGTCTGCGATCAGAAGCGCGGGCCGGCACGCGACCGACTGTGCAATCACAACTCGCTGACGTTGCCCACCGCTGAGTTGATGAGGATATGCGTCATAAATAGTGGTGGGCTGCTCAAACCCAACCTCACGCAGCAACTCGCAGACACGCTCCTTGCGCTCCCTCGATGTCGACGGCACATGTGCTCGCAGAACTTCCCCAACCTGGTTTCCCACGCACATGACGGGATTAAGCGAGAGCGCTGGTTGCTGCGAAACCAATGAAATCTTCCGCCCGCGAATTGTCCTCAGTTCCGATTCTGGAAAGCGAAGCAAGTCGCGCCCCTGCCAGAAAACTTCTCCAGCTCCGATCCTGGCGTGCGGGGGCAGCAATCCCAGGATAGCGTGTGCCAGCGTACTTTTTCCGCACCCTGATTCACCCAGAATTCCAAGAATTTCGCTGCGTCGAATTTCCAGACGAATGCCGTTCAGGGCACGTACGTCATCTCCCCTAGATGGACAATACGTAACCCTCAACCCGCGAATTTGGAGAAAGCTATCCCCTGAGGTCTGCAATGACGATTCATCCCCAATGGCTAAATCTTACGCAACTCTTCGCGCGGAGCAATTATCGAGGAAGGGGCAAAGGTCCATGGACTTTAGGTTCACAGTGGCTCCATATCGCTGGGGGTGAGCCAATCAGCCTCTGGAACGGAACTCTGCGCTCGGGTCGACGCGACCTACGGCGGTAACGCTGGAAGCGAAGGTCGCCATTCACGATGCTACTGATTGAGATCGTTGGTGTGGGTTAAGGCCGCGTAAACGTCGTGCATGAAGTCACGCTCAGAAGGAACAGTTTCAGGAGCGAACCATGGTTTCCAAATCTTGGGCAAGCCTGCGTCCGCTATCTCCTTCCCGGTCTTGCCGGCAGCAATTTCCCGCCGCACAAGCGCGATCGTTTCATTCAGGAGTTGGACATATTGCGCGAGGTCGCGGCGATTGGACATTTCAGTGTGCCCCGTAATAATCACCGTACTGTCGTTGATCCTGTCGAGGACGGCAGAAAGGGAAAGGGCGATTCCCTCAATATCAGCACCGCCCGCTACATTTCCCCTGCTCCAGAAAAGATCACCGACATCGACTACATTCGCATGTGCAAAGTAAATAACCGAGTCGCCATCCGTATGGCCGCTTGCATAATGGTCCATCTCAACATCTTCGTCCACGAAGTGAACGCTGACCATGTCGCGAAAAGTTATAACCGGCCAAGCCCGCTCCGGACCAGGACCGATAGGGCTCGGCGACCAATAGGGAGTCTGTGTCGTCATCAGTCGCTTCCGAACGTTTCCGTGTGCAACAATAATTGCATCCGGTCCATATATCACGTGTCCCCCAACGTGATCGTAATGCCAGTGCGTGTTCAAAAGAAACTTCACCGGCCGCTTCCCCAAACCATCCAACACTTTTTGTATTGCCGGATTTGCAGCGGGTTCCGGGTGATCCACCAGCAAGTAACCCTGCGGACCCGCGAGCACAAGGGTGTTAAACGCTTGTTGCGGGGTACGAATTTGAATAAGGCTGATACCGTCGCGTACCGGAAAAACCTTGGTTACCGCTTTTGTAAAGTCAGCTTGGCCCGGCAGAAGCCATTGCGCGAATATCGGGCGACAGAGAAATAACAACGGGAGTATTAGCCACCCACGGGAAATATTTTTCATTAGACTCACCTTTGCGCAATCTTAGATCAGTCTAATGAAGCCATGGCCAGAATGGGGTACCGCGCCAAGCACAGATCATTAGTGACAAACGCGCGAGTGTCCCGAAGACACAGAGATCACCCCGAATCGTCGACTAACCGGAAGTTGAACTAGTTGAGTCATCCTTCAACACAGCAGAACGCAATATCAATCGTCCTCAACTTCGTCGTTTGCTGCGATAATGCCTGCCGCCAGGTCGCGTAATCGGGAAGGTGTAGGGCCACCTTTCTGGCTTGCTTGAGCTTCGTAGTTGACCTCAGCAAGCGCGGTTTTTCCTGCCGTCCGCCACAACCGAGTAGGTAATCGACTCGCTCGACCACGGTTAGCGACTGAAGTTCGGAAAGTATTTTGAGGGTTGTGTTGCGCGACTCAACACTGAATCAACTGTTGTAGCTCCATGTTCAAAAGTCGCCCACGTTCACGGGGTTCGAGGGAACCGTTCCGCGATTTTTCGCGCAAGCGGGCGCCAAGCGTCAACTCACTGGCGAACGGATCGCACGAGGCGGCGAAGTCTGGCATCCAACCCAACACGGCCAAGCATCCCCGTGAACTTGCTGAGGGCAAATCCGAGTCCGGCAACAAAGGACACGATCGCCACATTGCGCAAAGTCTTCCGAAAGATATAGACGTCGGCGCGATCGAGACGACGGGTCGAAAAGAATTCTTTATGTTGTCCCCCGCCACTGGAAAAATCGAAAAGCCGAAATCTCCGCTCGGCGAAAATCTCTTGTAACGCATATTGTTGTAAGAGAACGCCGGGCGAGTATGTGGCAAAGGCGGGATCGTAACCAGATATTTCATGAAATAGCGTTTGAGGAGTTGCCAGGCAATACAGATACGCGACCGGTTTTTCTTTCGCTATTAAAAGATATCCGCGGACATTCCCATTCGATGCCAAGTCCATCATTTCTTTGAAGAACAATGGGTCATCGGGAATGCCGTTCCGCAAAACCTTCTCTTGGAATGAACCGAGTTCCACTTTTCTAGCCAGGTCGTAGAACTCTTTTATCTCCTCAGCCGACCTACACTGTCGATAGGTGATCTCGCCGGAGCAAGCTTTACTGAGTTTCCGAGCCTTAGTCTTGTATACCCATCTGCTCTTGCTGGAGAACCGATTCCAGTACGTCTCATAGCTGTCCTGGATGTCGACCACAAAGTTTGTGAATCTGCGTGTATAACGGAATACATGATTTCCAAAGCTTAGCCGGGCAAGATGATTTTCTACCGGACAGGCCGGATACAGAACAACATCGACCCCTGCCGGCAAAGTGTCGAAGTCATGAACGTGAGGAGGCCGATCTGCGGCACCATACTGGCAAGAGATGGCTTTAAAATCCACCGGGAAGCGTTTCAGACCACCACTCTCAAAGCGCAACCGGATCGAGTTTCTTCGGCCAGAACGCAACAAGGCGGCAGGGGATGGCGCAACGATGAGAGGCGGTGCAGCACTTGCGCTGGGAAATGCCACTGACGCACTTGGGGGAGAAGCATTCTGTCTTTGGGTTTCTGCCGGCACTGCAAACTCCTAAGATAAGCCCACTTTGCTAGTGCAAGACGGGCCGAGCGATAGTACTGCAACGTGCGTCTTCGAGTACTTGCTAAGGTTATGTAGTATTTGGCTATGACCACCCGATGCTTCGTCCGGGAGGGGAAAGGATCGTCGGGAGTTCCGAGACATCGGCACTTCCAACATCTGGAACTTCGCCCACGCAAACGAACGTGCAAACGCGCGCTCTGAAAGATTGGACCAAAAGATAGCCTTGACGCAAGCACAAAACGCTAAAGATCTAGCACATATTCGCCGGCAATGCAGTCAATCTGCATCGGTATCTGACTGGTTTGGGGTCGCAGCCCCCGGTACGCCTAAATGGTGAAAAACATTGCACTTGCGCGGCCTCGTTTTGATGAGGTCATCCGTAAATTTGACCCCTATTAGAAATGCGGCAACTAACACAAAAAAGAACAAAATCATTGCTGCCAGCCCTCACACCGTACTTTTTTTCCTGAGTTTTGACGTAATTAGCGAGGGGAGCAATCGGGCATTCACCCGAGATTCGAAAGATACGACGCCACGAAAACCTCGCGCATGTGGTGCAAGCTCGCCGTGATCTCAAAGAAAATCAATGCTTGGTACCGTTCAGAACGACTCGCGAAAAGACCTCGGCCCCCCTTTCATCAGACACGAAGAGACACGACGCGGGTTAGCACCTGAAGCTTGGATTGCTGCAATAATTTTCACATCCGATCGAGATGCCCCAGGGCCCCCAAAGTCGGAACTTGCATCTCTACTTCCCCCCATGCGGCGAATCGTTGTTCCGGATACCGACGATATTGGACGATCAAAATGAAATAGAAAAGCGCGATCCTGTGGATCGCGCTTTCTAGTCTGGCTGCGTGCTTGATGACCCGAGCTTTCTAGAATCCCTGCGAACAATAACCCACACCGTTCAGGCTCTTGTTACTCCACAGGGTTTGCACGGGGTATGCTCCGCCGTCGTTGCCGATCATGTTGAAGGGTGCGCCTGGCACTTGCAGGCCGTCTCCGACCCATGCGCACTTGTCTCCAATCTCCCAGCCCTGCCAATCGAACCACGCGCCGTATTGAACCAGGCCAGCGGAGGATTCGGCGCCCGGGTCGGTCAGGGTCTCGGCGATCTCATGGCCGAGCACGATGGTTACGCCATCGAGATCGCCAGTCGGCGTGGGGTTGACGAAATCTTTCCCGCAGGAACCAGCAGCGTTCAGGACGTACGGCATGTTCACCAAGGAAATTCCTGACTGCACACCCGGATAAGAAACCGGAGTTGTGTAGTCGTGATACGCGCAGTACCCGTTCTGGTTGAAACCAGCATCGTTGTACTTTTGCGGCTGAGCGACCACGATCTGCGAATTGGCGAGGTCTGTAATGTGGAAGTATTGCACTGCGCGTGCTGCTTCCTGGGCCAGTTCGATGGCGGCGAGATTGTCGTGAATGGGAGTCGCATTGTCATACCAGACGCCCGCCAGCTCTTTCTTCGGGTTAGTGATGTTTGAGTCGTTGCCGTTGTAATTCGACTGGTAGTACTGGGTAGCGATATTTCCCCAGCTCGTGCCACCGATCGCGGCGACGAACCGATTCATCAGCGCGCCGACACCGTCGGGATCGCTCGCCGGATGGCCTGCCGTAGTGTGGTCAAAAGCGCCGGGCTCTCCCCATCCCCAGTACACGAAATATATCTTCGGAGTCACCTGCACCTTGCCTCCGAAATACGCCATGTTGACCGGCATCGGCTGGCCGGCAGCCACACCGGGCGGGCAGATACCCGTAGTCATACATATGTCGACAGCCGGTGGAGTAATCCCAACTGGGGGCATGGCATGCGGATTAGTCGGAGCGGAACGCACACATCCGCTGCCGTTCACGTCAAATGCCTTGTTGCTCCACAGCGGTTGCACGGCAAAAGAGGTGTGATTGTTCATGGAGACATTCGCGAGGTCTATCCAGGCGCATTTGTCGCCAGTCTCGTTGCCCTGCGCATCATTCCAGCCGTCCTGCACGGTCGCGAAATTGTCGGGATCGGTTACAGCTTCGGCGTACTCGTGCCCGACCACGATGCTGTAGCCATCAAACACACCATGCCCGAAGCTATCGCTGACTACGTTGACCGAGTTCATCCCGCATCCGCCTTGTCCCAAACCTGGCCAATTCGCATTCAAAAAGGGGATGAACGCGTATTGCAGGCGATATGGATTGCCGAGGCCATCGACGCTATTGGTTTGTGTGTGGTAACCGCAATAGACAGGCTGGCCGGTGGCAATCGTGGTGGGCGGTGTGAGGATGATGTAGGTAGCTTGGGGATCGTAGTTGAAATGGGCGGAAGCGCGAATCGCTTCCATGGCAAGCGGATCATCCACGAGGTTCTCTTCCAGTCCCAGCGCAACGATATCGGCCGGAACCGCGCTGGCATCTGTCCAGACGCCTTTGAGTTGCTTGCGTGGATTGGTCACATAGTTGCCGCCGCCTACCGCCGCACAACTGGTGGTTCCGGCGGGCACGTTGTTGCAATACTCGTTCTGGATGGCCGCCCAGGACGTGCCGCCGAGATTCGACAGAAACGAGGTGACATAGGTTTGCAGTTGCTGGCTGGTGTAGGCCGTGCCATGCGCGTCAGTGGTGGTGAAGCCGTTGGCCCAATCCGGGCCCCAGAAGATCAGGTAAGTCGCAGGCACAGTTTCGACGCCAATGGCGCCAGTGCCTGCGTTGCCGCCGTGATAAATGAGATCGTTCGTCAGCGCGGATGGACCGGGCGTATTGGGCTGGTTCGGCGCCCAGAAAAAGTGCTTTGGATTGGTCTGAGCAGTGGCGGTGAGTGCCACGAACACAAAGCCCAGGGCAAGCAGTCCTCGCAAGCGGATCAGCGGTCTGAGAATTCTTCCAGACTTGCGGAAGCTTGAGGGAATGCCGTCGGAAACGTCAGGCCGTGAGCACCACACATACGACCAACTCATGGAAGCTCCTCCAAAGTGAGATTTTGAGAATTCATGGGCACCTGACTGCGGGATTCTTTCGTGATTGCGGCTAAAGCAGTTTGACAATAGTAGTGGTACTATTACTGTTCCGAGGCGGGATGCTATTCTGAGGGTAACTCGCAGTCGATACAGCATTTTCCGTAGTTATGCAGGCGGCCTCCTGTAGGTTTCATCGGCATTTATCCCTGTTCGAGGATGGCGGAAGTGATCGGATGCAAGTGGTACCCTTACCACGTTTGATAGTGCCACGACTTTCCGGCCTCGCAAGGGTACGATTATCGGCTATGGTTCAGAACCGCATCGCGATGCTTACGCCTAGCCGGGAGCGGCTCCTCGGAGCAGCGAAAGCCTTATTCGCGGAACGCGGGTACGAAGCGACGTCCACTTCCGTCATTTGCCGTCTGGCGGGAACCAGCGAGTCGCAACTCGTGAAGCATTTCGGCAGCAAGCAGGGAATTCTGGAAGCCATTTTTGAATACACTTGGGAACAGATCAACCCGGCTCTTCGACTTGCCACGGAGAGCATTCCTTCGGCGCGCGACAAATTCAAACTCGTCGTCGAAATGGTCCTAAACTTTCTTAATAAGGATCCGCAGGTTCGCTCACTCTTCTTGCTGGAAGGCCGCCGCATTCGTTCCGATGGCAAGCTGATCGTGCTAGTCCCCGGATTTCTGGAGTTCGTCAAGATGGTGGATGAGATTTTGCAGCAATTGAAGGAGCAAGGGGAACTCGACAGCAGCCTTCATCCGCAAGCAGTGCGCTCGGGGCTTATGGGCGCAATCGAAGGCATGCTTCGAGACAAGATTCTGTCGGGCACATCCCGTTTCCCGGCGGCCTATTCAGATGCAGATATTCGGACTGTTTGTTTTCGGTTCCTGAACGCGAGCTTGAATAAGTAGAGGCCCTGATCGATCCAGCGGCATTCCCAGCGCCGGGCTCGTCATTCCATGCCCTGGCCGGCACAGATTTCGCATCGTGGCATTCGGCTCTGATAGCATGCACGTCATCCATTTTTGCGAACGGGTACTTGTATGCCCAAGACGACTCAACTCACTGTTTCTTGCGACAATCTTCCAGGAACACTGGCGAACCTCGCGAAGATTCTGGGTACCGCGAAGGTAAATATTCTCGCCTTCAACACGGGCAGTGCGGGCGCGATGGGGTACGTGCAACTTGTGGTTGATAACGCGAACCGCGCGAAGAAGGCACTCCGTGCGAGGAGGATGTCCTATTACGAAGAGCGCGTGCTGCACGTCACACTGCCGAATGTGCCGGGAGCACTTTGCCGTTTCGCCTCGAAGCTCGCCGCCAAGGACATCAACATCGGTGCGGGTTATCAAACGACTGCCGAAGGATCCAAAAAGGCCAGCGTGGTATTGGCGGTTTCGCATCTGGGGATTGCCGACCGAATTCGCTAGTGTCATTTGCAACCCTGCGCGTGATGCCGCCAGAGGCGGCAACTTTCTGACGGTTTTCGGAAGCTCCAAAGCTACGCGCCTCGAGCTGCGAGCTTCGAGCAAAGGGGGTTCGGGTCGCTCGAAGCTCGTCGTCCGGAGCTCGCAGCATAAGACCATGACCCAAATCCGATGCAGAGCTCTTCTCTTTGACATGGATGGAGTGCTCATCGACTCGACGCCGGCGGTGGCGAGGGTTTGGAGCCGATGGGCGCGGGCCCACGGTTTCCAGCCGGAGGAAGTCGTGGCCAAGGCACATGGACGCCCAAGCATCACGACCGTGCGTGAATACTTGCCCGACGCAGACCACGAAGCCGAAAACCGAATTGTGGAGCGGAACGAGATCGAGGATCTCGAAGGTGTCGTGGCGCTGCCGGGTGCTCGCGAGTTGCTCGATCATCTGCCCAGAAACAGGTGGACGATTGTGACTTCGTCGACGCGACCATTGGCCGAGGTCCGCTTGCGCGCCGCCGGTCTATCTATCCCCGAAAAGCTCATCACTTCGAGTGACATCACCAACGGCAAGCCGCATCCGGATCCCTATGTGAAAGCCGCGAGCATGCTGGGCTATCCTGCGGCTGAGTGCGTGGTAGTGGAAGACACGGCCTCAGGCATTGAGGCGGGCCGGGCAGCAGGCGCCCGGGTGATCGCCTTTCCGACGACGCAAGCTGTCTCCGATCTTCGGAGAGCGGGCGCGAACTGGGTACTCAGAAATTGCAGCGATATCAAAGTCGCTCAGCACGAACCGGACCTCACACTAGATTTGCGGGATCATTCTTAAGGGGAGGGACCATGCTTGCCGGCTTGCGCAACTCTGACATTCGCTGTTGATCCGACGTAGAGCTGAAATGGCGCCCAATAAAAAGGATTGTGAAAGGCGCTCCCATGGAGAAGCGCTAGTTTTGCGGTACGCAAGGCTGCGTCCGGAGATCGACCTTGCTCGATCTCTTCGTAGAATTTTCCCATGAGCTGTTCGGTGGAGGCATCGCTTGCCTCCCAAAGCGCGGCAATCACATGGTGCGCTCCGGCGCGCAGGAATGCCCAGGAAAGTCCAACCAATCCTTCGCCCGAGTACGCCCGCTCTCCTGCACCGTAACACGAGGAAATGGTGACCAGCTGTGCCTGCAGAGGCCGCCCAACGATATCGCGTGCGTACAACTTGAACGAGTCATCTTCGGCGCTGCTTTTTGACAATACGATGGCCGAGTCCAGAGGGCTCAGCCGGCTCGCCGTGCCATGCGCTACGAAGTGGATGTAGGCAAACTGTCCCGGATCGTTGAAGAAGTAGGCGGCCGGCGTGGCTTGATCGCGGGCGAGAACTTGACGTTCGGCAAAATGAGCGGCCACTCTCTCCATCTGCGACGAAGCTCTCGGCAGTTCAGGATAGTGATCGTTCGGCGCAATGCTGTTTCCGATAAGAAGCAGCTTGCGTGCAGCTTTGGCCGAAACTGGGGATGAGGATGCACTTAGCAGCCGCAATGAACTTGCGTTCGCGATGGTGGCATCTTCGACCCAGTAATGCAGTTTCGGTTCTGGCACCAGCAGGGTCTCGAAATTCAAGTTGTTCAGATTTCTGTCTGGAACGATGGAGATTTTGGCGTTCTGGGGAAGCAGTGCACCCGCCGGCGCAATCAACGTGTCATAAAGGTAGCGGCCGTCACGGTCTGCCGATTCAAGCACGTCCTGTGGCCCTCCGAGTGCCTTTCGATAGCGCTGCACGGCGGCATCGATTTCAGCGCCTGGAGGGAGAAGATACAAGTTCGTTTTTTGAGGCGTGATCGCCCACAGATAGGACTGCTTTTCGCCGAGCCAGTAAAAGAGGATGATCCCGCGGGTGTGTCGTGCAAGGTTGCGAGCACTCGTCGACTGAGCATGCGTCAGGTAGGCTCGTCGTGTTTCCCTCGGAGAAACCTGCAAACCCTCTGCCAAGGCTCGGGCGCGGCTGTAATCGGCCCAGCGGAGGGCGTCGTCGGACTTTCCGCGTGCCACCAGGAATCGTACAAAGTCATCATAGATTCCCGCGGCATTCGTTGAGAATGGCAGCTTGGCGTCATTTCGCTGCAGCGATGAGCGCGCCCCTTCGAAGGTGGCCAGCGCGGCTCTATACGCCTGGTCCGCGTCCTCGGGGCGATTCTCCACTTCGTAGAGCCGGGCGAGTGCATGTTGAGCGCGCCACCTCAGCGCGGCATTGCTGTTCGGATCGTGCACGACCTCGCGGAATATGCGTTCCGCTCCGGCCCCATCTTGCGACGATGCGGCTATTAGTCCTTCTACTAAAAGAGGGTAAAGTTCATTCAGGCGATTGTGATCGGTTCGCGCGATGGCGATTGCCTGATCAGAGTTGTTGCGCGCCCCCTCGAGGTCGCCATTTGTGACAGACACAAGTGCCAGCGCTCGGTGAGCGTTGTAGATCCCTTCCCTGCTATTGATTTTCGTAGCGAGATCAAGGGCATTCAGATAAGACTGTTTTGCGCGGGCGAAATCGCCAAGTCTGGCGTAGACGTACCCTATATTTGTAGTCCAATACAGCTGAGTAATCACCCTTCCTATGCGACCGGCGCGCTTCTCAGCTTCGAGTGACAATTCCAACGATCGCTCAAAGTCGCCAACATTAAAATATGCCCAGCCCAGGTTGCCGAGAGCCAGTTGGGCCTCGCCAGCAGCGCCAAAGCTTGTGGCCGCCTGATAGGCCGCATTCGTCCAATCAATAGCTTCGTCATAGTGTTCGGCTTCTAGAGAAGCTAAGCCCAAATTGAGCAGAGAGGTGATTTCCAGGAAATGGTCATTGCGAGTGCGGGCAAATTGTAATGATTGTTCGAAAAAACGCTTCGCGGAATCAATCTGGCCATGCTGTATGGCCAGAACGCCTCGGGCGCGAATGACATCGCCGCAAGTCGGCTCGGAAGAAGCTTCGCAAATCTGCGTTGCCTCTCTGAGCTTCTTCTCTGCTTCGGGAAACTGGTGTAGTCTCGCATGGGCAACGCCCTCGATCGCGAGAATCTCTATCAGCGATTGCTTATCCTCGGGGCGAGTAGGCTGAGAACTGAGAAGTGTCTGCACCTGCTCGTACAAACCTCGCCACAAGAGAGATTCGGCCTCGAGAATTTTGAACTTCCACGCCCATTGTGGATTCGAATTGCGCAGGTGTTGATATTCCTCCTCCGCTTCGTCCTGACTTTGTAGCAGATCTCCACGCAGAAAGGCCCTAGAGGCGTGTTCAAAAGCAGCCTGCGGACTCTGCTGCCGACGACACGCAAGTCCGCAGGCTATGATCAGAAAAAACAGAACAGTGGGACCTAGGGCGAGGTAGTACCGTTGGTCTTCGACTGTCCGACCTTGACGCTGCCACTTCCCACGCAGCCCAATTCCATGTTGAGCATGGTCACTTCGAAGTAATTGCTCATCGAAGACGGCTTGTGGTGTCCATTGTGCGGTTCCGGGTTTGGACGCCGGAAGTCGTTCGCTTTCGTTGGCGCTTCGATGCCCACCTCCACCTCGCCGAACGACACCGCCCCAAAGTCCCGAAGCACCAATACGTTTTCGATGATCTCCAGGCCGGGTATCTGTTTCTCGTGTTCGACTTTGATGCTTTTGACCAACGAACAAGTAATTTTCTTTTCTCCCTCACGGTCGGGAAGCCGGTCGATTTCCCCAAGCCTGTTATCGTACTGCTTCTTAACCGCTTCCGGAAGGAATCCGCAATTGGCTATACGGTCCACTCGTTTGCGTGTATCGCGCAGGAAGTCCATGTTGGTCAAATACGATTGGTCCCCTGCGGGCTTGTCTCCACAAACATTAAGGTCGAGAGTGACGGTGATGGGAAAGCCACAGAGTCTCAGGTTCACGAACTGCGTGCCAAGAAACGTTACACGTGGCACGTGGCCGTGCGCGTCTTGCGTATGCTCGGTCGAAACTTGCGAGACCACGCGATCGGCAGTAAGGATCTCGAAAACGTTCAGCCCTTCCATGACCGATGTGGATAGCGTTACCCATGCCTTGTGCTTAAGGCTCTCCCCACCGGATACTCGAGTGAATCCGTTTCTGAAGTAAACGAGCCCCTCGATGCTGACATCTTCGAGAAACCGAGTGAGATGGCCGCCTCGTTCATTCTTAAGTGCGACCCGGGCATGTTTCTCAATTCTCTGCTCGATCGGGCTCTTTAATTCTCCGCTGAGCACATGGGCTTCCGAGTGGAACTGGTGCGTATATATCACCTGGTTGGTTGTGTTTTGCGCTGCGTTCGACTTAACGGACGGTGTAGTTGCCATATTGTTCACCCCACTAGTGTCGCTACTGCTGAATTTGCAGTTCAAACGAAGTTCGACCGACATCTCTGGTTTCGCCGGATGAGGTAATTCCGTGGACCGCTAAGGTATAGGTGCCCGATTCCCGCTTGCTGTCCGGAACCCGCACGGGCCACTGGTCCTGACCGGAGTTGGCCGGAAAATCAAGCGACCATTCTAGCTTTCCGGCTGGGTTATACAAGTCTGTCTTGTAGCGGGCATAGGAGCTTTCAGGGGGGATTCTGACAAACAAAAGGAAACCTTTGCCGGACGGCACAGTGATGACGGGTCCCCCTGCCCCCCAGGTGCCTACATTCACAGAAGCCCAAGGCATCACCTGCGGGCTATGTAATAAGGTCTGCATCTTCGGGTAAGTAACCAGGTTCTGATAGGCCACGATGGCAATCAGCGCTGCCATGACCGGCACGGCGAACGTTGGACGCAGCCAAGAAAGCCAGGTCTCGCGGCCGTGAGCCGTCTTCTCCACGAGTACCGGACCAGCGGACCGGGAGAGCACATTCTTGCTCTGCTCGACCAGCATGGCGGCTGCGCGCACGTCGAGGGCACAGTCCGGACAATCGAACAGGTGTTCTTCGAACTGATCGAGTTGCTCGGGGTCCAACTCGTTCAGCAAGTACCTCTCGGTCGCCTTCAGACGCACTGCGTCGCTGTGGTCCATCTGGACTGCTCCCCCTCTTACAACAAGTAGTGAAAGCGGAGCGGAAATCGTTTCATATTTTGCCGGCGGCCGTGACGCCGGGCGGCCTGCGCTCAATATTCTTTAGATACAGAGACTTAAACGACTGCTTGGCGCGATGCAGCAGCACCCGCAAGTAGTCCCGGTCGACGCCGAAATCCCGGCAGACCTCATCCTTGTCGCGCTCTTCCAGAAACACCTCGCGGAGAATGCGGCGATCGCGCTCGGGCATTTCGTCCAGGATCTCGCGGACTTTCTCTTCCATCTGCTTGGCGGCGACTGCACCGAGCACATCCATTACGGGGTCGGGCAACTCGTTCTGAGGCTCGTCGTCAAGTGAGTCGGAGCGGGAAGAAGACCGGTAATGTTCGAGCAAAACATTGTTGCAGATCGAGTTGACGAAGGCGCCCAGCCTCTCCGGCTGGCGGATGCCTCCCGGACTCCGCAGCGCAGTGAACACCCGCACGAAGGTTTCCTGGCGAACATCCTCGATGGCCTGCGGGGAGCGCAGACGCGCTCTCAGTTTGAGCTGGATCAGTTCGCTGAAATAGGCAACAAAATGCTCCTGCGTCCGGAAGTCCCCGGAACGTAGACGCTCCACGTAGGGTGCATCAAACGCCTGAAATTGCAAGAGCTTGCCTCGCGGGATGCAGGAGTGCGAAATATCTTACACCGAAAGCAGGCATCTCCCGAATTTGGCAATGGGCGGCAGAAGAGACGACGATCGGGGTCAGCACCGGATCGTGCGAGCCAATCCGGAAAGCTCCACGAAACATTTCTCGCGAATCTATGAAACGAAAAGCAGGCGCGCTGCACGATTCCTGTGAACCGGATGATCATGACGATTCGTGGCCAGCAAGGAAAACAGAGGTATTCGGTATCTGGGACCTTTCTCCAACCAGCCGAAGATCCCGACCGATTGTTTCAGCTGACCATGCTCCGGGCCTTGTTACTTCCACCCCGATCACGCGACGTGTTTGTCCTCACCGAGATGCATGGATACACGCTGCCCGAGGTCGCCAGGGCTTTAGGAATGAGCAAGGACGCAGTAAAGAAGCACTTGCGGCGGGCACAGCGCGAAGTACAAGGCGTGTAAACCCCGTGCTCGCCGCTTTTTTATTTTCAGGTTTCCCGAGGCACCCTTGCACTTCGGGGGGAGGGCAGGGTACTTACGGCACGCCGGGATCACGACGCGGTCTCGGCGTGCTACGGGAAAATCGCCTCGACTTTCGCTGCATCCGCTTCTGGACCTGCGTGACCAAGTGACTCACCTGCACGCCTCGAGCCCGCACCTTGGTTCCACTTTCCATCATTGAAGCCAGCAGGGCTTCGCCGTCGCCATCCACGAAAGTCACTCCGGCCAAGTCCAGCAATAGCTTCTTATTTCCTGCGCTCGACACCAGTTTCGTCCAGCCACGTTCTGCCTCGACCGTCCACGGCCGACACAGCCGTCCTTCCAGAATGAAGGTAAGCGAACTCTGTGCTTCTTTAGTTGTGACCTTCAACATGCTTTGCGACCGAATCGCGATTGGGAGAGCACTGTAATGGCCCATGTGAGCCTTTGTGTAACAATCACGTAAACCACTGAAAATGTAGGGCAATCGGGTCCACAACTGGCAATGGGCCGACGGTTCCGCACTGCGAAGCGCAGTATCGGTGTCGATAATTCGACAGCCTCAAGCTATACTGATCCGAATCGGTTTGCGCGTCGTGCACTCGGGGCGGTGCACTTGGCGAACCTCCTTAGGATCACCGCGTATGGCCACGCTCCCCGAACAGTTCTCGTCCAGACCTGAACAGCAGTACGCCACGCTGCTGGAGGTTTCTCAGGCGATTGCTGCCCACCAGAGCCTCACCGAATTGTTTCAGGATCTGGGCAGGCGCCTGCACACGGTTCTCAACTTCAATTACCTGAGCCTCATTCTCCACGATCCCGTTCACGAAGTGATGCGCCTGCATACGCTGCACTTCGACGGCGTCATGACCATCCAGCCGGGCATGGAATTCGGTATGGAGGACTCTCCGTCGGCCGAAGTATGGCGTACACAAGCGCCGCTTACGATCGCCGACGCCGAACTCGAAACCCGCTTTCACCGTGCCACCAAGACGCTCCACGACAATGGCCTGCGATCGTTCTGCAGCCTGCCGCTTACCACCGCGCGGCGCAAGCTCGGCACCATGAACCTGGGTAGTTCGACTGTGAATGCCTATCAGGATTCCGCGCTGAACGTGCTTCAACTGGTCGCTTCCCAAGTAGCAGTTGCGGTCGAGAACGCGCTGAATTATGAAGACGCGCAGGCGTTCCAGCAGCAGGTCATTCGAGAGAGAGACCGCCTGAAGCTGTTACTCGACGTCAACAACGCGGTCGTCTCGAACCTTGCGCTATCGGAGCTGTTCCGCGCTATTCCCGGCAGCGTGCGCAACGCGATGCAGTGCGACGCCGCGTGTCTTTCCTTGCCCGATCGCGACCAGGCGCAACTTCGAGTCTATGGCTTGGATTTTCCCGCAGGAAAGGGATTCATGCAGGATCAGATGGTGCTGCCCATGGTGGGCACGAGTCCTGGCACGGCATTTCGCACGCGGAAGCCATTGCGGTTCGGCACCGCGCCGAAGTCGCTCGCGCCGGTTGCGCTCAGAGTGAATGCAGAAGAGGGCTTCGAGTCGGGCTGCTTCCTGCCCATCATGCGCGGCAACCGTACGCTCGGGGTCCTGCACCTGCTCGATCGGCACAAGAACGCATTCTCTGAGGAGGATGTCGATTTTCTGCGGCAAGTCGCGAGCCAGGTGGCAATCGCGCTCGAAAACGCGCTCGAATTCAGCGAGCTCAGCGAGTCGAAAGATCGGCTGGCCGAAGAAGGACTTTATCTTCGCGACGAGATCCGCACCGAACACCATTTCGAAGACATTCTCGGCAACAGCAGCGGGCTCCGGCAGGTGCTGCGGCAGGTTGAGACGGTCGCTCCCAACGAGACCACCGTACTTATTCAAGGAGAGACCGGCACCGGGAAGGAACTGGTCGCGCGGGCCATTCATGGATTGAGTACGCGGCGCGACAATATTTTCGTGAAGCTGAATTGCGCCGCCATCCCGCTCGGACTACTCGAAAGCGAATTATTCGGTCATGAGCGCGGCGCGTTCACAGGAGCCATCAGCCGCAAAGTTGGACGCTTCGAAATCGCTCACAAGGGCACGCTGTTTCTCGACGAGGTGGGCGACATCCCGCTCGAGCTGCAGCCCAAGCTTCTGCGCGTTCTGCAAGAGCAGGAATTCGAGCGCCTGGGCGGCACGCGCTCCATCCGCACCGATGTGCGTCTGGTAGCCGCCACCAACCGTGACCTCGGCAAAATGGTCGAGCAAGGACAATTCCGCGCCGACCTCTACTACCGCCTGAACGTTTTCCCCATTCATATCCCTCCGTTGCGCGAGCGCCGTGACGACATACCGATTCTCATTCGCTACTTCGTCGACAAATATGCCAAGACGATGAATCGCAAGATTGATCGCATCCCGGAATCGGTGATGGACGCACTCACTCGCTACGCCTGGCCCGGAAACATTCGCGAGCTGCAAAATTTCATTGAGCGTGCCGTAATTCTCTCTGAGGGCTCCTCTTTGCGGCCGCCCCTCGCGGAATTGCGCGAGACCAAATCGAAGGGCTCTGCCGGCGCCACCTTGAAAGAGGTAGAAAGGAAGCACGTGTTGCAAGTGCTACGCGATACCGACTGGGTGCTCGGTGGCCCCGATGGAGCGGCGGCACGCCTCGGAATGCCGCGCACCACTCTCATCTATCGAATGCGCAGCCTCGGCATTCGGCGGCCGAGGGACTGACACGTTAATCGGAACCTGTCGATCTGCGTCGAATATTAGACACCCAGCAATCCTATTGATCCGCCGGATCAAAAACACTCTGCTTCCTAAGTGCTTCAGACATCATCGAATAGCGTATTGCACGTCATCATCGCCGACTGGCAATGCCGTTGCGATGTCCCTTCGGGGTAGTGTCTGAAGCATCGAACAACTGTGGGGTAATTGGGACTGTTGACGGGACCTTGGCTCGCCTGGGCTTCGCCGTCAATTCATAATGAAGAGAGCATCATGTGGATTGTTAAGTTAGCCCTGCGACGGCCGTACACCTTCACCGTACTGGCTCTGCTGATTCTCATCCTGGGCCCGATTGTCATTTTGCGGACGCCCACCGATGTCTTCCCCGAGATCAATATCCCGGTCGTCAGCATCGTCTGGAACTATACGGGACTCTCGTCGGAGGATATGGGCAACCGGATCACATCGGTGACGGAACGCGCGCTGACGACGCTGGTAGATGACATTGAACACATCGAGTCCCAGTCGCTGAATGGGATCGCCGTCGTCAAGGTTTTTTTCCAGCCGCACGCCAACATTGAGAAGGCGATCGCCCAGGTTACGGCGATTTCACAGACCCAGCTTCGGCAACTGCCACCGGGCACTACACCGCCATTGGTCATCACCTACAGTGCTTCGACGGTTCCGATTCTCCAGTTGGCGCTCTCGGGCCACGAACTCTCGGAGCAGCAACTGTTCGATTCGGGCGTTAATTTCATCCGTACGCGCTTGATAACCGTGCCGGGCGCAGCGATCCCTTATCCCTACGGCGGAAAGCAGCGCCAGGTGCAGGTGGACTTGAACACGACCGCCCTGCAATCCAAGGGACTCTCTCCGCTCGATGTGGTGAACGCGGTCAGCGCGCAAAATCTGATTTTGCCCGCCGGCACCACAAAAATCGGCCCCCTGGAATATGACGTCGACATGAACGCCAGTCCGCAGAGTGTCGCGGAGCTGAACAATCTGCCGATCAAGAACGTGGGCAGCAACACCATCTACATTCGCGACGTTGCGCACGTCCGCGACGGTTTCCCGCCGCAGACCAATATCGCGCGCGTCAACGGCCAGCGCGCCGTACTTTTAACCGTACAAAAGGCCGGCAACGCTTCCACACTCGACATCATTTCGGGCATCAAGGGACTTCTGCCCCAGATTCAGCAGACCCTGCCCGCCGATCTCAACATCCGGCTGCTGGCTGACCAGTCTTTGTTCGTGCGCGGCGCCATTCAGGGCGTGCTTCGTGAAGCCATCATCGCGGCCTGCCTGACCGGATTGATGATCCTGATCTTCCTGGGAAGCTGGCGCAGCACGGTGATCATCGCGGTCTCGATCCCGCTCTCGATTCTGACCTCGATCATCTGCCTCAGCGCCCTGGGCGAAACCATCAACATCATGACGCTGGGCGGCCTGGCGCTGGCGGTGGGAATTCTGGTCGACGACGCCACCGTGGAAATTGAAAACATCAACCGCAACCTGGCGATGGGCAAGGAAGTCGAACATGGGATCCTCGATGGCGCCCAGCAGATTGCGGTGCCCGCCTTCGTTTCCACGCTGTCGATTTGCATCGTTTTTGTGCCGATGTTTTTCCTCTCGGGCGTCGCGCGATATCTGTTCGTCCCGCTCGCGGAAGCCGTCTGCTTCGCCATGCTGGCGTCTTATTTTTTGTCGCGAACCGTGGTGCCCACCATGGCGAAGTACCTGCTGCGCGGGCATGAGGCCGAAGCCGGGCACGCGTCCGGGGACAAACGAAATCTATTCGTTCGCTTGCAATTTCGGTTTGAAGAAGGCTTCGAACGTTTTCGCGAGCGCTATCACCTTTTATTGGAGCGGTGCCTTCATCATCAGCGGCTCTTCCTGATAGGGTTCTTCGCTGCTTGCGTGCTGTCGCTAGCGTTCCTGATCCCGTGGCTCGGGCAGGACTTCTTCCCCGCAGTCGATAGCGGCCAATTCAAACTCCACCTGCGGGCCCGCACCGGCACGCGCATTGAAGAGACCGCGCGCCTCTGCGACCTGGTCGAGCAATCGATTCGCGAGCAGATTCCCGCCGATGAAGTCTCGAGCATCATCGACAACATCGGCTTGCCGTACAGCGGCATCAACTTGAGTTACAGCACTTCGGCGCCCGTCGGCCCCGCCGATGCGGACATCCTGGTGAGTCTCTCAGACCACCATCACTCGACCGACAAGTATGTTCACGATTTGCGCATCCGGTTGGCTGACGAATTCCCGAGTGTGACGTTTTCTTTTCTTCCGGCCGACATTGTCAGCCAGATTCTGAACTTCGGCCTGCCCTCTCCGATCGACATCCAGATCGTGGGAGCCAACCTGGAAGCGAACCGCCAGTTCGCCGACCGACTGCTGCAACAGATCCGTTACGTGCCCGGCACGGTGGATTTGCGCATTCAGCAACCGTTCGATCAGCCCAAGCTCCATGTTAACGTGGATCGCACGAAGGCCGGCCAGATCGGGTTCACCGAGCGTGACGTTGCCAGTAACCTACTTATTTCGCTGAGCGGAAGTTTTCAGACTTCTCCCACATTCTGGTTGAATCCCAAAAACGGCGTCAGTTACGCGATCGCAACGCAGACTCCGCAATACCGCATTGACTCGTTACAGCAACTGCAGAATATTCCCGTGACGGGGGCAAGTGGAGCGCCGTCGCAAATCCTGGGCAGTCTGGCGGCGATCAATCGCGGAGTTGGTCTTGGGGTGGTCTCGCACTACGATATCCAGCCGGTTATTGACATTTATGGTTCGGTGCAGGGCCGCGATCTGGGTGGAGTCGCGCGCGATCTGAACAAGATTATCGATGCCAGCCGCAAAGACCTGCCACGTGGAACGCAGTTGGTGGTTCGTGGGCAGATTCGCACCATGCGTTCTTCTTATGTGGGCCTGCTGGGCGGATTGGTGTTCTCGATCCTGCTGGTGTACCTGCTGATCGTCGTGAACTTCCAGTCGTGGCTCGATCCCTTCATCATCATTTCGGCTCTGCCGGCTGCGCTCGCGGGGATTGCATGGTTCCTGTTTGTTACGCGCACGACTCTCAGCGTGCCGGCCCTTACGGGGTCGATCATGTGTATGGGTGTGGCCACGGCGAACAGCATTCTGGTGGTGAGTTTTGCCAAAGAACAGCTGGCAGAGGGCAAGGATGCTTTGTCGGCCGCGCTGGAAGCAGGTTTCACGCGCTTCCGCCCCGTCCTCATGACCGCGATGGCGATGATGATCGGCATGGTCCCCATGGCCATGGGTCTGGGCGAAGGTGGCGAGCAGAACGCTCCGCTGGGACGCGCTGTGATCGGAGGCCTTTTGCTGGCAACGGTTTCAACGCTGTTCTTCGTACCCACGTTCTTTAGCCTGCTGCACGGACGCAGGGCGAAGTCCGCGGAAGCTCAAAATGATTAAATATTTCAGTTCCTTCGTATAGTTTTGGGGAGTCTAAGATGCAAGTGGAACAGGAAGAAAACGTGGAAACGACAGTCGCGACGCCAAATTTGCCCGGTGGACAACAAACTCCGCCACTCCGATCCCAACGCCGCCGGGGCTGGGTAATCGCGTTGGTCGCGTTTCTGATTGTTGCCGCCGTAGTAATTTCAGGCATTGTCCCCAGGGTGAGGGCACGAGCGACGCTGCGCAACGAGACGAATCAACTTGCCGTGCCCAGCGTCGTGGTCGCACAACCCAAGAAGTCCGCCCCTGGCCAGGAAGTCATTTTGCCGGCTAACGTGCAGGCCTTCAAAGACGCGCCCATCTACGCGCGCACGAACGGCTACCTGAAACGCTGGTATGTGGACATCGGCGCGCGCGTAAAGGCGGGGCAGTTGCTCGCGGAAATCGACACTCCAGAAGTCGATCAGCAGCTTCGCCAGGCACGCGCCGATCTCAACACGGCCGAAGCGAACGTGCATCTATCTGAAATTACCTCGACTCGCTACCAGGGCCTGCTGAAGACCGACTCTGTCTCGCAGCAGGAGGCTGACAACGCGAATGGGGATTTTGCGGCCAAGAAGGCCATTGTCCAGTCGTCGCAGGCGAATCTCCGCCGTCTGGAGGAACTCCAGTCCTTTGAGAAAATCTACGCGCCCTTTGATGGCGTGATCACCGCCCGTAATACGGATATCGGACAATTGATTGATTCCGGCAGCGCGGGCGGTCCGAAGAGCGAACTGTTCCACATGGCCCAGCCCGGAAAGTTGCGTGTCTATGTGAATGTTCCCCAGGTTTACTCGCAGCTGGCGAAACCGGGACTCAAGGCAGATTTAACGCTGGCGGAATTCCCGGGACGCCGCTTCGAAGGTACGTTGATACGAACGGCGGATGCCATCGATTTTGCGACCCGCACATTGCTGGTCGAGATCGAAGTCAACAATCCCACCGGCGAGTTGCTATCGGGCGCCTATGCCGAGGTCCATCTCAAGCTGCCGGGCAACATTGCCACGTTCACGATTCCGGTGAACACGCTGTTGTTCCGTGCTGAAGGTTTGCGAGTCGCGGTGGTGAAGAATGGGAAGGCCAACCTTCTGCCCGTGACCCTGGGCCGCGATTTTGGGAGCGAGGTCGAGGTTCTCACCGGCTTGAATGGCGAGGAGAACCTCATCGTGAACCCGCCCGATTCGATAGTCTCGGGCCAGCCCGTGCACCTCGCCCAGAATGCTGCGGGTCCCAAGGGAGGAACGCAGTGAGGTTGAAGAAGGTTCTCTGGAGCGCGGGCGGATTGCGCGCTCGGATCGTCCTCTTCGGTCTCGGACTGCTTGTGCTTAGTGGTTGCACAGTAGGACCACGCTATGCGAGGCCGACAACGCCCGCTCCGCCGCAATTCAAGGAACTGCCTCCGAATTGGAAACCTGCGGAACCCAGTGATCAGCTTGCAAAAGGAAACTGGTGGGAGATTTTTCAGGATCCTCAATTGAATGCGCTGGAGGAGCAAATCAATGTTTCGAATCAGACCCTGAAAGCTGCGCAGGCGCAATTTGAACAAGCGCGCGCCGCCGTGCGCATCAATCGCTCTTTCCAGTACCCAACCGTGACGGGAGGAGTAAGCGCCACCCGCAACCACGTGTCGGTCAATCGCCCGAATGGCCGTCTCGCGCCCACCAATAATTACACCGACCTTCAGCTTCCCGTGGATGCATCCTACGAAGCCGATGTCTGGGGGCGCGTGCGGCGCACGGTGGAAGCAGCTCGCGCCAGCGCTCAGGCTACTGCCGCGGATGTCGAGAGCGTGAGCCTCAGCCTTCACGCCGAGCTTGCCTCCGACTACTTCCAGTTGCGTGCGCTCGACGCTGAGGAGCAGTTGCTGAACTCGACAGTCGCAGCCTACGAAAAAGCGCTCGAGTTGACTCAGAACCGCTTCAGCGGCGGAGTCGCATCGCAGGTCGACGTCGCCCAGGCCCAAACGCAGCTCGAGACTACACGCGCGCAGGCGATTGACGTCGCTGTTCAGCGTGCACAGTTCGAGCATGCGATCGCGGTGCTCACCGGTAAGGCGCCTTCGACCTTGACGCTCGCCTCCGCGCCGTTGACGAGTACACCTCCTGTGATCCCGACCGGGCTGCCTTCGGATTTACTCGAACGCCGTCCAGATATCGCTGCCACCGAGCGCCGGATGGCGGCCGCCAATGCCCAGATCGGCGTGGCCAAAGCCGCTTACTATCCCACGATCACTCTCAGCGCGACCGGCGGCTTTGAAGGAAGTTCCATCACGAACTGGTTCAACGGTCCCAGCGGGTTTGTTGCAGCGGGAGTGTCTGCCATCGATACCATCTTCGACGCTGGCCGGCGCCGCGCCGTTACCGATCAGGCCAAGGCCGCCTACAATCAGTCGGTCGCCAATTACCAGGAGACGGTGTTAACGGCGTTTCAGGATGTCGAAGACAACCTTGCAGCGTTGCGCATTCTCGAACAAGAGGCCACCACTGAGAATGCAGCCGTAACCGCCGCGGAACATTCCTTGGCCCTCTCGAACAACCGCTACAAGGGCGGAGTCACCACCTATCTCGAGGTCATCACCGCGCAGAGCGTCGCGCTGTCAGATGAGCGCGTCGCAGTCCAGATCGCAGGTCGACGCATGACTGCTGCCGTCCTGCTGATCAAGGCCCTTGGTGGAGGGTGGACGACGTCGACTCTCCCTGTTGTACAGAAAGACGGGCCTGCTTCGAATAACGGACAGTAGCCTTTCAGTGTCAGGTCTCAGGTTTCGGATCTGTTCACCACAGAGACACAGAGTCACAGAGAAAATCACAAAACATGGAATTCTCCCTTCTCGAATCATTGATTGGTTTTGCCTTTCTCTGTGCCTCTGTGGTGAAAAGGACAACTCTCGGCTCTGTTTTGTAACTGAATTTCTAACATTTGAGGCCTGACACCTGGGACCTGGTTTCTGCCCCTCGACGCGTGCAAGACCTTCGCAGTAATCTACCCGCACATGAAGACCCGCTCCGATGCGCTCCGTGAGATCAAATCGCGCACCTTCGACGTTTGCGTGATTGGAGCGGGAGCGACCGGAGCGGGCTCTGCTCTCGACGCGCAATGGCGCGGCTTGCGCACGGCGCTGGTCGATGCCGGAGATTTCGCTTCGGGTAGCTCGAGCGCTTCCACCAAACTCGCGCATGGGGGAGTGCGCTACCTGCAACAGGCCTTCACCGAGTTCGATTTTGGCCAGTTGAAGGTGGTGCGTCAAGCTCTGCAAGAGCGCATTCTGATGCTCGAGAACGCTCCGCACCTGGCCCATGCGCGCGAATTTGTCGTGCCCTGCTTCAGTCGATTTCAGATGCTCTATTACGGCGTCGGTCTGAAGCTTTATGACTGGTTCGCGGGCAAGGCGACGCTCGGCCCCAGTCGTTTTCTTTCACGAAAGCAGGCTCTGCAGTTCCCTCTTCACCGCGATCACCTCGCTGGCGCAGTCACCTATCTCGACGGTCAGTTCGATGACGCGCGTTATGGCATCACGTTGGTCAAAACCTTTGCCGATGCTGGCGGAGAGGTCGCCAACTATCTTAAAGTTGTTGCCTTCGAAAACGGCAACGATGAAAAACTGAGCTCCGCGATCGTCGAAGACTGCCTCAGCGGCCATTTATTGAAGGCGCGTGCTCGCGTGTTCGTCAATGCGACCGGCCCCTTCTCCGATGACCTTCGGTTGCTAGCCATGCCGAACGTCGCAAGCAGGCTCGTTCTCAGCAAAGGCGTTCACATTCTGTTGCCGCTCGACGACGGAGTCAGGAGCGCGCTGCTAATTCCGAAAACAGAGGATGGACGCGTGATCTTTGCCATTCCATGGCTCGGCCGCTTGCTGGTGGGGACCACGGATCAGGAGGTGGTGCGAGGTCAAGAAATGGTGGTGAGCCGTAAGGAAGCCGAATATCTCCTTCGCCACCTCAATCGCTACACCGCGCGCACTTATCGTGTAGAGGAAATTGTCAGTGCCTTTGCGGGGGTTCGGCCGCTGGTTCGTTCGAAGCACGCACATGAGACCAAGAATCTTATTCGGGAACACGAAGTGGAAGTCGATAACGGCAGCGGCCTAATCAGTATTCTGGGAGGAAAGTGGACCACGTATCGTGCGATGGCGGAGGACACCATCAACGCGGTGCAGGACGTGCTCGGCGTCGGCCGTCAGGTGACATCTACGCCTCAACATCGTTTGGCCGGCGCCCAGGGTTACACACCGGATCAGTGGAAGTTGCTGACGAGCGAGCATGGCCTTGCTGAGACCGCGGCGCGCCATCTTTCGGAAAAATTTGGCGGCGAGGCGTTCGCAGTGCTGGCCATCGTTGACGAGAACCCGGAATTGAAGTTGCCTCTGGTTTCGGGTGCGTCTCCGATTCGGGCTGAAGTAGTCTATTGCGCTCGCCGCGAAATGGCGGTCACGATCGAAGATGTGCTGGCGCGTCGCATCGGCTTGCAGTTCTTCAGTTGGAGATTGGCGATGGAAGCGGCTCCCGTGGTGGCGCAACTCCTGGCACGAGAACTGGGCTGGACCGAACAGCAGAAGCAGCAGGCGATTCACGAGTACGTCAGTAAGATCGAGCGATCACTCGAAGCGATCGGACTTCGCAGAGACTGAACGGGTTTGCGTTTCAGCCGGCAGGATCGGGAAAGGCGGTCTTTTGGCAAACTATCTGGGCGCGATTGACCAAGGCACCACCAGCACGCGGTTCATCATTTTTGATCACTCGGGACGCATCGTCGCGAGCGAGCAACGCGAGCACGAGCAGATTTATCCCAAGCCGGGCTGGGTGGAACACGATCCCGAGGAGATCTGGCGGCGCACTCAGGAGGTCGTCGCCGGAGCGCTCGAGCAGCGGGCACTGCGCGCATCAGATCTGGCCGCTGTGGGCATAACCAATCAAAGAGAAACCACCATCCTGTGGGATCGCAAGACCGGCAGGCCTGCCTATAATGCGATCGTTTGGCAGGACACGCGCGTTGCTGGTGCAGTGGCGGAATTCGCCAAGCAGGGTGGCCAGGATCGTTTTCGCGCGAAGACCGGGCTGCCGCTAACCACCTATTTCAGCGGGTTCAAAATTCATTGGCTGCTCGATGACATTCCTGACCTCCGCGTGCGGGCCGAGGCCGGAGACCTGCTCTTTGGCAACGTGGACACGTATCTTGTCTGGCAGCTTACCGGAGGTCCGAAGGGCGGCATTCACATCACGGATGTCACCAACGCCAGCCGGACACAACTGATGAACCTCGAAACGCTGGACTGGGACACGGAAATCCTTTCGGCATTTCGAATTCCCCGTGCCATGTTGCCCGGTATTCGTTCGAGCAGCGAAGTCTGTGGCACCGCCACAGAAAGCGCGCTAAAGGGCGTGACGATCGCCGGCATTCTCGGGGATCAGCAGGCCGCACTCGTGGGGCAGACCTGTTTCCAGGCAGGCGAAGCCAAGAATACTTACGGCACAGGTTGTTTCTTGCTGATGAATGTCGGGGAGCGGCCTGTGCCCTCCAAGCACGGGCTGTTGACCACGGTCGCCTACCGGTTCGGCGACCAGCCTGTCGTCTATGCGCTGGAGGGAAGCATCGCCATCACGGGCGCACTGGTGCAATGGGTGCGTGACAATCTCAGCCTCATCGAAAAGAGCGCCGACATCGAAGCGCTAGCAATTTCAGTGACCGACAATGGCGGAATTTATTTCGTGCCGGCGTTCTCCGGTCTTTACGCGCCTTATTGGAAAGACAACGCCCGGGGTGTGATCGCAGGCCTCACGCGCTATGCCAACAAAGGGCATCTCGCACGGGCGGTGCTCGAAGCGACCGCGTTTCAAACCCGCGAAGTTCTTGAAGCCATGGAAAAGGACTCGGGAATCGCGCTTCATTCTTTGCGCACCGATGGCGGGATGGTCGAGAACAATCTACTGATGCAATTCCAAGCCGACATCCTGAACCGGCCGGTAGTGCGCCCCACCATCAGGGAGACAACTGCTTTGGGCGCTGCGTACGCGGCAGGTTTGGCCGTGGGCTTCTACAAGAGCATCGACGATCTGCGCGCCAACTGGTCCGTCGATCACACCTGGCATCCAAACCTGGAATCGCAAAAGCGCGAAGAAATGTACCGGCTCTGGAAGAAAGCTGTCACGCGATCGTTCGATTGGGTGGATTAAGCGCGCTCACCCCGCATTCGGCTCCTCAAAACCTGCCATGGAGGCTGCAAAGGAATGACTTCACCAGTTCTCGGCGAGTTCATGGGCACGGCGGTTCTGATCCTGCTAGGCAACGGGGTGGTCGCAAACGTGCTTCTCCGGAGATCGAAAGGCGAAGGCGGGGGATGGATTGTCATCACGGCCGGATGGGCATTTGCCGTGCTATGCGGCGTACTCACCGCCATTGCGTGCGGCAGCAGTGACGCCCATCTGAATCCGGCGGTCACTCTTGGGTTTGCGGTGGTCACGGGCAATTTCACAAAGCTCATCCCGTACACGATTGCGCAAGTGTTGGGAGGCATTACCGGGGCGACGTTGGTATGGGTCCATTTCCTGCCGCACTGGAAAGAAACACCCGACCCGTTGCTGAAACTGCTTTGCTACTCGACCGTTCCCGCCATTCGCAACCTGGCTGCAAACGTGATCAGTGAAATCATCGGAACTTTCATTCTGGTCTTCGTGGTGGGAGCGATTTTCTCGCGTGCAGTTTCCGCGGCCGGACCGGCGCCGGGTCTCGGCCCTTACCTGGTCGCGTGCCTGGTCTGGGGCATCGGACTGTCACTGGGCGGGACGACCGGGTATGCCATCAATCCCGCCCGCGATCTGGGCCCGCGTATCGCGCATACACTCCTGCCGATTTCCGGTAAAGGACCTTCGGACTGGAGTTATGCATTCGTTCCCGTGATCGGTCCTTTGATCGGCGGAGGGATCGCAGGCTTGGCGATTAAGGCGCTGCACTTCTAGTTGCCGTGAGTTATCTGCGAGTTTCAGTGCGTGAACGTGACGTTGAGCCCGGTGGTGAACACGACGTCGTTCTTCTTCTTCCCCGTAGGCGGATTGGTTACGTACACGTCGCCAAACATGTTTTGCCAACCTAGCCATTTGTTGATCTTCGTCACGGTGCCAAAGTCAAACGTAGCGCGATACTCGCTGGCATCGCTGAAGTCGGGGAAGAAGTAAGCCTTTTGCGTGATGACGGTCGAGCCGTGCAACTTATGCATAAATTCGTCGCCAATCTGTGCAGCGGCGAAGTTGTGGATCAAGTGCGGCAAGGGCGCAAGTTGAGTGTAGTTTTCACGCGTGTAAGCAATGCCGCCCAGGAAATCGAGCGTGGTGTTGGCCGTCTTGATCGCATGAAAGCCGAGACCACCGCCAAACACCGAGCGCAGGTTCAAATCCTGGAGAGCATCGGTAAAGAAGTCAGCGTTCACGAAAGCAAACAGCCGGGGCTTGATGTCGTGATCGTAGCGAGCGCCACCTTTATTTGTATTCGCGGTCACACGGGTGGCAGCAGGTGCCAAGCCGTTCGTCGAGTACACTGAGCCGGCGTACAAGCTCAGCTTGTCGTACAGTCCGGTCCGCGTGCCGGTGAATGCCAGAGCCAGGTTTTTGGTCTCGCTGTTGCCGGCGGTAAGCCCGAAGCCGACGTTCACCCCTCCTTCCCAGCCTTCCAGGTAACCGGGATGTTGCATCCTCTCCCACGCTGTTTGTTCCGCGTTGCTACGCATGACCACAATCGAGTCCTTGGCCACGTCCACGTTCCCGGAGGTTTTGGTCGACACCTCGATCCTCCCGTCGCTGCTGGTAACAGGGCCGACCACCGTCTTGCCTTCTTTCAGCGCAACATGCAGCGGTTGCTCCGATTTGATCTCCTGAATGGCCGGCCACTGCACAGTCACTTCGCCGGCAAATTCAGTTTTCATGACGAGCGACTTGTCGTCGGACTTCTCGATGGTGCCCGTCAGACGATCGCCATTCTTCAAAACGATCTGATCAGCAAATAAAGGAGTGCACAGAGCAAGGATCAGCGGCAGAACAACCCTCATAGTACGCAAGGCTTCCTCCAGAACATGAAGTTGGGGCCCGTGTATTCAACTCCAAAAACGTATAGTCAGAGAGAAACGGTAATCAGAAAGGCGGGCGGCCCAGGAAAAGAGGGGCCAACTGAAAAGTACACCACCCGGCAGCGTTTAATCACTTCAAGCGAAGTGGTTTAGGTGCGGATGGAATAAGCACAGCGGCTTAGCCTGAGATCAGCAGGTGACTTGCTCGTCGACTGTTTGCCATTGGAGCAAGGGGGCGTTGGTATTCGATTGAAACTAGCTTTTCACTTCTGGGTTCGAGGTTGTCGGAGTACTCGGAGTCTTCGACGCCTCGGCCGGATGGTCCTTCATGCCTTCCTTCAGCGAGCGAATGCCCTCGCCCAAGCCCTTTCCGAGTTCAGGCAACTTTTTGGGACCAAAGACAAGAAGAGCAATGAAAAAGATGACCAGCAGGTGCATCGGTTGAAATAGACCTTCAAACATAAAACCTCCAAAACCTAACCTTTTAACGTTACCGGAGGCTGACTATTCCGTCAACGACACTCGACACCCTCTTATTACATTGATTTTACAAAGAGTTGCATTACTTCGGTCCAATCGCCCGGGCCACCTGGACAGGTATTTCGGCTATTACCTCGGTGACCTATCGGGGATTACCTCCGCGGTCTATGTTTGGGAAAACGTGCAGCCCCCTCTTCCTGCGCGCCAAAGGAGTCGTGTCGTGAAGCGTTCTGGCTTGGTCCTGCACATTTCGTTTCTGCTTTTCGTGGCGGCACTCGGGCAAGCCTTCGCCGAATCGCCGAAGCCTCAGCCAATCGACCGCACTCAACTGATGGCGTGGATCACCGGCGGAATCTCGAATGCGCGGCTCAGCCGGCTAGTTTCTGAACGAGGAGTGGCATTCGCGCTCTCGGCAACCGACGAAAAACAATTGCGCGCGGCCGGTGTGGATGGACAGCTTCTAAAGACGTTGCGAGCAAGCCACCCATCGGTGAGCGGCAAGAGTTCTCTCTGTTCTCCGGCCTTAGCGAAAGCGGCAGAGCTTGCGCACGAGAAGAAATATGAAGCAGCCGCCGAGCAATTGGTCAGTGTTCTCCGCTCGGATCAAGACAATGCAAGTCTGCATTTTGCGCTGGGACAGATGTTGCTTGGGCACGAGCAGTGGGACGATGCGCTTGAGCAGTTCACAGAATCGGCGCGCCTGATGCCCAGCTTTCCGGAGCCCCACAACCGGATCGCCTACATTTTCTATCGATCGGAAGATGCGGAAAGCGGTATCGCCGAAGCTCGCACAGCTCTCAGTATGGACCCGGGCAATGCCGAGGCGTACCGCCAGCTTGGGCTTGGCCTGTATGGCACAGGCAAGAACTATGCCGCTCTTCATGCATACGAGGAGTCGCTCGTGCGGGAGCCCGAGAATGCTGATGTCTACTACGACATCGGCATCGTGCACCGGGATATGGGAGATTTGCGCGGCGCGGTTGTCGCTTACCGCCACGCGTTGCGCATCAAGCCGGATTTCTGGGAAGCGCACAGTAACCTTGGTGTCGTGCTGCATGACCTCGGCAAACTGAACGAAGCCATTGCCGAATATCGCGAAGCCAAGCGGCTGGCGCCGGAGGAATCCTCGGTCCGTAATAACTTGGGCAACACCTATTGCGACATTGGAAACTACGATGCCGCGATCGCCGAATTTCATGACCTGGATCGCATGGATGCCGGATGGGAGGGCGGACACGCTTGCCTCGCCCAGGCCTTCATGGCGAAGAAGGACTATGCCGACGCGGTTGCAGAATTGCGCAAGGCGGTCTTGCAGAATCCCACCGGACCTTCCGAACATCGCGTGCTTGGGCAAGTTTTACTCCTCGACGACAAGCCGGAAGAGGCTCTCAAGGAACTGCGAGCTGCCGTCTCGTTGAGCCCGGACTCAGCGCTGGCCCATCATTACCTGGCTACCGCGCTGTTCGAGTTGCAGTCGTTTGAGGCAGCCGAAAAGGAATTTCGTGAGGCAGTGCGGCTTGATCCTAGCGCGCAGAACCACTACTCGCTGGCGGCGTGCCTGATTGCGATGGGCCGCAATGATCAGGCGTTGGCGGAATTGGAAAACGCCTCGCGCCTCGATCCTTCGCAAACTCTCTACCGCGCACGAAAAGAAGAGTTGATGAAGTTGATGGGGCAGCCAGGCCGTCAGTAACGCGAGCGTTTGAGTGCTCCTGCGTGCTGCCGATGCGCAGTTTGGCACCATCCCTTGTACTAACGGACGCGGTTGGGATGCACTCCCGTTCGTCGATGTTTCCGACCGGTCCTCCTAGAATGAGATTTATAAGCATATCCGCTGGCCTATTCAGCGCCGCTCGCAGGGAGACACCATGAATTTCATGTCAGGTCAGTCCAATGGCTCCGGGGCCGCCGTGCGCACTGCGCTGGCGCCCACGACCGAAACCCGCCGCACTGTCCCGTCCGCGCGTACTGCGGCTGCGACACCCGCGGCAGCGCCTGGCGCGAAGCCGGTCGGCTACGGTCTCCCCTGCGCGAAATGCCGGAAGTACTATGCGGCCAGCCTGAGTGCCTGCCCCGTCTGCAAGTCGACCGAACGTGTATCTCCGGCCGCGGCTCTCCCGTGCCCCGCGGCTACCGAGACGCACACGGAAGGCCTGGACGAGGAAAGAGCACGCCTGCTGCGGGAGTTCAAGGCGAAGCTGTATGCGAGCAGTGCGCAGATTCACTCCACGAATCATGCCTGTGCCAATACGAAGAACGGCGACAAAACGCACGACGAAGCCGCCGTGTGCAGGACTTGCCACCAGCGCTTACAGGCGCGGGTGGATGTTCTGGAAGCGGCCCTGCATATGGACCTGAAGGAGGCAGCGCAGGTGATTTACGACGCGGTGTGGGCTGATACTTCAGATTCGACCAAGACCTATCAGAATGCCGCGCGAGCGCTGCTGGGAGAGTTGCGCAAGCGCGCTGGATTGTCGCTGGTTCTGGGACGCATGCAACCGTTGGCGCACTAGATCGGCTTGCCTGAAAACCGCACAGGGAGCAGGCCTTTCAGAATCCAAATCGCATTCGCCCAAAGGCGCTGGGGACATGGAAATTCGGCTGCGGCGTATGAGTTGGCTGCCAGGCGTAGTAGCCTCGAGGTTCTTCCCTTCCCTCCACCCGAAAGAAATTCACCCGCCAGACCGAATTCGGATCAAACTTCGTCGTCAGAGCCTTCATGGGGATGGCCAGCTCTGCATCCCAGGTATGCGTCTTCTCATCTAACGTCACGGACCGTTTCATGCCGCTCTTGAGATCGGGCTTGGCGCCGGGCGAGATGTCGAGATCGATCCAGAGACCGTTCGGGCTGACTTCGAATTCCTTGTAGGCGCGCGGAACGGACGGATCGGGCTGCAGGAAGGCCTCGGCTACATCGCGCTCCCAGAGATGATCACGCCGCCCATTTGGATCGGAATCCGAAAACACGTGAAGCCCACGATAGCGGCATTCAAAACGTAGGTATAACGTGTCTTTCGACCATAGGGCGCGAACCCGAGTCTCGCGGTCGGGCGCAGGGTTTTTGCCTTGCCAGTCGGAACAGAATGTGATCGGCCCCGCCGTCTTCCACTCGGCAGCGGGCGTGGCGGCATTCGGGACTAGGTCGTGATCCACGGGGGCGGCAAGAATCACGGCCGTTGGACTTGCGCAGGAAGGGGCACTGGTTTGCTGGCTCATGATAGGGGCAATACACGATAGCAGGATCAATGCGGTCGCGAATCTATGGGCATATGCGAGCAATGGAAATCAGTCGTCAGTCATTAGTCGTCAGTCGCCACCAAGGTGTGGCGTTTGCCGACGACTGACAACTAAAGGCTGCCGACTGATCTTGCAGGAAACTTGGTTTGACCGCAAGCTTTGGATAGCTGTCGTTCGGGTGCGGCCCTAGACTTCTCTCATGACGACCATGAATGCGATACTCAACCTGGAGAGCGAGATCAATATGACGCCGGGGCCGCGCAACGCGCAAAACAAATGGTGGGACGCGGTTCTGGCCCGAGACGCCAACCACGACGGCGAGTTCTTCTTCGCGGTTTCGACCACCGGAGTGTACTGCCGTCCTTCCTGCCCGGCCAAGCGCCCTCGGCGCGAGAACGTAACTTTCTTCCGGCATCCGGATGAAGCCGAAAAAGCTGGGTTCCGTGCTTGCCTGCGCTGCAAGCCCAAGTCGGCGGCGGGGAATCCTCAGACTGCGACCGTGAAGGAGATGTGTCGCTACATCGAGCAGCACCTCGACGAGCCCGTCACGCTGGAAAGGCTGGCGGAAGCCTTCGGCCAAAGTCCCTTTCATTTGCAGAGGACTTTCAAGAAGGCACTCGGAATCACGCCGCGGGCTTACGCAGATACCTGCCGCATGGGATTGCTAAAACGCAACCTGCAGTCGGGACGGAGCGTGACCCATGCGCTTTACGACGCCGGGTACAGTTCGAGCAGCCGCCTGTACGAACGCACCGCCTCGCAATTGGGCATGACGCCTGACAAGTATCGGCGAGGGGCGATTGCAACGAACATTCGCTACGCCTGCACAAATTCTCCTCTTGGACGCATGTTGGTGGCGGCGACCGAGAAAGGCATCTGCGCGATTCAGTTCGGGGATCGTGACGAGGAACTGGTCGAAGGCCTGAAGCGTGAATTTCCATTCGCCATTCGCAAGCACGATGACGAGACAATGCGGGCGTGGACCGAGGCCGTACTGCGACAAATCTCGGGCCACAAGCTCAATCGCTCGCTGCCCCTCGATATTCAGGCGACGGCGTTCCAAAAACGGGTCTGGACTCACCTGCAGTCTCTGCCCTTTGGAACCACGCAGTCCTATGGAGAGGTAGCCAAGGCAATCGGTCAGCCGAAAGCGGCCCGGGCGGTGGCTCGCGCCTGTGCCTCGAACCGGATTGCAGTTGCCATTCCGTGCCATCGCGTGGTTCGGGAAGACGGCGAAATGGGGGGATACCGCTGGGGTGTCGAACGCAAAAGAGCCTTGCTGCAAATGGAGCAGCAGGGCTCCGTGCGCCGGGCCACCTCGGCGCAATGATTTCGAATGCGAGAGCAGTGTCTCCGCCACAGCGCCTTTAAGCCTTGTCATTCCGAGCGTAGCGAGGAATCTGCTCCGCCGGAAACTCAGCTCCTAGAGAGCGGCATCTCGCAGCCGGTTAATGCAGCAACTTCTCGTACACCTTGCGGGCGCGGGAAAGCTGGTCAAGAACTGTCGCCTTCTCCGTCTCTGTATTCCAATCCTTGTGAGCCTCAGCGCCGGCGATGAGTTGATCAATCCAAGCGAGAAAGTAAGAGGCATCGTCGGTGGGATGGGGCGCGGAGCCATCCACCGTAATGTAGATGGGGCTGGTGGTCGCGTAGGGGTACTGGTCGAGCAAGGGATATTTCGGCTTGTCACTCGCTGCCCGTAAAAGGCACCAGCTCGTGGCAGAGATCGGCAACGTGCCGTCTTCATCGGCTGCATCGCGGTGCTCACTTAATTTCAGATCACGAACGACCTTCCCGTTACAAATAATCTCCAGATGATCAACGGGAACAATCGAACGGAGCCGGGCCTTGAACTCTACCTCGTGCGTTCCCACCGGGAGCTTCACTTCTCCGCCAATGGGCTGACCGCCCAGCGAAAATCCAAGCAAGGGTCCGTTGGTGGCGAAGGTCCGTCCGCGTTTCATGTTCTCCAGCCACGGGTCAATCTCCAGCGCGCCCTTGGGAACCTCCACGTAAACACGATTCAGGCCTGCAGGCCCGCGCAGCGAAGCAAAATTCGCCATGGCGTCAGTTCCCGCCGCGGTCGGCAGGCGAAAGCCGCAATTCAGCAGCCGGTACCAGACTCGCGCCGTCGATTTGTGATCGCTGAAGCCCAGCACTTCAATGTAGTCGACCTTCCCAAGCGCCACATCGACCGGCAACTCGTCCGTGAGTGTTTCCTTAGCAGGATCTGGATAAGTATCGAAGGGATGCACGTAGCCAACCAGGCCTTGTTGTTCGTGCGCCAGGTCGGCAATCGTGGCATTGGTCGGAAACAGGCTCGCCGCAGCCGTATTTGGATATCCGGCGTAGTCGGGGAGCAGAAAATTTCGGGTCAGATGCAGCAGGCCCAGGTGTCCCCAATAGCTGGTGTGAAATTCCTGACCGTGCAGCAGGAGATTGTTTGCGGTCGATGCGGGGTCGAGCGTGGTACGAAAATAGGCGATATCGGGAATGCGTTGTTCCTTATTGACAACGAGATCCTGCACGATCGGTAAATCTTCCGCCGCAGCCTGAAAAACGAGATGTGCGGGCGTATTCCGGTAAGCGCCTCCATAGTTCATATGCACATGTACGTCCCCGCTGATCCAATGCGATGCTCCTCTCGATAACAAATGGAGGGGCTGCAATCGGATCGTAACCGGAGTCGCCTGGCTTGCTTTGACCTGCACTGTCTGGCTGGCAACCCGATGCTCGAAGCCCCGCATGACGTCGATGGTCACGCCCCCAGCCGGGACTTCGACATTCGCCGCTCCTGTCGTGTGAAAGTAGTGAGCTTCGAAGGCGGACTGGCTGCGGTCGAAGCTGTCGTCGGCATGCATCCACGCGTCGCCCGGAGCATAAGCGCGTCCGTCCTCACCGGTGATCGAGATGCGCGCCGCAGTTTCACGGCCGCTCTCATCAAGCACGACGACCTTGAGATGCCCCATAGGCACCAGGTACTTTCGGCTCTTGATCACGAGCTCGTGCTGGGAGCCACCAAGCGCTTGCCGGATCCACAAGTTGGTGTTCCCGCCGCGATTCGAAATGAAGGCGATCTTCTCGCCATCCGGCGACCAGCGCGGATTGATGTTGTCGAAATCTCCATAAGAAAGAGGAAACGGATCGCCACCCTGAGCGGGCATCGCCCACAGCTGGTGCCAAGCCTGGCCGACGTAGGACGCATAGACAATGCGCTTCCCGTCGGGAGAGAAAGTTGGTCGTGCTTTCCAGGTAGTTTCTTCGTAATGAATCTCGCGCGCCTCCGCGCCCGCCTCCGCCTTCATCCGCCAAAAGCCGCCGGTTCCGTAGAGGTGGCCACGATTCGAAACGTACAGCAGTTCCTTCCCATCGGGAGACCATGCCGGGCTGATCTCGTGATCGAACCCGCTGTAGTAATAACGAGGGAGCGAACTGCGGTTCTCGCCCGTTAATCGCTGCACATCGGTAAGAGTCCCTGCTTCAAAGCGGCCGGCAAAAATATGGAAGCGGCCATTGTAGGTGGTCGAGACGAAGGCAATTCGCTTGCCGTCGGGCGAAAAGCGCGGCTCGACGTTTACAGCTCCCGCATTCGTCAGCGCGCGAGCTTGCCTGCTTTCGAGATCGAGTACCCACAGCTCCATCGCACTCTTGTCGTACTTCGCGTAGACCACCCAGCGCCCATCCGCGGACCAGTCCGGCTGATAGTCGTAGCCCGGACCGGCGGTCATCTGCTCCGCTTCGTCAGAATCAACTCTCTGCAACCAGAGCGCGCCCGCCATGGAATACACCACCGACTTGGAGTCCGGAGACCACGCGACCGCACTCGGTCCTGTGGTCAACTGCGGCAGGTACATTTCACGGAAATAGTAGGCGTGTGGCTCGTTGATCTGCTTGAGCACGGGCTCGCGCTGCGCGGTTGACCCTCGAGCGAAACTCAGAAAAGCGATAGCGACAAAAACCCACGGGCGGATGGACAAGACTCCTCCAACGATCATTCGAGAGTCGGGAACGGCGCGGATTATACCGGAAGACAGGAACTGTCCCGCGAATCGTACTCGCAATCTTGCTGGCACTCTCAACCACGGCAATCCATTTTGCAAGGTCTTGCGTACTTCTGAGCAGGGTGATACACCGAGGCTCCCATGAGCGCCGCGAGGCAACATGTCTTTCTCACAGGCGGAAGCGGCTACATGGGCAGCCGCCTTATCCCACGCTTGCTGTCTCGAGGGCATCACGTCACGGCGCTGGTCCGGCCGCATTCGCAGGGCAAGCTCCCCTCGGGTTGCGAGGCCATCTCGGGAAATGCGTTGGACGGCTCTTCTTATCGGGACCGCATCAAGCCGGTGACCACATTCGTGCAACTGGTGGGCGTCTCCCATCCCAGCCCCGCCAAAGCGGCGGAATTTCGCAGCATCGATCTGGTAGCAGGAAGGGAGGCGACCGCGGCGGCTGTTTCCGCAGGCACTCAGCATCTTATCTACATGAGCGTCGCCCACCCCGCTCCCATGATGAAGGCCTACATCGCAGTTCGCGCGGAATGCGAAACGCTGATCCGGGAAAGCGGCCTGAATGCGACCATTCTTCGGCCCTGGTATGTACTCGGTCCCGGACACCGCTGGCCCTACGTTCCGGTCCCAGCGTATTGGTTACTTGAACGCATTTCATCCACACGTGAGGCTGCGCGGCGCCTGGGGCTGGTTACGTTAGAGCAGATGCTTCAGGCGTTAACCGATGCGGTCGAATCACCCTCAACCGGCGTACGCGTTCTGGGCGTGTCTGAAATTCGCGCAGGCCGCGCCAACGCGGCATTTGGTGCGGCTTCGGCGCGATGATGGACCAAGCACCATTCCTGTTGGCACCAAGGTAATACCGAATTACGAAAGCTCATGCACGTGGGGCATCTGTTCGCTGCCGTTACACGATGAGAGTGTTGGGGTGCCATTACACAGGCCTCAGCATGGACAAGAACGAGTACCTGGAAAATGTTCATCTTCGGATTCTCCGCGTCACGGAAGATCTTCGCGCTATTCAGCGGGACCTCAATTGTGCCGCCATGGAAGCGCCCGGAAATCCTGAACTCCTCGAGGCCCTCAGCGCCGATCCTGAGTTGGAATCGCTGCAGGTGCTGAAGTCAGCGCTCGACCAGATGCGTCATTTCCTGTGGTTCTATGGACAGGTGGTTACCAACGATACGGAGTTCGGCGAGAAATTGCGCGAGACAATTCGGCAGAAACCATCGAACGACGGCGTGCAGCAGGCGCCGCCCAATCCTATGAATGACCGCATCCGCGGAGCCGCGGAAGCGCTCATGCTGCAATATCTCGCCGACGGGAAAACCCGCAAACCCAACTAGCCCGCGCGAGCCCGCCCTTTTATTCCAACGTCACCGACTTCACCAGATTGCGCGGGCGATCCACGTCCAGACCCCGCTTGATTGCCATGTAGTAAGCAAACAGCTGCAGCGGCACAATCTCAAGGATCGGGGAAAGCAGCTCAGGAGCGTGAGGAATAAAGATGGTGTGATCCGCCAGCTTCGACACTTCCTTGCCACCCTCTGAAGCCAGCGCAATCACGCGGCTCGATTGCTTCTTGAATCCCGCAATGTTCCCGAGGCTCTTTTCGTAGCGAAGCACCGATCCCGGACTCTCGGGATCGTGGGTCGCGATAATCACGACGGGCAGATTTTCATCGATCAAGGCATTCGGCCCATGCTTGGTCTCGCCCGTGGGATAGCCTTCGGCATGGACGTAAGAAACTTCTTTCAGCTTAAGCGCGCCATCCATTGCGATGGGATAGTGAATGGCGCGCCCCAGAAAAAGAAAGTCATCGACCTTGTGAAACTCAGTGGCAATTTGTTCGCATTGATCTGCGCAACCGAGGAGCGTCTTCAGTTTTGCGGGAAGCTCCAGCAACTCGCGAATGTAATGCTCCCGCAAATCCGGACTCAGGGTTTCGCGAGCTTGCGCCAGGTGGAGCGCGAACAGAAACAGGGCTGCCATCTGCGCGGTAAAGGCCTTGGTGGAGGCGATACTGATCTCTGGCCCCGCCAACGTGTAAATGACGCCATCCGCCTCGCGTGCAATGGTGGTTCCGGCAACGTTCGAGATGGCAACTGTCCGCGATCCCCGCGCTTTGGCTTCACGCTGCGCCGCTCCGGTATCGGCCGTTTCGCCTGACTGCGTGATCACGATGGTTAACTCGCCTTTGCCGATCATCGGATTGCGATACTCAAATTCGCTGGCGTAGTCGACATCCGCAGGAATCCCGGCCAGTTCCTGAATCATGTACTGCCCGACCATGCCCGCATGGCGGCTTGTGCCGGAGGCGACGATATTGATGCGCGTCAGACTGCGCAGTTCCTGCCGGCTGATGGGAACTTCGTTCAGTTGCACCACTCCCTCGGGCAGCGAGATGCGAGGAGCGATCGTGTCGTGCAGTCCCTGGGGCTGCTCGAAGATCTCCTTGATCATGTGATGAGGGAATTCGCGCTTCTCTTCCATGCTTGTCTCTCCTGATTTCGGTCCTATGCTTACGCGATTTGCCCACGAACGATGGTTTGCAGAACATCGCCTTTGGGACTCAGTGCCACGATATCCGCAACCGCTCCCGGAACCAGCATTCCCGCCTTCGCAGGAAGTCCAGTGGTGCGCGCGGGATTCAGAGTAGCGAGCCGCACGGCTCGCTGCAGATCCCAATTGGCAAACTTCACGACATTGCGCACGGCCTTATCCATTGTAAGGACGCTTCCCGCCAACTTGCCCTTGACGAGGCACTTGCCATCCTCCACGTCGACTTCGAGTGAACCGAGGCGGTAGCGTCCATCAGGCATTCCAGTGGCAGCGGTCGCGTCAGTGACGAGCACGGCTGTTTCCACACCTTTCACGCGCAGAAAGAGCGACACGATCAGCGGGTCGACGTGGATTCCGTCCGCGATGATCTCGGCACTGAGCCGTTCGTCCATAAGCGCCTCGCCCAGAATGCCGGGATCGCGGTGTCCCAGAGGGCGCATGGCATTGAACATGTGGGTGGCGTGGCGCACGCCCGCGGCCACACCCGCTTGCGCGGCCGGCAGATCCGCATCCGAATGCCCCATGCTCACGCAAACTCCGCGCCGGGTCGCTTCCTCGATAACCCTTCGGGCACCCTCTAACTCCGGGGCAATGGTCAGAACTTTAATGTGCCCACGTGACGCTTGCCAGAATCTTTCAAACATTTCCAATGTGGGCGGAAGAAGATCTGCCGGGGGATGTACGCCCGGGCGAAGGTGGCTAATGAAAGGACCCTCGAGGTGGATGCCGGCGGGCTTCGCACGCCCGTCGCCCCCCGCTTCGCGAGTTTTCTCGATCGCATCCGCCAATCGCTCGAGCGCAGCCAACGTCTGATCCACCGGGGCGGTCACAGTAGTGGGGAAATACGTCGTCACGCCGTGCTGGAAGAGCTGTTTCTCTACGGCAGGCAGTGCGTCCGCGGAGCTCTCCATCACATCATGCCCCGCTCCACCATGAATGTGCATATCTATGAAACCCGGCACCACCGTGGCATCACTAAGATCGACAACTCGAGCGCCCCGTGGAATCTCGCGACTGGCAGAGGAGCTGACATTGATCACCACACCATCTTCCAGGAATAGCAGCGGGCGCTCCACCCGTTCGATGGGTGTGAACAATTCTCGTGCTTGAATCACCAAGGCCATTGAATCGTTTTAATACCGCCATTGTAACGAACCAAGTTCGATTTCCAAAACCCCAGAAAGAACTTCGTTCGAGGGCAACCGAAAGTCGAGACACCAAGGCTGCTGACTTTCAGCGAATCTTAGCAGCAGAGGCCCCGGAATCCTGAGAATGTTATACTTTAGGCGGGAACGCGGTCTTCTCTTAATTCTCATAGTTCACCGCGCAAGTCTGCCGCGTTTGTCTTGTCGGGGAGTGGCTCAGCCTGGTAGAGCACCTGGTTCGGGACCAGGGGGTCGGAGGTTCAAATCCTCTCTCCCCGACCAATACCTTCAACAACTTGCAATCTTCGCTTCCCGCTGGGGCACCCACAGGGGCACCCATTCGTTGTTGACGGACTGAGGTTGATCCTTTTTAGCTTTCTCTGCTTTCTCGCTGGCAGCGGAAACCGCTTCAACAGCTCGGGTGACCGCGTCCACTCGCTCTTCCCACCAACTCTTGCCGTAAACGTTTTGGGTCACGTCAATGTTGGCGTGGCCCATGTTGTCCCGGACAACCTCCGGCCTTGCACCCTCGCGCAGCATGAGGCTGGAGTGCATGGTGCGGAAGCTCCGAAAATCCACCGCACTGGAGAGGCCCAGCTTGGTAGCAGCGGCCTTGATGTGGCGCAATAAATTACGCCTACCCAAGGGACTGCCTTTACGCTTGCCTTTACGCGTGCAGAACACCAAGTCGTTCGGCTGCTGGTGCTTGCTTGCGTTCCATCTCCCAATCAGGGCACTCTTCATCAAATCACGCCTGTCGAACGGCACTTGCCGCTCACCAGCGTCGGTTTTCACATCGTCGAATTCGCCTTCGTAGACGCGTTCTTCCACCGTGATTCGGTCTGCTTGGATGTGACGCCAGCGCAGGGCCAGCACCTCACCGATACGGAGCGACCCGAACACGATCAGCACGACGACGCTCTTGGTGGGCTCGGGAAGAAGCTCAATCAGCTTGCCGATTGTCGCCAAAGGCAACAGGATCGTAGGTTTGCGCTGCTTCCTCCGAGGCAGCTTCACCCCAATTGCCGCATTCTTCTCAACCATTCCCCAGACCTTCGCTTGATTCAGGTGAACACGCAAACAGGCGTGCATCAGCCGGATCGATTTGGGCGAAAGGTGGGGATAAAACGCGTTGAAGAAATCCTGAAGTTCAATGATGTTCATCTTGCGAAGCATCATCGTTCCCCAGGTTGGCAACAGGTATTTGTCCGTCAAGAACTCGTAATGCCGCCGTGTTGAGTTCTTGAGATGGGGCCACGTTTTCTCGCGACACTTCGCGATCAGCGAGGCCAGTGTTTCATCGTCAGACGGGTAGAGACCCGGTTCGTTATTCCGCGCGTTCACTTTCTCCATGAACTGATCGGCTAAGCGCTGCGCATCCCGCTTGCTCGGTACACTGCTTTTCGCCCAGACCTTGGAGCGCTTCCGGCGCGGCTTCGAACTGTAATCCCAGTACACCATCTTCCACTTCGTACCGAGGTCCTTCACCTCGGGTCTTTGGTTGTCCCTTATCAAAATGTCGTGCACTCGTAAAATGAGCGACTTAGAACCTGTCTTGTCACCGCGTGTTTCGATAAGATTTCGGCCATGTTCGTTTCGCTTCGATACTTGATCGGTTGGATTCTCCGCTCCTGGGGTTCGCGTAGGGATCTCATCCTAGAAAATCTCGCGCTTCGTCAGCAACTTCTATGCTTAAATGCCAAGCGCCCGCGCCGCCGATTTTCTGCAAGCCACAAGCTATTCTGGGTTCTTCTGCGGCGGCTCTGGTTGGGATGGAAAACGCCTCTTGTTCTGATCACGCCACGAACCGTGGTCAAGTGGCATCGGGCTGGCTTTCGCCTCTATTGGAAATGGCTCTCCCGGGCCGGTCAGGTCGGTGGCCGAAAGCTACATGGAACCCCAGCTTCAGCAACTCGCCGTGAATACGCGGTGCTCCCCAGCCCGGTCGCAGATGCATAGCGACCTCCTTAATTGTCTTCACTTAAATTGTCTTCCGACTTACCCCAGAATCGGCCCGACTGCTCGCGATGCGGTTGTATCGCTTCGATGGGGTTGGCCGCGGTGGGACATCAAAAGCTTGTCGGTCCGATCACCGCCGGGCACATCTTCTGGACCTCAACCGCAATTGGTCGCTACGTACGGCGTGGCGAAAGTACGTTGCAGCATCTCGTAAACCGCAAGCAGGGCGAACTGGGCAAAGAGGGCTATCACGGCGTCTCGCGGAGCAAGAATCTGCTGAAGATCATTGACTGACGAGAGCTGTAGCCCCGAGGAAATGCCATTGGGATTCGGACTGGCACTGGTTGGCTATATCAAATCATTCGTTCAGAAGTTCGGATGAGTTATCCGAACGGGGATGGGAATAGTTCACGAAAACGGATTACACATTGACCTTTGCACTTGCCACCTAACCCGCGCACTCGCTGCCGTGGGCTGCACAAGCTTGATGCTATCCTCAATGACATTGCGGCGCTGCGCTCTTCGAGGGTTGACGCCTGATGAGGAGCTACAGAGCAGCAAAGCAGTCAGCGCTGAGTCGAGGGACTTGGCCCAGAACTTCTCCGGGATGCGTTATCGATTATCGGCTACGACTATCTGTTTGTTGAGTATGTCCGCCGCCTCGGCAAGTGTTAGGTCGTCGAGCATTAGGTGGAAGTCGCTGTGCTTTTCGGTCTCCTGCACACCGATTGTCTTGAAGAGGAGAGCTTTCCCTTTCATGTCCACACCCAGGACGGTCACTTCCCAGTGACCTGGTGCAACTTCTGTCTGCCTAACCTCAAACATGCCCCCTTTGTCCAAGTGTCCCAACAGTCCGCCTCCGAATTTCACATCCTCCATGACGTGGCCATTGATCTCGGCCAGCCTCTCCTGTTTGGTTTCCACCGTCATCTCACCTTGCATACTGTGGAGGACCCGGGCTTCAATGGAAGGCGGCTGAAAATTCGGGTCTGGTCTGAAGGTTAGCGTGACAAGGGTTCCCTGACAGCGCGCGTATGTGAATACAAACACATCAGGCAAGATATTGAACAAGCGCGCCCCTTGTTCTGCCTTCTTGTTACTCGCCTGCTGTAATTTTCGTTGCTCATCGGGATGGCTCACGAGCCTTTGCAGGCGCTGGTTCTCTTTCTGCTGCTGTTTGGCGTCAAGTGGGCGGCTATCAATGGAGAGGAGCCGACTGAGAGAGCCATCTTTTGTCTCGAGGATTTCCTGGACGCGTTTCCTCCCGGATTCCTCTTTTTCGAGCTGGTACATCCAGTGGTCGTGATTCTCATTTTGGAGTTTTAGTTCGTTGGCGACCACCTTCCGCGCCAGTTCCTTCGCCGACATTCCGAGCCTGTCGGAATCCGATTGGGGGAGTGCGTTCGATCCCAGCAGAATGACTGTCACTATGACGGTTGCAAGGCCGTGTACTAGTCTCACAATCAAAGACGATGCCAGTCCCGCGCGGCGCGTTTTGAACCAGCTATGCATCTCGTCATTCCTCCAATGGGCGGACACGAACGACCCGAAGGTCGTGCCGCAGCGGTCGGGTTCTCGCAATTTCGATCATGGAACGGAGTGCATCCAAAAAGCTGGTCAAAATCGCGCACTCTCTCTTGCAATTGTCATCTTCATCTCACCGATGTTTTTGTACAGCGTCCACGTCCTTATCGCCCTCACCCTTGGAAAATACAGGGCTATCGATTGTTCCACGGATCCGAAAGGGGAACTGCAACTTTCCTTCTTTTAACGTGGCTCCCGAAAGCCGGGCAATCGTGTTGGTGAAAAAGCTCTCCTTGGTTGTAATCTCCGCCAACCCGCGATAGTTCAACTCGTCAGAGCCTGACACGCTCACACTGCCCGAGCCATCCACATCAACCCCGTAGCCATCAATGTCTATCACCCGGCTCGAAATCCGCTGATCGGCTAGCTCCAGATCGGTGGTTATCAAGTTAAATGCGGAAGGATCGTTTTTGGCTGGGCCGAGATCGTTGAAGTGTGCCAGCTTCATCAGATTCGCGTTGAGCCTGAGACTGGGAACCTGACCGTTGCGCACCGTCAGGTGTCCGCCTCCGTGGATCCCCGCGAGTGGGCGGAGCGAATGTGCGATTTCTCCCGCCAACCTTACGTCTCCTTCCATCTTCCCGGTCATCTTTCCGCCGCCGTTTGGGAAGGCCGCCAGAAGCTGAGCCAGATTAATTCCGCTCAATCGCGCATTAGTCTTAAAGCTTGCATTCTTCTGCGACAAGTCGAAGGAGAGGCCACCCACAGCACTGCCGCCATAGACTTCCGCTCTGATATCGGTGAAGAAAACGTTTCTCGACTCCAACCGCAGTTTGGAATCTAGATTTCTTACCTCGACGGCGCCGAAGCGCAGAAGACCCGCCTTCAGGCTGCCCTGGCCGTCCATCGAGGAAGAAGAATGATTGATAATTCCGATCAGGTTCACCTGCTCCAGTTCGCAGGAGATCTCGTGGGCTTCGAAAAAAATCGGACCTGCCGCGTCGGACGGCAAGAGATTCGAAGCTATTACCAGCCCCCGCTTAATTGTCACTTTCGAAATGGGGCCGAGAGGAAAGCTATTCGCCGAAACCTTTGATTGAGGATTCTCGAAGTTCCACGGGCCGTCGGGATCCGAAGTCAGATTCAAGACCGGGTTCTCAAGTACGAGGGACTTGATGACCATCTGCCGGTGCAGGAGCGCTCCGACACTGAGTTCGGCATCGATCCGCGCCACCTGTGCAACATAACCAGCTGGAAATATCGGAGGGTTCTTCACGCCGATATGATCAATGTGAATCGTTACAGGAAAAAACGTGAGTGCCAGCCGTCCAATTTCCACCTGCATTCCAGTTTTTTCTTGGAGATGCGAGATCACCTGGGGCCGGTAGCGATCCACGTTAATAAGAGCAGGAACAACGAAAATAAGGGCGAGCATGAATATCGCGGCGATTCCTAGAACGACTAAAGCTGTCCGACGGCGGATGGGCATAGCGACCTTTAGAACACAAATAGAACACAAGCCAGTGGAGCCACTGGCATCCACTAGCATGCTATAAACCCGATCGCTAAACAGTTCAATTGTGACCAAGTGTGGCGACGTTTTGGCAATTGTGCCCAGATGATGGGCTATATCCCGGAAGTTCAAATCGGCATAGCTATTTGACGGAGTTGGGCGGTGTCCAACAGCTGGTGCACGGACAAAGTCTTTGACTTGGCGGATGCTCGACCCTACTGCTCTGCCGCGTGGAGGATCGGGGCTTGTCGCATCTTTGCGAGCGCCCTCCAAACGGTATCGATGGATGGCAAATTGACAAAGAACCGACGCTGATGTCCAGTCCGAAGTAGTATCCGGAAGAAATCTGGGATATCGAGGATCCACGCATCACATTCGTGCCCGAACTTCAACAAGATACCTGGTCACCTACACCTCTTATTTCCGTGGCGCCCCGGAGTGTCGTTGGCCTTGATCTGAGCGGGTCCGCCACAAGCTGCAATCCCAATCGTTGGATGTGAGCGATCTTGCTCAGACACCCAATCGCACACCTGTCATTCTTTATCCAACTGAGTGTGTAGACCGAGCCACGATGGCCGATTCGTAGCTCTCATTCTTAGGTCGCTGCGGGGCCCAGCCCCGGCCAAATCAAGGCGAAGCGACCACATCCAGCTCATCGGTATTCTTCATCCATGTGCACGCCGGAAAAACCTTACGGCGAGCACGGGTTGAAATGAAAAACTCTCGAAAATCAAGGCAGCCCCCATGCGGATGAGGGGCGTTAGCCTGCGAAAGAGAAGGTCAAAGTCATGCCTTTAATTCAACTGTTGGAAATTCTCGTCGTGGTGGGTGTCCTCCTGTGGCTGGTAAATCGCTTCATCCCCATGCAGGGATCTATCAAGTCCATTCTGAATGGCGTCGTGGTCATTGCGGTCGTCTTGTGGCTGCTGAATGTTTTTGGGCTGTTTCATTCCCTCGCCCGCATCCACATTGGGACGTGAAGGTCGACGAAGGGAAACAGCATCCAGAGATTGCACCACAGATACAACTTCGACACAGCCAATACGGCAGGAATCTGCCTCGAGGAGATGCTTTGAAGAACACTCTTTTGTTAGCGGCCGGACTTACTCTTAGTTTGAGTGCGTTTGCTCAGACCAATTCTCAATCAAATATGACTGTGGAGCCCATGGATCACACGCCGACATTCCGGGTCACCGTAGTCAGCCGCAGCGTGCGGGCAGTTAACTACAAGCATCGCGGCGGCGCCACGAAACTGGATTTTGCGGGTACGGACCTGATGCCCGGGGCCAACGGCCAAGCCAAAGTGGAAAGCAAGAAAGGCTACATCGAAATCGAAGTGGAATTTGGAAACCTGCAAAAGCCCACGACTTTCGGCAATGAGTACCTGACCTACATCCTGTGGGCAATTTCACCTGAGGGTCGAGCGGTGAACTTAGGGGAAGTCCTGGTAGGCGGCAACCACCGCAGCAAGCTCGACGTGACCACCGACCTTCAGGCTTTCGCACTGGTCGTCACCGCTGAGCCCTACTACGCGGTTCGACAGCCCAGCAACCTGGTAGTGCTCGAAAACGTAATCCGCGCGGATACGAAAGGGACTACCGAAGCAATGAATACGAAGTATGAGCTCCTGGAACGAGGTGGCTACATCCCCACCGGCTACAAATTCGATCCTGTGGTTCTGAATACCAAACTGCCCTTGGAATTCTTTGAAGCGCGTAACGCATTGCGCATCGCGCAGTCCGAGGGAGCCGAGACCTATGCCACTGACAGCTACCAGCATGCTGTCCAGTTGATGAACAAGACCGACGAATACGCCACCAGGAATCACATCGACAAAAAACCGTTGATCGCGGTTGCCCGTGAGGCGGTCCAAACAGCGGAAGATGCTCGCGCCATCACCGTCAAGAAGATCGATGAGGAACGTCTGGAGAACGAACGGCAAGCAGCCGCCAACGCCCAGGCACAGACCCAGGCGCAAGCGGACGACGCGACGCGCCAGGCGAAACGAGCCCAGTCGGATCAGGCCCGAGCTGAGTTCGCCAGGGAGCAAGCAGAGGGAGACGCCGCAAAGGCCCGCACCGAAGCGGACAACGCACGATCGGACACAGCAAGAGCCAAGTCGGATATGGCGGATAACATGGCGTCCTCGGCCAATGCACTTTCCCTGGCCCAGTCGGATGCAGACCAGTCCCGCTTAGCGGCGCAGCAAGCCCAGCAGGCCGCGCAGCAATCGGAAGCAGACAAGGTGGCCATGCGCACGCGATTGTCGGAACAGTTGAATTCCATTCTCCAAACTCGCGATAGCGCGCGCGGTCTCATCGTCAGCATGTCCGATGTTCTGTTCGACACAGGAAAGTATTCGTTGAAACCGGGCGCACGGGAGAAGCTGGCGAAAGTCGCCGGAATTCTGCTCGCCTACCCCGGACTCAACATAGCGGTCGGCGGCTATACGGACAATGTGGGCGGCGATGAAATGAACCAAAGACTGTCCGAGCACCGCGCTGACTCGGTACGCGATTACCTGGTCCAACAAGGCGTAGCGACCAATTCACTTAGCTCGAAAGGTTTCGGCAACACGTTGCCGGTTGCCTCGAACGATAACTCCGCCGGCCGGCAGCAAAACCGGAGGGTGGAACTTCTTGTGTCAGGCGAAGCCATTGGGCATCCCGTCAACGCGACGACCGGAAGCTTGCGATAGGCAAGCGTACCTACACAGCAGCAACGGAGGTAGCACCCATGAAACTTATTGGAATCACCAGCACAGCTATTCTATCTTTGCTTCTCGGAGTCGCTCCCGCTTACGCTCAGCACGAGCAACAGGACGAAAAGCAGGACCATCCTGAACAGCAACAGAACAAGCATGAGCAAGCCAAACCCCAACAGCAACAGCATGCTCAGCAACAGCGGGCAGATCAGAACAAGCAGCAACCAGATGCCGAGCAACAACAGCAACAGAACAAGGAGCATGCTCAGCAACAACAGCAGAGTCAGAACAAGCAACACGCCCAGCAACAACAGCAGTCAGAGCAGAACAAGCAACACGCCCAGCAACAGCAGCGTTCGGATCAGAACAATAAGGCACAGCATGCCCAACAGTCTCGGCAGGGCCAGACCCAGCCGGCGCAGCAGGCTCAACAACGCCGAGGCAATGAACAGCCCCAGCGTACCCAGCAACAGCAGCACGTCGAGCAGGCGGCTTGGCAAGCGCATCGTGCACAAAGTTGGCAGTCAGACCACCGCGATTGGCAGCAGAGAGGTGGATACCACGGGTATCGCATTCCGGACGATCGCTATCGAGGCTACTTTGGCCCGGACCACGGGTTCCGTATTTACGGCCTGCCCTTCTTGGTAGTTGGTGGGTATCCGCGCTTCCAGTACGAGGGCTATTGGTTCAGCGCTGTTGACCCGTGGCCAGAGTACTGGGCGAACGACTGGTACGACACCGACGATGTTTACGTGACCTACGTCGACAACGGCTATTACCTGTTCAACCGCAGGTATCCCAACGTCGGAATTGCGGTCAGCATCTCGATGTAACCGTCGATCAAACGGAGGTTTTTCAGCAGTGAGAGCCGCTGCTTTGGTTTCAGGCACGTGGGGATTCAAGGCAGCCGCACAACTCAGCGTCGATCGCTGGATCGTGAGCACTAGAGGAGAAAAGTATGCTTTGGACCATTTTCGTTGTTCTAGGAATTTTGTGGCTTCTGGGTTTCAGTTTTCACGTAGGCGGAGGTCTCATCCATCTGCTACTCGTGGTAGCGCTGGTGATCCTGGTTATTAACGTTGTGAGCAGACGCCGAAGCGCGGTGTGAAAACCGATCTAACAGAAGAACGATACTTGCGATTCGCCTATTTTCGCAGAATAGCAGAATAGCAATTGAGCTGGGAAACACGACACTCAGCCTGTTTCCCAGCGTTCGCTCAACGCGGTAGTTCGTCCGTGCTTAGAACTTCCCGCACTGCTCTGTCCGCCCCGCCGGCTCCGGCGTTGGCACGCGGTAGCGCAGCCCCTCCAACATTTCGGTGCGCCAGTTTCTTCAGCACGGCCTTGATCCCGCAGCACCCCCGGCGCCTTGACGATCGTTTCTCGCAACCGCATCGCCACATCTCCAACACCCAGGAGGACCGGGTGAGTGCCATAGTGCCCTTGTGCTCTTGTGCTCTTGTCTCATGTGCCCGTATTCGATGATTGCGGCGGCGAGCTGCTCCATCTCCTGCCGACCATATGGTTCGTCAGTCGGGGCGAGTGCGAAGATTGTTGTTTTCAGATGTCCGACGCTTCATCGGAACTGCGTGAGGTTCATGCCTGCTCCGCGTGCAGTACGCCATCATTCAAACCTGGATCGTTCTATCAAGGATGCGTCTTCACAACCTCGGAGGGAAAGGCACGTCCCCACCTTTTGTTGAGGATCGGCGGGCACGCGAGGTGGTTGTTCTGCGGCGCCTGCCCAGGCCCAGAGGGTTGAAGGGCCTCGTCGCGGCGGCTGCGCGGGACGTACCATAGTGCTGCTTCTCCCACTCCACGCTCAGGACGAAATGTATCGTGGCCACGAGAAAGTGATGACCGTCGGACCTGACCACGATGGCGTCGATAGACTTCAAAGCATTCTCGGGCAGTTCCAAATTGTCACAGACCATGACGATGGGTACTTGCGGCCTCACCTGCTTGATTTCAGAGGCCACGACCGCGCCGTCCAACAAGCCCAAGTGGTACTCGATCACAACGGCATCCACCTTGCGTGACATTAGCAGGCGTAACCCTTCACCACCGTTGGTCGCAGTGACGAGCCGATACCCACTCTCCTCCAAGTGAAGCAGTTGGCCGGGATCGCGGTGTATGCAGAGTAATGTGCTCTGAGTTCCCATTGTCCCATATATTAAAGTCAGCTTACCCGCGCAGGTCTGTGCAGAATTGCTCACTTCGGGGCGGTTGTGCCCCAATCGATTGATGAGCCATTCTGCACAGTATTCCGCTTTTAAATGAGCGAAACTATGAATGCTTCAAGAGAGCAGTATTGCCCGTCAAACCAGGCGGCCGATCCTCTCTCTTGAGGCGATACTTCCTGGGGCAGCGTGGTCTTGCGCCGTTGCCTATCTTCATCCGCCCAGATCACGACGCCAGTTCGCCACGGCCATCCTGAGCTTGCTTCCGATCTAGGCATGACGACGGTCCCTGGTTAGCTTTGCGTCGGCAGGGCCGAATCGGCAAAAGGAGGACAAGGAATGTTTCTAGTTGGCAGGACGGTGGAGACTCGAATTGTCTGCGTACTTTTGATGAGCGGGATGTTCGTGGCAAGCCTGCCATCGTTCGCTGCAGTCTCCGAACCCAGCCAGGAAGCGTTGGCGGTCGTACATCAGAACGATGTCAAGAAGATGCAGCAAGCTCTGCACGATCGCGGACACTACAGTGGGAAGGTCGACGGCGTCATCGGTCTGCGTACCCGGGCGAGCATTCGCACATTTCAGAAGGCCGAGAATCTCCCAACAACAGGGCAACTTGATTCACGGACTGCGAGCAAACTCCGAATCAAACCAGGATCCAGAAGCAGTTCTACCGGTGCCGGGTGGGATGCTGTTGGGGGACGGGAACGATCCGATAATCAGGCCACGAGAGCTAAACCTTGGGCTGGCACAAGATTGGCTAAAGGCACAAGTCGAAAACGTAAGACTCCGCCCACAATAGTCTCAACAGGTGCTGACCCCGGAGGCAGCAATAAAAATCGTAGAGGGCCTTCGCGCTGAAAGCCACCCTTCTTTTTCCATGATTCCCTAGTTGTTCCACGCGAATGAAAGTAGAGGCCAAACATATGACAAACACCAAATTTGTTGTGAAAGTGAACCGTGGTGGCATCCGTGCCCCTGAATACGTAGAACTGGTCGATCCTGCTCCCATCCACATGACGACCAACCGCAAGAAGGCGCTGGTGATGGGCAAATTCATGGCCGAAGACGCTGTGAACTCTCTCCACACCTCCCGGTGCAGCCCAGAGTTAGTGTCCGTACAGGTGGCTCCCTAGAATTCGTCCTGAAAACAGGTCGGTGCTTATGGGACATGCAACGCTTCCTAGCCTTTCAGTAAATGAGGAACAACCCTGAAATCGCCTTATGTTCTGCCCTGCATTGAGAAGTGGTCTCACAAACGTCTCAACAGGATCAACATGCAGGCAAGTTGAACCATGCCGAGAAAATTATTGCTATGACGTTCCCAACGCACCAGCAGGCGCCGGAAGTTCTTCAACCATGCGAACAA
>Ga0210408_10000046_pt1 | contig 178610 bp, 132 predicted proteins | sample IncBWH4MmetaG_FD_155471 | JGI IMG/M metagenome (GOLD analysis project Ga0210408, IMG submission 155471) | Forest soil microbial communities from Barre Woods Harvard Forest LTER site, Petersham, Massachusetts, United States - Inc-BW-H-4-M | ecosystem: Environmental > Terrestrial > Soil >... | reverse complement strand
GCTTGTGCCCCTGATCAATACTTCGTGGCGTCCTTACGGAAACACCTACGCATGATTCGGGGTCAGGATGGTTCGCTATTCCTTTCCTGTAGGACTCTTTCATTCCCTACTTCATGCCGGTTTATCCCGGCGTTCCCTTCGTGTCCTTCGTCCTTACTTCTTGTTCCTTTTGTGGTTAAGGGTTTTGGTTTTCCTCCGCTTCCTCAGTTCCTCCGTGTTTCAAAGGTTTTGTTTTTGGTTGCGGCTCTGTCGCGATGTTAGACTTTTGAAGATAAAGACTTGCTTATTGGAAAACTGTGCGCATCTTCAGGCGCTACATCCTTAAAGAAGTTATCTCGCACGGCCTGATCGGGGTCGCTGTGTTCACGTTCGTGATTTTCATGCGCAACCTGGGCCAGCTTCTGGAACTGGTCGTGCGGAACAGTGCCCCTATTCCCAGCGTTGCAGAGATCTTCTTCCTCATCTTGCCGGAAGCATTCACTTACACTCTTCCAACGGGTGTGCTGGTAGGGGTTCTGATCGGGCTCAGCCGCCTGTCTGCGGACAGCGAGGTCACAGCCATGCGCGCGGCCGGCATGGGTGTCCAGCGGTTTGTAAGGGTCATTGCGCTTTTTGGCATAACCGTATGGTTGCTGGCGCTGGCCAATACTCTCTTTATTGCGCCCCGGTCAGCCCTGGCCCTGGCCCGCCTGCAAAACAACCTGGCCAGCGCCCAGGTTTCGTTTGAAGTTCAGCCCCGGGTTTTTTACGAAGAGTTCAAAGACCGGGTGCTTTATGTACAGGATGTGACCGCCGCCTCAGGCAGCGCGATTTGGAAGAATGTCTTTCTGGCCGACCTTAGCATTCTGGGCGCACCCAAAATCACGATTGCTGAGCAGGCGCTGGTCAGCAGCGCTGGAAAAGATGCCATCCGCCTGCATCTGGTAAACGGTGCGGTCCACGAAACCGATGTCCATGCGCCTGACCAATACACCATTTCTACTTTCAACGAGACCGATACCCTTCTGAACCTGCCCACCGCAACCAAGCAGGCCCAGGAGATAGCTCCAGTCAAGCAGTTGACCACTCGCGACCTTTTCGGGCGGAGCTACGGTCCCAACAAGGAATTGGCCCGCTGGTATTGGATTGAATTCAACCGCCGTCTTGCCTATCCGGCGGCCTGTCTGGTGCTTGTGCTCATTGGAATTCCCCTGGGCCTCTCTTCCAAGAAGGGTGGCAAGGGCGCAGGTTTTGTCCTAAGTATTGTCCTGTTCTTCATCTACTACTTCATTTCCATAACCGGCGTCTCATTGGCCCGTGGCGGAAAGTTACCGGTGGTCCTGGGCGTCTGGCTGGCAAATATTGTTTTCGCCCTGATTGGAATTCTTTTGCTCTGGCGTGTCGACAAAATGCCGATTGAGATTGGTCTGGGCCGGGGTTTGGCAGCCGATTTCAGGAGCTGGATTCAGAAGCACATGAGGGAACGGAATGGAGACAGGTCTACGCCGCAGCGTCGCCGCTTCCTCAGCACCCGTTTCCCGTTGATCCTGGATGATTATGTTTTGCGTAATTTCCTCGGCTACCTGGTTCTGATCCTGGCGAGCTTCCTGGTTCTGATCCTGATCTTTACGTTTTTTGAGCTGCTCTCAGATATTGTCCGCAACAAAATTCCACTGGTGACCGTAGGCGAGTATCTCCTCAATCAAATGCCTACGCTGCTTTACACCGTTACTCCTCTGGCTGTTCTGCTGGCCGTGCTGGTCACCTTTGGACTAATGCAGAAATCCAACGAGATAACGGCCATGAAGGCGACCGGCATCAGCGTCTATCGAACAACCGTGCCGGTGCTGGTAATCGCCGGCATTCTGGCGGGAGGTCTTTTTCTGCTGGAAGAGTCCTACATGCCCTACGCAAATACCAGAGTAGAAACGCTGAGGAATTTCATCAAGGGCAAGCCGGCGCAGACCTATCTTCGTCCCGGTCACAAATGGATCTTCGGCCAGAATAATACGATCTACTATTACGAGTTCTACGATCCCGACCGCGATCAGTTCGGCAGTATTTCTGCCTTTGAGTTTGATCCGCATACGTTCCAGGTCACCAAGCGGGTTTATGCCATGCGGGCCCATTGGGAGGAGAGCCTGCAAAAATGGGTCTTTGAACGGGGCTGGGAGCGCTCCTTTCATGGCGATGCCATTCAAAATTTCAGTCATTTTGATGTTTCCACCTTCGCTGAAGTCAATGAGCAACCCACATATTTCAAGAAAGAGGTAAAGCAATCCTCGGAGATGAATTATGAGGAGTTGGGCAACTATATTCGTGACTTGCAACAAAGTGGCTTTGATGTGGTGCGGCTCAGGGTCCAGCTTGCCAAGAAACTGGCCTTCCCGCTGATCACTCTGGTGATGGCAATCCTGGCTGTTCCGTTCGCTCTTTCCGCAGGACGTCGAGGGGCGCTTACCGGCGTGGCGATTGCACTTTCAATCGCAATTGTTTATTGGGTCACTTCAAACTTGTTTGAGGCCATGGGCAATCTCAACCAACTGCCTCCGGCACTGGCTGCGTGGTCGCCGGACGTGATCTTCGGCATGGCCGGCGCATATTTGGTGCTCAAGACCCCATCGTAAAAGACACTGCTAAGGAAGATCAAAAAGCTTACCGCTGATGACGTTGAGTCGACCTGATCCCGCAGTGCGGACTTGTCCAAAAATAAATGCAGAATCTTGGCGCATAGAATGCTGGGGCTGGAACGATCCTATTTTGCATAGATTCTCTTGGTAGAATCATCTATTAATCCATGCGCAAGCATCTGCGACAGCTCTGGCCCTATCTTCGGAAATACCGTGGGACCCTGCTTATAGGATTCATTTGCGTTCTGCTTACCAATGGAATATGGGTCCTGTTTCCGCAGGTCATCCGGCTGGCCACGGATGCCTTGAGGGCTGGCGCCACGCGCCGCCAACTCCTGACTTATTCCCTGCTGATGCTGGCGATTGCCTTGAGCAAAGGCATCTTTCAGTTCCTGACTCGCTGGCTGGTGATTGGGGTCTCACGCGACATTGAGTACGATCTGCGTAACGACATCTTTCGCCACCTGGAGTCCCTCTCTTATTCCTATTACCAGAAGACCCGCACAGGCGACATCATGGCCCGCGCCACCAACGACTTGAATGCTGTGCGCATGCTGCTGGGACCGGCGATCATGTATTCGGCCAACACCATCGTGTTCACCATTGCAGCACTCATCTTCATGTGGCGGACCAGTCCCAGACTCACGCTATACGCATTTGTGCCTCTGCCTCTGGCCAGCGTGGTGATCCAGTATTTTGGACGCAAGATCCATGAGCGCTTCGAAAAAATTCAGGCGCAGTTCTCAGAGATTTCCGCCAGGGCCCAGGAAAATTTCTCTGGGGCAAGGGTAATACGGGCTTACGCCCAGGAAGAAGCGGAAATTGGTTTATTTGAAAAGTCAAACATTGAATACGTAAACCGCGCCCTTCCCTTGGCCCGACTGACAGGAATGCTCTGGCCCAGCCTGGAACTCATGCTCGGACTGGGAGTGGTGATGGCGTTCTGGCTGGGTGGCCGCGAAGTGCTGCTGCACGGTATGAGCGTGGGAAATTTCGTGGCATTTCTGACCTACATTGTGCAGCTTACCTGGCCAATTATTGCCCTGGGTTGGGTCATCAACATTTTTCAGCGGGGCACAGCATCGATGGGGCGGCTCAATGAGATTCTGGTCGCCCGTCCGGACATTACGGATGCCCTGGTTGCGCCAGACCTGCGTGAGCGGGAAACAATTGCAGGCGACATCGAATTTCAGGACCTCAGCTTCAGCTATAACGATGTCCCGGTCCTGCACAATATCAACCTGCGCATACCGGCAGGAAGCAGTCTGGCAATCGTGGGGCCGACCGGTTCCGGCAAGACCACCCTGGTCAACCTGATTCCCAGAATTTACGACGCGGCTGCAAGATCTCTATTGGTGGATGGAAGACCGATCCGCGAGTATCCGCTGGAGATGTTGCGGCGCAATATCGGATTCGTCCCGCAGGAGACATTTCTTTTCAGCGATACGGTACGCGAGAACATTGCTTTTGGCGTTGAAGGGGCAACCAATGAGCAAGTCCGGTCCGCCGCGGAGGCCGCCAATATTGCCCGGGACATTGAGGAATTCCCCGAAGGCTATGCCACTTTGGTGGGGGAGCGCGGCATTACTCTTTCCGGAGGACAAAAGCAACGCACCGCAATCGCGCGCGCCATTATTCGCAATCCTCGGGTCTTAATCCTCGACGACGCGCTTTCCAGCGTAGACACCTATACGGAAGAAAAGATCCTGAACCATTTGCGCCAGGTCATGCGCGGACGCACTACCATTTTTATCTCACACCGTGTCTCAACCGTCCGCAACGCGGATAGAATTGCCGTCCTCCACGAAGGCCGCATCGTGGAATTGGGGACCCACGATGAACTCCTGACGCGCAATGGCTACTACACCGAGCTTTACAACAAACAGCTTTTGGAAGAAGAGCTGGCAAGGGTCTGACAGCCATGAAGCGCGTAGTGGTTCCCGAACTCCTGGACAGCGATGCCGGAACTCCACGCGAAGTGGAAGATTCCCTGGAAGACCTGCGTATGGTCAACCGTCGTTTCGGCGGCGCGCATGTCATGGCCGATCTGCTTCATCGGATAGCAGTGCGCCGAGAGCTCGCATCGGTTTCATGGCTGGATGTGGCGGGGGCGTCCGGCGATGTCGCCATGCTCGCCCAGAAGTCGCTCACGCGGAAGGGCGTCCGGCTGGAGCCTGTTCTTCTGGACCGCGCGGCGACCCACCTGAACGGACACTATCCATCAGTTTGCAGTGACGCACTAGCGCTGCCTTTTCGAGACAGCAGTTTTGATGTGATTGGGTGCTCCCTGTTCGTCCATCATCTCGAACCTCAGGAGATCGCAACATTTGCCAGGGAGGCATTGCGGGTCGCGCGCTACGCGGTGGTGATCAGCGACCTGATTCGCCATCCGCTCCACTTGGCATTGGCTTACGCCGGATGGGCCCTGTACCGCAGCCGTCTTACCAGGCACGACGCTCCCGCATCCGTGCGCCGCGCTTACACACTGACGGAAATTAAAGAGATTCTTCAACCGGTAGGCGCGGCCAGCATAGAAATCCGGCACTTTTACCTGTTCCGCATGGGAGTGGTTCTTTGGAAAACGCCGAATATAACTTGATCGTTGCGGGGGCAGGCCCGGCTGGTTCGGCTTGCGCCATTACTGCGGCCAGGGCAGGACTGAAAGTCCTCCTGCTGGAAAAAGACCGGTTGCCGCGCCACAAGGTCTGCGGTGAGTTTGTCTCACCTGAATCTTTGCGACTCCTCAATTCGCTGGTCGGAGAAGACCGCTTCGCGTCGAACCCCAGGATCGGCTCGGCGCGCATCTTCCTCGGTAAGAAAATCATCTCGCTGCCCATCATACCTGAGGCCCAAAGTATTCCTCGCTTTGACCTGGATGCCACGCTGCTCCAGGCTGCCCGTGATGGTGGAGTTCAAGCCGAAGAAGGTGTGACGGTGCGTGATGTCGCAGCCGGGAGGCCGTTCGAGGTCAGAACAACAGACAAAACCTATACTGCTTCGGTGGTCGTGAATACCACCGGACGATGGTCGCAGTTGACTCAGTTTCCTCCTGGTAATGAGAAGTGGCTTGGCTTGAAGGCACATTTCTACGAGGCCTGCCCGCCACATTCGGTTGATCTGTACTTCTTTGAGGGTGGCTACTGCGGTGTCCAACCGGTTGGAGCAGGTGCGGTGAACGCATCGGCGATGGTAAGGGCGAATAGCGCCCGATCGCTGGAAGAAGTGTTTGCCAGGCATCCCGAGCTTTGGCGTCGCAGTCGCGACTGGGAGCCGGTTTTCAGCCCCATCACCACTTCTCCGCTCTACTTTCGCCACCGCCCGCAGACCCACGATAAAGACAAAGGGATGTTTATGGCAGGCGATGCGGCCGGATTCATCGACCCATTCGCCGGCGATGGTATTTCGCTTGCCTTGCATAGCGGGACGCTCGCTGCCCAATCCTTGATTCCTTTCGTCCAGGGAAAATGTTCTCTGGAGCAGGCACAGCAGCAATACCACTCCAGATATTTCCGACAACTTGCTCCGGCGTTCCGCAATGCCGCCCGCGTGCGCAAGGTGCTCTCTGCTCCGCCATTCCTCCGATCGATTCTGCTTAGCATCGCTGCCACCAAGCCCTTTGCCAGAACTTTGGTGCGCAGCACGCGCGTGCAATCCACTTGACTCCTGGTCATTGACCTTTCGTACCCAGTGAGTCACGACATCATTCCCATATTGGGAATTAAATATCTGTTTTACCTCATTTTAATTTGACATTCGCCTCGGTTGCTTCTAATGTGCGCGCGAGCGTGGCCGTCGCTCATACGAACTCACTAGGAGAACTCAAAATGAGAACGCGGGTGTTGAGACTTTGCTTGTTGTTGGGCCTCACTCTACTGATCTGCTCTTCCGGATTATTTGCACAAGCCGGTTTTATCCGGGGGACCGTCATAACCAATGCTGGTGAAGAGGACACATCCTTCACTATCACCGATCCCAATGACATCCAGACGATGCGAAATATGTTGAGCAACCTGCCTCCTGCGTCGGAGCCGCAGTGGCCTCAATTCGGGTTCCGCGGATACGGATTGCAAAACCAGGGAATTTCTTCCTTCCCGTCGAATGTGCACGTGTTTCAGGGAGTCATCGAGATTTTTGACGACTTCGGCTCCAATTTCTTTGTCGACCAAAACGGGTTAGAAGCATTTCTCGGCCAAAAAGCCGGACCGACCATGGCCCAGCTGGCTGTCCATCAGATGCTGGCCGAAAACGGCGTAATGCCGGCAAGTACGACTCAATTGCCCGGCCCTGGTCCATCGCCAACAGCAACGGTAACTCCTGCGCCCTCACCATCGCCATCGCCCGATCCCTCGCCAACCCCGGCTCCGACGCCGCTTCCCAAGAGTGGTTCAGAGCCGCCTTATGAACCGGGTAAATGGAACAAAGCCGGAGTAATCGATGACAATAACTGCTATGCCTACGCCACCAACGTCATGGGTACATCATTTCCTCGTCCGGGCCGTGCGGGTGGCAAACAGCCGCCGTTTCCCGGCCAAGCCGGATATAACTGCGCCAACTTCATTGCGGCTGCCGAATCGGACGGGCTGGTAAAGGCCGATTGTGATAAGGCCTGTCCTAACGGTTCATTCAAGGTGGCGCTTGTTATTAACCCCGACAAGGACTACCACTGGTACCGCCAAGACGACAACGGAAACTGGTCGCACAAGCCGGGCTCCGGCAAGGCTACAGACAAAGACAATAGCGGAAAGCCTATCCTAGATCCTCGTAAGGCAGATCGGGGACCCTATACCACCTTCTGTTCATGCTTCTGTGTTGATCCAAAGAAGATCACGATAAAATAGTGAATCATCATGAGGCGCCTCTCGATGCTGTTGCTCGCGGTTCTTTCGGCCTGCACAGGCTCGCGAGGCGCTTTTTCCATCTTTGCTCTCCTGGCCTTTACGTTTATCAGCGCTGCCAGCGCAACAAATGAAATCCGGGTACAGCTCACCCTGAACTCGGGTGAGGAAGACCCCCATTGGTTGATTACGCAAGCTGAACAGATCACGCATATTCAACGCAGTCTGCAAAACCTTCCTCCTGCGGGCCAGCCCGATTGGCCTACGCTGGGATGGCGCGGGTTTCGTCTAAGAGGCATGACCACCAACGTCCTCCCTGGAACAGTCAGCGTTTTCAAGGGCACGATTTGCATCCTCGAGGGAGACAAAGAACGCTGTTACCACGACCAGCATAAGTTGGAGGCTTGGCTCCACGCTGAGGCTCGACGGCAAGGGCTTGAACACCTTATCCCACCATCAAAGTGATAGATCTGTATCAGGAGGAATGAGCGGCTACCTTGGCTTTGCGCAGAACGCGCCGGACGATGGCCAGCAGGTCTGTTACTTCAAAAGGCTTCACCAAACACAGAATCTTCGTAGCATCGACAAACACCCGGACACCGGGATCGGAGACATTAGAGAGCACTAGGACGGTCTTCGGCGTATGCTCCGGACTGTGTTGCTGGATCCAGCGATAAATGTCTTCACTGGTGTGCGTACCCGGCATTTTGCTGTCCAGCAAAACAACATCGAAGCTCTGCTGCTTAAGGCACGCCAGCGCCTCCTCGCCGGAGGTCGCCGCTACCACATCCACTCCCGCAGCGCTGAGGACTTCGCGCTCATAATCGAGCACGATTTCCTCGTCATCTACTATCAGCACACGGCCTTCTAGCCGGGATTCGCGGCGGGCCACGATGCGCTCGCGCTCGGTCAGAGGCTTTTCGCCTACGGCCGCGGGGATCCGCACCTTCACTAACGCGCCTCCATGAGGGTGATTGTGCGCGGATATTTCTCCGCCATGCTCCTTCACAATGCCGTAGCAGATGCTCAGCCCCAGGCCTGTGCCTTTGCCCACGCCCTTGGTGGTATAGAACGGATCGAAAGCATGTTTAGGATCTACAATGCCTGGCCCGGTATCGTGGAATTCGCTGACCACATCTTCGTTTTCGGCAAAGATCCTGATGGTCAGCAGACCGCCCCGGCCGCCGTCTAACATGGCGTCAGCGGCGTTATTGATGATGTTCAGATAGACCTGCTCCAACTGGTGAGGATCGGCCACCACAGACGGCAACGTGGGATGAAAGTCCCTTTCGACCATGATGTTATTCACCTTCAGGTCGTAGTCCCGGAGTGCGATGGTGTCCTCCATGACGTTGCGGAGATCCACATGGAGCCGGTGGGGCTTATGCTGGCGAGCAAACGACAGCAGGTTCTGGACAATCTTCTGGGTCCGCTGGGCCTGCTTGTGAAGCTTATGGACAAACTCTGAAACGCGCGATTCAAGGTTTTCCGTTTCCAGCAACTGGGCATAACCGATAATGGCGGTCAGCGGGTTGTTCAACTCATGGGCCACGCCGGAGATCAACTGGCCCACTGCGGACATCTTCTCGCTTTGCAGAAGCTGCTCCTGCGTGCGTCGCAGATCTTCATAGGCCTTTTTGGTCTCGTAATAAAGCTGAATTTTTTCTATAGTGGTTGCAAGCTGCCGGCCCACAGCGATCAAGACGCTTTCATCGGAGACGCTGAATTCCCGGGAGGTGCGGTTGCTGGTGCCCAGCAGGCCCATGATCTTTTCCTTGCGCCACAAAATCACCCAGAGCCACGAATTGAGTTCTTCAAGCTCGATGAATTTCTGCACAATTTCTGGGAGACTGGTAGTGTTCCGGCTGCTGATGATCTCAACGTGGTTGGACTTAATGACCTCCACGAAGTCAGGCGGGAGAATAAACATTTCATTGTCCATGACCCATGAGCTGCGATGCCCATAACCGGACTTCTTGCGCATGGCGTTGGCCTCTTCGTCGAACAGGTAGACCCCCGCCGTGTCGCTGGAAAACAGCTCCGCAATCTGGAGCATGGTTAACTGAAGGATTTCATCAAGGTCGAAAGACTGGTTAAATGTGACCGCGATGTTGTTGAGCATGTAAAGTTCGCGGTTCCGTCGCCGAATCTCATCTTCCGCCCGCTTCTTTTCGGTCAAGTCCAGTACTACACCCTGATAGCGTTCGATGTTGCCGTTTTCATCGCGCGTGGCGAAGCTGCTCTCGATTACATTAAGGTGGGTGTCGTTTTTGCATCGCAAGACATATTCAAAGTTTCTGACAAACCCATGTTGCACCATCAGTTTAAGAAACTCCTGGCGGTCTTCCTGGTTGGCATACAGTGACTGCCCAACATCAAGCCTTAAAAGTTCTTCCTTGGTCGAATAGCCCAGCATCCGGAGAAAGGCCTCGTTGCAGTCCACGATCTTGCCTTCCGGTGTAGAGACAAAAACTCCTTCCTGCATGTGGTTGAACAGAGTTTTGTAATGCTCTTCCGCAGCCCTGATCTGCGTAATGTCTTTGATTACGTGGACTGTGCCACCGGCGGAGCAATCTTCCCCCGAATAGGCAGAAGTCGAAACCACCGAAAAACCGCCAAAGCAAGGGTCGATCTCAGTAGTGGGTGACAATTCGAGCGATTCGCAGTACGGGCAGGATTTCCAATTGACGCCGGCGCCCGGCAAGACCGCTACACACGACTGCAAAACCACTTCTTCCTTACTACGCTTAAGGCGGCGCAAAAGAGCGAGATTCGCGCGCAAGATGCGATAGCCGGAATCGTGGACCAGGAGATAATCCGGAATGGAATTGAAGGTGCTGGCCCACTCATTACGCGAGCGGACCAGTTGCTCTACCAGGCGGCGATTCTCGGCGGCCAACCCAAGCTGGTTGGCTGCCGCCTTTAAAAAGCTCCTATCCTCTTCGATGTAGGTGCGGTAGCGGGCCATGCCCAACACGAAAACGCCGATCGGAGAGCTCTTGCCGACAACTGGTACTACTACAATGTGGTTTATACCTTCCGCAATAAGTTGGTCTCTTTTGAGGCGAACGGTTTCGTGCGCGCGCAGGATGCCGATTTCGCCTTGCCGCAAAAGGTCTCCACTCACACTTTGTGAGGTGTCAATGGAGCTGGTTGCTTCCACGAAGGCCGGCGAGAGGTTCTTGTGGACTGCCAGTTGCAATTTGCCTTCCTCCAGGGTCCTGAACCAGGCTGACTGGGCGCCCGTGACCTGGATCAATTCTTCCAGGGCAATCTCGACAATCGGATAGAACTCATCCGAGCCTGAAATTACGCGGGTGATGCTGTTGAGAACACCCAGCCGTTGGACCTGCAACCTGGAACCATCCAGCACAACCATCATCAGGCTGATGCCGAGAAGCAGATCAATCAGAATGTCAAGATAATGAAAGGCGTGCTCATACGGGAGTTGGTCAACGTGCAGGAAAAAAAGCATCGCAGCCATGATCCAGAGGCCTGCAATACGGCGTCCGCGCGCAAACATGGCCAACTGCAAAGCCGCGCCCCACACGACCAGGCCCCAGCAAATCCGGAATGCCCAGGCAAGGGCGTTTGAATGCGCATACCACGCCCCCAGACCCAACAGCAGGGCAAGCCCGGAGACGATCCAGGCTGGGAGCAGTCGCTGCTTCTGATCAATATAGATAAAAACGGCAGTCGCAAAGAGGGCTACAGCAAGCGGGAGAACGGCATTGCCCAGGACCACCCATACAGAGCGGCCCGCATAGATGATGCTGAGCGCCATGAAGAGCTTGGCCAGACTATAAACAGTCCAGCCTGCAATCCAGGGCACCAGATATTTTTCGCGAAAACTCCGGTAGAGGAGCACGGCGCCTGCGAGCAGAATAAGCAGGGCAGATGCCTCCGCCGGAAACGCAGATTGCAATGCGATATCCATTGTCAGCAAGGCACTAGATTTAAACGGATTGCGAGGGTTCTTGTATATCATGAATCCCTCGATTCGCGGCCTTTTTTCTACAAAACGAAAGATTGTATTTCCAGGAACTATGGGTTAAATTAATGACTCCCCCTCCACGGTAACCACCCCAGATGGCAACAGAGCGTATTCTAGTTGTTGATGACGAAGAACCGATCCGAGAGATTATCTCGTCGATGCTGAGTGCGGCTGGCTACAAGACCCGGCAGGCCTCATCTGGAATGGAAGCTCTTGCTATTCTTAATTCTTCAGGTGAATTCGAGCTTCTACTTTCCGATCTGATGATGGCCGAGCTCGACGGCATTGCTTTGCTGGAACGCTCCAAAGAAAAATATCCTGACATGCCGGTCATTATGGTGACGGCTGTCCATGACATTTCAGTGGCCTTGGCCGCGATCCGCAACGGCGCTTATGATTACCTGCTCAAGCCTTTTGAACGTGAACAACTTTTGGCCATGGTGCGGCGGGCTCTGGAGCATCGTCGCTTAAAGCTGGAAAATCGCGCCTATCAATCCAATCTGGAATCGCTGGTGGCCGCCCGCACGGAACAGCTCAGGCAGGCAATGACCGACCTGGAACGCTCCTATGACATCACCTTGGAGGCCCTGGGGGATGCGCTTGATCTCAAGGATGCGGAAACGGAAGGCCACTCCAAGCGCGTTACGGCGTTTACGATTGCCATTGCCCGGGCCTTGGGACTTTCCGGAGATCGCATCCGGGTCATCGCCCGTGGTGCTTTCCTGCACGACATTGGAAAAATGGCCATTCCCGACGCCATCCTGCGCAAACCCGGCGCTCTGACTCCGGAAGAGATCTCCATCATGCGTGAGCACTGCTTCCGCGGATATCAGATGCTCAGGAAGATTCCCTTTCTGGCAGAGGCCGCGGAGATTGTTTATTCACATCAGGAGCGTTTTGACGGAACCGGCTATCCACGAGGCTTAAAAGGCGACGAAATTCCCCTGGGCGCTCGAATTTTCTCTGTCGCCGATACTCTTGACGCGATCACATCCGACCGCCCTTATCGTGCTGCCCAGTCGGTGGCTGCGGCGCGTGAGGAGATTTCCCGGTTTTCAGCCAGGCAGTTCGATCCCGGAGTGGTAAAGACATTCCTGGAGATGCCGGACAGCATCTGGGAAGATCTGCGCAAAGAGATCAACTCCCAGATCTACCGTTTTACCTACCCTATCAAGCCAGCTCAGGCATACGCGGTCAACCGGTAGACTCACCACCCGCGGACCGGATTACATTGTCCGCTGATCATTCCCTCTCTTACCATGTGATAAACCCCGTACATTGCAGCCGTAAGACAGGAATGATTGGGCAAGATCCGCAACCGCGTGCCCACCGGATAACGCGCAATGATCTCCGGCTCAGCCTCGATCCTGCCGTGCTCCTGCGACAAGACTGTAAGCTTCAGGGGAAGTGTGTGCAACTCCAGATCACATACGATTCCGTAGCCGCACTCACGATCAATGTGGTCTGGTCCCAAATCCTTCGATAGCGCCAGTGCGCCGGCGTCGACAAGAAGATGCTTGTGCTGCGGATAGCTGCCGATCACTGTGGCCAGCACGGAAACAGCACACTGCGCCAAGGTGCAGGAGCCAATCCGCGCCTGGAAGACATCATAAAAAACATAATTTCCAGGCCGTACCTCATCTGTATTCTGAAATTCGTCAACAATAGAGGCCGTAGGAGTTGAGCCTGTGCTGCGGACCAGGCGGTTTAGTTTCTTGTCCAGCCGGCCCCGGAACCTGGTCAAAGCTGATGTCTCCTCCGAGGCAACTTTGCGAATCTCCTCCGGGTTTCGGGAATTGTAGGAGTGTCCGGCATGAGTCAGTAGCCCCTGAAAGCGGATGGCCGGGGATTTTGCCATCGCCTGTGCCAGTCTGATGCTCTCCGGAGAATCAGGATCGACTCCGGCACGGTGATAGCCGCAATCAACTTTCAGAAACACATCGAAAACAGTTTCCCTCGTGGAATGAAATTCTTCCAGCGCCTTTAGCGCCTCAAAGCTATCAATCAACAAATTGAATCGCTTGATCTGATAGGCCAGGTTGGTTGCACGGTCAAGTTTGTCTGGACTGATCGGGACCGCATAGGTGATGTCATCATAACCATTGCGGGCGAAGAATTCCGCCTCCGCCAGAGTCGAAACTGTAATGGGCCCAGTCGCTGCTCCGAACTGCATGGAGGCGATCGCCGGAGTCTTATGTGTCTTTACATGCGGACGGAAGAACACGCCGGAACGCCGTGCTTTTTCCCGCATGGCATCGCAGTTCTTCTTTAGAATGGCATGGTCAACCAGAAAGGCCGGTGTAGTGATGTCTTGGCTCGTGAGGGAAAGTTTCATCGGTGCGCTTGCAAATCCTCCGTGTGCTTCATGCGTCCCGCAAATGGCCCAAACGCTTCGACATAGAAGAGTAATACGTGTCCAGAGTTTACTATTATTATTGGAAGAAAACTTTATCGGTTCGACTCTGGGCTTTCTCAAAAACGCAATAGAATGAAGATCGAGGGCAGAACGCTAATCTTTATCATTGGCAATTAATATATCGTGAGGTGAACTGTGGCTGTCTTGACCGACCCAGAAATTCAAAAGGCACTAAGTTCCTTGCCTGGATGGCAGAAAAATGGCATTGCCATCCAGCGCGTCTTCCAGTTTCCTGACTTCAAAGCAGCTATGCAGTTTGTAAATAAGGTTGCCGATGCTGCGGAGCAGGCAAATCATCATCCCGATATTGATATCCGTTACAACAAGGTAACAATGGCATTGGTGTCCCACGATTCAGGAGGCGTAACACAACGGGACATCAGGATGGCCGAGCGCATCAATCAGATCGCCGGGTGAGGACTCGCAGCTATCGACAAGACAGGGTGCCCGTTAATGCGGGCTCTCAATCGCTCGTGAAAGACGATCAAGCGCGCGCTGTATGTTATCGAGTTGCTCCTCGAACGCCTGATTAAAAGTCCCTAATGGATTCTCGGATTGGGACATCCGATGAAAGAGTACGCGGAGCCGCTCACGGCCCCGGTCCGTGGCAAAAACCAGGCCCAGGCCACTCAGCCCTAAGACAATCATAGGGAAAAACCAGTTCCTCATTCCCCCACTCCTGCAAAAATTATGATGCTGCAAATAGCTGAAAAGCTAGTACTTTCAGAGTTACCTTAGTCATTGGCCCGGAAGGGACGAAGAAAACCCGGGCCTGCCGGGCAGCTTTTCTGCTCCCTGACCGCATCTCATTCTCCAAGCATTTTCAATCGAGGTAAATCACCATGAAGGCAACGTGGATGGCCTCTGTTTGTGCCTTGGTGCTCACGCTTCCTATCGGTGCGCTGGCCCAGGACAACGGAAATTCAAGCAATCAGGATAACCCGGTGCTCAAGACGCGCCCCAATGACACCCGCACAAACAATCCACAGTCGAATACTTCGTCCCAGAACAACACGGCTGTGTACAACTCCAACCAGGTATATGGCGCTCCTCCGAACGCTATCCCCGAGGGCACGCGCTTCATCATCAAGCTGAAAGACACCTTGGACACCAATAAGATGGAGCAGGGCAAGCGCTTTAAGGCAGAACTACGTGAAGACCTGGTTACACCGAGTGGATTGATCATCCCCAAAGGCCGCCCGGTGAAGGGTCATGTCGGCAGCTTTGACCATGGCTATACCGGCGCCCATATTCAAATCGCCCTGGACGAAATTGAGACCCGCAAAGGATGGGTCCCGCTGATCGGCACGGTGACAGGCGTACCTGGCGACCCTTCAGTGAAGTCCACCGAAAATGAAGGCGAGATTACCCGGCGAGGCCCGAATACTAGAAAAGTGGTCACTGATGCAGCCATTGGAGCCGGTATTGGAGCCGTGAGCGGCGCAGTGCTGGGTGGCGGAAAAGGCGCAGCCATTGGAGCCGCGGTTGGCGCCGGATTAGGAACTGGGACAGGTCTTCTGTTCAAAGGGCGGGACGTTAAGCTCAATAAAGATACACAACTTGAGGTCCGCCTCGACCGTGATTTGGTCGTACCAACCAGATAGCCCTTTTAGCATTAAGACGTTACAAGGCTGCGGAACTCAGTTCCGCAGCCTTTTGTTTTGGGGTGATCTCTAGGAAATACCACCAGCGCTATAGCGGTTTCACAGTTGCTATATCCCGTACACCGGTGGAAGAACGGCCCTTCAGGGCCGTGTTAAGAGCAAGAATACAGAGGGCTTTTTTAGCCCTGGCGCAAAAACATCGGCGGGATACACCAGCTCTAGAATCGCGCTAAAGCGCATTCTTGGGACTGGTTATTTTTCACACGGCCATGAACCGTTCTTAAAAAGATCCTACTTGACAAAGCACTTTGCCAGGGCTGTGGCAACACTCACAAGTTTCTGCAGATCGGCTGGAGCAAAATCAGGACCTGATGCCGGCCCGGTGGGGCCCTTACGGCAAACCTGGATCACGCCCAGAACTTGGTTCATGGAGATCACCGGCACCGACATGATTTTCTGAATGATCTGCTCTTCTTTGCTGGCTTTTTTTCCTGGGTCTTTGGACTTGCCGCCCACATCGACCATCTCAAAAAAGCTGGCATGGCGGGTACGGGCGAAACCGTTGACGATCTCCGGACGCTTGCTGTTGGCTGTGCGGACCGCCAAAGCAGTGGAGCTGTTCAGTGGGATCCTGCCTACATTGTGCAGTTGGGCCGGATGGACAAACAGCAGGCTTTCTTTGTCGAGGCGGAGAATGCCAACCTCATCCTGCTGGACGTTGAAGAACTTTGCCAGCTCGACAGCAATCTTTTCGCTGTTCCTTATCGTAAGGCCTTCAGATTCACAATCAATTGCGAGTTGCGCGAGCGCAGGAGCAAATGTGGACATAGTCTCTCCAGTTGACAATTATATTGATAGCGGCGCTGAGCACAAATACAAGTTTCTCCAATCCTGACACCGGTACCGGCATGGCAGGAGGGAACTGCATCTAAACTATCATGCCACTACGCCGGTCCACAGCTCGGCACAAACAGGGTAGAGGCTTTGCCATGCTGATGATTATCATTCTGCTTCTGCTGGTTATTGCTACATTTCTGGTGAGAAAGCACCGCAGCGAATCCGAACCGTCTGTTCCTCTGCACGATCAAAGCCGTGCCGATTGGATCGGCCCTGTCCATTTGCCCTTTTCCATGCCCGCAGCTACACTCACTACGTTTTAACCCAACATTTTGTATTTCTATCCGGTGAGGTGCAGTTCTGATGGCAAGCCGCGCTATGTGGTTGATCTTGATGTTTTTCTCATTTGTATTTTTCTCGGCGGCCCAGAGCAAGCCAGCCCAGCAGTCCACTCCTTCCTCCGGCGCTGCTGCTCCAGCCAAGCCGGCAGTCGAGGAAAAAAAGGACCTACTGGATCAACCGCCTGTGGTCACCCACCACGAGATCCATGTCGCAGGCAAGCTTCTTCGCTACACTGCTACAACCGGCGCGTTGCCCATCCGCAATGCTGATGGTGATCTGGAAGCCCATATCTTTTTCATCGCCTACACGCTTGACGGCCAGCTTGCCGAGAGGCGGCCGCTGACATTCTCTTTTAATGGAGGACCAGGCTCAGCGTCGGTGTGGCTGCACCTGGGAGCGATCGGTCCAAAACGAGTAAGGATGCAGCCAGATGGCATGATGCCCGCCCCGCCGTACCAACTGGTCGACAACGAATTCACCTGGCTGGACCAAACCGACCTGGTTTTCATCGACCCGGTTGGGACCGGATACAGCCGGGCCATCAAGAATGATCTCAGAAGGAAATTTCTTGGTGTTCGGGGCGACATTCAGTCCGTCGGAGAATTTATTCGCCTCTATCTTGGGCGGTATGAGCGTTGGTCGTCACCTCTCTTTCTAGTAGGCGAAAGCTATGGCACTACCCGGGCTGCCGGGCTCTCCGGCTATCTGGTGGAGCATGGCATTGCCTTTAACGGCATCATGTTGGTCTCCAGCGTGTTAAATTTTCAAACGCTGGAGTTCAATCCGGGAAACGATCTTCCCTACGTTCTTTATTTGCCCAGCTATGCCGCTACCGCCTGGTATCACAAAAAAGTCAGTCCGGAGTTACAGCAGGACTTCACAAAATTCCGCAACGAAGTTGAACAATGGGCGGCGACCGGATACGCCGAGGCGCTGGCCAAAGGAGATCGCCTCACTCCAGAAGAACGCAGCAATGTCATCGACCACTTGGCGCGATACACCGGCCTGAGCAGGGCCTACATCGATCAGTCCAACTTGCGCGTTGACGAACCTCACTTCACCAAGGAGTTATTGCGCGACCGGAAACAGATCACTGGACGCCTGGACAGTCGTTTTACCGGCACTGACCGGAAACAGATTTCCGAAACCGCCAGCTATGATCCCAGCATGACTGCAATCCGTCCGCCGTATACCGCCATGTTCAACCAGTATGTGCGCACTGAACTTGGCTTTAAGTCGGATGTGGAGTACTACATCCTGGGCGGTGGCTTTGGGCCCAACGAGTGGGATTGGGGCTCGGCTGTAGACGGCTTTCCCGATACGGCACAGGCACTCAGTGATGCTTTTGAAAAGAACCCGTTTATGAAGTTGTTCATCGGTTCCGGGTTCTATGATCTCGCTACAGCGTACTTCGCCACCCAATACACGCTTAACCACATGGGACTGGATGCAGCCCAACATGGCCGCATCAGCCTGGGATACTATGCCGCTGGACACATGATGTACATCCAGGATGAATCGCTCTCCACATTGCGAAAGGACATTGGAGCGTTCATCAATGGCGCGCTGAAATGAACCCGTTCTCATTTGATAATTTTGTAAGTGGGTAATTTGGTAATTGATTTTTGTTAATTGGCGCCTTTTTTCAGCGGCTCTAATCGATTGACCCCATTTCCAAAATTACCCAATTACCAACTTACCCATTTACTCAATGCACTCAATGCATTCAATGTCTTCCAAACGGATCTTCCAGCGACGGGCTCTGGGGGGTAAACAATTCCGCGCCATTTTCGGTAATGTGCATGTCGTCTTCCAAGCGCACTCCAAATTCTCCACGAATATAAATTCCCGGCTCATCGCTGAAGGTCATGTTCGGGGCCAGTGGCAGCGTGTTGCCCTTAACCAGATATGGCCATTCGTGCCCATCCATTCCAATGCCGTGTCCTAGGCGATGCGTAAAGTGCTTATAGTCAGGACCGTAGCCTGCGTCGGCAATCACTTTGCGGGCGGCGGCATCCACTGCCTGGCACTGCACGCCCGGCTTGGCCGCAGCCAAAGCAGCCTGCTGGGCACGGTGCACGATCTCAAAAACCTTCTTCATCTTGTCGGAAGGTTTGCCCAACACAAATGTGCGGCTGATATCGGATTCGTAGCCTTCCACGTTGCAGCCGCCATCCATGAGCAGGATGGTCCCTTCACGGACTACCTGCGGCTTCGCTGAACCGTGAGGCAAGGCCGAATTGTCCCCGACCTGTACCCCGGCGCTGCCCTGGAATCCAAGCTGAGCATGGGCCGCCTGCACCAGCCCGGCAAAATCATGCTGGGTCATACCTTCTTTCAGCGACAGGTAGGCAGCTTCATAGGCCGCGAGGGTGACTTGGTTGGCCAGGGTCATAAGCTGCAACTCGTGCTTGCTCTTGATCATGCGGCAACCGGCGGTCACAGCGGTGGCGCTTACGATTTTCAGCGCCAGCAACTCTTTCCCGACTCCATCAGAAAAAACATAACGGACCGTCTCTTCCATACCCAGGCTGCCGCCTGCCAGTCCCCGGTCTTTGAGTCCTTCGGCGATTCTCTGATACGGACTCTCATCCTCCTGCCACAGACGAATCTCAGGGTTTGCGCCCCCAGGGCCACTCGCAATCTGCTCTTTGGCCCGGTCTTCTTCAAACGCCGGACAAACATAAAAAGGAGAGCCCTTGGCCGGCAGAATCATGGCAAACAGCCGCTCGCTCATCCACCAGCGAATGTTAGTGAAATAGACGAGGGAGGTGCCCCCGGTCAACATGATGGCGTCCAGCTTGCTCTCCGTCATCAGCCGCCGCGCCTGTTCTTGCCGCTGCTCGCGCTCCGCCGTGGTAATAGGACTGGCTTCCGAGCGACGCGACTTCAGCCGGGCAATCGGCTCGGGCTGTCTGGATTTCGGCGGGCCTTCACTTTGGGCAGACAACGCAGTTCCAGAAGAAACCACGATGCCAGTAGCCGCCGCTCCTGCCGTTTGCAGAAAATTGCGCCGTGTAAAAGATTTGCCCGAGTCAGGTTTGCTCAATCGCGGCTCCTTTCAAATACCGTGAGAAATGATCGGCAAGAAACATTATCATCCCAGCGCCGAAAACGTAACCTCAGAACCTGTGGATCGATATTTTGCATCACAGGAGGACTGATCGCCTTTAACTCTTTGGGACAACCGGCAATATGATATTCGACGGGTGTTTCTCATCGTGATAAATGGTGTTGGTGGCAACGGCTGTTCTCCGGTTCTGGTTGAGCGGTTCTCCGGTATTGGGGTTAATGTCGAACCGGGGAAAGTTGCTGCTGGAGATATCTACGCGAATCCGATGGCCTTTGGCAAAGAGAATCGAGGTGGGGTACATCTCGATTCGAAATTGATAGATTTTTCCCGGCGTCATGAAGGTGGCCTTTTCCAGCGAGTCGCGATAGCGCGCCCTAACGATGCTGTCCCCTATGTTCAGTTCGATACCGTCCGGGAAATCTTTGCTGGGCGGATAGACATCCACGAGCTTGGCGGTGAAGTCTGTATCCACCGCGCTGGACGAAGCCCAAAGATCAACCACAAGCGGACCAGTAACCTCTACATCTTCAGTGAGCGGGGCCGTCTGAAAAACCAGCACGTCTTTGCGGGAGCTCAGGCGACTGGTATCGATGCAGCCCAGCACATCCGGACGGCAATGCTGATCGTATGCACCTGCCTGCATCATTCCCAGTTGAGAAGATACATTCCCGCCGATGGAGGGCACAGGATTCTTAGGGTCAAATTTGAATTGGGATGGCTTTCCTGCTCCAGGCTTTGCAGTCCCAAGGCTGCCATCGGCATGAAGATAGTACGGAGTCGCTACCGCGCGCTTGAGTGGCCATTCTTTTTCTGTGCGCCAGTGGCCGCCCACGTAAACTCGTCCATCCGATGTCTTATGCCCATCGCCGCCGCCCATCACGAAGATCCGTACAGGTCCCTGTTGATCGACATTGTTCTGGATGCCCTTCAACCAATGGTCCATCCACGACAATTGCAACTCATCGAGCGGCACAACGGCATCTGGCCCAAACTCCGCCTCCCCAGCAGAGCTGCCACCGAGGCCGGTGTGAATCCAGGGCCCCATGGTCAGGCGCTGAAGACCCTTCTTGGTCCTGGCCAGATTGGCGTAGTTCAGGTTGGCGACATTCAGTGCCCATGAGTCATACCAGCCGCTTACATGATGTGTTGGCACATCTTTGTGCTCAACCAAGTGGCTCATGACATCGACCCCGTTGTCTTTCCAATATGCGTCGTAGTCGCCATGCGACATGAACTCGATCAATGTTGACTCGTATTCGGGTGCCAAGTAGAGCGGCGTAGTGCCCGGACGCAAGGGCAACGCTACAATGTACTTTTTATAATCCTGGGCAGCCGCCGCCAACGCCTTGCGGGTCGCCGCATCGCCGGGATAGTAGGCAGGATAAGTCGGAGACTCGATTGGATTCCCGATCGTGAATAGCCAGGTAAAGAAACGCAACTCGAAGGCACCATTGTGCCGGGCGCCATAGCGGCCCATGTCCGTCGCCGCAGCAAACGGGACCATGGCCTTGAGTGCTGAGGGATTGGCCATCGCCAGAGCATGTTGTGTTCCGCCATCATAGGAGCCCCCTATGGTTCCAATGGTGCCATCACTCCAAGGCTGGGAGGCGATCCATGCCGCCGTATCATAACCATCTGCAGGATCGTCCCGAAAAAGCCGCCACTCTCCCTCCGAACCATAACGGCCTCGAACACTTTGGACCACCAGGACATAGCCGTGAGGCACAAATGTCACCGCATTAAATCCTTCCAGCGAACGAGCATAGGGCGAGCGAACAAGAATCGTCGGGAAACGACCGGGAGCGGCTATTCCATTGAGGGAAGGACGATAGAAATCTGTTGCCAGCCGAATACCATCCCGCATGGGAACCATCACATCGTTGGTTGGGAGGATCTGATATTGCGGTTTCGACTGCGCCGACACTGGACAAACCGCAATTAACCAAATCAGCAGGAGTCGCGCCACGACGATTGTGGTGCGCGGCCGAAAAGTCATCTTACGCATTTTCATAAATTACCAGCTTGACTAACGCCTTACAAAATCATTTGGATTGCAAGTTCGGAATAGGCGACCATTAAAGATAGAGCGGCCCATAGTGCTGTCCAGTCGGTAGGCTCGGCACAGCGGCACAGGCTTGATGGTATGGAACATTCGAGCGCACGCTTTCTTAATGCACCACATGCACGAATCGTTTTAGGTTGGCCCTTATGGGATCAGGCGAGAGAAAATTGCACCACGTTGAGGCAAGGCTAAGCGATTCACAACAATTGACTCATACTGGGTGAAGATCAATAATAAAAGGTTTGGCTGTGCGAAGAAGTTTCAATTAAGGAGCCCCTGAGCAGTTTATGGCTACCGCTGCCCCTTCCGTTGCGAGTGGAGTGCCTCCCATCCGCGCTGGGCAAGGTCATTCATTCTTCTGGCGGCGGCTGCATTCGTTGAGCGGAATTGTTCCGGTTGGCCTGTTCCTGATCGAGCACTTCATCTCCAACGCTTTTGCCACCAATGGCCCTCAGGCTTATGGCGACCAGGTAAAGTTCCTCACCGGCCTGCCCTTTGTGCCGGCCCTGGAGTTTTTCGGCATCTATCTTCCGCTCGCCTATCATGCGCTGTATGGCTTTTATATCTGGTTCCGTGGCGGCTCGAATGTCAGCGAGTATCCCTGGGCCGGCAATTACATGTACACCGCGCAACGCTGGACAGGAGGCATTGCCTTCCTGTACATCGTCTGGCACAGCTACACCATGCGCTTCACCGGCATTCACCTGCTGACGGAACCACAGGCAGCGTTTCACAAAGTACAGACGGAGTTCCAGAGCCCTTGGGCAGTGGCTTTCTATGTTGTCGGGATCACCGCCGCATCGTGGCACTTTGCTTACGGACTCTATCTGTTTTGCGCCAAATGGGGCATTACTGTGAGCGAGAAATCGCGCAAACGCCTGGGAGCTGTCTGTTTTGCCATCGCAGCGGCGTTCATTGCCATTGGTCTGGCCACGATTTCCGCTTTCTTCCGTGATAAATGGCGCAACACGCCCGAACATCCGCCAGCTTCAGGGGCCACACTTCAGACTGGCACAGCCCAACCGCAGCCAGTAAAAATGGAGAAACAAAAGTAGTCATGGCAGCAGCAACCAGTCCGAAGATCATCATCGTAGGCGGCGGCTTGGCGGGCCTTGCCGCCGTGATCAAGATCGCCGAAGCCGGCGGAAACGTTGATCTGTTCTCCATCGTTCCGGTCAAACGTTCGCACTCAGTGTGCGCCCAAGGTGGCATTAACGCGGCCAAGAATCTGAAGGGCGAGGGTGACACTACCTGGCAGCACTTTGACGACACTATTTACGGTGGCGACTTTCTGGCCAACCAGCCGCCTGTGAAAGCCATGTGCGAAGCGGCCCCTGGCATCATTGACCTGCTCGACCGCATGGGCGTTCCATTCAATCGCACGCCGGAAGGGCTGCTTGATTTTCGCCGCTTCGGCGGGACGCTCTACCACCGCACTGCTTTTGCGGGAGCAACTACCGGACAACAGCTTCTTTACGCTTTGGATGAGCAGGTGCGTCGCTATGAATCCGAGGGCCGGGTCACCAAGTACGAGCATTGGGAGTTTTTGAGCGCGGTGATCGATGGCAACCGCATCTGCCGGGGCATCTGCGCCATGGACCTGCGTTCCATGGAGGTCCGCACCTTTCCCGCCGATGCCATCATCATAGCTACCGGAGGCATTGGGGCCATCTTCGGCAAGTCCACCAACTCGGTGGTCTGCACCGGATCGGCGCAATCGGCCCTGTATCAGCAAGGCTGCTACTACGCCAACGGAGAGCTGATCCAGGTCCATCCCACGGCAATCCCCGGAGAAGATAAGCTGCGCCTGATGTCGGAATCGGCGCGCGGCGAGGGCGGACGAGTCTGGGTGCCGAAGAACAAGGGCGACAAGCGCGAAGCTCGCAGCATCCCTCCGTCAGAGCGCTGGTATTTTTTGGAGGAGTGGTATCCCAAATATGGCAACCTGGTGCCGCGTGATGTAGCGACCCGCGCCATCCACAGAGTTGTCTACGAGCATGATCTGGGCATCGATGGCCAGCCCATGGTCTATCTCGATCTCACCCACATTGACCGCGCCATCCTGGACCGCAAGCTGGAAGGCATTCTGGAGATTTACGAGAAGTTTGTCGGCGACGATCCGCGCGAGGTCCCAATGAAGATCTTCCCTGGCGTGCACTACACCATGGGAGGCCTATGGGTGGACTATAACCAGGCCACGAATATTAAAGGGATCTTTGCCGCGGGCGAGTGTGAGTATGGCTACCACGGCGCTAACCGCCTGGGGGCAAATTCGCTGGTCTCCTGCATCTATGGAGGCTTTACCGCCGGGCCTCAAGCTCTGACCTACGTCAGAAACAGCGCCAAGTCTGCCGATGGAGTAAGTACAGGCGTCTTTGAAGCGGAGAAAAAACGCCAGGAGGAATTCAATGCCCGCCTGATGAGCTCCAGCGGCAACGAAAACCCATTTCGCATCTGGCGCGAGCTGGGCGAGTTGATGACCAAAAACTGTACTGTGATCCGCTACAACAAAGCCCTGCAAAACACAGATGCAAAACTTGCGGAGCTGCTGGAGCGTTTCAGCAGCATCAACCTGAGCGACAAGAGTATGTGGGCCAATACGTCATTTGTCTTTGCCCGCCAGCTTTACAACATGCTGCAACTTTCACGGGTCATCGCCCAAGGGGCAGCCAGGCGCGACGAGTCACGCGGCGCCCATTACAAGCCGGACTTTCCTGAGCGTGACGACAAGAACTGGCTGAAGACAACCAAAGCGTACTTTGCTGCGGATGCTGATGAACCCAGATTTGAATTTGAGCCGGTTGATGCTTCGCTCATTCCTCCAAGACCGAGGCGTTATGATATGGCAACATGATGATTGGGTAATTGGAGATTGCTTCGTGATCTTTCGTACTACGGGGTGCTTTGAAATCTTGCTTTTTCTCGCAAATTTTCCGCACTTCTCCCGGGGCCAGGTTTGGCAGTTCCGATCCACCGATCACCCGATCGTCGGATCTCCCGATTCCCGACTTCCTCTGCTTCCTCCGCCTCCGTGTTTCAAGGTTTTGGTTTATCAGCGTTCATCCGCGCAAATCAGCGGTAAGAAGTTGGTTTTTCTTTTGATTGTGGCTTGGCTGCACTGTGTCCTTCGTGGTTACAGGGTTCCCTCGCTCTGCTCGGGATTTACAAAGGTCCACTCGAGATTTATTCAATGAACCAACCACAACGCAGCAGCGGCTCGCCTGGCTTTTATAAGCTTATCGCGGTAGTGTTCTTCGTCTTGGGAGCTATATTCGTCTGGCAAGCATTTCGGCAGCATAGCTGGTTTTTTGGGGCCTTTGCCATCATCACCATCTTAAACAGCCTGATGGCCGGGCTTAAATCGATGGTCGAGCGGGAGAAAGCGCGCTAATGGCAAAGACCGTTATTTTGAAAATCAAGCGCCAGGAAAACCCCAAGGCCAAGCCGCACTGGGAGGAATTCGAGCTTCTCTGGAAGCCGGGCATGAATGTGATCTCCGCCATGATGGAGATCGCCGCCAACCCCGTTACTCGCGACGGCAAGCCCACCACCGCCATCGCCTACGATTCCAACTGCCTGGAAGAGGTGTGTGGCTCCTGCGCCATGCTCATCAACGGCAAGGCCCGCATGGCCTGCTCGGCGCTGGTAGATAAGCTGGAGCAACCCATTCGCGTTGAACCTTTCGGCAAATTTCCGATTGTTCGTGACCTTGCAGTAGACCGCAGCGTGATCTTCGAAAACCTGAAACGAGTGAAAGCCTGGGTGCCAGTGGATGGCACCTACGATCTCGGCTCAGGCCCTCGGATGTATCCCAAGGAACAGGAAGAGGCTTATCCTATCTCGCGCTGCATCTCTTGCTGCTGCATGGAGGCCTGTCCGCAATTCAATGAGAATACCGGGTTTGTGGGCGCAGCGACCATCGCGCAAGTCCGCCTGTTCAATCAGCATCCTACGGGCAAGGCCCTAAAGCATGAGCGGCTTCAGGCTTTGATGGGAGACGGAGGAATTCAGGAGTGCGGATTCGCCCAGAATTGCGTGGAGGTCTGTCCTAAAGACATTCCTTTGACCAAAGCAATCTCCGATACCGGACGCGAAGTGATCAAGCAGGCGATTCAAGATTTCTTCCGAGGCTGACCGTTTTAATATCTACTTGCCCAAGGACGCCATTTGGGTCTTCATGTCCTCTCCCATTGCTCGGGCGCGATCTTCCATCATCTCCATGAACGACTTTTTTATCGCATCATTGAACCCTTTGAGAGGTTGAGAACTCCATGCTTTAGCGTAACGCTCAAGGTCGGCGCGGCTGACCGTGCGGTAGGTACATGACAATGAGAGCAGCACGGCATTCTGGGCCTGGGCCTTAATCTCACTGCGGTGTTCACCCATCTGGGCAATGATTTCAGGCGGCGCAGCAAGCCCCGTCATCATTCCCCGAGTAATAGCAATTAAGGTCTCGGTCTCAAACTCGGTGAAGCCAACCGTCTTGTCAAATGCTTGGATCGCCGACATTCGAGCATCGCTCGGAGGAGCGATCAACATGGCTTTCATATATCTTTGCAGCTTTAGTTTTCCTGCGGGCGTGTTTGACGCAGCCTCGAGGTTGAGCATGTCAGCTATGAAGGGTGTCTGCAGTGCCTGGAGCGCCAAACTCATCTGCTCCGGCTTGCAGTGGGACACCAAGCGTCCCTGCAATTCTTTCTTCATCGTCTGGGCATTGAACTCTTTCTGCATGATCCGCTTGACCATGTCCGTGACGCCCAGTGCTGCATCATTCTTGCCTCCCAGTATTTGTCGCATGAAGTCTTCTGAATTGACCAACTCCGCTGCATGATCAATCGATTGATTGAACCCGCTGATCTCCAGGGCCTGTTGCGCCAAAGAAGAACAATCTTTGGTTTGCGCGGAGAGAAGACCACAACTAAGCAATAGCAGAACTGGAACAAAGAAACGTTTCATCAAAACTCCTGGACATACTTAGCTGCAAACTAATCGAAAACTATATTGTTTACAACAAGAACTTATAGATGGCCGGTTACGTTCGGAATGCCTGTATTTACCTCTTTGGACGGTAGATCGTGCCCGGACGCGGAGATTTGGTCGCGCGGCTGGCAACGGGAACGTGAATGGAAAGATTCGGGTCCTTGCCAAGTTCTTCGCCTATGATTTTGCCTCGGTCCTCAATCATATTGAGAAAAGACTGCCTTGCCTGGGCGTAAAACCCTTTGAGCGGCTCGGCGATCAGCGCCTTGGTGTAGTCACGCAATTCTTCGTCGCTGGCCGAGCGATAGGTAAAGAGCAGGACAGTCAGAGTATTGCCCCCGATCTCAGCTTTTTCCCACTCGCTATACTTATTCAGCTTGATGTTGCTGGCTCCCCGGAGGCCCAATCCGGATGCCACACCGCTCGATGCCGTTAGCAACAAAGCTGCGGCGAAGTCGCTGGCGCCGACGCCTTTGTCCATCTTCTGAAGCACGGCCATGCGAGGCAGGCTGGGAATATTGGAGCTGTTCACCAGCGCCCATTGCCTGAATTCCTGCTGGCCTTGGGGCGTCTTCACCGCAGCTTCCATATTCACCATGCGCGAGATCCAAGGCAATTGCAGTTTCTGGATGACCTGGTTAATTTGGTCGGGACGGCACTGGAAGGCCAGAAGGGCCTGCAGCTCGTTTTTCATGCTTTGGGGTTCGAAACCCTTTTGCATGGCCCGCGTGATGGTTGCCACGGCTTCGGGTGAAAGGTTCCATCCTGTGCTCAGCTCTTCGCTGAAATTGGGCGCTTTTACCTGCTCGGCCAACTGATCGATATCGCGATTAAATCCGCTGAGTTCCAGGGCCTGCTGGGCCAGCGAAGAACAGTCTTCCGTCTGGGCAGCCAGAAGGCCGCAACTCAACAGCAGCAAGAACAGGATCAAAAAGCGGCGCATCACAACTCCAAGAGTCTCTTGCTGAAACTTAGAGCAAGTTATCCACGTTTGCAACGAAATTCCCGTAGCGCCAGTTACCATCGGTAATTAAAGAATTCAGAGGATCCGGAGATTTACCGCAAAGGAGGACGCAATAAGCACAAAGGAACATCAAAATTTTACCGCTGATGACACTGATTAACTGATCAGCACTGATCAAAAACGTGAGTGCAAATTTTGGCTCAAATCATTCAAAAATGTTGAAGGCATTTGGTCTTTGTAAACTGGTTTTCAAACAACTCAAGCGTTAGATATGCTTCATCGCTATTTCATGCTGCGCCATCATCCACTGAAAAAATAGCGCGTCAGGTGGAAGAAGATAGGTGCGGAAAAACACACGGAGTCCATGCGGTCCAGGATGCCTCCATGACCTTCGATCATGCTGCCAAAGTCTTTGACGTGGCGGTCTCTCTTGATGGCCGACATGGTGAGCCCGCCGGCGAACCCCAACAATGTAATCAACAGCGACATGGCAAAGGCCTGAAGCGGTTTGAATGGCGTCATCCACCACAGACCAGTGCCTACGGCGGTAGCACAAAAAATACCGCCCAGGAACCCTTCCCAGGTCTTGTTGGGTGAGACAAGTGGAGCGATCTTCCTCCTGCCCAGCATCTTCCCCCACACATATTGAAAGACATCGCTGAGTTGCACCACAATCACCAGGAACAGCAGAAGCTTGGCATTCTGGTGGTACCCGGGAATGTTCAGGATCAACAGCGCCGGAGCATAGCTGATGCAGTAAACGCAGATCATCAGCCCCCAATGGATGCGGGCAGCGCGGTCCAGAAAGCCGGTTGTATCGCCTTCCAGCACCAGGCGCGTGGGAATAAAGAGAAAGGCATACACCGGAATTAACAGGGTAAAAAGGCCATACCAGGGGCTATACAAGAGCCAGTATTGCAGAGGCGTGAATACAAAGAACGACCAGAACAATGTTCGATGGTCGGACGGGCTGGTACGAATCAAAGTTACATATTCGCGCAAGGCCAGAAATGAGATCAAAGCAAACAGAAGAATCGAGCCCTTGGGGCCCACGAGCAGCGTAAGTCCGAAGATGCCAGTCATCTTCCACCATGCGCCGATGCGCGCATTCAGGTTTTTGACGGTCGCCTTCCCGCCCTTCGACCTGGCCGTGCGAGAGAGAACAAAGCCAACCAGGCTGGCAACTATCAGCAGGGCAAGCAGGGCTCCCAGGATCCAAAGCAACTGATGATCGAATTTGGAGATCATATTTCCCTCAAAGCGCAAACTGCCTGATGGGCTTGATCGATAAAGGTCTCCTTCGTCATGTCTGGTTGCAACTGCAAAGGCGCACCGAAGACAACCCGGCTGACGACCGGGACAGGCAAGTACTCTCCTTTAGGCAGCACCCGGTTCAGGTTGGCGAGGTAGACAGGTACAAACTCCACGTCGGGGCGGGCGCGCCACAGATAATAAATTCCGCTCTTGAATGGGCTTATTACCTCTCCTGTTCCGCGCGTGCCTTCAGGAAAAATGATGAGCGAGTTTTTCTCGCCCAAAGCATCCACCAAGGCGTCCAGGGAATGATGGGTAGGGTCATGCTGCGCGGCCGTGTTGCCGTCCGCGTGGCTCGCGTGACGCTCTACCAGAACAGCATGAAAGACATTCACAGCAAGCCGCCGGCGCAGCCCGGAATTCCAGTAATCCTTGGCAGCCACCGGCCGGACCAGCTTTCGCAGCCCCTTGGGCAGCACCGACCAAAGCACGACAAAATCCAGATGGCTGGTGTGATTGGCAAAATAAACTCTTTGGCAAGGCTTGGGCTGGCAATTGATCCATTGCACACTGGCGCCCGCCAATCCTCGCGCGCAGGCGGCAATCAGGCTGGCCAGCCAATCACGGCTCAACGCGCTTCCAACTCTCGTATGATCTGCGCTGTGCGCCGCCAGATTGTAACCACGCATCCGAAATTCATGAGGACAAGGGTGATCCAGAGTAGGGTTCCAGGATGAAGAAATTTGATTTCTATGACTGACAGGAAACAGGTAGCGGTAAGTGCAGCCATGCGATGCGGTTTGGCCATGGGCCCAATGAAGCTTTGCTTCAAACCCGCAGCGCCCCCCATCAGGCGCACATAAGCTGTAAAGATGGCCAGCAGAGCGGCACACCAACCCAGTGCAGGACCATAGGGTAGATCCGGAACAGCGTAACCAGCCGGAACCAGGATCAGCGCATCAGAAATGCGGTCGGGAAGATCATTAAAGATTTCGCCGGACTTTGATTGCCTGCCTCCTTCGACGGCGACCATCCCATCCAGCATATTGCATAGCAACCGCAGTTGGATTCCCGCGGCGGCGACCAGAAGCAGCAATATGCGATGCACAGGCGAGCTAATGCCGGATGAATAGAATGCGGCGCCCGCAAGGGCGGCAAAGAAAATGCTTAGAATAGAAATAGTGTTGGGATAAACCCCCTGACGCGCCAGGAAGCTGGCCATTGCTTTGGCCCACTCCCGCTGCCGTGTCTTGAGCGGCCGTCTTGCAGTATTGGTTTCCATTGTTTGGTGAGCAAATACATTGTGCTATAAGACATGCCCTTCAAGAAATAAAAGTTGCGCTCTTCGGACAAGAACACGGAGACGAGCCAAGGCCGGCACCCTGAGGTAGTTGCGTAATTGCAAATTTTAGTAAGCAAGAGACATTTAAAAGGTGTCTGAGCCGCAAATGATCCAGCCCCGGTAGGGGCGAACCAGTTTGAGCCCAGCGCGGAAGCGGTGGGAACACGAGAGACATTTATAATCGGGAGCCCCGGAGGGGCGGCACTAACCCAGCACATATTTAGGATCAAATTTCACACCGTGTTTCTTAAGAAGAGCAAGATATTCATCCTCGAAGCTGATTTTTCGGTGATGCTTTTCTTGATTGACAATGTATCGCACCACGGCCACAACATTCGACGCGCTCACACTGAATGCTCCATACCCTTCTTGCCATGCAAATTTGATTCCGTGTTCGCCCATCCATTTGGAAGAATTGGATTTGAGGAGGAGAACAGCTTTCGACAACGGTAGGCGTGCAGGCAATTGAATCAGCACATGCGCATGGTTTTCTATACCTCCAACTTCCAGAACATCCATTCCATGGTTCCGGCCGATTGCTGCAATGTATGGCCAGAGCCGACCCTGGATTTCTTTTGAAATCGTTTTGCAACGCCCCTTTGTGCTGAACACGATGTGGACGTAATTTTTATCAAAGGTGTGAGACAAAATGTCGCCGCCTCCGGGGCTCCCGATTATAAATGCCTCTCGTGTCCCCACCGCTCCCGCGCTGGGCTCTAACTGGTTCGCCCCTGCCGGGGCTGGATCATTTCAGGCTCAGATACCCTCCAATTCTTTGAGTGTCAATTGTGGATACGGTTGACGAAATTACATGACGTGTTTTCAAGCTGCGTCAGGTCTGTCAGACCTGGCTTGCGGGTGAGGTTGCCGATGTGTCGAGTTTCGTCAATGCTGCTATTTGCCATTTGATTTTATGGCTTGCTGGAATTTCGGTGTAAACTACGGGCATTACGAATTCACATCTTGAATTAGCGTAACGGAGCTGCCTCGATGTCACAAACCATTTCTGCAAGGATGCCATTTCAGGCCCGCACAACTGAGTATGCTTCCGCGGCGGCGGTCTCAATCCCGTGGACCATTTGGTGCATGGTTGCCGGCATGTTCTCCGGGCTGATTGGTGGAATCTGGGACATCTCCTGGCACATGTCGGTTGGCCGGGACACTTTCTGGACACCGGCCCACATTGCAATTCAATTGACCGGCGTTTTCGTGGGCATCGCTTGCGCTTATATGATCCTGGGCACAAGTTTTTCCAGCGCTCCGGCAGCGCGAGACTCCTCCGTGCGAATTATGGGATTTTACGGGCCTATCGGGGCTTTTATCGCGGTTTGGGGTTGCGTTGCCATGCTTGCCTCGGCGCCGTTTGACAACTGGTGGCACAACGCTTACGGCCTGGATGTAAAGATTGTCAGTCCACCCCACATTTTGCTGTCTTTGGGCTCGTTTGCCACCAAAGTTGGAGCGCTCGTATTGATGGCTGGCCTGATGAACCGGTCAGGAGAGGCGCTACGCCGAAGGCTGACCTGGTTATTCTTGTTTGTAGGCGCAATAGGCGTCTCGCAGCTCTCGGTGATGATTGTCCAACCCACGTGGCTGGCAAACATGCACACCGCTACCTGCTACCTCGCGGTCGCATTGTTTATTCCTCCTGTCCTGATCGGCTCCGGATGGGGCGTGATGCACAAGTGGGGATGCACCATCACGGCCGCTATTTATACGGCCATCGGGCTTGGAGCGGAATGGCTGCTCCCGCTTTTCCCCGCGCAACCAAAACTTGGCCCTGTCTATCAGAATGTGACCCATCTAATCCCGCTGCGTTTCCCGCTGTTGCTCATTGTGCCCGCGATCGTGGCCGACCTGCTGTTGCGAAAGCTGGAACAGCGTCCGGCATGGACAAAGGCGGCCCTGGTTGGCCCTGCTTTTCTGCTGACCTTTCTGGCTGTGCAGTGGCCATTCGCCAATTTTCTGATTTCGCCGGCGTCGCGGAATTGGGTTTTTGGGACATCCTACTTTGCGTACTTTGACCCGGCAGGATCTCTTTACGATCCATACAAATTCCAGGTAGCGGAGAAGACGACTGGAATTTTCCTGCTGGTGATGGTGGGGGCCATCGTGGCATCCATTGTCATGACTCGCCTCGGGTTCGCCTGGGGTGACTGGATGAGACGGGTCCGCCGATAGACATAAGCAGACGCATCAACTCAACTTCTTTTCCCTCGATTGCGAAGGGCCGAATGCGAACTTTTCTGAAGATCCTGCTTGTTCTTCTCGCGAATGGGTCGGTGTACGCGCATGTGGGCAGTCCCGATGTTTTTTACGAAGGTGACGCCGGACCCTACCACCTTTTTGTGACTGTGCGCCTGCCTCAGGTAATTCCCGGCTTGGCCGAGATCCAGGTGCGAAGCGCTTCCGGTGACGTTCAAACCATTCAGGTCGTGCCTATGCGCCTGACCGGGCCAGGGTCCGACCGTCCGCCGATTCCGGACCTGGCGCAACGGTCGCAAACCGATCCTCAATTCTTCGTCAGCAATTTGTGGCTGATGGAATTCGGCGCTTTGCAGGTGCGCATCGAGGCCGATGGCCCGAAAGGGAAAGCAAAGCTCTCTGTCCCCGTTCCATCTTTTGCGCGGCAATCGTTGCCCATGGAGAAATCGCTTCGCGGCCTTCTCGGGTTCCTCTTGTTATTTTTGACGTTGGGGTTGGTCTTGATTGCCGGCGCAATCGTCCGGGAAAGCAGCGTTGCTCCTGGAGAAAAACCACAACCATCCCGAATGCGCCGGGCAAAAATCGTTATGGCGGCCACCGTGGTCGTGGTTGCCGTAATTCTTTATTTTGGCAGAGCGTGGTGGCATCTTGAGGCAGCGAACTACCAGGACAATGTCGATTTGTTCAAGCCGCCCGCAGCCGAAACGACGCTTCGAGACGGCAATCTTCTGGTAATCCGGGCTGCCGTCCAGGACGAACGCTGGTCACGCGAAGTCAAGATGGACAAGGTGATTTCCGACCATGGCCACCTGATGCACCTGTTTCTGGTGGGCGTACCGGAGATGGACCGGATGTGGCATCTTCATCCCGACCGTAACGAAGGTGGTTCATTTTCCGAAAAACTTCCTGCAATGCCGGCGGGACAATATCGGGTATTCGCCGACATCGTAGACCAAAATGGATTCCCTTGGACCCTGGTAGGCAAGCTGGATCTTCCCAGGATCGATGGCTCAATTCCTGCAGGTGATGACTCTGCGTGGCTTGGCGCGCGGATGACGGAATCGCCTTCAGGTGCGACAGTGGCAGAGCTTCCAAATGGGGCGCGCATGGTTTGGCAGCGAAGCGCTGGTCCGCTGCAGGCCAATTCTCCCATGAGCTTCAGGTTCCGCGTGGAAGAAAAAGATGGCTCCCCTGCCCGAGACATGGAGCCTTACATGGGCATGGCCGCGCATGCTGAGGTCATCTCTTCTGACCTCAGCGTATTTGCCCACATTCACCCGTCGGGATCGGTTTCGATGGCGGCCCTTAGTTTGGCCCAGGCCGGGCTCACCGGCCAATCCGGGGCAGGAATGGAAATGCCGATGCCAATGCCGATGGCAGCTCCTTCGGGGCCGCTGCCTTCTGAATTTAGCTTTCCGTATGGGTTCCCTCATCCCGGGGACTATCGAATTTTTGTCCAGATCAAACGAGCGGGACAGGTGCAGACCGCGGCGTTCGACGTTCGCGTGCAATAGAGAAGTTTCATAGCGCTTTAGGAAAAATGCACCAGCTATGAAAATGGTCTATATCGCCTCGTCCATCGTCAGTCCCTGTAACATGCTGTCAAGCTGTTCCCGGCTCTTCTCCCGTTGCTGCTGCAGCGTAGTGATCTCGGTGCGCACAGCCTGGAGCTTGTCTTCCTGGTCGTTCAGTTCGTGCGTATAGCGTTGCAGAAGCGCTTTCTCTTCCGGACTGCCCTTCAGGGCCTTCATGTTTTCACGAAGGCGTTGCTGGTCCCGGTCAATCTCGCTGATGTGGGTCTGACGCTGCTGAATCTGCCGATCGAAGCCTGCCAGCTCACTTTTCTGCACGATGATCTTGCGCAATGCCTGTTCGATCTGGGGCGTGATGGTCTTCTCGCTCACCAGGAGTTTGATGTGATCGTCAGAGATGGTGGAGAGTGCAAGGGTCTTCTCCAGGGGCTGCACCTCGTCAATCTTCAGCTCTGAGGTTTCATGGGGCGCCACCTTGACCCGGAAACGATAAAACGAGGCCGAGGTTTCTTCCGCTTTCAACTCTTTAGCAAGTTTCCAGCCTTCGCGCACTGGATGCTCAATGACCACGTCGCGCGGCTCGCTGTCAGAGTTGCGTACGGTGTAAAGCTGGTGGTCTCGCTGCTCGCGGGTCTCCACCATCACGCCTTTGGCGATCTTGATATGGGTCACCGGACTGGCCTCCACATCGTTTTCATGAGCGATGCGCACAGCCTGGTCAACGGCGTAGGAGAGCAACCGCTTTTCCTGCGGCTTCAACGGCTCAATCAACCCCTCTCCAGCAAAAGTATTGCTGTCCAGGACGTTGAATGTTCCACTATCCAATGTAAGGCCACTGGTGTTTTTGATCCATAAAGCCCGAAGGGGCCGCGCAGAGGAACTATTCCACAAGGTGACCTTCTCGGCATCGATGTGGGAATTGATGATCGGGACCAGCGCGGAGTGATTTTTCAGAATCGTAACTTTTTCTTTCAGCTTGTACTCAAAAAGATCGCCTGATGCTTCGCCGCTCGCCTCGGCCTCCTGGCTCTCCGCTGCATTCACAAGATCGACAGTGGAGTCGGCTGCTACTTTCAGGCTGTAATTCCTATAATTCGGCGCGCCGCTGCCTGACACCAGGACCGGCTGGGTCAAAGGCTGGAAGCCTGTAGCATCGACCGTTACCTGGTATTTTCCCGGCGATAACTCCAGCCGAAAGTTGCCATTCGAATCTGAATAGGCAGACTGGCTTGTGCCTGCATCGCTGATCGCCTTAATTTGGGCGCTGGTGATGGGTGCGCCGTCGGCGTCGCGTATCAGGCCGTAAATGCCATTAAAGCTTGGGGCAGAAGAACTTGGAGAGGCAGCAAGTTTGCCAACGACGCCACCGATCACGCCTCCGGACGATCCTCCGGGCACTCCTCCAACTACGCCACCGACCACGCCAGCAGAGGGCCGGGTTTCTGCCATGACTAAACTCGACATTGTTCCCTCATGGGTCTGGGGTGTAAGCATGGCCGTTTCCGGCAGCTCCACCACCGGGCGCCGGGTGTAATACGGCTTGGAAAGCTCCTGGACGAATGATTGGGGCTCTCCCGCTACCAGGGAAAGTTGCACATTTTTCCAATCCTCCCCAACGGTGTTATCGACGATCGCCCAGCCCTGGAGAATAGGCTTGGCGTCGGCCTTGGTGGGCAATAGGATGCGGTAGGTGCTCTTCCACACCGGGACCTCGCTGATATAGCTCACAAAAACATTGCGGTCGCCCGAGCCGGATGTGGAGATGTTCATCCGCCGCAGGTCCTGGTCGCGGGCCGAGCTGACCAGATTGAGATAGCGCGAAATTTCTTCGCTGATATCGTGGTCGGCAACACGTACGCCCAGCGCCGGAGTAACGGGGAATGTTCGCACCTCGCCAGCATCGGTTACGACGGAGATTGAAAGAGACTTGACCTCTGGCTTCTCTTCAGCTTGTGATTGTTCATCGTTTTCTGTCTTTGGTTTTTTGGGGAGGCTGCTCCTTTGCTCCACACTCAGCAGCCGGCCAGAAACCAGCGCCGCTCCATTGCGCACCTGGATCCGCGAGCCACGCAGTGCATTAAGAAAGTCGGCCAGGGTGCTGGATTCATCCAGAGGCAAACGCAGAGATCTTAGTTGTTCCGCAATTGGCGCAACCGAGTTGTAGCCCACACCGCTGATCTTGCCGCCACCCAGATCGAGCACGGTAAGCGATTTCAGGACATCGTTAAGCTGTGCACTGGTGAAATCGATCTTCAGATCTTGATCGCCATGCACCTGTCCCGTATGCTCAAAATATCCGACCCCATTTTTGTAAAGCACCACACGCCGAACCGGCAGCTTTTCTGCGGGAGTCTCCGCCGCCGACAACACTACCGACACTGCGACCATAACGGCCAGCAACCGTTTCATCATCGTCTCGTAGTTCTCCTTTGTAGCTTTAGACACCGGCGGCGGAAAGAAAGGAAAGCGGCGAGAGCAAATTTTTTGGACCAAGCGGGAACAATGATTGCGGCTTAATCAATTTGGCGGAAATACCAATCCCATCAATACAGTACCTAAGGCACAACGGAGGCGGAGAAAAAGAATTGAAGTCATGTCTCTTCCTCCGCGAGTTCCAATGCTGGGAAAAAAGAAGCCGGCGCCCTGCCCGGTGGCGATATTCGAGGTTACCGGCCTGGTGACAGAAGGTCTAAGCTGTGGGACCACATGCAGGGCATCCACTATTGCTTGGCGCACATGGGCATGTGTCGTTGCAGGTGACACGCGTAATGCTGGAAAGATCCTGCTGCGTGAGTCTCTTCAGAGTCTCTTGATTCAAAATAAGCTTCCTGTACTCTTTTGCCATCCATTGCCTCCTTGCGGCCAAAACTATACCAAATCTGATCTGAAAACGCTCCGGGATACCGCTATTTTACGAACTCCCCGCAAAATAAGCCTGCACCAGGTGGACGAGTTCGTCTTCGAATTCTGCTGTACCGAGCAGTGGAGATTCCTCTTGTGAGGCGGCGCGCATGATCCCACTCACTGCCCGGGTAATAACGAAGAGGCTGGTTGGCGTGACTGGCCTGCTCCGGCCCGGCAGCAAACGGTCGCTTCTCTCCCCTACCAGTTGGGCGATTTTTTGCACGGATTTCGCCAGTTCGTTGCCCAAGCCCTGGCTGACCAGGGCTTCGAAGGTGACGCGACGCGCGATGCGACGCTTGCCAAAGGCGGTGATCAGCGCCCGGATCGCCAGGCGGACGGGATCGATGTCGTTGCGTTCGGACGCCTCAGACATCGCTTTGATTACAGCCGCTTCATCTGTAGCTATCTCGCGCCGTGCCATGGCCACCAGGATTGACTCTTTATTGCGAAAATATTGGTAGAGCGTGCCCACGCTGATCCCGGCGCGCTCGGCAATGTAGTTGGTGTTGAGGGCCGCTGGGCCCTCTTGCTGCAAAATCCGAGCCGTAGCTTCAAAGATGACCTCGACCGTGTCGATAGCGCGCACCTGTCTCGGCTTTCTCCTTGTTAAATCAATGGTCTGGCCTCGCCTGGACATACTCGACCTCTCTCGCTAAATCCGAGTAACAGAATACGAGCTTTGCTCATATAATCTTTATTGTCAACAAGCGAAGGTGGGGATTGCGGGTTTGACGCCGGCATTTCCCTTTTTGACGCCTCCATCTTTAGGCCCCGAGTCAGCTCAATAGAGCCGCTTCAGAACTAATTTGAGGAGTTAGACATGAGCAGCACGGTTGTAGCCACACACGCGCCCTTACGGGCTTCCGGACTGGCCCTATCAAAAGCAGAGACGATTCCCTGGTACATCTGGTCTTGCATTACAGCATCCGCCTGCATCATGACGGGACTGTACTGGGACATCTCCTGGCACCAGACCATTGGCCGCGACACCTTCTGGACACCGGCCCATCTGCTGATTCAATTTGGCGCCATCCTTACCGCCGTCTCTTCGTCGGTCCTGATTTTTGGCACGACATTTGGAAAAAATGAGGCCGCTAAAAAAGCATCTGTGACTGTTCTGGGACTTCGCGGACCGCTGGGGGCCTTCATCAGCGCCTGGGGCGGAGCTGCCATGCTAGTGTCTGCGCCTTTCGATAACTGGTGGCACGATGCATACGGCCTCGATGTGAAAATCATCAGCCCGCCGCACATGGTGCTGGCCTTGGGAATCGCCGGCATTCTGTGGGGAGGCGCAATCCTTTCCCTGGGCGAGATGAACCGCTCTGAAGGGCAGTTGCGCAAGCGTCTGGAGTGGATGTTCCTTATCTCCGGCGGGGCCATGGTCGCGCTCGATATGGTGCTTAAACTGGAATATGCGAACCGCGTGCTGATGCACAGCGCCGTTATGTATCTGGCGATCAGCATCTACATGCCGCTTCTGCTGGAATCCATGGCGCGCGCTTCAGGCTGGCGATGGGCCAGGACCATTATGGTCTCCGTCTACATGGGATTTTTCCTGCTGGCGCTCTGGATTGTTCCCTTGTTTCCCGGCGAGCCCAAACTTGGTCCTGTATACCAGCATGTGACCCACATGCTCCCTCTGCGCTTTCCCATTCTGCTTCTGGCTCCTGCAATTGCCCTGGATATTCTCTGGCCCAGGATAAAGAGCTGGGGCAAGTGGCAGCAGTCGATTGTGGTTGGCTCGGTTTTCGTAGTGGTGCTCATGGCCATACAATGGCCCTTTGGCAACTTTCTGATGTCGCCGGCCGCCCGCAACTGGGTATTTGGCACGCAATATTTTTACTATGCCATGCCGCCTTCGGCGCCCGAGGCCAGCAATGCGTTTTTCCCATTCGAAAAAACGACATTCCAATTCATCAGGACCATGGGATTCGCATTTCTCGCGGCCATTCTCAGCACGCGCCTGGGCATTGCCTGGGGCAACTGGATGCGCGAAGTGCGCCGTTAGGTCATACCCGTTAGGTCATAAATGATGCGCAAAAAACTTTTGCTGTTCGCTCTGCTATTGGTCCCGGTGGCCGGGATTGCCCACGTCGGCAGCCCGGACATTTACTACGATGGCTATGCCGGCCCTTACCATCTGCTGGTCACCATCCGTCCGCCTTCGGTCATACCGGGTATCGCGGAAATTCAGGTGCGCAGCGCATCCAATGACATTAGCCAGTTGGAAATTGTCCCCTTGCGCATGACCGGTCCCGGAGCAGATATGCCCCCCAAGCCTGACCAGGCAGAGCGATCCACTGGCGACCCCCAACTCTTTAGCGGCCACCTGTGGATGATGGACCGAGGCTCCTGGCGCGTCCGGGTCAACGTAGATGGACAACATGGCAAAGCTGAACTTGCCGTTCCGATACCCGCCGTATCGATGGTTTCGGCAAGCATGAAGAAGACGCTTGGCCTCTTGCTGAGTGTTCTGGGTCTGTTGCTGGTCGCAGGTTTTGTCGGCATTGTTGGGGCCGCCAACCGCGAAGCTAAACTGGATCCCGAAAAAGACCCAACCTCTGCGCAAAAGCGGCGAGGGCTGATCAGCATGGGCATTACTGCCGCTCTCATGGCCGCTATTTTGTTTTATGCAAACAAGTGGTGGGGTTCGGAAGCCAGCGCCAATGCCGAATTGTCGTATAAGCTTCCTCACCTTCAACCATCACTGCAAGGGAATGTCTTGCAGTTGCACCTGGAAAACCCCAACGAGGCGGCTGGCTTTACACGGTTCGGCACCGAGCGGCAGGACCGCTTGCGTCTCGATGATCTGAAGGCAGATCATGGCCACTTGATGCACCTGTTCCTGGTGCGCCTGCCGGACATGAAGAGCTTCTGGCACCTGCACCCCAGCCAGCTCACAACTGGTGAGTTTAGCGAGAGCTTGCCCAGCGTACCGGCAGGACATTACAAGATTTACGCCGATATTGTGCATGAGACAGGTTTTCCCGAAACTGAGATAGGCGAGATTGACCTGCCTGAAGTCGCCGGCAAGGCCCTCGGCGATGACGATTCCGGCGGAGCCGATCTTTCAACCGGAGACAAAACGTCCCAACTCTCCGGCGGTTATCGCATGGTTTGGGAGAGAGATCCATCGCCATTGAAACCCAAACAGCCCATCTGGTTCCGTTTCCGCATTGAGGACCAGAACGGCAATCCGGCCACCGATCTTGAGAGTTACATGGGAATGGCCGGGCACGCGGCCTTTATTCGCGATGACGGCCAGGTATTTGCTCATGTGCATCCTGCAGGCTCAGTGCCTATGGTAGCTGCCGAGATGGCGCAAAAACACGGCGACTCTCCCAGTTCTGGAACAGGGATGAATATGGCGATGGACCATGGCGCATCCTCAGCCGAAGTTTCATTCCCGTACGGCTTTCCTCAATCCGGGGACTACCACATCTACGTGCAGGTGAAGCGTGCCGGACATGTAGAAACCGGCTCATTCCTTGCCCATGTAGAACCTGGCAATTAGTAATTGGCAATTAGCCATTAGCAAAAGCAATACCACACGCAACGTCCTCTGACTTGTCTTGATCAGCGTTGATCAGCGCAAACCTGTCCCGGCGTGCCATGAATCAGCGGCAAAAGTTTTTCGTTTTCTACATTGCCTCATCCAGGGTCAGCTCTTGCAGCATTTTGTCGAGCTGTTCGCGACTTTTATCGCGTTGCTGCTCGCGCGCGGTGATTTCTGTGCGGACAGTCTGTAGCTTGTCTTCCTGATCGTTGAGCTCGTGGGTGTAGCGTTGCAGGAGTGCTTTTTCCTCCACGCTGCCTTTCAGGGCCTTCATGTTTTCGCGAAGTCGTTGCTGGTCCTGATTAATGGTGTTGACCTGCGCCTGACGGGCCTGAATCTCCCGCTCATATCCTGCGATTTCATTCTTCTGCTGAATGATCTTTTGCAGGACCTGCAAGGTTTCCGGTTTAATCAGGTTCTCGCTGACCCAGACCTTGACCTGATCGTCGGTGACGTTGGAAAGCGCGATCCTGGTTTCGATTGGCTGTACTTCGTCGACTTTCAGGGTAGTGGTCTCATTGGGCTTGGCGTTGATGCGAAAACGGTAATACGAGGCTGAAGTCTCTTCCGGCTTGAGGTCTTCGGCAAGTTTCCAGCCCTGGCGCAGAGGATGTTCGATCACGATGTCGCGCGCTTCACTATCGGAATTGCGCACGGTATAAACCTGGTGGTCGCGCTGCTCACGCTTCTGGATCATCACCCCTTTGATGACCTTGATATGAGTAATGGGGCGGTACTCCAGACGATCGTTGTGCTCCACCCTCACGCCCTGGTCGACGGCGTAAGAGAGCAACCGTCTTTCCTGGGGCTTCAAAGCATCAATCAGGCCCTCCCCGGCAAAGGTATTGTTGTCGACGATGTTGAACGTGCCGCTGTCGAGAGTCAACCCGCTGGTATTCTTGATCCACAAGGCGCGTAACGCCCGGCGGGAAGAGTTGCTCCAAAGTGTTACCTTTTCGGCATCGATATGAGAATTGATAATGGGGACCAATGCCGAGTGGTTCTTCAGGATCGTGACTTTTTCTTTCAGGTTGTATTCGAAAAGATCGCCGAGGTCCTGAGCATTGGCGGAGGCCTCTTCCCGTTCGGCTGCTTCCGCCAGGCTTCCGGGCGCCGATTTAGCTTCTACTGCGCCGTGAAAGGCATTTGTCCCAGACTTGGTGACAACTCGACCAACAACACCAGGGGCAAGACGATTCAAGCTATCGTAATTCCGGGTCTGAAGGGGAAGATTTTCTACTTGGTCTGCGGACACTGGCGGCGGGGGTGGTGCCGGCTTTGCCGCTGCCATTGTTCCTTCATGTGTCTGTGGAGTAAGCATGGCGGTTTCCGGCAGCGCCACCTCCGGACGCCGGGTGTAAAAGGGCTGCGAGAGGTCCTGAATGAACGACTGGGGCGCGCCTGCTACCAGGGACAATTCGACGTCTTTCCAGTCCTCACCCACGGTGTTGTCTACGATGGCCCAGCCCTGGAGCAGAGGTTTGGCATCAGCCTTGGTGGGCAGCAGAATGCGGTAGGTGCTCTTCCATACCGGAACTTCGCTGATATAACTGACAAAGATATTGCGGTCGCCGGCTCCGGAGGTTGAGATGCTCATGCGCCGCAGGTCCTGGTCGCGGGCCGCGCTGATCAGATTCAGGTATCTGGAAATCTCTTCGCTCATGTCGTGGTCTGCGACCCGCACTCCCAAAGCAGGAGTGAGCGGGAACGTGCGCACCTCGCCGGTATCTGTTACCAGGGAGATTTCCAGTATCTTTACCGGCTCGGACTCGTCCTTGCCTTTCTTGATGGTTCGCTCTTCCACGCTTAGCAAGCGGCCTGAGACCAGCGCTGTACCGTTGCGCACCTGCACCCGCGAGCCGCGCAGGGCAGAAAGAAAGTCAGCCAGGGTAGTAGATTCCTCCAGAGGCAGGCGCAGGGCCTTCAATTGCTCGGCAATCGGCGCAACCGAGTTGTAGCCGACACCACTGATTTTTCCTCCACCGAGATCCAGGACTGTAAGTGATTTCAGAACATCGTTGAGCTGCGAACTGGTGAAGTCGATCTTTAGTTCCTGATTGCCGCGCACCTGGCCGGTGTGCTCAAAATAGCCGACGCCATTCTTGTAAAGCACCACCCGCCGTACCGGCAACTTCTCGGCCGGGGTCTGCGCCGCCAATGAAAATACGGCCAAAATTACAATACCAAGTGCCAACCATCGTCTATTCATTTGTCTATTCCTCTCATTTGTCTATTCCTCTCATTTGTCTATTCCTCTCGGGTCTTGCGCCTAGTAAACGCTAATTGATGTGAAAAAGGAACGGCCAAAACCGTCTTTCTTGCGTTTTGGCCTGAACTACCAACAACTACCAGCTAACAGCACCAGGCCAAACAACCAACCTTACCGGGATCAGTGCCGTCGATTTTCTTAAGTTGCTCCTTCTCTTCCCTTGGGGTTACGGCTAAGATAATCCGACCTGCGCCCGCACCCACGGTGCGCCTCGGCGGAACCGAGACTAAGATCACTGAACTAGGAAGGAAAGACATGACTCGAAAATATCTTTTGCTATTTCTGGTTTTCCCTTGGCTGCCGCTATACGCGCAAGTTAATAACAGCGCGATCATCTATGCTGACCAATACACTACCCTCACCTATCAACAGATTGTTGATACAATCTGCCCGGCGGCCGGCTGCACTATCTATGCGACCAGTCCAAATGCAAGCCGCACGATTGGAACTCTGGATCCGGGGTCCAAGGTCGTAAGCATCTATCTTGGCCCATTCACCTATAACGTGAACTACATTATCTTGCGCAGGGGAATGAGGGTCATCGGGATGGGTGCAACTCCTGTCGGGACAATCCTGCAGTCAACCAATACGGCGAATCATGGGCTGTTCGAGCTGCCGCAGACGAACAACACGCCGGTAACCGACGTTTATCTTTATGGCTTTCGTTTGCTCGCCACTCCAGACAATACCGCTCAATGGGGCATCTTGCTGGACTGCAGCAATTTAATCAATTCGGGGCTCTGGCACTCGACCTTTGAAGACCTGTATTTTTCCGGCTTCCAGGCGGACGCAATGGTTTTCTATGGACCAACGTCTGGGGTTCCGTCCGCCAATCAGTTATTGAGTCTGCGCAACATCTGGGCCTATCGTCCAAACGTAAACGCAGGTCCAGACCTGCGCATTGAGGGCGCGAACGGCCAGATCGACTGCATCGAGTGTCACTTCGACGGACCGCCGGGAGGATCGGCTGGGGACGGCGGATACGGCAATGTCTTCATCGGCAATCTGAGTGGCGGCACTCAAACTCCTTACTCCATTCACTTTTTTAATTCGACCGTGCAAGGCGCAAATATAGGCGTGCAGATCCATGGTGGGCAACATATATCTTTTATCGGCTCGCACCATGAAGATTTGCACGGCGCGTATCTCATCACCAACCAAGGCAATGTGCCAACTCAAGATATTTGGATCGCGAACACTCTTTTTGCTGGCAACGTGGGAACCAACGGAGGCAACGGATACATTGTGAACGCTACCAATGCCGGAGGCATAGTTCTGGATGCGCCAATGTTCAATGGGACTCCAGATGTTATAGCTGCGGGCCCCGCAGCCGCCGCCGTCAGTATTGTTAATCCATTCAGCGGTGTCTCTGGACCGCTTACTTCGTCCATGGCCGGCGGCTTATCAGTAGGTCAAAACTTAACGGCCGCTTCCGGAACGATTTATGGCGATCTGAATGTCTTGGGGACGCTTTATAAGTCAGCCGGCTTTTTCAAGATTGATCACCCGCTGGATCCTGACCGCAAATATCTGGTCCATTCCTTCGTGGAGTCGCCCGACATGAAGAATATGTATGACGGCGTGGTCCGCTTGAACCGAAAAGGAGAAGCAGAAATCCATCTGCCAGATTGGTTTCAGGCCCTCAACCAGGAGTTCCGCTACCAGCTTACTTGCATCGGTGGATCCGCTCCCGTCTATGTGGCACAGGAGATCCGGAACAACCGCTTCAAGATTGCCGGCGGACGCCCGGGTCTGAAGGTATCGTGGCAGCTTACGGGCATCCGCCATGATGCTTACGCCAACAGCCATCGTCCTCCAGTGGAGGAGGCGAAACCGGAAAAAGACCGAGTTCACTCGCCCGGCAGCGAGTAAGAAACACCCGACCGCCCCGTCCTTCAGTCGATCGCTACCCCCAGAAGAGGCGAAATTGTTACCAAAGGCCAGAATCCCGGGTTGCCCGTCGGATTTCATTTTTTTGGCTCCTGAGGTGAATCTCTGAGTAGAAAGTGCGGCAGCTCTGGTTTAGAATTCGCCATCTTAATTATTTGCCATATTGACCCCCTTAAATGAAGGATGTGCATGTGGGAGCCAGAAACAGATTTTTGACATTATCAGTAATTGCGCTGGCGGCGCTGTTCGCCACAACCCAGGCGTCTGCCGTGCGCCGCTACAGCCGTTACAACCATCATCGTGGGCATTACCGCCACATCCGCTGGAATCCGGTGCTGCGGGGTTCGTATGAATCCCAGCTCCGCCAGAATGAAGAGATTGACCGCCTGCAACTGCCCCGCATCAACGACCAGGAACAACTGGAGGCGTTGGAACGTGATAACGAGTTGGTGCCTATAGAGGAAAGCAAGTCCCTGCGTGTCAGCGCTGCCATCAAGCCGGACAGGCGCTACTGCCGCCCCTGGACCAAGTATTTCGTTGAGGACATGGCCGAAGCCTACTACAACGAGTTCCATATTCCCTTGCAAGTCAATTCCGCCGTGCGGACTCTGGATCAGCAGCAGAAGCTGCGCCGCCACAATCGCAATGCCGCCCCTGAAGTGGGCGAGGCCGCATCTTCCCATCTTGCCGGTATTACCGTTGACCTGGCCAAACGGGGCCTGAGCAAGGCGCAACATAAATGGATCGAAGATTACCTGAAGAACCTGAGAGATTTAGGGCTGGTGGAAGCCGCCGAAGAAAGACGCCAGGCTTGCTTCCATGTGATGGTCTCCGATCGTTACACGGAATGGCGCGAGACCAAGCAGATGGCCGGCAAACTTGTGCAAGAGTGACCCTGTAAATAAACTTGTACAAGAATGAAACAACCAAAACGCTTGTTTCTTGCTCTTGCGCTGGTTTCTGCCCTGACCCTGGCCCAAACCAGGAAAGCCACCGATAAGACCGATTCGCCGCTGGCAATCCATGAATCAGCCATCATCATCGATACTCACGCTGATACTCCCCAGCGCTTCCTTGACGAAAACTTCGATCTCTCGCAGGACACGCCGGTCACCGACGGCCATATTGACTTCGGCAAGATCAAAAAAGGAAACCTGGGAGCGGAGTTCTTCTCCATCTGGGTGGAGCCCGTGTTCAAGGGGCAGTACGCCCGCCGCGCCCTGGATCTGATTGACAGCGTTTACCGGCAAGCTGCCCGCCACCCGGACAAGATGGTGATGGCCTTTACCGCCGATGACATTGTCCGCGCTCATGAGCAGCACAAGTTTGCCGCGCTCATGGGCGTCGAAGGCGGACACGCCATTGAAAATAACGTCCGCTTGCTGCGCGAGTTCTACCGGCTGGGCGTACGCTACATGACCCTGACCTGGTCAAACACTAATGAGTGGGCCGACTCTTCTGGCGATATTAAGAGTCCCACCGTGGAACACCACAAGGGGATGACGGATTTCGGCAAAGACATTGTCCGTGAGATGAACCGCCTGGGAATGATGGTGGACATCTCCCATGTTTCCGACGATACCTTCTACCAGGCTATGCAGGTCAGCCGTGCTCCGGTGATCGCCTCACATTCGTCTTCGCGCAAGCTGACCGGGCATCCGCGCAATATGACCGATGACATGTTGCGCACCGTAACCCGCAATGGCGGTGTGGTGATGGTCAACTTCTATTCGGCTTTTGTTGACGCGAACTACCTGAAGGCCTCTTCTGATCCGGAAAAAGTAAAGCAGCGCGAGGACGAACTTGCCGCTTTCAGGAAGAGCCATGCCCACCCGGACGGCAGCCGCATCACCTACGCCGAATATGCCCCCATTGAGAAAAAGTGGGCGGCGCAGTTTCCCCGCCCGCCCCTTCAATCACTGATCGACCACATCGACCATGTTGCCAAAGTTGCCGGGATCGACCACGTTGGTCTGGGCTCAGATTTTGACGGCGTGACCTCGCTGCCCGAGGGAATTGATTCAGTCGCCGATCTGCCCAAGATCACCCAGGCGCTCTATGAGCGCGGTTACACTCGGGAGCAAATCAACAAGATATTGGGTGGCAACCTGCTGCGCGTGATGCGCGAGGCAGAGAAAGTTGCCAAGCAAATCCAGACCGAGAGCAAACTCTCGAATGCGTTGAGCTTCGAAGATGTTGAACTGGCGCTTGGCAATCGGGTAAGCGCCGCTCATCTTACAGAGCAGATCCATGAATATGGCGTGGATTTCGACCTCACTCCGGAGCGCCGCGAACGGCTCAAATCTGAGTTCAAAGATCCCGCAGCGGCCGAGGCGGCCCTGGACGCGATCTCCAAGGCCAAAAGAAACTAAGAGCACAAATTGGTAAGTGGGGTAATTTGGTAATTGAGAAATTTTTAAAAAACAATTACCAAATTTCAAATTACTCAATTACCAATTCTTCTACTGCTTCGCTCCCGCCTTGCGAACGTAGACATCTCCATTGAAGTTCTTGATCTGGATCTCCGGACCGCCGCCGTTGATTTTTGCCTGGATCGTTCGGTCGACTCTAACGCGGTATCTTCCTCTTCCCTTTCCTTGAGCATCTTCCGTTATCTGGGGCGCGGGTGACTGCACCTGCATCTCGAAATCGCTATGTACCTCGCCACGGTTGGAGCGGATATTGAGGTTCGCCTTGAGGTCTGCCGGGAAGGTCACATCAATGTCGCCGTTCAAGGAGCTGAACGCCATCGGCTTTTGCGGATCAACGCGATCCATGGTGGCGAGGACCCGTCCATTGAGCGCATGGGCCACAACATTGCCGGAAACATTGTTGAGCGTGACCGCGCCGTTGATATCGTTCACATCCAGCTCGCCTTCCACGCCCGTCACCACGATGTCTCCACGATTTACGGTCCGCAAAACCAGCGAGGTGTGGTGCGGGACGCTAATGGTCACGTCAACCACCTGCTGGATTGCGTGAGAGCTGATCTTGACTTCATTATTTTCTTCGTCCACAGCCAGGCCGGTCGAGGTCATGGGGATGCGCTTTGCGCTTCCTTCAGCCTTTGGTTCGCTTCGTTCGCGGACATGGGCCTCGACCAGAACATCCTTCCCTTCGTGGCCCTTGACTGTGATGCCGCCGTTCAGCAGGTGAACTTTGACCAGCGCCGGGCGGGAGGGATCGCTGAGTGGGACAGTAACGTGATCGCCTCCAGCCTGAGCAAAGACCCAGGAGCTGCTCCAGACGGAAACCACAAGTAGAACCTGTATCAAACGACAGCGAGACTTGGACTGCTTCATTGGCTTATTCATGGCGTTCGAGAACACGAATGTCTCCATTTAGATTTTCAACCTTGATTTCAGGACCTCCGGAGCCTATGCGGCCTCCGGTGGTGCGATCAGCTCGATAGACGAACCTGCCATTGCGGCGTTCCCCCTGGACCTCCTGGGCAGGCAGTGCGGTCATTGGAAAATCGCTGTAGACGCCGCCGTTCATCGTCTTGAAACGAAAATCAGCGGAAAGATTCCTGGCAAATTGGAGTTCAACCGGACCATTGATAGTGCCGAAATCCGAGTTTTCTTTGGGATTTTCACGAAAGCTCACCTTCACCGGCCCATTCACTGTTTTTACGTGGCCTGAACCGGCTATATCCTGCATCTCAACTCCGCCGTTTACGTTATGCACAGAATAAGCGCCATTCACATCCTTGACTTGAACGTGGCCGCCGTTGACCGTTTTCAATGTCAAAGCAATGTCATGCGGCACCTGAAGTTGAAAATCCATTCTTACCGAATAGCCGGTATGTTCACGATGACCCCGGCAATCATCCTCTGAATGGCAGCGAAATGGACCATTCACGTAGAGGCGCAGGCCATCATCGTTTTGGGTGGTATCCAGCGTTACCTCTTTGCGCGCCTGATCCACCTTTTCTTTGGATTCTGCCTTGATGGTCTCCTCCACCACCATCTGCACCTGGTCGGATGACGTACCCACGACTTCAATCGAGCCGTTGACGTTGTCAACGGTCAATGCCCGGTGGCTGGGGTTCAGCGAAAAAGTCTTGCGGATGGTCTCTTTTTCCTGCACCGACAGCTTCGAATCGGAATCGTGTATAGCTACGAAGTCTCTCTTATGAATCACGCCTTGCAGGCGGGCTGCTACAAACACGATGGCCAGAACAGAAATGACCGCCCCCAGGTAAAACTTGGTTTTGCGCATGATGTTCTCCTTGTTACGTGAGTTGCCGTATTCCCCATTCAACGTGCTCGCGCACGGTGGGATTTAGTTTGGGCTCCTGCTCAAATTTCTTGAGCTGCTGCGTCGCTGTGGCGTCCCGCAGCTCCACTAGCAAATCGATCAGCGCCAACTGGACCATCGGCGATTGCTGGGGCTGCAAAGCTTCTACCAATCCATGACGGACCGCTGGTTGATCTTGGTAACGGCCAAGTGCATCCAGGGCCGCCAGCCGCACATTCACACTGCTGTCGTAACGCAGGGTGTGCAGCAGAGCGGCAAGCACTTGCGGGTCAGGTTGCTGAGCTTGTGTGCTCCAGGTGATCGCCTGCAAGCGCTGGCTGGCCGATTCCTGCTGCAGCAGCGACAGGACCACCAGTTGGCGCATATTGGTAAGCTCAGAGTGCATAGCAGCGAGCTCTTGCGTATGTCCTGAATCAGGCTTGCTGGTGTTCCTGCCCAGGTAGAATCCAACGATTAGAAAAAGACATGCCCAGGCAATTCCGCCAGCCAGACCGCGCAACCAATTGCCACTTAGCCACCCGGGATTCTTTCGCCGCTCTGCTGCCAGGCTGGTCTGCTCCCATCGACCTTCCTGGTACGTTTCCAGCATGGACTTAAAGCGCGAGCGCAATGCAGGGCTTGGCTGTTCTTCCGGAAGCATGGCGAGATTTTTCCAGAGCGCAACCTCTTCTCCGCACTGAAGACATTTCTGGATGTGCTGTTCCACTAACAGGCGCTCATCCTGATCCACGTTGTCCTGCAGATAGGCTGCCAGCAGTTGCGTGATCTGTTCACAGTTCATTCCTAAACCCCTGCATTTCTAAATCTCTTCATTCTTAAACACCTGGAGCGGGACACGGTCTTGTCACAGGATTTTTTCCTGCGGAAGAGTGTCGCTCAAATTCTTGAAATATCTCTCGTAAGTCCTGCAGGGCACGATGGACCCTGGTCTTCACCGTGCCTACCTCACATCCCAGAAGCTCCGCGATCTCTTCATACTTCAGTCCTTGGAAACGGCTCAAGATCAGCACCTCTTTTTTTTCTTCCGGCAGGTGCATCAACGCCCGCTGAAGCAGCTCTGCCTGCTGTCTGGACTGCACCGAGTCGGCCGGCATAATTGCAGGCTCCATTTCCTGCTCCCAACTCACTTCCGGGTGCTGCCTGCGTGAGTAGTCCGTGCGGGCATTACGCGCAATCCTGTATACCCACGGACGAAATGAGGTCCCCGGACGATAGCTCTGGCGGTATTTCAAAATCCGAAAAAAGACTTCCTGCACCAGGTCTTCACTGGCGGTCCGATTGCCCGTAAGCTTGCAATAAAAGTTAAACAGCGGTACCTGATAACGGTCGAACAACACGCCCAGCATCTCGCCTATGCCATTGCGAACCTGCAACATCAGCTCCTCATCGGACAGCAAGTCGGTCATCGGACTGTTGGTGGCCCCTGTTATTTGCCTCTTCATGGATGTATACCGAGCGCCGGAGAAAAGGTTACAAGGGATATGACGGAAATTGGGGGGACAGGTAAGCTGAGCCGGTTGAAAGACGCCATTTACAGGCTCCACGCCCGCAAATCGGCCCCAACCCACAGATCCCTCCTTACCTCTTGGAATTTCGCCTACGGCCCTTCGGCTCGCCCCGCTCACCTTGAGGGTGACAAGCTTGGCTTACGCCCCCAAAACGGCTCCAACCCCAGATCCCTCGCTTCGCTTCGGGATTTCGCCTGCAGGCTCCCGCTCCGCTCACGCCTGCAAAACGGCTCAACTTTACTTATCGGGCGCTCTTCCATTATTAATATTGTTCTACGATTAATCAGGAGATGTGAATGCTTCGACGTTCAACACTTATTTTCCTTGGTCTCGCGCTGACCGTTGCGGGCCAGGCCACAACCCAAGCAGCACAGACCAGCCAGACCACAAACTCCGGAAAAACAACCGCGACTGCCAAAAAGCCTCCAGCCGCAAAGACATCAAAGAACCCGGTGGCGGTGATTCACACCACTGCAGGCGATCTTAGATGCGAACTTTTTCAAGACAAAACACCCAAAGCCGTTGCCAACTTCATTGGATTGGCTAAGGGGACAAAAGATTGGACGGATCCCAAGACCGGGACTGTTATGCATAACAAGCCGCTTTACAATGGAGTGATATTCCATCGGGTAATACCGGAATTCATGATCCAGGGTGGCGATCCAAGCGGAAGCGGCGGCGGGGAGATTGGCTTTACCCTGGAGGATGAACTTCTTCCCGACCTGCTTTTTGATAAGCCTGGGCGGCTGGCATACGCGAATCGCGGACCCAACACCAGCAGTTCACAGTTCTTCATCACGGAAAAAGAAACATCGTTCCTGAATCCTTGCCTTGAAGAAGGCGGTTGCCCGCAACTCGGAAGGCCAAAGAACACCGGTTATACCCTCTTTGGCCAGTGTGATACCAGAAGCGTGGCGTTGGTCAAAAAAATTGCCCGCCAGCCATGTGTGAATAGCCCAACATGTACCTCACGCAACAGCCGGCCCCAGAAACCTGTAAAGATCATACGCATCGACATCTTGAATGGGCAGGCCAAGTCTCCTGCAGGGAAAAAGCCGGCGGGCAAGACCACGAGTCCCGGCCCTGCTCCTAAGTCAAGTTCTGCTCCTCCTAAATAATGATTTCACAGAGGTCCCATCGATGGCCGCGCATAGCTGGTCTCGGCCAAGATTAAAGACCTCAACAAGAAAGGGATTTATGAATCGCCAACCCGGTACATACGCAGTCTTTAAAACTTCAGAAGGCACAGTTGTCTGCCGCCTGCATGAAAAAGAAGCGCCCATTACGGTCAAGAATTTCATTGACTTGGCGGAAGGCAAGCGCGAATGGAAAGATTCTATAAGTGGCAAGGGCGGTCCTGGTCCGCTTTATCATGGCACAATCTTTCATCGCGTGATTCCTAATTTTATGATCCAAGGCGGCGACCCCAGTGGGACAGGCATGGGCGGCCCCGGTTATAAGTTTCAGGATGAGACCAAGGGCTCACCCCATAAGTTCGATAAGCCCGGCAAGCTGGCCATGGCCAACTCTGGCCCCAATACCAACGGCTCTCAGTTTTTTATCACCGTGGCCGCAACTACCTGGCTCACAGGCAATCACACTATTTTTGGCGAAGTGGTGGAGGGACAGGACACCGTAGACAAGATTGCCAATGTGCAGCGCAATCCTCAGGACCGTCCTAAAAAAGACGTCGTACTCGAATCTGTAACCATCGAGCATAGCTAGTCAGTGCGGGAGGTCGTTGGGTGGAACCGGCCAAGGTCATCATCTTCGTAGGTTTCTTTGCGCTGTTCCTGGTCTTGAGCAGGAAGATCTTTTCCAGTGGAAAGACCTACGATCCTTCTGATCTCCCGCCGCCCTATCCGGGCGCTCCGGAGGATGATGCCCATAAAAATCAGCCGGTGCTTATCGGAGCCGACCTGCCGTTTCCCATCAGCCTGCCTCCTCTTCAAGTCAGCGGAAATGGCAGATACAACCGCCCCAATGTCCGCAATTACTATTTCAAAAAACTTGATTTGATTCGAGGCCCGGAGGACCCCAGGTCCTTTTGCGATGAATTCTTCATTGAGTTCGAGTCGCCGGAAACAGGGGCCATCTGGACGAATGAATACCTGGTCGCAACTCCCACCGGCCTGAAAGAGCTGATGGACTCCGAACATCAAGATGGCCTTTTTCTCGATGGAACAACAATCATTGTTCCAAGATGGGACGTAACCGCGCTCTTAAAAATTATTCTCGCTGATGTGATGGAGCGATATGCCGCGCCTACTCCAACTGAGTAGTTGCCAGCATAACCCAATGCCTACTTGCCCTTTTTGTCCAGCTCATCGCGCATCGCCTTGGCCACGTGCTCCAAGCGGAAAGGCTTCTGGAAGAAGCGGCAATGATCCGGCAGCTTGGCCCGTACATCATCATCGCCATAAGCGGAAACAAAGATCACGGGCAGCTTAGGATTGTCTTTCCAGATTGCCTGGGCCATCTCTGCTCCATTCAAGTGGGGCATAATCAGGTCGCTTACCACCAGCCTTATCTCTCTGCCGCGTTGAGTATAGATCGCCAGGGCATCGCGTCCATTGGCTGCCTGCAAGACTTCATACCCCAGGTTCTCCAAAAACTCAGCCATGGCTCCGCGAGCGGTATCTTCATCCTCAACCAGCAGGACGATTTCAATCCCTCCAGGAAGATTATGCTGCTTTGCTTTGACTTCGTTGTCCTTAGCCGGCTTTTGCAAAGGAAGCATGATCTGAAAACTGCTGCCCTGTCCAACCTTGCTCCAAACTTCTATGCTCCCTTTGTTCTGTTTCACAATGCCATAGACCGTGGACAAACCCAACCCAGTACCCTTGCCTAAATCCTTGGTTGTATAAAATGGCTCAAAAATCCGGGCCTTAATTTCTGGGAGCATGCCACTGCCTGTATCCAGTACCTCAATCACTCCGTAGTCACCCGCGGGCAAATCCGCTTCAGGAGCGCCGTCGGAAGCAAGCTTTCGTGCAGAGGTCCGAAGAAAGATAGTTCCCCGGTTGGCGATTGCATCCCTGGCATTGACTACCAGATTAACCAATACCTGGGCCAGATGACTGGGATCAATTTGCACATGCAGTTCTTCGGCATAGGGAACAAAGTTCAACTCCAGCTCTTCCCTGATCAAAGGACGCAGCATTCCCATCAACTCGGTAATGGTTGTATTCAGTGGGATTACTTTCGGAAACGCTGCCTGTTTCCGGCTGAATGCCAGGAGCTGTTGCACAGTCGCGGAAGCGCGTTCTGTGGCCAGGCAGATTTGACTTGTATGTTGCTGCAGTTCGCGTGAAAGCTTGGACTGCAGGAGCTGGGAATGAATGGTGATGGCGGTGAGCATGTTGTTGAGATCATGCGCAACGCCGCCAGCCAGCCTGCCGATGGCCTCCATCTTTTGGGACTCAAGCAATTGCTGTTGCAAGGAGACCCGATCGCTGATGTCCTGGTAGAGGCCGAAGCTTCCAACCATCCTGCCATCAATTATTAAAGGCACGCCCATGACCTCAACATCCGCCAGGGTCTGGTCTTTTCTCTTTCTTCGCGTCGTAATTCGGAACGACTGCAGGCCTTCGGTAACCGCCTGGGTCAGAGACCGGGCCTCTAGCTGCAGGTCCTCCGGAGCAATAATTTCATCGAAGTTACGGTTGGCGATCTCAGGTTCCGTCCATTGAAAGATTTTTGTAAACGTTCGATTACAGGCAGTCACTTTCTGCTGCCGGTCCAGTACCACGATTCCGAGCGGATTCTCCTCAACTAGGGCCGAAAGGTATGCCGTGCGCTGTCTGAGTTCTTCTTCTACCCGTTTAACATCGCTCACATCGCGGAGTATCACCAGAACAGCCATGTTGCCATGAAACCGAATTACGGATGCATTGCACTCCAGCGATAGGACGGTCCCATTTCGGCGGCGATGCTGCGTTTCAAAATTTTCGTATCGGCCGCTCGCGAGGAGCTTTGCCATCTCCTCCTCGCCTCGAGGGACGTTCAATGTGAGCTTCTTAAGGCTCATACCTACTAATTCCTCGCGTGCGTACCCATACATCTCTTCAGCGCGAGGGTTGGCTTCAAGAATGAGTTCGTCGTGGGGGCGAAAAATCAGAATAGCATCGTTGGCCCTGACGAATATCTCCTGGTAGATTTCGGCGGAGAGAAAATCTCCATGCGCAGGTGGATGCGAAGAAGAAGTCATTCCTTTGGTAGTCACTAAGAATTAAAAACTTAGCAAGATACGTGTTTTATATTATTTAATGCAAGTTACGTTCGACACAACGATAAAAGGTATCCAGGCAATTATTTCACACTTCCTGTGGCCTTATTTGTAAATAGAAGGTGAATTATTATTCTGAGGAGATGCGAAAGTGTTTTAGACGCACAGCGAGGCAAGCCGCAACCAAAACCTTACCGCGGATCTGCGCGGATGTAGGCGGATTCGTACGATTTACCACGAGATCGTCTTTGCCGAAAATGCTATACCGGGCTAAACTCCAATCACTTTTATCAACTCCGCCACGGAATCTGCGCTCTTGCGCAGTGCTGCATCCTCTTCGGGAGTTAGTTTAATTTCAATGATCTTCTCCAGGCCATTTGCACCGAGCTTGCAGGGCACGCCGACAAAGAGGCCATGAATGCCGTATTCACCTTCGAGATGGACAGCACAGGGAAGGATTTTTTTCTTGTCCTTCAGAATGGCCTCTACCATCTCCGTGGCGGCTGAGGAAGGAGCATAGTAAGCGCTTCCGGTTTTCAGATACTTCACGATTTCCGCTCCGCCATCCCGCGTGCGCTGCACGATGGCATCCAGCCGTTCTTTAGGAATCAATTCAGTGATGGGAATGCCGGCGACAGTGGAATAACGTGCCAGCGGCACCATGGTGTCTCCATGGCCGCCCAGCACAAAAGCAGTCACGTTTTCGACGCTCACATTCAACTCTTCCGCAATGAAGGTGCGGAAACGGGCGGAATCAAGCACGCCCGCCATTCCGATGACCCGATTGCGTGAAAACCTGCTGAGTTTGAATGCCGCCTGGGCCATGGCATCCAGCGGATTGGAGACCACGATCAAGATGCAATTGGGTGAATTGGCGACCACTTTGCCAACCACGTCCTGCATGATCTTGAAATTAGTGTTGAGCAGATCGTCGCGGCTCATGCCGGGCTTGCGTGCTACGCCGGCGGTGATCACCACAATGTCGGAATTGGCCGTATCGTTGTAGTCATTCGTGCCGAGCACGTGCGAGTCACGTTTTTCAATCGGCATAGCTTCCAACAGATCCAATCCCTTTCCCTGGGGCACGCCTTCGATAACGTCAATCAGAACTACATCTGCCAGCTCTTTGGAGCTGATCCAGTGGGCTGCGGTTGCGCCTACGTTTCCTGCACCTACAATGGTTACTTTTTTACGCATGAAATCCTTCCTAAAATTGCAAAGTATTTGTCCTGTCTGCCGATTCCGTCATACCGCTGTCTTCTTACGACGGTCCACCATGTTGTCGATGATATAGCCGGCAAACTCGCTGGTCTTGACCTTGGTCGCGCCGGGCATTTGACGCTCAAAATCATACGTCACCTTCTTCTGCAGAATGGTGGCTTCGATCGCCGTCTCGATCAACCGGGCTGCTTCACTCCATCCAAGATGGTCCAGCATCATGACTCCCGACAAGATTACCGAGCCGGGGTTAATTACGTCCTTATCTGCGTACTTGGGTGCTGTTCCATGTGTGGCTTCAAAAATGGCATGCTCGTCACCAACATTCGCCCCAGGAGCGATGCCCAAGCCGCCGACCTGGGCGGCACAGGCGTCGGAGATGTAATCACCATTGAGGTTGGGAGTGGCAAGAATGTCATACTCCGCCGGACGAATAATCACCTGCTGAAAGATAGAGTCAGCAATGCGGTCGTTAATCATGATCTTCTTTTTCCATACTCCGTTGCCATGGGTCTTGCCGATCGAACTCAGCACACCCTGTACCTCTGCATACAGTTCTTGTCTGAACTTTTCCGGCGCGAACTCCAGGCCCGGTTCAACCATGGCGGAGTTTTCTTCCACTGTGAGGTTGGGATTTTTGTCTTTGTTGTCCAAAATCCAGCTTTCGCGTTCCGTGACCACCTGGTCGCGGAACTCTTGCGTGGCAAGCTCATAGCCCCACTCCCGGAATGCTCCTTCCGTAAACTTCTGGATGTTGCCTTTATGGACCAGGGTGACGGAGCGACGATTCTTGGCAATCGCATGCTGAATGGCCATCCGCACCAGCCGCTTGGTGCCGGTAATGGAAATGGGCTTGATTCCAATGCCTGAATCTTCGCGGACGCGCTTCTTGGTTCCGGCAAGCATCTCGTTGTTGAGGAAGTCAATGAGCTTCTTTACTTCAGGCGTACCCTGTTTCCATTCAATACCGGCATAGACATCTTCTGTATTCTCACGGAAGATCACCACATTGAGCTGCTCGGGATATTTCACCGGCGAGGGCACTCCCTGGTAGTAACGCACGGGACGAATACAGGTATACAGATCGAGCACCTGGCGCAAGGTGACGTTCAGGGAGCGGATGCCGCCTCCAACCGGCGTGGTGAGTGGTCCTTTGATGGCGACCCGGAGGTCGCGAATAGCGTCCACGGTTCCCTGCGGCAGCCAGTCGCCAAATTTTGTAAAGGCCTTCTCGCCGGCAAAGACCTCATACCAGTGAATCTTGCGCTTGCCGCTATAGGCCCGCTCCACCGCGGCATCAAAGACCCGGACCGATGCCGCCCAGATGTCGCGGCCCGTGCCGTCCCCTTCGATATAAGGGACGATGGGATTGTCGGGAACCTGGAGCTTTCCACTACTGAACGTGATCGGAGCCCCTCCTGCGGGAAGCGAGGCCCCATTGTATGCAGATAACATGAATTGCCCTCCACGGATGGGAATCCGTCAAATAATGCAAACTTATTACGTTAACATTCGCCATGATCTGGCGCAATCGGAATACAAAACCTTCTTCACCACGGAGGCGCGAAGACGCGGAGAAAAGCGAACCGAAGTTGAAACCCGTAGTTAAAGAGCATTCCTCTGCTCTTCCATTGCAAAGGTCCTTAGGTTTATCAGCGCGAATCAGTTTTGATCAGTGTTTATCAGTGGTAAGAACTTGGTTTATCTTCTCCGCGTCTCCGCGCCTCCGTGGTGAAAATTTTTGGTTTCCTTGCGCCCTCTGCACAAATCCGCGGTAAAGATTTTTCTAGTGTGCGCGGCAAGCGGCGAGAGCGCGGCGGGTTTCCGCGACACGTCCATGGCCGAGACGTTCGCGGAGTTCGAGGGCGGCGGTGAGGCGCTGGCAACCCAGTTCGCGCTCGCCGAGCATCAGGTGGGCGAGACCGCAAAAGTGCAGACCGTCCGCCTGGCCCCAGGCGTATTCACAGTCTTTGTGTTCGGAGCGGTCGAGCGCATTGCGGGCGCTTTGCAGGGCTTTGCGCGGGTCGCTGGCGGCAAGCAAAGTTTCGGCCAGGACGATGCGCAAGTTAATTGACCACCATCCGAAGTCGCAGGTGTCTGCCAGAAGGATTCCGGCTTCAGCTTCGGCAATGGCCTGGGGGTAATCCCCAAGATGCAGTTGGAGTTCGCAGGCCGCATGGAAGCAGCGAAGCTGGAGTTCGACGCTTCCGGAGCGGTTGGCAAACTCGCGGGCGTCATTCAAGCACGAGATAGCTTTTGCGGGATCATCTGGAACGAGGATCCGGGCAAGCAGGGCGTTGCAACGGCAGAGATCGATATTGTAGTTGTTTCTGACCACGGCCTCCTTGGTGGCTTGCGTCTGGATGTGTGCTCTAGATCGGTCACCTCCAAGAAGCTTGCATTCGGCCTCAAGCACACCAGGAAAGCCGTTCAGAGGGCCGTGCAGCAATTCAGTGGCCCGCTGAAAATCGGCTATCGCCGCACTGATGTTTCCAAGGGTAAAGTGCGATGTCGCACGATAGGAGAGAGACATTATTGTTAGGGTTTCGTGCTGAGCTTCAGAGGCGAGTGAAAGTGCGCTCTCAGAATATTCGAGGGCCTGTCGGAAGTGCCCCGCGTCTAGTTCAAGCCATGCGAGGTTCTGCGCACCATTAGACTCATTTTTCTGGTCGGAGGCACTCGCGTCCAATCGCCGAGCATGCGCAAAAGCTCTGCGCGCCCGGCTGAGATCGCCGAGACTATTTGCAAAAAGGCCAAGGTCGTTGACGAGCAAAGATTGGTCGCGCTGAGACAGTTGAGCCTCGATGCAGGAAAAATCATCCTGTGGGACAAACGGTTCCAGGAGGCGGAGACCACGACCATACTCTCCCAGAACCCAACTAAGATTTGCAGCGCCCAACCCATGTTGATACAAATCAAAAGCCTCCTGAACGCGCCCGGCGAGCAGGGTCTGCTCGATCAGCAACTCGTATTGATCCAGAATCGCTGGATCGGCCGGTTTTCTAGCTGTCCGCGCCTCCAGGCTGGGCGCCAGCTTGGCACGCACCGACTCGTGGACAGACTCGGGCTTGGTTGTGAGAAGGTTGCGGAAAAACTCGCGGAGAAAAGGGTGAGCGGAGTAGACGGCCCGCCGATCGGTCTCATAGCGAAACACCAGCCCTAGCCCTTTAAGCCGTTCCAGGTGCCGTACCAGATCGCGGTCCGAAAGACCGATGAGGGCCCCTGCCACCTCTCCGCCGGACTGCACGATCCAGCCAAGAAGCTCGACTTGCACGCCTCGCGGAAAGAGGGACAGCCGGGCCAGGAGATCGCGTTCGGCGGGCGTGAGGGCCTTAACGTACTGCTCCAGAATGCGGTTGAGCCGCCTGGCCTTGGCGTCGGACTCCTCCGCATCAGCCAGAGAGAACTCTGGCGCCCGGGCAGGGTCGCCGCCTGCGAAGTTGCCGAGATACGAGCCCAGGACAGCCACGGAAAGCGCGTGATAGAACCCACCCATGTTCATGGGCTCGAGCAGGCGCACCAGTGCGGCATCGTCGCCCTTGACCTTCCAGGCCCGCAGCACGTCGAGGGCAACCGGGCGCTCGAGGTCGTCCAACACGATGGCCCGATGTCCAGCGCCCGTGTAACCATCGAGATCGGCCAACGGAAAGCGCGAGGTCACCAGGGCGCGGGCGCTCCCTATGCCCCCGGCCAGGGAGCGCACCAGGCGCTTGAGCTGGAGGTCTTCAAGTTCGCCCCGGCGGCGGTGGTCGCCTTCGCTCTGGACGCGTTCGAGCCCGTCGAGGACCAGGACATGGGGCGCATCACCGGAGAGCGCCAGTTGCAGCCGCTCCAGCATTCCACCGGTGGGCGTGTCCTTTTCTCCAGTGAAATAAAGATAGGCTGCGCGTAAGAAAGCGTCCGTATGGGGATCTTCGTAGAAAGACCAGACAAAGACTCCGGCGCGGTCCGAAAGGGCCGCCTGGCGCAGGGCTTCATGCACCAGCGCTGTCTTGCCCGTACCGCCGGCGGCGACCACGGAGACCACCCGGTCGGGGGTGACCGGGGCCTGGAGCCAACTCTTCAAATCCTGAAGCTTGGCTTCGCGGCCACGGAAATGCTGCGCTGGTTGCAGCGCATGGCAGAAAAGGGGCCGCCAAATACGGGCGGTGGAGACGGAGCTGTGACCCGGTTGCGGGTTGAATTTGGCCAGCGTAGCCGTAACGAGGGTGGCTAGCTCCTCTTTGTTGGAGAATGTACCTCGCGTGAACTCGCTCTCCAGGTAAGCTTTGAATTCCTGTAGCTTCTGCACCGCCTTGACAATCTCTGCAACTTTTTCCGGTGGTTCCGAGGTAAGCCGGTCTTGTTCTTTCACGGCGATCCACGGGGCCTTGGGATCAACCATGAAAGCGAACACCGGCCTGCCGGCGCGTTTCGCCGCGTCAACCTCCAGCCAGGTGATGGAGCGCTCACCGTCGCCGCCCAGTTCCGGGGGTGGGATGTAACCGTACCGGTGGGCAACGATGCAGATCACCGCATCTGCCTCGGCCGCCATCTTCATACATTCGTCTGTTGGTGGACTAGATAACGCAGAAAAAGTTTCCATGGCGATCGGCAAGCTTTCCATGCGCAATACGGCGTCGCGAACCTCTTCACGATAGTCGAGGAGGTCAACCGCAGTGGATGAGATGAAGATGCGGAGGACCGGGCGTCGCTTTTCCACTTTGGGAGTGTATCCTATTTCCATCTTCAATTAGAACGATTCCAGAATTGGTGCTAGAGAATTTTGTAATCGGGTAATTGGGTAATAAGAATTGGGTCACTTCGCCATGGCTTTCTCTACTTCATCTGCGGTGCGCGGCAGGTCGTGGGTCAGCATTACCAGTTTCCCGTTTTGGTCCACATAGAACAGGTCTTCGATGCGTACTCCCAGCTTCTCTTCGGGAATGTAGATTCCCGGCTCCAGGGTAAACACCATGCCTTTATCCAGGACTGCGGCGGGATCGTTTGCATCGTGGACATTCAGCCCTACATGATGACCAAGGCCATGGATGAAATACTTGCCCAGGGTACCGCCGTGTGAATCCTTGCCATGCGCATTGATGTAATCCATGGCGACTTTGTAGAGGGAATCAGGGCTGTCTCCGCTCAGTCTCGAGTGTCCGGATTGGAACTCTTTGATGGCTGCCTCCTGCGCCCCCAGGACAATGTTGTAGATCTCACGCTGGCGGGGTGAAAACTTGCCGTTGACCGGAGCGGTGCGGGTGATGTCTGTGGCGTACATGGAATACTCTCCGCCCACATCCATTACAACCACATCTCCGCTTTGCATCGTCCCGGAGTCTTCCGAGTAGTGCAATACCGTCGAATACAGGCCCGAGCCGACAATGGGGGCATAGGCCGAACGTTCGCAGCCACGCTTCCCATACTCATACTGAATGAGGGCCGCAATCTCACGCTCTGTCACCCCAGGGTGAATGGCTTTGAGAGCAGCGCGATGGCCGGCTTCCGAGGCATCGGTAGCATGTGTGATGAACTGAAGCTCTCCCGCGTCTTTGGTCATCCGCAAACGGGCGATCAACGGTTTGGCGTCGACCCAAGCCGTATAGTTGGGGAAAGAATTCGTCCGGCGCAGCCATTCGATCGGTCCGGTGGAAGGCGAACCCTCTCCAAGGTCGGAGTAGACCAGGGCGCGGGGCTGGGGCAAAACTTTCGCCAGTTCGTCATGCATCTTGTCCAGGGCTGTGACCCGGTCAAAACCTGTCAACCTGGGCGCATCTGGATTCTCCGGACCTAACTTTGGCCCTGTCCATTTTTCTTGCGTGGCGTTGTGATCAGGAAGGAACAGGACTTCCGTATAAGGACGCGAATCGGTGGCAGCCGAAAGCAGCATGGCAGCGCCGGGCTCGGCCCAGCCGGTCAAATAATAGAAATTATCGTTCTGACGAAACCCAAACAGATTGTTTTGTCCTTCCGCTTCGGTCGCGGCAAACAGGACAAGCGTGCCTCCCTTCATCAGATTCGTCAATGCTACCCGGCGCGCCCGATAATCACCATTGTTCTGGCGTTCCATGGCCGAACAGAAAAATCCAGTCAAGACGAGGAGAAACACAAGAAATTTGCGCACAATAAATTTTCCTTCCGTTTGCAATGCAGCGGATTTTAGCATGGAGCGGCTAGCTTCTGGCTTCTAGCTGCTGGCCAATTTGTAATTCAAAAACCGCAGTTCACCCGACAACAAATTACAGAATTTCGAAGGAAAACATAGCAGCCGAGCCGAAAACCAAACCCTAAGTTCACCGCAGAGGTCGCAGAGAGCGCAGAGGAAGTCTGGAATCCACGGCCAGCCGGGACAGGTCGGAAGATCCACCGCCAGCCAGGACAGGTTTGGTAATTGAATAATTTTAAAAACCGTCCTTGCGTGGCTAGCAGCCAGAAGCCAGTAGCCAGCAGCTATCTATCAGCGGTAAGATTCTTCTTCTTCTTTAAAAGTTGAATGCGGTTGGCCCGCAGGTTACGTCCGCTGCGGCGCGAGGGATAAGGCTGTTGCTCTCCCATCATGCCTTTCCACAATACAAGATTAAATTTTTCGGAGTCCAGCTTGTCCTCCACGCTGAAATCAAAACCTTGAGTGTGCTGCTCCCAGTACTCAGCATCGTGCCCGGGCATGAATGCAGCCATCGCGCCTGTACCTGACTGGGGCGGCACTGGAATCTGTGTAGAGCGCAGAGTAGCCGGGACACGAGCTGTGTAGCTCCACCCAGGCGTGCGGGAGAAGGCAAAAACTTCCGTCATGGGGCGCTGGACGGCATCATTCAACCCCATAGGGCCGATTCCCAGGACCTCTTCAATCGTACGCAGCATGGAAACCGTATTGAAACGCTTGGATATCAATGCTCCCTGCTTCACATAAGGACCAACAACAAAGGCGATGCTGCGGTGAGCGTCCACATGGTCGGGGCCATTTTGGGCGTCATCTTCCACGACAAAGATCAGGGTGTCTTTGTTGTATTTACTGTGGGCAACTTTTTCAATCAGCAAACCCAGGGCATAGTCGTTGTCCGCCATCTGCGTCTCGACGGTATCGACTCCATCTGCGGCACTTTTGAAATCGCCGAAGTGGTCATGAACAAGGCGCACCAGTTCCAGGCTGGGCAGGCTGTCATCCTTTACATAGTCATCAAACTCGCGCTCCCATTCCTTGAATCGCCAATAGTCGGCAAAACGCTGGTCGAAGCCCCGGAAATACGGATCGGTTATTTCGTGCAGCCTAGGACTGCTGGGGAAAGCCACGCGTGTCGTGGTGACCGCCGGATCATGCAGCAGCGGAAGCAAAGCGGAAGATTTTTCAGGCGCGGAATAGCGGGCCAAATCAAGAAAAAATCCATAATTGCGGACCTTCAAGCGGGCGTTCAGGGCGGCATTCCAAAGATAGCCGGCCCCGATGTCGTCGTCAGGTCCATCGGGAGCAGCGACATCGGCGGTGCCCGGGAGTTGATTTTCGGCATCCTCCAAGGTTGCGCTGCGAGGATCGAGTGCGTTCCGCTCCGCAGGGGAGGCAACACTCACGTTGATCTCCCGGTTCATGCCCTCAACGTCGTAGGAAAGCTTGCGACCGGCATAGTTGATGGGAATGGTCTTCTCTGTAACGTCGGTCGCGCGGGCGGCGGTGCTCCAGTTCCAGCCGTCTCCGCTTACCTCGCCACTGTCAAAGAAATTATCAAGGGTCACGAAGCGTCGCGCTAACTCATGATGGTTGGGAGCGATAGGCTCCTTAAATAATGCCAGCGAAGGGTCGCCATTGCCTTTCTCCAAGTCGCCCAGGACCTGATCGTAGGTGCGATTTTCCTTAATGATATAAATAACGTGTTTGATCCTGGCGCGAAGGAAGGCCAACGCCGGGCCGGTCGTGGTGTCGCCGGGCCGAGCACTAAAGTGGTTATTTCGCGCTACCTGCTGGGTCAGGCGCTGTAATTCAACAGGGCCCGGATGTGGAACCACCAGGAAACCACCCTTCACCATCTGGTAGATATATTGCTGGGCAACGATACAAGAACCACGTTCTGCGGACAACGTATTGCGGCAACCCTTAGGATTAGGGCCTGCATTGCCCCTGCCATTGACCACGTACAGAACAGATCCGTCATGGTTCAGGCCCACTGAAGCGGGGTACCAGCCGGTAGGAATCAGGCCCTGTATCCGGCTTTCGTCCAGATCCTTGGCCAATTTGATTACCGCCACTGAATTCGTGCCGCCATTGCTGACATAGAGTGTTTGCTCGTCGGGAGAGAGAGCCAGACTGTTGGGATTGCTGCCTTTGAATCGTCTCTTATTCGGAAAAATTGTTGGAGGGGCAGTGGTCTTGATGGTGGCGATCACTTGATCTCGACCGGTATCGATCACGACGACGGAATCACTATTGTCCGCCGCCGCAAACAGCAGAGTTTGCGCTTTGTTAAGGATGATCTTGTTGGGCTGGCCCTGTACCTTGATTCTGCCGGCCACTGCAGGAGTGGAATGCAGGTCAAGCACAACGATCTCACGGTCGCGCACGCTGGAAATGTAAGCTCGATCTTCGCCCTTGAAGACCGCCCAATAGGGATATTCGCCACCGGCAACACCCTTCTGCGTGGGATTGTTCTTCCCTGGCCGCAGGTCCAACTCCGCAACCTTCTTGCTGGTTTTCAGGTCTACCAGCGAGACGGAATCATTTTGATAGTTCACGGCCAACAGCAGCGTCCCACTGGGGCTTACCGCCAATCCTGCCACCACTGGACGGGTCTTCATACCCAGGCCTTTTTCATGCCCAAGCGAAATCGGTTCCGCAGATTCTTTCCACTGGCCATCTGCCTGCTCAAACAAGTGAATGCTGTCATCGCTTCCGCCTGATACATAGAACCGGTTTCCGTCCGGGTTCCAGGCAACGCCGACGAAGGTGTTAGGGACCTTCAATACTTGCTTCTTGACTGGGGGCTGCTGATGAATGTCGTAGACAAATACGTATTCATTCGACTGTGCCGGTATGGCTATTCCCTTAGCATCAAGATTGCGGTTGAAGCCGCTAGTAAGAATCAGCAACGTGTTTCCATCGGGACTGACAGCCGTAGAAACCGGATTGTCGACTGTAAACTGCGGCAGATCGGGCAAATCCGGGTTCAGCGCCTGGAATACTGCGCCCTGGGCCGCAGTTGGCGTAATGCTCATGCCGGTGGGCAAGAGTTCAGTATTCGATGCAGGTTTTTTTTGACGGTTGGCCTGGGCAGGAGCAACTGCGCGGCCGGCTTGGAGCGCAACTGCGAATGTGCCGGCAACAAAAATCAAGGTTGAGAAAACGACGGCACGAGTGCCCGTCTTAATAGCCATTGGCCTCTCCTGGTTTGACAACGAAGATACTTCCTGAAGTCCATCTACACGCCAATAAAAACGCGGCAGCCGAAACTGCCGCGTTTGGGTCAAGGTCGCAAAACCATTAGAACTGGAAGCGAGCGCCCAATTGGATCTGCCTCTGTGAATAAATGAAGTTGCTGTTGGAGTTGTTCACCGTATTGAACGGCGTGTTAAAGGTCAAGTTATTGCCACTGATGATATAGCCGGTGGTCGTCAAGCCGGTCACGTTCTGGTGATTGGCCACGTTGAAAACATCGCCGGAGATCTCCACCTTGTATTTTTCGGTGACGCTGAAATGCTTCGCGATGCGCATGTCGCCGATCCAGGTATTGGGGAACCTGAAGCTGTTGCGCCCAAGCACGTCGACGCGGTTGGCGCCGCCCGAACCATTAATGCTCGATCCCAAGCCTCCAGGGGGCGTGCCGGCCGTGGAAAGCGAAAAGGGAAGGCCATTCTGGATCTGGAAGATCGGAGCGAACTCCCACTCATTGGCAAGTTGTCCGGCCCATCCCTGTACCTTCCAGGGCGAGGTCATGACGGCATGAGCGACGAACCGGTTGGGCACGTCATAGATGGAGTTGCCGTATTCCGGCTTGGCGTTGTTAGGTACGAGGAGATCATTGGTATCACTGAAGGTGGTGCCGTTGGTGCCACTATCCAGAGCGTGGGCCCAGGTGTAACTGGCCGAGAACTGGATATGGTGGCTAAAGCGGTGATTGACCTCAACGACCATCGCCTGATAGTTACTGACAACGCCGCTGAAGATGCTGGTCATCGAACCAAAGGCAGCGTTGGGCCGGCTGGTGAAGAGCGGCTCTGTCAAGGTAGCGGTCTTGATCGGACCGCCGCCTATGACATTGTAGGTAATGCTACCCGATGCCGGATTGATATTAGTATCGACAAAATTGGGCAGTTGACGGCCAAAAGCGCCGAGATAGCTCACGGTAAGCTTAGTGTCCCAACCCAGACTCCGTTCGACAATCAGGTCGGCTTGACGAATCTGTGGGTTCTGGAAGTGAGGATCAAAAAAGACCACGCTGGGTTTGGCCGAACTGACTGGAGCTGTCGACAAGATGGCCGGGAACGAGGGTGCGCCAGGTGTGGAGGCCGTGAAGAAGAACGAGTTCTGCCCGCCGGGCATGCCCGTAGAAGTAAGAGCGTTAAAGATAGTGGAGTTAATGATGCGGCCGTAATAGACGCCGTAGCCGCCGCGCAATACCGTTTTGCCATCGCCAAAGATGTCCCAGGCAAAGCCGACGCGCGGACCAAAGTTGTTGCCGTCGCTGGGCAGAGCGCCGGTCTGAGGAACGGCCGGATTTACGAGGTTAGAAAAGACCGGCGGCAGCATCTCATTTTCGTAGCGTAAGCCAAAGGAGAGGCTGAGGCGCGGATGAATCTTCCAGTCGTCCTGGGCAAACACTGCATATTCGTTGGTGCTGAATTCAAACCCCAAAGGACCGAAGGCCTGCGAGAAACTCGAGTAGCAGGGTTTCCCGGCGCAGGTGTTTGGCTTGTTGAAGTCGGAGAAATAATTCAGCAAACTGCTGTAGCTGAAGCTGCCGAACTGGGTGCGAAGATTCTGGGAGATATCGTGGACATGGCGGGCATCGATACCAAACTTCATGGTGTGTTTGCCGCGCACGACAGTCACCGTATCTGCGATCTGCAGACTCGTCTCGTCGGGAAACTTTGGACGGACCAGGAAGGTGGGCGTACCAAAGCTGAAGCCATTGGTGATCGAAACATTCGGAGGAATACCAAACGGGTTGGTGAAGGTTGGAGCGTTGAGCAGATTGGCTTGCTCATACGGAGTGGGCGCTTGAGTGTTTTCATACTCGAAATCGCGTCCGTAGGAGAAGCGGGCCTCATTGGATATGCTCGGATCAATGATGGAGCTGAGTTTCAAGACGCCCCAGGTATTCTTCACATAGTCGTTGCCGAAGCTGGCGACTCCCAGAGTATTCGTTGCTTGGGTCTGGATACCTGCCGGTGAAGACCAACGCATGCGGTTCAAGGAGAAAGACACGCGGTTGTTCTCATCGACCTGCCAATCAATCTTAGGGAAGAAGAGAGTTTGGCTCCCGGTCCGCGGTACCGGCCCGAGCATGGTGACCAAGCCGGCCAAGTCATTGTTGTAGATCGTTTGGGCCGCGGCCGGTGTTACACCAAGCCGAGTTGCCAGAGTGTTGATCGTAGCTGCGCTGGGCGTGCCGAAGAACACCGTAGGTCCGCTGGTAACTCCAGTTCCAGGAAAGTCGCGGTGGAATCCATCCCAGGTGAAGAACCAGAAGAGCCGGTCTTTAATCAATGCACCGCCAAGCCCGAATCCGCCCATGAGCCGCACGTCTTTGGGCTTGAAGTTGACGGGCGTAAAAACGCCGGGTGAAGACTGGACAGCAATGGTGGTGAAGGGGTTCCTGGCTCCCCAGTTCTGGTTACGATCATAAAAATAAGCTTCACCATGGATGGCATTCGTGCCGCTCTTGGTGACGGTATTGACGACCGCTCCAGCGGAGCCGCCGTACTCAGCCGAGTAATTTGAAGTGTTGACCTGGAACTCTTCCACGGCCACCTTGGGCGTTGAGTAACCGATACGGGTGCGGCCGCGCTCTTCAGAGAAGAACGCCTGGTTATTGTTTGCGCCGTCAACTGTGTTGTTGTTGAGCAGCGTGCTCATGCCACGAAAGCTGAGCAGGCCGAATCCGCTGGAATCGCTCACCACTGTAGGCGTGAGAATGGCGAAATTAGACCACCGCCCGCCGTTGATAGGCAGATTGTCAATGGCTACCTGGTTCAAGGTTGAAGCAAACTCGGGACTCGTGGCGTTGATCTGCGGCGCTTCCGCCGTTACGTCCACGGTTTCTGCCGTCCCACCCACGGTCAAGTGAGGCGAAAGCTCGGTGATGCTGCCGACCTGAACGATCACCTGCTCGGCTTTGTAGGATGCAAAGCCCTTCTGCGTGATAGTGACTGTATAGGAACCCGAGGGTAGATTGGTGACACGGAAGTAGCCCTCAGAATTTGCGGTTGCCGTTTTCTCGGCACTGGTTCCATTGTTGCGGGCAACTACCTGGGCGTTTGGCACCAAAGCCCCGGTGGTATCAAACACTGTTCCGCCAATTGCGCCCTCAGTCGTAGATTGCGCAAATGAAAATACGCTCAAGAAACAACACAGGAGACAAAAACTAAAAACTTTTCGCATTTACCCCTCCCCACCAAAACTGGCGATGTTAACGCCAAATTGTTTCAGCAAGATGAAATCTTTATTAAATAATTTTTTGCAGAATTAGACTCTGGCAACCAAGGGAATCCGACCGGAGCATACGTCAACGAGTGCCTGGAGTTCAACCTTTATTTATTGTGGAGAAACCGCATTTGCTGTGGAAAAATACGTACTATGACTTGCTAATTTACGTAACATTACAGAATTCACCTTAAATACGATTAATCATAGTACTGGTTTGAATTCCAATTTTTAGTGAGTGTTGGGTTTTGGGGGCCCTTGCCCACATCGTAAATCACTCTACCGCGAGCAGGGTCATAATGAATGTTGCCAGCGAGGCAATGACGCTGAGGGACCACCATCGCGACCCCTTGGAAACCGCAACGATGGAACTCAAAAGCGCTATCATGATCCCAATTTCAACGACAACTTCATCATGAAGAAAGTCCAGTTTCGGTCCTACCGGTGTGAGCGCAAGAAACCAAAAAACTGCAACGATTGCGACGCTGCACATACCCATTCGGTTCGCAACTCTCTTCGTTATCATCTCAGTCCGCTTTTGCATGTTCGATATAGTGTCCGAATTCAACAAGCCGTTATTTGCTGGAGCAAAGATGGCATCGTAGCAAATGGCTGGACAAGAAAAAAGCCGCTACAGATCCTCGTAAATCATTGAAAAGACGCGGCACAGAGCGGGTAGGGCTTGAAAACTGCTACGCGAGTACCTGGATTTCCAAAGCCATCTGAACTGAATTTCAGCTTGCGCACGCTCCTTGCCTCATTAAAAAGTAATGTGCATTCTTGACCAGCTATGCCTGACGTAAGCTCATACGGCATATCAGTGGCTGTTCCCTAAAGCAGAGATGCCGCATTAAGGAATCTTCATCAAGTTTTTACACCTGCATTCAAGCTGCTCGGGACAAGCCGCAACCAAAGAAAACCCAACTTCCTACCGCTGATTTGCGCGAAGGTTTGTTGCTGGTTAATGAATCATTACCTCAAATTACAAAAGTAAACCACATATTTGCCGGGTGTTGGGTTCATACAGGTGGAAGGAAAGTAGCTAAGACCTGACCACTCAGAACGGAAATGGAGACCGGCAACGGGCCTGGCTGGAAAAGAGGCAATTTATGAACCGACTACGCATGTTACTGATGACTACCGCTTTAATCGCAGGCAGCTCTGCTCTGGCTTCCGCTGAGGTCCAACGCCATGACCGCGACCGGGACAGAGATGGCGACCGTAATGTCTATACCTACCATGACAACGGACGCTATGACCGCGATGATCGCGGACGAGGCGACCGGGACGATCGCAGGTACGTCGACCGAGACAACCGCTGGCGAGGAGACCGCGACAATCGCTGGCGGCGCGACCGCGACGACGACCGACACCGCTCCAACCACCACTGGTGGGACCGCGACTAAGTTATAACTCTGCAAGAGGAGAGACATGCCGCCGGGCATGTCTCTCCAGCAGACTTTCAACGAGAAAACCAACTTCTTACCACTGATGACGCTGATTCAACCGATTGACTCTGATAAACCAAAAACCCTTTGCAATACAGCGCGGCATAGCCGTAACCAAAGAGGAGAATTTGGGGGTGAATTTTTCTCCGCTCCTGGGGAGAAATACTTTTACAATGGAGGGGTAGAGAACCGAACGTCATCCGCGATGACTCAAACTTTCGTGGCCTTTATCTCACTAGGTCCATCTCCGTTCAAAAGGCATGATAAAAATCAGAGCTACCAGCAGATTAGAAGTTTTCAACGGAAAATTACCAATTCATTAATACCCTACTGAATATCCCCACCCCCTGCAGATACTCCAAGGATACGGTAAGGATATTTTGAGCCAGAAAGAGCTTTGCAATCGCTAATAAAGCACTGGAGCGACGGAAAGGTAAAGTCAAAAACTTTACCGCAGCACGGCAAGCCGCAACCAAAACAAACCTTTGAAACACGGAGGAACAGAGGAAGCAGAGGGAACCAAAACCCTTGACCACGAAGGAGCACGAAGTTAAAGGCGAAGGACACGAAGGAAAAGCAAAGAAATTCTTCGCAAAATCCTTCGCGGCCTGGCACGAATCTGATTGTTAGCGGTACAGAGGACACGGAGGAGCACACAGGAGAGCACCAAAAATCTTCGCGGCTTGAGAAGATTTTTGAAATAGTACAGAGGATCGAATATTGAGCGTTTGAAGATTACGCAGATCTGAGAATAGTAGGATGATTGCCTAGGTCGAGAATCCGGCCCATCTTCCATTCTGGTAAACTCTGGTCCACTTCTGACACTGACACTGCATTGAACATGAAAAAAATCTTCTTAGTGTTCTTTTTGCTGGCTCTTATGGGCCTGGCACAAGCCAGGGAACGTAAATCGCATCCGGTGATCATGATCTCGATTGACGGATTGCGGCCTGACTTTGTCCTCAATGCCGACCACTATGGATTGAAAATCCCAAATCTCCGTCTCTTCCTGCAGCAAGGGAGTTTTGCCAGCGGCGTTCATGGTGTAATGCCCACAGTCACTTACCCTAGCCACACAACGCTGGTGACTGGCGTATCACCAGCCCGCCATGGAATTGAGGCGAATACTACCTTCGATCCTTTGAACCGAAACTTCGAGGGATGGTATTGGTACGCCGAGGACATCAAAGTCCCCACTTTGTGGGACTCAGCCGCCAGCGCCGGATTGACGGTCGCCAATATTCACTGGCCGGTCACGGTGGGCGCACGCATTACTTATAACCTGCCACAAATCTGGCGCGCGGGCACTGCCGATGACCGCAAATTATTGCGGGCGCTCTCAACCCCGGGTCTGCTGTCGTCGCTCGAAAGGAAGCTGGGTCTCTATGCAGATGGCCAAAGCGAGAGCATTGAAAGCGACGAAAACCGTGCTGGATTTGCTGTCCAGTTGATCCAGGAGAAAAAGCCGGAGCTGACCCTGGCCTATTTCACTGCGCTTGACCATACGGAGCACGAGACTGGCCCGTTCAGCCCGCAGAGCTTGAGCGTACTCGAGAGGATTGACGCAATTGTCGGCAGACTTTCTCGAGCTGCACAAGATACATTTCACGGCCAAGCCATTCTGGTGGTAGTTTCCGATCATGGCTTTATCGAGACAAACCACCAGCTCAATCTAATCGGCGCGTTCCGCGATGCCGGGTTATTCAAATTCGATTCCCAGAACAAAGACCAAGTCAGTTCCTGGGAGGCAACCGTTTGGTCCTCCGGCGGATCGGCGGCGATTGTGCTGCGTGATCCCACCAATGTGGAGATCTTGACCAAAGTGAAAACGCTATTGAACAGACTGGCGGCCGATCCTGCTAATGGAATCGACAAGGTGCTTGATCAACAGGAAATCCAAAAGCTCGGAGGCTTTTCAAATGCGTCGTTCGTAGTTGATCTTCGACCCGGGTACAAAATCGCCCGGGGCTGGTCGGGACCGCTGGTCTCGGAAACACCAACCACCGGAATGCATGGCTATCTGCCTTCCCACCCCGAGATGCGCTCCATATTCTTTGTCATGGGACCGGGAATTCCCGCAGGCAAGCAACTTGGGGAGATCGATATGCGTGATATCGCGCCCTCTGTGGCGCACTTACTTGGAATGGTAATGAACAATGTGGAAGGAAAATCGCTGTTCTAGTATAAGCAAGAACATTCTGGCTCTCAAAATCTCTTGTGATACTTGCCATCGACGCCGAAGCCGCCGTTCTGGTCGCGCTCTCCGGTGACCGACCACCGGGGATTCAGTTTGTACTCAAGTTGAATGGCCTGATGCTGGGTCGAGGTCACGTCCGTAGCAAAGGTGACGAAGAGATTGCTGGTGACTCGTTGCTGTACGGCGATCCTGGCTCCGGGATTTTGCTGGTCACTGCCCAGCACCGGATCAATCGACAGGTGTGATATCCCGGCAAACTTTTCCACCCGTCCGCTCACGGCGCTGCTAATGCCCGAGGCCAGTACCGACTGCGCACCCAGATTGCCAGGCGTGGATGGATTCGCAGCCGAGGCCTCTGTGGTCTTTCCAAAGGCCAGCAGATTAATGATGTCTACCGGCGGAAGGGACGGGTCGGAGGAATAGTTGGTATGCAGGTGATCGACTGGACCCTGGAAGTTAAGGGCAATATTGTACTGATCCACCAAAGTATTGACCCGCAGGTTGACCACCGGTTCGGTTCGGATTGGATTGAGGAAATCAATGGTCCCCTGTTGAATCACATAGCGATTGCCTGCCATGAAGAGTTCGCCGCCGGTAAGGGTAGTGCGCCCAAGGATGACCGGATCAGCGGCAGTACCGACCACCCGCAGGTTGGCGCTGCCTTGTAAGCTCACTTTGCTGCTCACCAAATCCATCTGTGAGGTGGACTGGACTGCGATATCCAGCCGCATACCCGCAGTGAGTCCCTGGGAGGTGGGAGGCGAAGATTCTCCCGAGAACTGGCTGATAAAGGTGCTCATATCAAAGTCCGGAGTGAAAGAAACATGCTCGATACGGACTTGGCCGCTTACCAAGGATGCATCGCTTGTTCCGGTGAGGGCCAGGTTGGAGCCAAGCATGGTACGTACGCCATCAGGATAGCGGAGTCGAACATTGTCCGCTGTCAGCGCGAGATTAAACTGAATCGCCGGACGATAGGACACTCCCCCCCTCGCTGTAATCGTGCCACCGCCCACCTGTCCTTGAAAGCTGGTTACTTCCAGGCGGTCCTTAGTTACGGTAATCAACCCGTTGGCATTATCAAGACCAAGCGGGGCGCCAGCGGTACGGATGTTGGCATTCACCAGTCGAACCTGTCCTTGAATGTTGGAAGCCGTGCCATATCGTTGCGAGTTGATGTCAAACTTTATTTGCCCACTGCTCTGGATGTCAGGTTGAAGGATTTGGGCCATGCGAAGATCTACAGTGCCCAAGACCAAGAGAGTAGCGGATTGAGGGCTGTTCACCGGAACTTTTCCTTGCAACTGAATATCCGTCCCTGTCCCTTGAATAACGGTTGGTTGAAGGGTAGCCACGCCATCCTGATAGTCCAGATGAATAGGCTTGGTGGCGCCTAGCTGCACTTCCTTGTAATTGGCAGTCAGCACAGGAATTTCAATATGCGCTTCAAGCTTGGCGGTGTCCTGTAGTGGTCCACGAATTGTGGCATGCAGTTCCGTTTGACCACCCACTACTCCAGCTTGGGCCGGAGCATACAGGGCGAGCAAAGGTTGGAATGGGATGCGGCCAGTATCCAAACGTAAGTTGGCGAGATATGGAGCTTCGATCCCCACTGTTCCGTTGGCCTTCACATAGGTTTCCACGACCTGTGAGTTCAGAGAGATGTTGGCCACGTGGTTCTGAACGTTGGTGTTCAAGGTCAGACCGCGGATCGTCTGGTTCTGCACCTGAAGTTGCGGAATTTCCAAGGTGGCCGTGAGTTCCGGCGACTTGAGCGTTCCCTGCCCGCTGGCGCTCAGGTTCAGTCCGCCATTGATTTGCAGATTACGGCTTTGCACAGTTTGCAGCTTTTCCAGGCGTAGATTTGCCGCGTGAAGCTGTGCCTGGTAAGCCTCGGTTTTGGGATGATAAGTAACATTCGCCTGCGTTGTACCAGCTTGCAGTTTAAGAAGCAGATTGGCATCTACAGCATCGCCCGTGCCCTGAAACCGAATATTCAGCGCCTGGATTGGCTCGCCTGACACCTTGGCATTTGCCAGAGAGATATTGCCCTGCCCTATCGGATTAAGTTGGGAACCATGGAGTGACACGTTTGCCGCAAGCGTGCCGGATGCCGGGAATGTCTGGTTCGCAAGCCGCTCAAGATCAGCCAATGAAAGCTGGGAGGCGGAGACCTGGACGGTGATGGGACTCGAAGGGGTGTAGGCCCAATTGTTGAGACGAGTCTCTAGATTGAAGTTAATGTGTCCCTGGCCCGCCGACTCGAGACTACCATTGGTAAGGCTAGCCAGTGAAGGTCCGGCGTTGATGTTGGTGCGCAGCACGCGCCAGGAGCTTCCTTTCACACGCAGATTGTTGGCTACCAGTTGTCCCCGTATCTGAGGGCTGCTCACAGAGCCGCTTACTGCTCCGTTCCATGATGCTGTGCCGTAGACTCCCAGCATTTGTGGCGGCTGCCCCGGAGCAGGCGTACTGAAATTTGCGGCCAGCAGCTCCAACTCGTGAAGATTGTTGGATTGCATGTTGACTTGCAGTTGCGAATGGTCGCTTACCTTTCCATTCAACGTGATCGAGGTTTGCGGCGTCCTTATGTAGCTCTGGTTCAAGGTGATCTGTTTGCCGGCAGCAGCGTAATCAGCATGAATCGCGCCATTCAGCGGCAGGGGTGACGACTTCGGTCCCAAAGCCGCTTGAATGGTTGCGTTGCTGTGCGCTACCAGATTCGCTAAAGTCTTCGCCCAGGTTGCGTCCGCATCGGCATTGATTTTGCCGGTAATGTCTGCATGCTCCAGAGAGCGGTTGCGGGAAGCGGTCTTCACATCGGCTATGGAGATATCTTTGAGCGACGCTTGCAGCCTTGCCCGCGAGGCGCCGCTGAGATCGCGGATGGTCAATTTGCCATCCAGCCGGCCTCCTAGCAGCCGGGCATGGATGTCCCTGACCTCAGCATTGCCTCCGGCCAGTTTGTACTGTGCGCCCACGTCCTGCACGGAGCCACGGAAACTGGGGGTGTTAAGCATGAGCCCTCGGCTGCTGACCTGTCCGGAGAGAGAAACTGTCTCCAGCGCGGAACGCTTGGGATCGCTCTGATAATTCACAGATCCGTTGAGGCTCACTGTGCCGGCAGGCAGCGTTGGATCTTTCATAATCCGTTTGAAGTCATCGGCCACCAGCACTGCATCATAGGTGCCCTGGACCTGCATTTTGGGGTCGCTGTAATTTTCCGCCGATGCCTTTATGGTGATCTGAGAGGCCCCGGTGGCCAGCACCAGCCGATCGAGATCAAACCGGGTGGCGGTGGCATTAAAGTGGACTTGCAGATCATGCACCATCGGCGCATAGGCGCCGTACTGGACTCGTCCCTGCTTGTACATCAGGTCGCCGTAGTAACGGCTGTGGAAGTTGTCAAAGCTGGTATTCACTTCCAGGTCGTGCAACTCGGCGTCCAGCACACTCTTTTTATCGTTGTAATAGATTTCGCCCCGGTCCAAAACAAACTTCTGAATGGCCAGATCAAAGATGCTGGTCTGGCTGCTGCTCTTCTTTTGTGATTTGGGCAGGTTGTTTTCTCCAGCCTTATTTACAAATACGTGTACAACCGGATGATCAAGTACTACGCTCTGCAACCGCCATTTACCATGCAGGACGGAAAGAATCTTGATACCCACACCCAGGTGGTCTGCTTGAAACAACGGCGCGTTGGGATTGCTCTCTGTACCATGCACTTTGACGTTGTAGAGGTCCACGCTAAGAGTGGAAATATGAACGTCAAAATCGCGCACCTCAATCCGCGCGCCTGTGGATTCTGCGATGCTGTTTTCCACTTTGGCCAAGACCCATTGGCGGAATGATGGGCTGTGCTGCAACAACAGCACGGCTGTTATCAAGATGCCCAGCACCAGCACAAAAATCCCGGCTGCGCTCCAAAGGATGATCTTTTTCCACTTCGCTTTTTTCCAGCTTCCTTTTTTCCAGTTCACAACGGCCCCCGCTTCAAATGCCTGACAGCTTCAAAATGCCTGACCCAGGGTAATGAAAATCTGTGTCGCTTTAACTCCGGGAATCGGATTCAGGTTGTGGCCAAGATCGATTCGGACCGGCCCCACCGGAGTCTTATACCGAAATCCAAATCCCAAACTGTTGCTGTAATTGCTGAGAAAGTTCTGGAAGCCGATGCTGTTGTAAACATTGCCTCCATCGTAAAAAACTGCTCCGCCCAGCCCGTTCCCAATCAGAGGAAGGTCAACGGGTATGGGAAAGCGGACTTCTGAATTCAAGATGACCAACTGCGCTCCTCCCACCGGGACCCGTATCTGCGAGCAAGTGGAGGTGTCGGCAGGATTGGTGCATACCGCCACATTCCTTTGCGGCCCTGCTCCGTTCAGTGCGAAGCCCCGCAACGTGCTGCCCCCACCAGAGAAGAACCGTTCGCTAAGCGGCACATGGGCGCCTGCGAATGCCTGCTCAAATCCCAGACGAATGCTGTTGGCCCAGGTCAGATGCTTGCCCAGCGAGTGGTAATAAGCTGTTTGTCCCAAGACCCTGCCAAAGTTGGTATTCGAACCCAACACACTAGGATTCATAGCTACGTCGAAACTCTCATAAATGCCACGATGTGCGTCCAGCGCGTTGTCCCGCGTGTCCCGAATGAAAGAAGCGGAGAGCGTGGAGAGCCGTTCATTACGATCTTCTGGAGTTACCAAGTCCGGCACCAGGAGGTTCGACAGATTGGTGTGGCGCAAGGTGTAGCGGAGAAAAAGTGTTTCCGTTTTTTTAGAGTCCAGAAACCTTTGCAACTGAAACCCTGCCTGGGCTATCTGCGAGGTAAAGATTGGATTTTGACTGGACCGTTCACCGGAAATGCTGACGCTCGAACTCCATACGCTGTTCCAGAATGAAGGATCGGACCAACTGGCCGAGACGCGTTGATCCAGACGTCCGGCGAAGATGCCTAGCGTGAGAGTCTCTGCCCGTCCTCTGAAGTTGTAGCGGCTATATTCAACCGAACCTCTAGGACCATAGAAAGTCTTCTGACTGGTCTTGAAGGTCGAAGGCAGTCCCACAGGAGGCAAGTTCGGCAAGGCTATGGTTCCGCCGGGAACCGCGCCTCCCCGGTTGGTTGCCTCGAAGCCAAATCCGTAAGTAAGACTGTTGCGTTTGGCTTCATGGAGTTTGATCAGGACTTCAGTATCAGACTGGCTGGTAATGGGCCGCTGGGGATCAACACTGGCCCAATCGAAGACACCCAGAGTATAGAGCTGGCTTTCAGACTTGAGCAGGGCGGTTTCGCTTAGAGGCTTACCTATTGGAATCTTCGCATTGCGCGCAATGACCTCAGGACGCGTGTGCTGCGCGCCCAAAGTGTCCGTCACTACGGTGCGCACCAGCGGCCCTTCATAGATTGTGTAGACAATCTCAACATGGTGGGGATCGTTCTTTAACGGGCGCGCCGTAGACTTGAAACTTGCAGTCAGATAACCGCGATCGAGATAAGTGGCCATAATCTGGTCACGGTCCTGGTCCAGCAGTTGGGCGGAATAAGGTTTGCCCGGCGTAAGATTCAATCCTTTCGGAGCAAATTCTGACGCTGAGAGCGAGTTGTTGCCTTCGACCTTGAGCGAATCCACAACATCTTGCACGCCTTCGTCCACCTGGAAGGTGATCTTCAGTTTGCCTTGGTCGTTCACCACATTCGAGGTCACTGTGGCCTGGCTATACCCTGCATCGCGGTAGACAGCCTCAAGATTCTTGACGCTCTTGCGCAGAAGCTGATGGCTGTATTTTCCATGCGAGAAGAAATGGCCTTTCAAGACAGCCACGTGAGAGAGAAGGTTATCATCATCAAAGTTATGGTTACCGTGAACGGCGAGCGCAGCTACCTTTCCCTTCTTGCCCTTTTCAATCTCATACTGAATGGTGGTGCCTGAGGGCTGCTGCACTATCTGACTGCGCACTTTGGCATCAAAGAACCCTTTGGACTGGAAATAAGAGACCAGATTATTGGCGCCTTCCTGCACCAGGTCGGGATCGACTGCGTTTTCCTGGTAGATTGGAACCAATTTCTTCTGGGTCCGTTTCCAGATATGCGCACCCTGGATATTAATGGCAATCTTGGGGCCCTGGGTGATGTTGAATGTTATGTCGGCCCGGTTTGTTCGTGGATTGTAATTTGCAGAGACCAGCTTGACTTGGCCTGCCAGATAATTCTGCTTTCCCAATGCTCCCTGTAAGTACGTGGCCGCCGCATCCAGTTTTTTGGGTGAATAGGTTTTACCGCTAGTAAGATAAGCGCCGCGAATGCGCGCCATCCAGGAATGCAGTCTCTCCTGGAGGTATTTAGTCTCAGCCTCGGAAGCGCCGGTAAGAATAATATTTCCAAACTTGGCCTTTCTTTTCAGATTAATGTGAAACAGGACATTGACCACGCCATGCGTGGCGTCGGTTTGGAGTTCCGGTTCAATCGTGGCCAGGAAATATCCATTGCGGTGGAAGAAATTCAGCAGAGCCGATTCCGCCTCCTCCACGCGGCTTCCAGTGTAAGGCGCTTGGGTGGGGTAATTGGCGATCTGTAGCAGACGAGGATATGAAAATACCTTGGTAGCGGTCCCAAATTCAAAAATTCCAAAATAGTAGGCCGGTTGGAGGACAAACAGGACTTGCAACCCATTAGCGACCGGATGGACCTCAAGCTGGACCTCCTTAGCCTGCCCGGCCTGCTTGAGCGCGGCAATGGTGGCATCAACTTTTTCTTTCGAATAAGGCGCGCCCTCAGGTTGGGCGATCAATTGTCGTAGCTGTCTCAGGTTCAGATCAGGATGCCCAGCTATTTCCACAGAAGAAACATTCTGACCTTCATAAGAAATTGTCGGCGGTGTTAACTGCTGGGCTTGCGATCTGGAAAACAGAAATGCCAGAACACAGACAAAGAGATACGCCAAGTACCGGGGAGCATTCATCGCGCGGACAGGCCCTTTCCTCTTCCGGAGTTTGAACTCCGGAATGTCACCCTCAAGGGAACTTACTAGAGCGTGTTTCGAAAACAGGCGTTTCGTCACCAGGGCTAAAGCCCAGTCGTTTTAGGGCCAATAACGCAGACCCAAAGGCCTGCTCTTCCACCAAAAAATTCTGAACGGCATTTTTGAAACACACTCTAATACTTTTATTAGATTGGTTGTTTGGGGCTGTTGTTGCTCCAGCGAAAGAAGACGCCTATGTAGGGCAGTCCAGCAGCAGCTCAGGAAATCGCAGCCTTCTCTGCCTGGGAGTCTGGCATAGAGGCAGGCACGGCCCGCTGCCGCGCCCAGGCTCGCAGCGATTGAATTTCCTCGGCGCGAGTGGCGGAAAGCGGTACTGTGACCTTCAGGGCCTCAAGCACAGCTTCCGTGGTAATCGGCTTTTTACTGGAAAAAGCTCCATACATGGCCGTCTGCACGGCGGCATCGATCTCCGCCCCGGAATAGGATTTGGCGGCGGTCGCCAGTTGGTCCAGGTTGAAATTTGCGGGATTCAGTTTGTGACGGGCCAACTGGAGATTAAAGATGGTCCGCCTTTCCGATAAGTTGGGCAGGTCCACAAAGAACAGCTCATCGAAACGGCCTTTGCGGATCAGCTCCGGCGGCAGCGCAGCCACGTTATTGGACGTGGCTGCCACAAAAACCGGGGCCCGCCGGTCCTGCATCCAGGAAAGAAATGATCCCAGGAGCCGTGAGGAAACACCCGCATCCGAAGAGGCTGAATCAGGGCCGCTGCCGGCGAAGACTTTTTCCAACTCATCGATCCACAACACCGCCGGGGCCAGCTCTTCTGCCACTTGAAACAGCTTCTTGATGCGTTTCTCCGTCTCGCCCACGAACTTGTCAAATACAGCAGCGGTATCGAACTTGACCAGCGGCAGCTTCCATTCTCCGGCAATTGCCCGGGCGCACATGCTTTTGCCGCATCCCTGGACACCCAGGATAATGACGCCTCGGGGCGGCTCAAGACCAAAATTGCGGGCAGCTTCTTCCCAGGCGCCGCGCCGCTGCTGGAGCCAACGCTTTAGATTGTCGAGCCCGCCGACATTGGCCATGCTGTCAGAAGCTTCAATAAACTCCAACATGCCGGAGCGGCGCAGCAAGTTCTTCTTCGCCTCCAGAATGTCTGTAACGATCTCCGGACAGAGCGCATAATGCGTAACAATCGCCTGGGAGACCGCTCTTTCCGCCTCTTCTTCCGTCAGGCCACGCAAGTTTTCCGCAACCGCATCGATGCCCGCCGAATCGAGTTTGCATTTTAGAGCGCGGGTTTTAGCCAGGCGGGAATAGACTTCATCCACCAGCCCGCGCAGGCGCTTGGCGTCCGGCAAGGGCAGCTCAAGATACTCAACCAGACCGGCCAGTTCAGCCGGCAAAGTGATGGAGGGCGCAGTGATGACCAGCGTTTGCCTGTTGGTAAAAAACCTCTGGGCCACATCGCGCAAGCGCCGCACAACCACCGGTTCCTCGATGTGGCGGTGAAAGTCCTTTAAGATGAAAGCCCCGTCGATGGTCATGGTCTCCAAATGGGCGAGTACTTGGGCGGGCTCTTTGGTATTGACGATAGAAGATGGCTCCGAGTAACCGGAGGTGGTCTTCAGGTAGTCCAGAAATCGGTCCGTCTCACTGTGCCCGGAGGAGTTGGAGTTCCCTGCTCGCGCCTTGGGTTCGACCCGTGAGGACAAAGGAGCCGAGTTTACCGGCGCTCCTCCGGCGCGGGTCAGCCCGTCTGCGATGCTCCACTCGAAAACAGGAAGATTCATCTCGGCACAAGCTGCACGCACCAGCATTACCGCCCGCATCTCTTCCACAGTCTCCATGACCACGATGGGAGTACTTGAGTTAATGAGAACCTTGAGCCGCTCTAAAGGATCGACCATGATGGATGATTCGCCGGAAGTGAACTGGTAAGAATAGCCGATTTGAGAGGAAAGAAACACCGACAACATAGCATAACAATAGTAGCTGTGCGGTTTGGCAACTTGCGGTCTTCAGATGCTCAGCGCTCATCGGTCAATCAGTTCCGCTGTGCCAGACCAGCGGCAGTTCTTGGAGTTTGACCCGGTTGCGCTGCTTCCAAGACAGCTATCTTATCGTCATTATCCTGAGCCTGGGCGAGATCTAATGCGTTTAGCCCGTAATCATTGCGGACCAAGATGTCTGCGCCTGCCTGGACAAGCACTTGTGTAACCTGCGCCGATGAGGTCTTCATCAATGGTGTTTCACCATAATGGTTGCGGATATTCAGGTGCGCGCCGCTCTCAATCAAGACGCGCACGACGTCCGTATCCCTGACCGCGGCCGCATGCAGCGGAGTATTGCCCTCTTCATCTTGGACGTTCAGATCGGCTCCGGCATGGGCCAGCAAGCGAACCACCTCGACCCACCGCTCTTCGGGAAAACCAATCCTCACGACGGAACCAGAATAGCCGCTGACTGCCGCACGAATTGCGGATTCACCGCTGGAGGTTCGGACATTCACATCAGGATGGTATTTCAGGATCTCAGCAACAATCTCCGGCAGACCCGCTCTAGCCGCAGCCATCAAGATTGTATCGCCGTCGTCCGTAACAGCATTTGGATCGGCACCGTAGCTGAGCAATGTCCGGAGCAGTGCAACATCTCCCCGTTCCGTCGCATGATAGAGAGCTGTGCGGCCCAATTCATCCCGTCCGTCTGGTATGACCCCTGCGGCGAGCAGGTCGCGGACAACTTCAACAGAGCCGATGGCCACGGCTCTCACAAGCAATTGGGAGGCCTCCGTAGATGTGAAATCCCATCTTTCACGAATCAGACTCGGGACTGTTTCTGAGCTTCCCCACAGCCACTTGTCTGTCTCTGTTAACCGCTCGATGATATCTTCCAGCTCAGTGACCGATTGCGGCATTCCTACCCTTTCACCAGCACAATCTCGCACTGACTTACTGTGATCATTGAAGCTGATTGAGATGCGGGCCAGGCTACAATTGGGATTGGCATTAGCAGCCACGGAATACTCATCGCGAAGAGAAAAGTAATCTGCAAATCTGAATGCCTCGACAATCGAGGCGACTGCCTCTTCAGAGATGCGTTCCCTGTGCTTTCCGTTCAGCAAGAACAAAGCACCACGTGCGTTGTAAATTACAACGCCATTTCCTTTGATTTCTATACTATAGTTATCAAGCTCCAGCTTGATCTGCAGAGACCCCCAATCGCGGACCTCCGGAAATGGAACATGCATTTCAGGCAGCTCTTCCATTGGCAGAATTTCTATGGACTGGGTAAGAATTGCAGAGATTGGTTTCCCATTTCTCTCAAAAGGCGCGTATTTCCAAGTAACGGCTTGTGATTGCGCCAAAGCGTAGAGGTTTTGAGAGAACCTCTCATTGTCGCGTTTCGCCGGCGTCGCAGACACGACATTTCCCTTCTCATTCACCACGACTTGCACATAAATGGAGTGCCCAATGGCCGCGTTGCAATCGGCGATGAAATTCGGCACACGCAGCAGTTCACGCTTGCCGAGACGATGTTTCGTTGCTTCCGGGACATCAATTTCGACTGGACTCGATTCTTGCGTACTCGGAACCGGACCTGAGGCAGAAGACTGTGTCGCTGCTTGAAAACTTGCAGGCAGCACCGAAATTTCTGACGAGTCAAAACCATCTATTTGAACAGATTCGGGCCTCTGGGGAGTCGCCGCCGGACCTACGGTGCAGACCTGTGCAGCGGCGCTGCAAACCACGCTGGACATAAGAACGATGTTGCGAATGAGACATGGCATCGTCATCTCTTAGTAGAACGTGGAGATCAGAAGTTCTTGCGGCGACAGTCTTCCCTCCAGATTCTCATAGCTTTGCAAGCGACGTTTCATCGTTCTGCTTATTTCTTCGCTTGGCCGCGGAGCGCTGATTGCAGGACTTCAATCTTGCTTTGCAGCCCATTCGATCGTGCGGTCTCCAGAGCGGTGCGGCCCTGATCGTCGACTGCCGAGAGGTCGGCTCCTGCATGAATAAGGACCTTTGCCACCTCCTCTGACCAGGTCACGATCAGAGGGGTTTGATGAGCATGGTTGCGAGCATTTACATCTGCGCCATTTTCAATTAAGGCCCGCGCAGTATCCTGACTTGTGGTCTCGTGAAGCGGGGTATTTCCGTCCTTATCCGGTGCATTCACATTGGCCCCCGCCTTGGCCAGCAGGCGGACTACTTCAGCATGGCCTCCCTCCTGAATCTCTTCACTCGAACGCCAGCTTGCCGCCCAAAAAACTGCGGTCTTGCCTTGCCCGTCGCGTGCATTCAGGTCAGGTTGGTACTTGAGAACTTCAGCCACTACCTCAGGAACGCCGGAGCTGGCCGCAGCTATTAATACAGTCGCACCTTCGGAGTCCTGGCCATTGGGATTTGCTCCATAGTTCAACAACAGCTTCATGATCTGCGCATCTCCGCGTCGGGCTGCGACAATCAGGGCCAGGTCTTTTTGCTTCGGATCGCCTTTGCCTGCGCCCGCCTGAAGCAGCATCTGGACCATCGCGAAGTCTGGACGGGAGGCAGCATTGAGCAGAACACCCTTGCCCAATGGCACGCCGGCCAAGACCAGATCGCGGACCGTCTCCGGAGTGCCCGATCCTGCCGCACCCGTAAGCACAAGGGTGGCCTCCGTTGACTTAAAGTCCCATTCCTCATTCATCAAACTTTGGACTGTTTCTCCGTTGCCGCGCGTCCATTTGGCAGTATTCGCGACTTTGTCGATCATCTCCTCAAGCTCCGCTACCGCGTGGGGCATTCCAACCTGCTCACCCTCGTAGTCAGTCACAGACTTTGTCCGGCCATCGATGGTAATGGAGATGATGTAAGTGGGAAGGTCGGTGGCGCCCAGCATGTAAGTGTCTTTGAGTGAAAAGAAGTCTGCTTTGCGAAACGCATCCACCATCTGCAAAACCGCATCCCTGGAGACATGATCATGGTGTTCTCCCTTGAGAAGAACATTGCTGCTTCCCACATAAGTCACTGTGCCATCTCCGGCGATTTCTACTTGGTAGGCGGGGCACGATCCGAAACACGGCGTGCGACGCAGGGCAATCCGCAGCGCATTCCCGTCGTGCACCTGAGGGAATGGCACATGCGCCTTGGGCAGGTCCTCAGGAGGCAGGACCCTTATATAGTCTTCGAATCTGGCTGCGACTGGTTTGCCGTTCTTTTCAAAGGGTTTGTACTTCCAGTTCTTCGCCTGTGCTATGGCTGCCGGGTAGAGGTGTTCCGGTCCTCGTTTCGGCTGGGCGGACACCACATTGCCATCCTCGTCGACCTGGATCTCAAGCTCCAGGGACGCAAAGAAGGACCTCGTGAGCACAGCGCGGAGCGCCTCTCTTGGCGTTAACCGGTGCTCGCCGGCTTCCTTGTGAGAAACGTGGACTGCGGCAGTGCTACCTTGCATGGCGGCTTTGGCTGGCCGTGACTCCTGCGCCCTGGCATTCGGTACCAAGCCAATCAGAAGGACGATAACAACCGGAATGAAACGTGGCATGGTTCCTCCAACACCTTAGAACGAACTAAGCTGGCATTTTTTGCAGCAATTATCCATGCTTCCAGATATTCATATTCGCTCAGCCGCTTTGCCATATTGCTGCGCAATGCAACCAGGGACCTTGCGATCTCAAAATTCCTTTTAGCGGCTGCTTTTTTTGCTTTTTAATGATAACTTTGCTGGGACTTTTCCGTCGATATTAGACGAGTCCAAAGGGTTGTAATAATCCATCCGTCATTGAAGCTTTCAAATTCCTTACTTTTGAGGTGTTAACTTGAGACGCACGAATCTCTGCCTCTGCGCCTTGATGCTGATGATCTCATCATTGGCAATTGCGCAATCCAAACTGCCCAAGGTGCAATTCACCGACACCACGATTGACAACGGCCTGCGGGTGATCATTGCTCCCGACCACACAGCACCGGTATTTGCCGCTTCCGTCACTTACAATACCGGGTCGCGCAACGAGAAACAGGGGCGCACCGGCTTTGCCCATCTGTTTGAGCACCTGATGTTTGAGGGCTCGGCCAATGTGGGCAAGGGCGAACACATGCTGCTGGTACAGAACTACGGCGGCTCCATGAACGGCAGCACCAATAATGACCAGACGAACTATTTTGAGGCGTTGCCCAAAAACCAGTTGGACATGGCATTGTTTCTGGAATCAGACCGGATGCGCGCCCTGAACATCAATCAGGCGAACCTTGATAACCAGCGGAATGCCGTCCAGGAAGAGCGCCGGCTGCGCGTGGACAACCAACCATACGGAAAGTCCAGTGAAGAGCTGGAAGCGCTGGCCTACGACGATTTTCCCTACCATCATTCCGTCATCGGCTCCATGGATGACCTGAACGCTGCCAGTCTGGACGATGTGCGGGAATTCTTCCGCATCTATTACGCTCCCAACAATGCGGTATTGGTAGTTACAGGAGACGTAGATCCCGCCGATGTGCTGACCAAGGTGAAAAAGTATTTTGGCAGCATCCCCCGACAAACTGCGCCGCCGCCGGTGGACGCAACTGAGCCGGACCATGACAAGGAGCGTCGCAAGAGCATCACAGATGCCCTGGCCCGGCTTCCGCAATTGAGCGCTGCCTACAACGCCCCTCCTGGAAATACGGCTGATGCGTATGCCTTGCAGGTTCTGGGACAGATACTCTCTGGAGGACGCAGCGCGCGGCTCTATGAGCACCTTGTCCACGATAAGCAGATGGCCATTAATGCCGGCGCCGGATTTCAGGAACATCGTGGACCCAGCCTGTTTCGGATAGGGGCAATACCACGCCCTGGCGTAAAAATCGAAGACCTGGAGAAAGCCATTTACGACGAGATTGAAGCCATCAAGAAAGATGGCATAACCCAGCAGGAATTGGACAAAGTTCGCACACAATACCGGCGCGCCCAAATTCAGGGGCGCAGCTCATCCCAGTTCCTGGCCAACCGGATTGGCACGCTGACCGTCTACTACAACGATCCCAATTTGATTAACACCGCCTACGACAAATTTGCGGCTGTGACCGCCGAACAGGTCAAACAGGCGGCCCAAAAGTATCTGGTGCCGGAGCACCGTTCGGTTGTCATTACCCTGCCTGCTGGACGCGGCCCGTCAGCCGGCGCACCGGGAGTGCAATAAGGAGAACTCCATGCAAAAAATATTCTTCAAATTTCTTTTTGTCCTGTGCGCTAGCACTGCTTTTGTAGTGGCCCAGCAGCAACCCAGCGCCGGAGAGCACCAGCAACTTCCATCGCACGTCCAGCGCCTGAACCGGGTGCCGGTAAACCAGGAAATTCTCAAGGTAAAACTGCCACACCCAAAAGAAGTCCAGCTTCCCAATGGCCTTACCGTGCTGGTCTTAGAGCAGCACAAGCTGCCCACTGTCTCATACAGCTTATGGATCAAGTCCGGAGCGCTTGCTGATCCCAAAGACCTGCCGGGCCTGGCGTCCTTCACCACAGACCTGCTTCGCGACGGCACGGTCAAGAGGTCTGCCTCCCAGATTGCAACCGAGTTGGACGAACTGGGCGCCACATTTTTTTCCGACGCTCCCTTTGGCTCCAATCTGACCACCATCGGCTCGAGTGGGCTGGCTGAGTCTGCCGACAAGCTGATGGAGTTGATGAGCGACATCGTCCTGAACCCCAGCTTTCCCGCTGACGAACTAGAGAAATATGTTCGCCGGGAAAAGACCGCGCTGGTGCAGTTGCGCACCAACCCCGGATTCCTGGCAAGCGAACGCTTCAACCGTGCCGTCTATGGAGATTTCCCGGCAGCGATTCAGTCAGCTACTCCTGATTCTCTCGCAAAAGTAACGCCTGCCCTGCTGAAAGAGTTTCATCAGAAGTACTATGCGCCCAACAATGCGATCTTGGGCATTGCCGGCGACGTCACGGTTGAAGAGGCAACTGCGCTGGCGAAAAAGTATTTTGGCCAGTGGAAGAACCATCCGCTGCCCGACTTGCCCGCAACCAAGGTAACGGGGCCAAGTAGCGCAAAGATTTATCTGGTGGACCGTCCGGGCTCGGTGCAGAGCAACATTCTTGCCGGCGGGCTCTCCTTGCGGCGCTCCGACCCGGATTTCATTCCCTTGGAAGTTGCCAATCGCATTCTGGGTGGTGGCGGCGCAGCGCGCCTCTTCGTAAACCTGCGCGAGGAAAAAGGCTACACATACGGCGCTTATAGCCGCGTGAGCAGCAATATCTTTCCTGGCACATTTGCTGCGAATACGGAAGTTCGAAACCCGGTAACCGATGGCTCATTACATGAACTGATGTACGAGTTCAAACGTCTGCGGGACGAAAAGGTGCCGGCCGCCGAGCTTGACGATGCAAAACGCTCCATCGTCTCCAGGTTTGCCCTCTCGCTCGAAAGCCCTGTGTTCGTGATCAACCGCTGGATGGACGTGAAATATTACGGCCTGGCGCCTGACTATTGGGACCACTATTCAGATGAGGTGGCCAAAGTTAGCGCTGAAATGGTGCAGAGCATGGCCAGAAAATACGTTGACCTCGATCATCTCCAGATTGTAGTGGTCGGAGACGCCAAGGATGTGCGTGAAGCCGTCTCCAAGTACGGCACTGTGCAGGTCTTTGATGCCGATGGCAAGCCGGTAGAAGCTAAGGCCGGTGGTGCAGCACCCAGCGGCAAATAATGTTTGCCAAGACAAAGAGGCCCGGAGCAATCCGGGCTTTTTTGCTTTGGAAACAAAGATTGGGTTTAGTGTCTATATTGCCGCCTACAATATAATCGTACGCTTATCGGCTTCAGCCGCGAGCCCGAAAAAGGGCCCGCTCCCCGGACTAGAGTCCGGGGCTTCCGCCTTAACGGGATACATGAGGCCGAAAGATGGTTTAAATACCAATGATCAAGAGGGCCGAGTGAAAACTGTATTCGTTGTAGGTGCGGGGCCGGCGGGGCTGTTTGCTGCGCAGAAGATTGCCCAGGGCGGGCATGAAGTCATCATTTTCAACCGCGACATCAAACCCGGGGGTCTGGCCGAATACGGCATCTATCCCACCAAGGACAAGATGAAAGTTGGCCTGCGCAAACAATTTGCCAAGGTGCTGGGGCTGCCTAACGTTCATTACGTTGGCCATCTCCCGGTGGGGAGCGAGTCTCCACTGTGCGTTCCTGAACTGCATGAGTTTTCTCCCAGCGCCCTGGTATTTGCCGTGGGTGCGCAGGGGACAAAGAAGCTCGGTCTTGCCGGCGGTGATGCCCAGGGCGTGTATTCCGCCAAAGATTTCGTCTATCACTACAACCTGCTGCCACCATTTGCCTCCCAGGATTTTTCTATCGGGAAGCGAGTGGCCATTGTGGGTATGGGCAACGTGATGGTGGACATCGCCCGGTGGCTGCTGCTGGATGCCCCGCGAAAAACTGCTGAAGAGGTAGTCGTGGTAGCGCGACGGGGCCCCTTTGAAGCCAAGTTTGATCTGAAGGAATTTGTCTACATAGAAAACTTTCTAGACCGCCAGGCATTCCAGCAAGAACTGCAACGCATCCAACCCCAGCTTGCCGCCGTAGGCCAGGACATTACAAAAGTTCAGGAGGATACATTCCCGGTACTGGCCAAACCTGCACAGGAATCGCCGGGAGGGCGGCTGCTCTTTCGCTTCCTGTGTTCACCCCAGGCCATTCACCAGGATGCTGAAGGACGAATTAACCGCCTCACGGTTGCTGAAAATATCCTGGCGGAGCGCGATGGCAACATTTCCGCCAAAGCCTCAGACAAGGTATCCGACTTGGATGTGGACACCATGATCTTTGCCATCGGTGACGTCATCGACCCAACGCTCGGCCTGCCTCTCGGTGGCGATGGCTACGCGGTCAATTCCGATCCCAATGATCCCAAGCGAGCCTCCTACGAGGTCTTCGATCCCAGGAATGGAAAGCTCGTCGAGGGAACCTACGTGGTGGGCTGGGCGCGCAAAGCCAGCGAAGGACTGGTAGGAATTGCCCGGCACGATGCCGAAGTGGGGGCAGTTCATGTCCTCAAATACCTTGAGAGTGTCCCAGAAAAAGCTGCGGCATCGCCCCAGGAGATTTTTCGCCGTCTGGAAAACAAGAACCTGCAACTGGTGACTAAGGCTGATCTTGAACTTCTGGGCCGGGCGGAAGAAAAAGAGGCCCTGGAACGTGGAATGCCGTGGTTTAAATTCGCCGATGACGAAGTAATGCTAGCGACGATTGAAGAAGAAAGAGCAAAAGCAGGAACATCCTCTACGGCGGCTGTTTAAGGAAAAAGGAAAGAACCAATCATGGAATACGTCAATCTCGGCAGTACAGGGCTTAAGGTTTCAAAGATCTGTTTGGGCACCATGACCTACGGCACGAAACGCTGGCGGGAGTGGGTGCTGGAAGAAGCCGAGGGCCGCTCCTTTATCAAACAGGCGCTTGAGAAGGGCATCAACTTTTTTGACACTGCCGACATGTATTCGTTGGGTGTGAGCGAAGAGATCCTGGGACTGGCCCTCAAGGATTTTGGTCCCTCGCGCGACAAACTGGTCGTCGCGACAAAAGTCTTCTTTCCCCATAGCGATGATCCCAACGCTCGAGGACTCTCGCGCAAGCACATCATGCACGCCATCGATGACAGCCTGCGGCGGCTGGGCACGGACTACGTGGACCTCTACCAGATCCATCGTTTCGATCCTCACACACCCATTGAAGAAACAATCGAGGCGCTGACCGACGTGGTGAAAGCCGGCAAGGCCCTCTATCTGGGCGCGTCGTCAATGTACGCGTGGCAGTTTGCACGGATGCTCTACACCGCCGACCGCCTGGGCCTCAAGCGGTTCGTTACTATGCAGAACCATTACAACCTGATGTATCGCGAAGAAGAGCGGGAGATGGCGCCGCTGTGCCGCGCGGAAGGCATCGGCTTGCTTCCTTGGAGTCCGCTGGCGCGTGGCCTGCTTGCGGGCAGCCGTAAAGCAGGAACCTTGCGTTCCAAGGCGGACGATTATGCCCATCAGATGTACACGCGTGAAGCGGACGATCGCGTGGTTGACTGTGTTCAGCAAGTGGCGGCCAACCGCGGAATCCCTCCGGCGCAAGTTGCGCTCGCCTGGCTGCTGCACCAACCCGGAGTCACTGCGCCCATTATCGGCGCCACCAAGCCTCATCATGTGGAAGATGCAATCGCCTCCTTGAGCGTGAAATTGACAAAAGAAGAGATTTCTACTCTGGAGTCGGTCTATATTCCGCACCCGGTGTTGGGGCACCACTAATATCAGATTGCCATAATTGAAAACCAAGAAGAAGAACAAAGCTTCGTTCTTGACTTTGCTTTGGTTGTGGCTATGCCGCGCTGTGTCGCAAAGGTTTTGATTTATCAGCATTGATCAGTTCTAAATCAGCGTTATCAGTGTTAAGGTTTTGGTTTTGTTGCGGCCATGCCGCACTGCGCTCCACATTTATTCAATAAAAAAGGCCGCCACTCGGGCGGCCTTTCTTGGTTCTCAAGAAAATCAACGAGCAAACGTACCTACAAACGCGCTGCGTTTGTCATGGAAGGTCCAGGAGGCATTGAGTTCGTTCCCCTGGTACTGGTCGGTCATAGCGACCGCGGGCATGGCATGGGTGGTTTCGGTCAGCGGTGGATAAAAAGTTGTCTCGTTGCCGCAGAGATGGTCTTTCTCGGTGAGCGCCCTGGTTTCGACAGCCACGAATTCGCCGGCACGCAGCCGCGCGCGGGCATGGTGGTCACGCAGCACCTCCATATCGATGGGCACATCCGTGACTTTTACCACGTGACTCAGAAGTTCTCCGCCCATCTCCTGGGCAAAGTTGATCAGCGCCTGGCGCTGTTGCGGCGTGGCCTCTTTGTCGACAAACAGCACGGACTTTGCCGGATACGGCTTGCCATAGGGATCGCCTAAGGTGGCTTGGGCCTTTACCGCGGCCACAACACTCAGGCCGTCGAGCGAGACGCCGCTCCACTTGCCCTCCTGTATGTGCCAGGCAACAATGGCTTCGTCTCCGGCGGTGTTCATTTCGCCGTTGGCAAAGCATTGTCCGGTGTAGACATCGGCGCTGCGCGTCTCAAGATATTCGCCCTTGATTTGCTGGACCTGCTGAGTGAACGCTGCGCTGGCAAGAAAGAGCGTGATTAGAAGAAGAGTTTTACGCATGATAAACCTCTTTTTGGATCGGGAGATCTGGTGATCGGATCATCGGGTGATCTGAAACCTGAGACCGCCGATCCCTCAACATTTATTTTAAGCCATCTTTACGGGTTGCTGACGATATCTTATGTGGGCTTAAAAAGCCCCCTCGGCCTAAAGGCCGTTATTCAACGATCCTGATACACGGCCCTGAAGGGCCGTTCTTGCACCACTTCCACTGAATCGTTATTTATCATTTTCGCAATGGCAGCCACGATCTCCTGAGCAGCAGTTTCCCGGCTCGGCCAGCTTGCCGTCGGGACCGATACAGGTTTGGGTGTTTCCACACCAGAACAGGCCATCGTTGCAGGCGGGAACGGAGGGGTCCGGATCCGACCAGATGTATTGGGCTTTCCAGCGAAGCGACGTACAAAGCCCCGGACGGTCTGTATTGAATCGCTCTGATTTTTCCGTCATGCCGCACCTCCCGCTTTCAGAATGGCCCGCTTTACCGCGACCCGCGCGAGCTGAATTTTTTGGGTGTTATGTCCCAGGCTCCGGGCTTTAGCTACGGCCGCCATACCGGCGTGGTCAGCAGTTTCCGGAGTAATGGTCTTGCCGGCCAGGGCCTGTGCCGCCTCCTCTGAGAACCAGGGGACCGGCGCCACATGTCCTAGTATTACGCGGGCACTTTGTACCTTGTTCCCGCTCATGTTCAAGGCCACAGCGGCTGTAGCATAGGGCCAATCGAAGGCCTCCTTTTGCCGGACCTCATAATGCGCTGCGTGAACATTGCCAGCCGGAGGAACCAGGATGTCGGTAACTATTTCGTTAGGCTTGAGATCGTGCTCGCGCTCCTGTTCGCTCCGGGGAACCACAAAGAACTTTTCCAGAGGAAGCTCACGCGCTCCCTGTGGGCCCAGTAGGCGTATCTTGGCCTGATAGGCGATCAACACCGGCGCGATGGTTGACGGGCTCACGAAGTAGGCCGGTCCTTCATTACCGAGGATGGCGTGATAGCGATTATCACCGACGAGGACCAGGGATTTGCCATCCGGGCCTTGGGCCAGCAGGCCGTGTCCGGTGCGGAAATACCAGCAGCGTGGACGCTGGCATAGATTGCCTCCCAGCGTTGCCATGTTCCGGATTTGCGGACTGGCAGCGTCCCCGGCAGCAGAGGCCAACTCGGGACATTGGCGCTTCACATCGGTATTGGCGGCAATCTCCGCCAGCGTCATAAGCGCGCCAATGCGCAATCCACTGCCAGAGCTGAAGCTCACGCCGTGCAGGTCCTTTATCCCTTTTATATTGACCAGCCGGTGGGGGGCGGTGACCTCATCCTTCATCAACGAAAGCAGGTCTGTACCGCCGGCCAATACTTCCGTCTCTCCCCAGTTAGCGCCGAGCAGCGCCGGCACCTGGTCTTTGGTTTTAGGACTGGCGAACTCAAACGGTCGCATTTCTGCCTCCTTGAGGATTGAGTGCCGCAAGCACGCGGTCGGGCGTGATGGGCAGGAACGGCACGCGCACGCCAATCGCGTTGGCTACAGCATTGGAGATGGCGGCTGCGGGTGAGACAGTGGGCGGCTCGCCCAGGCCGATCGGGCCGCGTTCGTCATAGCCCTTTCCGGTCATCATATGCACGGCCATCTCGCCAATGTCGCCGATGCCTGCCAGCCGGTAGAAATCCATGTTGGGATTCAACATGCGGCCGGTGGTTGGGTCCATGACCTTTTCTTCATATAAGGTGGTGGCAATGCCCATGATCATGGCGCCGTAGCATTGGCTTTCAGCGGTCTTCAGGCTGATGACCAATCCACAATCCTGAACGCAGACCATCTTGTTCATCTTGACGATGCCGGTTTCGGTGTCCACGGAGACATCGGCCATCATGGCGCCGCCAACACCGCTGCTGATCAGCTCACCGGGGCCAGGGTTTTTGCCAGTGACTTGAATGGGTTGCGTTCCCAGCTTGGAGCAAGCCTGCTTCCAACTCATGCTCCGGGATGGGGCCGACTTCACGCGGATGGTTCCGCTGACAGCTTCCAGTTCGGAAGGCTGAGCATTCAGGGCTGGAGCAGCTTTCTCAAAGAGCTGGTTAACTGCATCTACGGCTGCGCGCCGCGTGGAGGCGCTGACACCGCCAATCGTGGTGCTGCCCCCGGAGCCGCCTGACGACGGGTATTGATTGTCACCGATATCGAGTTTGATCTGATCCAGAGGAAGACCCAAAGTGTCTCCGGCGACAATCAGAATGGCCGTGCGGGTCCCAACCCCTAAATCCTGGGTGCCCATCTTGAGATTTACCGAGCCGTCGGGCTGAATGGTCAGAGCACAATTGCTGCCGTGCCCTCTGCCTCCCCAGGTGTGAATGGAAAGGCCCAAGCCACGCTTTACCGGGCCTGAACTACTTTGTCCACGAGGACGCCAGTTTTTCTTCCAACCGATCATGTCGGCGGCAATCAACAATTCATCACGATAGGTTTCGGCGCGATGGAAAGGGTCCTGGTTAGGCTTGGTCAGGTCAAGGTTTTTCAGCATCAGGTCGAGCGGATCCATCCCTATCTTGGCCGCAAGATCTTCGATTGCACCCATCGTAATGAGGCATCCTTGGGGATGGTTGGGAGCACGCCATGCGCGGGCTGGGCCGATATTGGTTGACACCGCCGTGTGCTGCCGTCGCTGGTTGGGAATATTGACGACGTAGGGCATAGGCGGCGCACCACCACCACCAGGACCGCCTGTACCCCAGGATTCCGACTGCCAAGCCAGCAAGGTACCATCTTTCTTGGCGCCTACCTTGACCCGGGCAAAAGCCGAAGGACGACATCCGGCCACCATCAACTCAGCGTCCCGCTCCAGCATGACCCGTACCGGCTTGCCTCCAGCTTTCCTTGAAACTTGCGCAGTGTGGATGCCCCAGCGGTCCGCGCTAAACTTGCTGCCAAAACCGCCGCCAATATGGTCCTGGTGCACATGGACGTTGCTGGCGGAAAGTTTGTAGTCCTTGTTGAGCGCCCCGGCGTATTCGCCCGCGAGTCCAGAGACATTTTGGGTGGAGATGTGAACAAAAAGATGGTCGTCGTCAGGCCACTCAGCGATGGAACCATGACTCTCCAGGCAGCAGTGGGTAACTACCGGGCAACCGTAGAAGCCCTCAGAGATGACCTCCGACTGCTGGAAGGCCGCATCGGGATCGCCTTTAATTTGCTCTGTCTCCTTTTTATAAGGAGAGACAGATTTTGCCGCTTCCTTCTTAGGGGCCGCCTGCAAGGTCTTGATGATCTCTTCGCTGACATTTCTTTGGCGCATTGCATCGACCATCGGCTGGCCAACATCGAAGCTGATTCCCCTCTCCTTGATGCGAGCGATTATCTGAGGTTCCGGCACCTGATTACTGAACATGTCGATCAGGTCGCGCTGGCTGAGTGCGCTGGTGTCTTCCGCCACGTCCTTGGGCTGATCGAAATCATTCACCCAATGGGGCAGGGGTTCGTACTCTATCTTGACCGCGCGGGCTGCATCGGCGGCGGTGGGCTCGTCGACGGCCGCCACTACCACCAAGTCGTCACCAGCCCAGTGAATTTCTGATCCTGGCCCCTGCACAATGTGGATGGCTGCGACTCCACGAATCTTCTCCGCCGCAGAAGTATCAACATTCACAATCTTGCAGTGCGCGTAGGGGCTGCGGACGACTTTTCCGTACAGCATTCCCGGCCGATGAACGTCATAGGTGTACTTGGCGCGTCCGGAAACCTTGTCGGGGCCGTCCACGCGGGAAATACGTTTGCCGATAAGAGATCTTTGTTCCGGCTCTGGCCATTTATAGTCTGGTTGGTTGTCCGCCATACTCAGGCTCCTTTCATGGTCTTGGCCGCCTGCATTACTGCGGCCCGCATGCCAGCATAGGTCCCACAACGGCAGAAGTTTCCACCCAGTCCGTGCTTGACCTGCTCAAGGGTAGGGTTGGGATGCTGATCGAGAAATGCCTTGGTGGCCATAACAAATCCAGGCGTACAAAACCCGCATTGCTGGGCGTCGTTGTCGACAAATGCCTGCTGTATGGGATGAAGTTGATCACCTTGCGCCAGGCCTTCCACGGTCGTGAGCGCCTTGTCTTGCGCGTCAATGGCCAGGATGGAGCAGGAATAGACTGCCTTGCCATCCATTAAGACCGTACATGCGCCGCAGGTCCCACGATCGCAGACGCGCTTGGCTCCAGTCTTTTCGAACTGGTCGCGCAGAGCGTCCAACAGCGTGACCCGAGGCTCAAGCTGCGCGCTGTATTTCTTACCATTAATAGTCAGCGCAACCGGAACTTTGCCGGGACCCTGCGTTGTATCGTCGGCAGCTTCTACTGCCAGGACACTGGCGGTGGCGGCCAATGAGCCCGCTAGAGGCATCGCTGCCGAAACACCGGAAATTTTCAGGAAATCTCGCCGGGACCAACCCGGTTTGGAAGATGACTGCTTTGATTTGCGCTTCTTGTCTTTCTTGCCGTTGTCCAGAACTTCAGGGGAATCGTCCACAGGTGGCCTCCCGCAAATTCAAACCCAAGGATTTTAACGCGCAGAGGGCATGGTTGTCTTGTGGCAAGTCCCGGCGAGAAACGGGAGCTGTTTCGCATGGCCGCAACCAAAAGAAAACCAACTTCTTACCGCTGATTTGCGCGGATGAACACAGCGCGGCAGAGCCGCAACCAAAACAAAACCTTTGAAACACGGAGGAACAGAGGAAGCAGAGGAAACCAAAACCCTTAACCACGAAGGAACACAATGTTAAAGACGAAGGACACGAAGGAAAGCAAGAAAATCTTTGCAAAATTCTTCGCGGCCTGGCACGAATCTGATTGTTAGCAGTGCAGAGGAAACCTAACCACGAAGGAACACAATGTTAGGGCGAAGAACACGAAGGAAAGCAAAGAAAATCTTCGCAAAATTCTTCGCGGCCCGGCATGAATCTGATTGTTAGCAATGCAGATAAACCAAAACCTTTGCAACACGGAGGCAGCGGAGGGAAGCAGAGGAAGTCGGGAGATCCACGGCCAGCCGGGACAGGTCGGGAGATCCGATGATCGGGTGATCGGGTGATTGAAACTGCCAAACATAAATGGTCAATTTTACGGCCGTGGCGGACTACAACGACGTAAGCCTCAAGCAGTCCAAGGGTTGATGAGTGGAATGGAAATATCGTCAAAGTGCGCTGTGTTGCGGGTCGCCAGAGAGGCATGCTGGGCGAGTACGATACCCGCGATCATGGTGTCACGCAGTTCACCAGTGCGACCCTTCTTGTGGCGGGACGCCATGAGGTCACCGGCCTGCAGAGCAGCAGCAACATCGAAAGGAACAACTCGCTGGCCGATCTTTTCGAGAACGGTTTCGAACCTCTGTATCAGGAGAGATCGTCGCTTCCCATCCGGCATAATCTTCAGCCCGAATCGAACCTCAAGAACCGTGATGGAAGTTGTCCAGATGGAGGTCCGTGGTTGCTTGTCGAGCCAAGCCACGACATTGTTTTCGGGTATTTGGCGCATGAGTGCCGAGAGCACGTTTGTGTCCAGAATGATCATGGTTCAAAATGAGGCCGGCTTAATTTCATGTCCGCGCAGTTCAGGAATATCCGAGTGCAGACCCACCTTATTAAATAAAGCAGCAATCTCGGTGCCCAATCCGCCGGCCGGAACCTCTTGCTCGTTGACTGCGTTACGCAGAATCTCGCGGACCTCTTCTTCCATGCTACGTCCGTTATGTCTGGCGCGGCGTTGTAGCCGGGCCTTGACCGCATTCTCAATGTCACGGACAACAAATTGTGCCATAGCTACCTCCTGGGAAATATCATGATATCATGATATCAATAATGATATTGTACGCCAAGAAGAAATTGGCGCAGCAAGCCGCAACCAAAAGAAACCCAACTTCTTACCGCTGATTTGCGCGGATGAACGCTGATAAACCAAAACCTTTGCAACACGGAGACAGCGGAGAAAGCAGAGGAAGTCGGAGATCCACGGCGAGCCGCGGCGTCCGATGAGCGGAACCGACAAAGCTATGCCCTGGGGAGTTGCAGACAATTTGCGCGAAAAACAGGATCTCAAGCACCTCGCAGTACGAAGGCGACACAAAGAAAACCAAGGCTAATCACAGAGGACGGAGGCACATAGAGAAGAGCCTAAATCTTCGCCGTCGAGAAGCTTTTCACGAACTCCTTCACCACAACCGACGTACGGTATAGGAGTCGAATGCCACATCACTACTTATGATGGGAATGTTTTCGGCTATCGCCTGAGCAATTAACATGCGGTCGCATGGATCGCGGTGAGGGCCCGCCAGCAATCCGGCACGAACAGCATGATCGAGCGTGATAGGTAAGGTCTCGAATCCGTAGCGCTCCAGAAAGCCAGCAAAGTCATTCACTAGACTTGCCCCTGATGGAAGCTTGCCCAGGCGAAATTTGGTGGTTATTTCCCAGGCCGTAGCTGGGCTGACTAGAATGATGTTCTTTTCTGGTTCGATTAATTTTCGGGCTGTGGCAGACAGAGCTGGGTGATTACTGGCCCACCACAGCACACTATGGGTATCCAGCAGCAAGCGCAAGATTATTCTCCCAAACAGCCCAGTTCTTCAGGAGGCAGGGGTTCATCAAACTCCGGTCCAATTACCAATTCCGGCAACCATCCTGGTTTACGATCTCCCTTATGAGTGACTAGTGGAACCAGGCGAACCACCGGCTTGGAGTCACGGGCAATAAAGATTTCCTCCCCCCGCTGGGCGCGCTCGATAAGCTGTGAGAGGGTGGTCTTAGCTTCGTGCATGTTGACAGTTTTCATAGCTAACCAAAGTTAGCTAATATACAGGCAGAAGTCAACCGATATCAAGAACACAAATCATGCCAGGAAATTCAAACGATTTTAGGTTTAAAACGACGAACTTCGGGCCAAGAGAAAACACCCTACCTTTTTAACCTGATATTAACCTACGCATATCAAACCTGCTTTAGTTTCTTGCGAGCGGAAAATTGAGGACCAGCATAATGCGAAGAGCTTTCTTGAAATTACCCGTCCTGGGATTGACTGTTTTCCTGGCGGTAGCAGCGGTAGGCGGCGAACGGGAGCATGAACAGCACCTATGCCCGAAAAATCGGGTTGAGTTCAAAGCAATTCAAAGGAAAGCTCAAGCGAATAATCCTGAGGCCCAAACAATTTTGTCTTCCTGTTACGACTTGGGACGCAACGTTGAACCAAGCCGAAAAGAAAACATCCGCTGGCTTACCCAGGCCGCTGCACAGGGATACGCTCCCGCCGAATACGAGTTAGGACACATTTATCTCTATGGGAGCGGCGTCCCGGCAGATTATCAACAAGCCTTGGTTTGGGAAAAGAAGGCGGCACAGCAGGGTGATGCTAAAGCCCAACTCGACCTGGCTTTTATGTATGAACGCGGGTTGGGGGTAGAGGCCAGCGCCACTCAAGCTGCGCTTTGGAACCGAAAAGCGGCACAGCAGGGCGAACGCGAGGCCCAACTTAACTTGGGCAAAGCCCTGGAAGGACAGGACCGGGCTGAGGCCCTGCGATGGTACCGACAGGCTGCCCGGCAGAACATGCGGGAGGCGCAATTCCGGCTGGCGCAGATGTATCTGGAGAAACCGAATCACAATTGCAAGACCGCCTTGTTTTGGCATACACGCGCGGCGGAAAACGGCGAGGCGGCAGCCATGTATGAATTAGGCAAGCTCTATCAATCGGGGGAATGCATCCCCCGCAACACCGGAACAGCCTATACATGGTTCCAGACCGGCGCTCGTTTCGGATCGCAAGAGAGCCGGACGGAAGCGGAAAAACTGAGTTCTTTGTTGACAGATGCGCAACGCAAGGCCATCGACCTGAAGATCGAAAAGTGGATCAGCAAACATTCAGGAGCAGATCAACAAGAGGATGCAGAAGAAAAGGAGGAGCGTTAAGCCCCTCCTTATTCATTACTCATTTTCAACTTTGGATCAGTTGCTGCCCGGATTGAAGGCTGTTTCCACCAAAGCCAGCGCAGCCGCAGCAGCTTGGCGGTCAGCATTTTCCTGGAAGGGCACAACTACATAGCGCACCTCCCCAGCATCCACATGCACTAGATTGTGATAGGCAGCATAGTGAACACCGGCCTTGTGGAGCCCTACTGACGATTTCACTCCCGGAGGCAGAAAGACAACGTAGACCGTGCTGGCTTCGGGTGCGGGAATGCTCTTGCTCTCCAGCATGTCGACCAGCTTGCTCTGAATGGTGAGATCGTTGATTGGTCCTTTGGGGAGATCGCTGAACTCCTCCACGCTTGGAGAGGCCGGAAGAATGCTGGTGTTATTTTTCTCCAGCTCCGCCAATGGCGCGCTGTGGCCAGCCAGATCAGCGAGTTGCGCCTCGCGAGACCGCACGCTCTGCTCGGCCCAGGCACTGCCCAGGAAGATGCTGACCTGTTGGATTGACTTCATGACCGGAGCGGCATTGGCCTTTCTCGGACCGGCAGCAGTTAAATCCGCAGGCACGATTTGGACGACACCGCCATCGTCATCCGAGATGAAGTTGGTTGAAGCGGGCAAGTCCGCCGGCTTGACCGCCTTTTGGGCGGTCAAGAGCTGGGTTGCAAAGAAACTTGCCAGGAACAAAGTGCAAAGTATCAGTCTCTTCATCTGTCTCTCCCTATTGGGTCACCTGGAGTGCAAAGTCGTCCACTACAAACGAGGTCTGCAATTCGAAGTCTTCCTTACCGATCAAGAAAATCTGGATCGTCTTGCCGATGAAGGAGTTGAGGTTGAAGGTATGTTGCTGATAGCCGGTGGCATGGTCCAAGTTGGAGAACGTTGCCAGGGTTGACAGAACATTCCCGGAAGAATCGCGGACCTGCACGGTCAGGGTATCAAAGGCCGTGGTCGTGCTGGTCTCAGCCGTATCAATGTGCAGCCAGAAGCTTAGCGTGGCCGCCGTGGCATTCGAAGGTATGGCCACCTGCTGCATGATGGTGTCGGTTGTGGTCGTACCAAACCCATCCAGCCATGCGTCGAAGGTGCCGGAGTGCGGTGGTTCAAGGCTGGAATTGGCAATGATCTCCTGAGGGCTGTGGGTAGAGGTCAGCACCCAGGGAGCTGGATTGGTCTTGCCGTTCTCGAAGCCGGGATTACCAAGGATTTGCGTGGTTGTTCCGCCGCTGGCATTTATGGTCAATGCCACGGTGGCGGTGTGGGTAACACCCCCTCCGGTCGCAGTCACGGTCACGTTCGAGGTGCCAGTGGTCGCCGTGCTGCTGGCCGAGAAGGTCAGAGTCGAACTTCCATTACCCGGAGCCGCAATGGACACCGGATTGAAGCTGGCTGTTACACCAGAAGGCAGGCCCGATGCCGACAACGAAATCGCCGAATTGAATCCGCCGCTCACCGAGGTTGAAATCGTGCTGCTGCCGGAGCCGCCTTGCGTAACGGATACGCTAGTGGGTGAAGCGCTGATGCTGAAATCCGGTGTCGCTGTTGCGGTGATGGTCAACGCGACCGTGGTGGTATGAGTTATACCGCCTCCAGTGGCGGTCACAGTTACGTTGGTAGTCCCGGTGGTGGCCGTGCTACTGGCGGTGAACGTCAGAGTCGAGCTGCCATTTCCCGGAGCCGCGATGGAACCCGGATTAAAGCTGGCAGTTACACCGGAAGGCAGGCCCGATGCCGACAACGAGATCGCCGAGTTGAAGCCTCCACTCACCGAAGTTGAAATCGTGCTGCTGCCAGAGCCGCCTTGGGCCACTGACACGCTTGTGGGTGAGGCGCTTACGGTGAAATCCGGGGTTGCAGTAGCGGTAATGGTCAACGCGACCGTGGTGGTATGAGTTATACCCCCTCCACTCGCAGTCACGGTTACGTTTGAAGTTCCAGTGGTGGCCGTACTGCTGGCCGAGAACGTAAGGGTCGAGCTGCCACTACCGGGGGCCGCAATGGAGCTTGGACTAAAGCTGGCCGTCACTCCCGCAGGCAAACCGGATGCTGACAGCGAAATTGCCGAATTGAATCCGCCACTTACTGTCGTCGAAATTGTCGTACTTCCGGAACCGCCCTGGGCCACCGACAGACTGGTGGGCGAGGCGCTTAGAGTGAAGCTCGGTGTGGCCGCGGCATTCACCGTCACAGCAACCGTGGTGGTATGAGTCACGCCACCTCCACTGGCAGTCACAGTGGCGTTGAATGTTCCTGTGGTAGCGGTGCTGCTGGCCGAGAAAGTCAGAGTCGAGCTGCCACTTCCAGGAGCGGCAATAGAGCTCGGGTTAAAGCTGGCTGTCACACCTGATGGCAGACCCGAAACAGAGAGGGACACTGCCGAATTAAATCCGCCAGTAACCGCAGTAGAAATCGTGGTAGCAGCCGAATTGCCCTGAGTCACAGAAAGGCTGGTGGGCGAGGCGCTTAAGCTGAAGTCCGGGGTCGCTGCACCAGGGTTAAATACGATATCCAGAACCGAATGCAGTTCGATTTGGTTGGGCGCCGCACCGGTTTGCCCATGTGGGAAGTCGAACATGCCCACACCTGTGATCCGTACAGGGGTGCTCGTCGATTGGAAGCTGGTGGTAACGCTGAACATTGCATCGAATTTGGCCCTGGCACTGGTAACCCCGGCCGAAAATGGACTGCTGGAAGGGACGCACGTGGGCGCAGGAATCTCGGTGATCATGGTATTGCCGGACGCGTCCTGGATCACCAGGTGATAGTCCTGATCACTTTCCAGCTTGAATAAGGTCAAGGTCGCATCGACGACCCACACCGTGGTCTCTGCCGGAGAGACGCGATTATTGCTGGGGATCGGATTGGGCGTAGCAAAGGCCCGCAACGCTGCAATGGTCGTGTTGGTAGGTGCGTTGAAATTGATTTTGCCGACATCGGCGTCAGTTCCTACTTTTACCGATTGGCGTTCCACACCGCACGCGAAAAGATATGTGGAAGAAAAGATGGAAACAGCGGCTACTGCGAACAACAGGAAACGGCGAAAACGTAGCATCATTCACACTCTCCAACCCGTTTTTTACTGCCGGTTTACTGCGCGGAATTACTATACGCGCTAGTAGATAAAATGGCATAGAAAGAACGGATTAAATTTTCATGAAAATCGTAACCTGATCCCGAAACGGCACTAGCACAGCTAAGCCGGCACCAGAGAGAAGTTCAAAAGAAAAACCAACTTCTTACCGCTGATTTGCGCGGATGAACGCTGATAAAATCCAAAACCTTTGAAACACGGAGGCAGCGGAGGAAGCAGAGGAAAACCAAAACCCTTTAACCACGATGGGATCTACGTGTAATTCTTGCGATATGAGTTGTCTGATAAGCGGTCATTGTTTTGAAGCCTCGTTCCTCCTTTTCTTGCGTACACTGGCCCCAAACTAAAGAAGCAAATGCGGCAAGCACCAGCTTGCCGCATTTGTTATGGCCGTTTCCGCCTCGTACTCCGGCGGGTAGCTAGTTTATTGGGTCACCTGAAGGGCAAAGTCGTCCAGAACAAATGAGGTCTGCAGTTCAAAGTCTTCTTTGCCGATCAGGAAAATCTGAATGGTCTTACCTATAAATGAGCTGAGGTTAAAGATGTGCTGCTTGTATCCAGCAGCATGGTCCAGGTTGGAGAATGTTGCCAGCGTTTGCAGAACGTTTCCAGAAGAATCACGGACTTGCACGTTGAGAGTGTCGAACATTCTGGTTGTGGTGGTTTCCGCCGTGTCGATGTGCAGCCAGAAGCTGAGGGTGGCCGCCGTGGCGTTCGAGGGTATAGTCACCTGCTGCATGATGGTGTCAGTCGTTGTCCTGCCAAAACCATCCAGCCATGCGTAGAAGGTGCCTGAGTGCGGCGCTTCAAGGCTGGAGTTGGCAATGATCTCCTGTGGCGTGTGGGTGGAAGTGAGCACCCATGGCGCCGGATTCGAAAAACCATTTTCAAAGCCGGGGTTGCCGAGGATTTGGGTGGTAGTGCCTCCGCCTCCAGCAGTGATGGTCAGAGTAATCATGGTGGTTTGAGTGATGCCACCCCCATTGGCATTCACCGTCACATTTGCAGTACCGGTGGTGGCGGTGCTGCTGGCGGAGAATGTAAGAGTCGAGCTGCCACTCCCCGGAGCCGCAATGGAGCTTGGATTAAAGCTCGCCGTCACGCCTGCAGGCAGGCCAGACGCCGAGAGCGAAATCGCCGAATTAAAGCCGCCACTCACGACCGTTGAAATCGTGCTGCTGCCCGATGCTCCCTGAGCAAAGGACAGGCTCGCGGGTGAGGCGCTCACCGTGAAGTTTGGCGTGGCTGTAGCAGTTATCGTGAGAGCGATGGTGGCGGCATGAGCACTGCCGCCGCCATTGGCATTCACCGTTACATTTGCAGTCCCAGTGGTGGCGGTGCTGCTGGCAGAAAACGTAAGGGTAGAGCTGCCACTGCCGGGTGCGGCGATCGAGCTTGGATTAAAGCTCGCCGTCACGCCAGCAGGCAAACCGGACACCGAAAGTGCAATTGCCGAATTGAAACCGCCGCTTACAGTGGTTGAAATCGTGCTGCTGCCGGAACTGCCCTGAGCGACCGACAAGCTGCTGGGCGAGGCGCTTACCGTGAAGTCCGGTGTAGCCGCAGCCGTAATGGTAAGCGCTATCGTGGTGGTATGAGCACTACCGCCGCCATTGGCATTCACAGTCACAGTTGCAGTACCGGTGGCAGCAGTACTGCTTGCAGAAAACGTGAGCGTCGCGCTGCCGTTACCGGGCGCCGGTATGGAGCTGGGATTAAAGCTCGCCGTCACACCGGCAGGCAAGCCGGATACCGACAGGGAAACTACAGCATTGAACCCGCCGCTTACAGTGGTTGAAATCGTGCTGCTGCCGGAGCTGCCCTGGACCACCGATAAGCTAGTGGGTGACGCGCTCACGGTGAAGTCGGGCGTGGCCGCAGCCGTGATGGTAAGCGCTATCGTGGCGCTGTGGGTTATGCCGCCTCCGGTGGCACTCACAGTCACATTCGCCGTACCGGTGGTGGCCGTGCTGTTGGCGGTGAATGTAAGCGTCGAGTTACCGCTGCCGGGAGCAGCAATGGAGGCTGGATTAAAGCTCGCGGTCACGCCGGAGGGCAGGCCGGAAATGGACAGCGAAATCGCCGAGTTGAATCCGCCGGAGACTGTAGTAGAGATCGTACTGCTGCCGGAACTGCCCTGGGCTATCGATAAGCTAGTGGGTGAGGCGCTTAACGTGAAGCTTGGAGTCGCAGTCGCAACCACAGTCAATGCAACCGTTGTGGTATGAGTGACCCCGCCTCCGGTAGCAGTTACGGTCACATTCACCGTGCCGGCTGCGGCCGTGCTGCTGGCGGAGAGCGTGAGCGTTGAGCTACCGCTGCCGGGAGCTGCGATGGAGCTGGGGCTGAAGCTGGCGGTCACACCGGAGGGCAAGCCCGAAGCCGATAGCGAGACGGCTGAATTGAAGCCGCCGGTGACTGAGGTCGAAATCGTGGTGCTGCCGGAGCTGCCTTGATTCACACTCAATGAAGTTGGCGATGCCGAGATGCTAAAGTCGGGCGTTACCTGCTTCCACACATCGGAGATTGCGGTCACTCCGCCGCTGCCGGTAGTGTGCGTGAGCCCATATAAATCCTCCAGCGTGCGCAGGACGTTGAAGTGGTTGATGGTCTCGTTAAATTGGCCCTGCTTTACCATCGGTCCTATAAAGATGGTGGGAATCTGGTTGTTGCTGGAGTTGTCGTCTTCGTCCCAGGTGATGATCAGAAGGCTGTTGTGGGTCTGGGCAAACTGAAGATATGCATTGATGTTCTGTTGCAGAAAAGTATCGCCCTGGCTGATGGTGCCGTCATGCATGTCGTTGTTCAGGTTTGGAATTACGAAAGAGATCGTGGGAAGGGTCGTGAAGTCCGTAGGAAAACTGGTAAACGGCTGGTTCGCACTGGTTGCTACATTGGTGAAATTGACCCAGGGATTGTGTTTGCGCGCATAAGCGCCGGAGGTACACACCGTCGATCCGACAGAAGGCAGGTCTTCAGAGAAACCGGTAAAGGTCAAGCCGGCTGCGGTCAGTTCGCTGGCCAAATTTGCCCCTGAGAAAGTATGTGGGCACGAATCATCGCTAAGGCCCTGGTTTGAACCTGAAAACAGCTCCAGGTAATTTGGCTCGCTGGGATGGCCAATGGCAAATGATTGGGTAAACAAGGCTCCTTGCTGGGCCAGGCTGTTGATGAATGGAGCTTGAGACGATCCAATGATCGACGAGAAAGAGTGGTTTTCCTCGATTACGATGACCACATGGTCAGGTGGAGTAATGCCTAGAATGCTTTGAGGCAGGGCCGGCGCTTGCGCCGCAGGTTCAACCTTGGCGCTGCGTCCAGATGGCTGTTGGGCTGAGAGCACGCAAGACAATGCGCTGAATAGCGCTGCAATCAACAACCATTGTCCCGCCAATTTGTGTAGCTGTGTTCTCTTCATGTGTCCTCTCTTGATGGGGCGATTTGACCACTCTTGCACCCTCGCACGGCTTTGGGGCTCTTTCTGGTAAAACAAATGACAATAGGCGCGAGACGGTAACGTTGATGTCAAAAAGAAATGAATATTTGGTAAAAATTGAACTCCGCTTCCTGGAGTGGGAAACGGAGTGATGCAACGCTACCAATGAGGAGCTAATCAATGAAGGACCGGCACACGACGAAACCAGTCGTCCTGATTACCGGCGCCAGTGGCGGGCTGGGCACAGTGGTCACCCAGATGTTTCTTGAAGCAGGCTATAGAGTGTCTGCTGTGGCGCTGGATTGGCCGAAGCGATTGGCCAAGAATGATTCCTGCATGGTCACCCGGGCCGATCTGACTTCAAGCAAAGCTGCTCAAGCTATAGTCAAGAAAACTTTGTCCAGATGGGGGACCATCCAGTGTCTCGCTCATCTTGTAGGCGCTTTTATCGAGGGAGGCAGGACAGAAGAAACAGGCGAAGAAGTGTGGGAAACCCTGCTGAACGTAAACCTCAAGACCGCAGTCAACATAATGCGGGCCATTGTCCCGTCCATGCGATCCCAGAAGCGTGGAAGCATCACCGTGATCGGCTCCAGCGCCGGCCTGCTTCCGGTGGCCAGATGGAGCGCCTTCAATGCTTCTATCGCTGGACTTTGTTCTCTGGTGCAGACGGCGGCCGCCGAACTGCGTGATGAAGGCATCACAGTAAATGCGCTCTTGCCCACAACGATTGATACACCACAAGTCCGGGCCTGGTGCGGCGATGCCGAAGCTTACAAGTGGGTCAATCCACGTTCGCTGGGTTCCTTGATGCTGTGGCTGGACTCCGAACCCGGAAAAGATGTCACAGGCGCGATCATACCGGTAGTGGGCCGGCAGAACCATCCTTGTTATGAGTGGCATGGAGAGAGCGACAAAGGAAATTGAGTAATTGGGAAATTTGGTGATTGTGGATTGAGAAATACAACAAGAAGCTTGCCCGGTAACTGGCAGTTCGGGTCGAGCGGTTCTTCTGTACCTTAAGTGCAGCGGAGCAGTTCCTTCGCTTCCGCTCAGGATGACATCGATTCTCTCTCTGCCTGCGTTAGTTTGACGCCGTAGTATTTTTGACAAAATCAGTTGTGGTAAATCGTACAAAATCCGCGAACATCCGCGCAGATCCGCGGTAAGGTTTTTGGTTGCGGCTTGCCGCGGCTGTGCTCCACATCTTATTGTGAGATCGTCTGTCGTGCCCTGCCCGTCATGGCAATGTGTCTGTACATGGCCCATTCGTCGGCTGCGCTGGTACAGTCGGCGGAGTTTTCCAGGGCACATTCGCAAAATCGAAGAACTCAGACATGTCCATGGCTGCGGCGTCGCGCTTGGTCAGGTTGGGCAAACCCCAACGTGTTTCGATCAGCTTAAGGACCGCAGTAGAATCAGTCACCGTGTGCGAAACAAAATGTTGCTTGGAGAATGGCGAAATCACCACTACAGGAATACGGAAGCCGTAGCGTGTGAAGTCTCCCGGGGGATCCGACGGCGGCGGATCAGGCGGAGACTGGAACAAGTCTTGTGGCGGAATACCGTCGGGACTGACCACATTGGTTGGTGACGGCACATGATCATATAGCCCTCCGTGCTCGTCGAAGGTCATAACGAAGACTGAGTCTTTCCAGTACTGGCTGCTCATCAGCGAGGTAACGAGCGAGGTAACGAAGGCCGCGCCTACCTGGATACTGGCGCCTGTACCTGGATGTTCGTCTTTTCCAGGCGCCCGATCAATATAAACGACCGAGGGCAAGGTGCCGTTCTGCAGGTCGGTGTTGTACTGGGCTATCGGAACAAACTTGTCCGGATGGCTTTGCACAAAATTAGCGAAGAAACCCAGCTCCGAAGGTATGCTCGGGTCAACGAGGTAAATCTTCCAGGAAATACCTTTCTGGTCGAGCAGGTCGAAGATGGTCGTTGCTTTGACTTGGGCCTTCGGAGCATGGGCATGTCCGACAGAAGTTGCCGCCACCAGATACATACGATTGGGTTCAGTCTCAATCGGCGCAGGGGCAAACCATCGATCCGATGTGCCAAACTGGCTGGCGAGAAAGTAGTGAGATATCAAGTCCTGGGACGTATAAAAGCCCATAGCACGCACACCCTTGGTATCGTTTCCTCCCGAGCCCTTGGCGGCCGCAGCGGCCTCTACCACAAAACCATCCATAGTTGGCGTATTGGAAGTCTGGTCGAGCCGGTTGAAATTAATATGACTGGTGGCCCAGGCAGCGCTGGTGTTCTCGATACACATGCTGCTCAAATGAAACGCTGCAACCATGCTGCCATCATCGGCAGGGTTGGAAGCATTTGCAGGCATACCGTCCACATCAGCAGGGAGGCCATTGGCCACGCGGTAATCGTTCAGGTGGCCAAAGTAAGTGTCGAAGGAACGGTTCTCCTGGGCCACAAAGATAACGTGGTTGATCGCGCTTAATCCTGCATTGTTGTTTTGACCGGGATGATCCTTGACCCCCAATGCACAACCTGTCAGAAAAGCGATCACCAACGAAACAACCAGTAAACCTAACATGCGCCGACACTGTACCCGAGCCATAATAACTCCCTAGTAAACCCTTGTCATTTGAGATGAAAGCGGAAACGCTGGAGTTGGCAGCAGCAGTTTTGCAATTGCACACGCGACAAAAGAAAATACGGCGGGCCTTTTTTTCAGACCCGCCGCATTCTTAGCGACTGTTAGCTACCGTCAAGGCAATGTATTGGTACAAGGTCCGTTGGTGGGCTGCGCCGGCACCGTTGGCGGTATCCTCCACGGCACATTCACAAAATCAAAGAATTCGGTCATGTCCATGGCTACAGCATCGCGTTTGGTCAAGTTGGGCAAGCCGAAGCGGAGCTCAATCAGCTTCAGGATCGCGGTGCTCTCGGCCGGCGTATGCGATACAAAGCTCTTCTTGCTGAACGGTGAAACCACGAGCAAGGGGATGCGGAAACCGGTGCGGTTGAAATCGCCTGGTGGATCGGGCGGGTTCGAAGTAAATAAATCCTGCGGGGGAATGCCATCGGGGTTCGGCACCTGTTGTGCAAAGGCATCCGAGGGATATATCCCCAGGGTCGCAGGCTGACCGCTGGAAGCTTGCATCATTTCCTGAACCGGCTGGCCATCCACTCTGGAAGCCACATGGTCGTACATTCCGCCGTGCTCGTCAAAGGTGAGAATGAAGGCGGAGTCTTTCCAATATTGGCTACTCATCAGCGAGGTGATCAACGAAGTAACGAATGCAGTTCCTACCTGAATACTGGCCCCTGATCCAGGATGTTCGTCCTTTCCCGGGGCGCGATCAATATAGGCCACTGATGGAAGGGTGCCGTTCTGAAGGTCAGTGTTGTATTGGGATATAGGAACAAATTGGTTCGGATGGCTTTGGACGAAATTGGCAAAGAAACCCAGTTCTGAAGGAACGCTGGGATCTACGAGGTAAATCTTCCAGGAAATACCTTTCTGGTCGAGTAGGTCGAAGATGGTTGTCGCCTTGACTTGGCTCTGCGGAGCATGGGCATGTCCAACAGAAGTTGCCGCCACAAGATACATTCGATTAGGCTCGGTTTCTATCGGAGCAGGAGCAAACCATCTGTCGGAGGTGGCAAACTGGGTCGCCAGGAAGTAGTGGGATATCAAGTCCTGCTCTGTATAGAAGCCCATGACCCGCACACCTTTCGTATCAATGCCGCCCCCGCCCATGGAAGCGGCTGCTCCCTCAACTACGAAGCCATCGAGGGTGGGTGTATCCGAGCTGAGGCTAAAGCGGTTGAAATTGATGTGGCTCGTGGCCCACGCAGCGCTGGTGTTTTCAATACACATGGTCTTGAGATGAAATGCAGGGACCATGCTGCCGTCATCAGCAGGATTGGCGGCGGCGGCGGGCGTGCCATCCACATCCTGCGGTAGTCCATTGGCCGCGCGGTAGCCATTGAGCTGGCCGAAGTAGTGGTCAAAAGACCGATTTTCCTGGGCCATAAAGATGATGTGATTAATCGCGCCTACTCCGGGATTGGGTGTCGGAGTTGGTGTTGGCGTTGGAATAGGAGTCGGCGACGGTGTTGGAGTTGGGCTCGGCGTCGGCGTCGGACCCGGTGTTGGAGTTGGAATCGGCGATGGACTCGGAGTAGGTGTGGGCGTGGGAGTTGGTTGAGGATCGCTCTTACCCAAAGCACAACCTATAAGAGAAGCCAGCAACAACGTTGCTACCACTAGACCTAACCAACTGTGAACCCTAAGCCAAACCATAGTTCCTCTTCAATCAAATAATTGCTTGCGTAGCGTGAGATGAATTCAGCAACGCTGGAGTTGGCAGCAGCTTTGGAATTGCATCAATCAAAGCATCAGAGCCACGAATTCACACGAATCAATGCGAATAAAAACTTTTGAAATGCAGAGGCAGTGGAGGAAGCAGAGAAATTCGGAAATCGGAGATCTGCGGATGGGATTGGAAGTGACCAAAGCTATATCCTCGGACGAGGGGCAGAAAATTTGCGCAAGAAAATCAAAGCAGTGACAACACGGAACCTAGAACATTGAAGGCGCGGCTATCCCGCGCCTTAATATGAGTACCGAGTTTGAGTCTATGACTTACTTACCTTGCTTGGCCGCTACCTCGCTACTAGTACCGTTGAAGCGGACCAGATTGGGAAATACGGGTGTAACTTCAAATGACATCTTGTCGCGAACCGAAAGCAAGGCTACAGGTTTGCTCTTTTGCATCTCTACATGGTCGTCCCACGGATCCAGCTTGATGCGGCTCCCCAGTGGCAAGGCGGGCAATTGGTTGATGTTGCGAACCTCCAACTGCGGGGCCGATTGCTCCAAGGCCGCCATCCGCAGGCCATTGCCTTTCGCCATGCGGTTACCATAGTGGGGATTGATGAGCCAGCTCAGCTCATGAGAATGGGTATCCAGGGCGCGCAGGAAGAGACCGGCACTGGCCAGCTTCTCTTTATAAGGAGAGTTCTGGAGAAGTTCTATGCCTTTCTGGTCCGCAGCCACCTCCTCACTTTCTTTTTCCTTAAGCCCGATCTGCCGAAACACCTCCTCATCGGCAAAGATCATGCGGTCGCTGAATGCATACTTGGTATTCAGACGGTGCCCCAAGGCGATGTGTCCCAGTTCGTGGGAGAGCACCATGGCGAGAGAAGCTTCATCCGGAAGAACATCCAACAGTCCACGGCTGACCACGATGGTATGGCCTACCGTAAATGATTCCAGCGGAGTCGTCAGCAGGACACGGCAGCGCACCTCCGGTTCAATGTTGAGGTTATTGGTGATCTCCAGGTTGTTCACAACCGTCTGCAGCACCTTGGAGACCTCACCGTCAGGAGCCAGGATACCGGCGCGTTCCATCCGATCCAGCACGTTGTCTTCTGCTTCACGCTCCCATTTGTGCTGGCTTTGTACCGGGACGACCTCGTTATTTCCGGTGCCGCTGCTATCTGCGGTGTCTTTTACGGAATCGACTTGCATGTTCGTGAACTCGGTTTGCATGCCGGAATGCTTCAGGTCGTAACCCCAGAGACGGGTCTGTCCCTTCATGTTCAACGTACGGGCGAACGCATATTTGACATCCGATTCTTCGGTATAGACATACGCCGGCAACCACAGACCGGGCTGCATGTTGACGCGCCAGCTATCAAAATGGAAGAAGGTATTGAGACGAGCGCGCGGCTCGTAGGTACCGTTAATGCGGACAATATTGTAGTCCTGGTCTTCAACCCAGATGCGTCCTAGAAAATGTGGCCCTTTAACGTGACGTCTAGGCACCACATCGAAGACCATGGTGCGCACGTCGCCCAGAAACTGCTGGCGCAGGTACTTCAGCTCATAGTTGTTCTTGTCGAACTTGTCATTGAGAAAAATGAGCTGCATGAAACCTAGAGGAACATAGTTCATCTTGTAGAAGCTGTTCAGCCGGTCGAGGACGCGGCTCATAAATCCCGGGCGGTCGTGCCTCTCGAAAGTTTTCTGGCTGATACCCTTCTCATTCAATATCAAGCGCCCCAGGAAATACTTGTCGCTTTCGGGCACACTTCCCAGGTCCTTATCCGCCTTCATGTTCTGGATATAGGTCTCCACCTGAGGCGTGTACTTGTGCATGTTCTCTACCAGCTTGGCTTCCTGATAGAAAATACGATCGGCGACCGCATCGTTCTGCGGAGCCGGATCCTTTTGCTTAGATTGGCGATCTGACTCCTCCAGGGCGGATGCTCCCATCGCCAGGGCCATGATCAGGATGGAAAGTTTGTAGATAAAACGCATAATTCCTCCAGGGGTTTGAAAACCTTACTCAGCCAATTCAAAAACTATATGCACAGCCGCGATGGTGTCGTAGGACTGGCCATTCCGCTTGGCAGGACTGAAGCGGATTAGCCGGGCGGCCCGTTGTGCGGATTCATCCAGCCCGTGTCCCAGTCCTTTCACTACTCGTTGAATTTGTAACTCGCCGGAAGCTCCAAACATCACTTCCAGAACTACCTCGCCTTCGACGTGGAGTTTGCGGGCCTCTTCGGTGTATACCGGGCGGGGCTTGAATTGAATTTCCACCGGAGTAACCTCCGGCTTTGCTTCCGCGCGGACCCGAGGCGCGCCTGTGCCGGCGGAAGTAACCTCACCAAAACCGCCCTGGGTCACCGCTCCCCTGCGACCGTGGTCTCCAACACCTGGTCCGGCGGTACCGTCACCAAAGCCGGCGCTGGCTACTGTGCCTTTGGCGCCATGCGCTCCACCTGTCCCGTTGCCGCTTCCCGGCCCCGAGGGCATGTCGAAGGAGCCAAGGCGGGCCACGGTCAAAGCGCCTTTCTTCTCTGACGTTCCCTGAACGCCATTGGGATCTCCGAAGCCGCCGGTCTGCACCTCACGCGCAGGCTTCCGCAATGTCGCCGGCTCCGAACTGCCCGAGGCAAAGGTGTTGGTAACAACTTCCTTCTTCGGCTCCACCGGTTTCATCATCTCCGAGGCGGGCGCAAATGTGTCGGTAACAACCTCTCTCTTGGGAACGGGAACAGGAGGTGGCGGAACAACTTTTGCAATTTCCACAGGCTTCGGTTCAACTTTGGGTGGCTCAACCTTAGGTGGCTCGGGAGGTAGCGTCATCCGGGGCGGCGTGCGCAGTTGGGCCAGAACCCTCGGCGGAGGCAATGTAATCTTGGGCACCATGGGATGCGGGGCAATCAATGGAGTTGAGCGCGATATTTGGATGGGCAGTACCCGTGGCGCCGGTAGCCACGCTCCTATCCGTATCAGGACAAAAACCGCAACAGCATGGACAACAAAACTACCGGCCAGCCGGTCCCAGCGGCGGGGTACAGCCAGTTCGTAGCATAAGACTGGCGCTGCTCCTGCCTTAGAAACTTGTTCAGCTTTAGGAGTTTCCGTGGAGGTTGCCAGCATCGCCTCGGGCGGCAAATCCCATGTGTCGGCCTGCTTCAACATAATGAACCCCTGTATCTCACTCCGTCCGTTTTTATGCAGCCATTGAAATGGTGGACCATCGGTCTCACCAACTGATCGAAGCGCATAATTTCTGATCGATCAATTTTGTATAAGAGAGCGCTTGGGCGCGTAGGTTTGCATCGCAACGAAAAATCTCCAGCAAACTAGTCATAGAATTAGAATGACGCATCTTGGTTTGCTGTTCTATTTCGGAAGGCATATACGCGGCTAACAGTCTCTCCGCCACACCGCGAACATCCTTTGACCATCGGCCCTTGGCACTGCGTAGCGGCGCAACATCACTAAGAAAGGTGACGCAGTCGCCGGCTGGTCTTTCGAAAAATTGAATTGGGAATTGTCTACGGCTGAACAAGAGAGAACTCCGGGCCTACAGAAACTCACCTTTGTATTGTGTGTTGATGATTGAGTTACTGCCAGTGTTGCCCAACTTGCAACTACAACGCAAAATTCAGCTCACGTCGGGGATTTCATCTTAGAACAGCCAACCAGAAGCACCGGTCAGCACTCAAAGTGAGCGGGAGCAATTCTGGTCATCATGAGCAAACGTCCAGTGATTGGAGTCGTGTTTGGCACGCGGCCTGAAGCAATCAAGATGGCGCCTGTCATTTTTGAATTGCAGAAACGTTCCGACGAATTTCAACCGGTGCTGATTGCAACTTCACAGCACCGCCAGATGCTTGATCAGGTCCTTGAGGTCTTTCGCATTCGTCCGGAGATCGACCTCGATCTCATGCAACCGAACCAGAGTCTGAACACGCTTACGTGCCGTGTTCTGCAAGCAACGGATTCGGTGTTGCAGTCGACACCCTTGGACTGCCTGATGATCCAAGGCGACACCACTACGGCGTTTGCCTCGGCGCTGGCGGCCTTCTATCGCCGGGTCCCGGTCGCCCATGTAGAAGCCGGGCTGCGCAGCCGGGACATTTATAACCCTTATCCTGAAGAGGTCAACCGGCGGTTGGCGGGCGTGGTGACCGAGCTTAACTTTGCTCCAACATCCCTCGCTCGGGACAACCTTTTCGCTGAGGGCATCGCACCGGAAAAGATCGCGGTCACCGGGAATACAGTGGTGGACTCAGTAAAAATGCTGCTGGAAATGAATGCCCTGGAGCGGCCTCTGCCAGAGGGCGTGCCCGATGATGACAGCCGGATCATTCTCATCACATCGCACCGGCGCGAGTCGTGGGGAGTTGAGTTGGAAAATATCTGCGGCGCAACTGCCGATCTTGTTTACGCTTTCCCCGATGCCAGGGTGATCTACCCTGTGCACATGAATCCCAACGTCCGCAATACGGTCATGACTCATCTGGGCAAGGTGGACCGGGTCCACCTGACTGCGCCTTTGGACTATTTTGGGTTCCTCTCCCTGCTGCGGCGTTGCTACCTGGTGCTGACCGATTCCGGCGGCGTGCAGGAAGAGGCCCCCACTTTTGGGAAGCCGGTATTGGTCTTGAGGAAAGTCACCGAACGTCCTGAAGCAGCCATGATGGGTCTTTCTCGCATTGTCGGCACATCGCGGCAGGCGATTGTGGAAGAAGCGTCCGAGTTAATGAGCAATCGCCGGGCGTATCGCTCCATGTCTGAAGGAGAAAATCCGTATGGCGATGGACGTGCAGCAGAACGGATAGTAGAAAGCCTCTCACGATGGTTCCATGGCAAACAGCCTTTGTTGGAAGGCTGGCAGCAATTCCAGGGAACGGCGCGAGCGGAGCAAGTAGAACTCAACCTGGTTTCACAGTAACTGATTGAGCAACAAAGGAATTTTACTAGAAAGTAAACATAAACTTGGTTATGGGCCCCAATCTCTGTTCCCCGGAGGGGCAATGCCCGACCGAAGTAAATTACACAATGCGTTGATCCAGAAGGCTGGATTCGCGAGGGCGCATGCTACTCCATCTATTTGGTATCGTCATACTACTTATCTGCATCTACACGGTGCGCCATTACTGCTTTACGCTCAACCGCGTAACCAGCGAGCAAAGGCATCCGTATATCGACATTGATACAGCGGACTGGCCGGCAGTCACCGTATTAATTGCCGCCCACAACGAAGAGGCGGTAGTGGCCGACATTCTTCGGGCCCTGCTGGAAGTTGATTACCCTAAAGAAAGGCTCTCCATTGTCCCAGTCAACGATCGCTCCACCGATCGCACCCGGGAGATCATCGATGAGTTTGTAGAACGATATCCAGGCCGGATAACTCCCTTTCATCGTGCCGGCGGCAAACCCGGCAAGGCCGCAGCGCTGAAAGAGGCGATGGCCTACGTGAAGACTGAACTCTTTCTGGTCTTCGATGCTGACTACATTCCCGGTAAGGCCTTGATCCGGCAGTTGGTCGCTCCGTTTTTTGATCCTGAGGTCGGCAGCGTAATGGGGAGAGTGGTACCACTCAATGTAGGCAAGAAACTGCTGACCAGATTACTCGACCTGGAGCGTTCGGGCGGCTACCAGGTTGACCAGCAGGCGCGCATGAACCTTCACTTTGTGCCGCAATATGGCGGCACCGTCGCTGGAATCCGCAAAGTCGCTCTGGAAGAGATTGGCGGTTGGAATGAAAACACCTTGGCAGAAGATACGGATCTGACCTTCCGTCTGTTGTTGGGGGGGTGGAAAACCGTCTATGAAAACCGCGCTGAGTGTTATGAAGAGGTCCCGGAGCGTTGGCCGGTACGGGTGCGGCAAATCATGCGTTGGGCCAAAGGCCATAATCAGGCGATGGTGCATTATGCCGCTGCCCTTAGTCATCGCAAGAACGTGAGTTGGTGGGAGCGCCTGGACGGCCTTCTCCTTCTGGGTGTCTACGCTATGGCCCCAGTTCTTATGCTGGGATGGATACTGGCTCTGTTGCTCTTCTACACTGGAGCGCCCATCGGAGGCGGTGTTGCCGTTCTGGGTCTGGCGGCATTTACCACACTTGGCAATTTCGCCGCTTTCTTTGAGATTGCTGCCGCTACCCGGCTGGACGGTTCACGGATTCGTATCAGGTTGTTGCCATTTACATTCCTGGGATTCGCAGTCAGCTTGGTCAGCGTGTCGCGGGCGGCCTGGCAACAAATCATCGAACCGTTCTTGGGCCGGGAGATGGTCTGGCACAAGACGGAACGTTCCCGCATTGCGCCGGTGGCGGTGGAGGGTTCCTCCGCATGATCTCGGTTTGGGCTCCCCTGGCTTTGACCGCAGCTACCAGCGTCATGATTGCTCTGCCGTTAGCGCCCGCTCTGATTGAGGTCTTGCAGCGCAAAGATGCGGGACCTTTGCCTACTCGAAAAGATGATGGGAATATTCGTAATTTTGCGCGTACATTTCGCCGCTATATCGAGCCTTTGCAACTGGAACTCATCGCCTGTGCCGAGCGCAACTCGATTGTGGAGGCCCGTTTATCCGATGGCGCCTATGCGCTGCTGGTGGGCAAAGCGGGTATTTATGACATTCCCGAAGACAAGGTGGAGACACTCGTTCTCTTTGCCAAACAATCTTCCATGCCCGACGGGCTGGTTTTCAACAAAGATATCTACGCTGCCAATGCATTGCACGGAGGCCGGCGCAACTGCTTTCGCGCTGTGTTGGCCGAGCATGACATTTTTCTTTCTGAAGAAAGCTGCGTGCTGCGCTGGGTCCATGCTGAAGGCAACTTGGTTGTGGGACGAAACAGCAGCCTATTTGGCCGGGCTTCGGCGGAGAAGGCCATTTATCTCTCTCCCGGTTGCAGTTTTGAGCGGGTCCATGCACCGTTCATCTTCACTTCCATCGATGGCCAAGTGGCTGCGGAACTTCCATTGGCAAAACCGCAGGCGGAAAGACTCCAAAAACTAGGTCGTTCCCGCATTCATGGTGACCTGCATCTTGGCCCGGGGGAAATGGTCCTGGGAAACATCATTGCTACCGGCTCCATCCACGTGGACGAACGCACTCGCATCTTCGGCAGCGCCAAAGGAAATGGAGACATCCATTTGCGCGAACAGGCGGAGATCCAGGGAAGCCTGGTAAGCACCCGGACCATTCACATTGCATCCAACTGCGCAGTGAAGGGGCCTTTACTGGCCGAAGATGAAATCATCATTGGCTCCGGGACACAAATCGGCACCCCCAGTTCACCTACAACCGTAAGCGCTCCGCGTATTCGCATTGCGCCGGATTGCGTGCTGCACGGGACGCTATGGGCCAGAGTTGAAGGCAGAGTGGAGGAATAATGCGCGGCCTGTTCCTGCTTCTGCTGCTGATGCTCTGCACATCCAGCTTCTCCGCTGCTCAATCTCAATCCAATGGGTTCGTGCCGAAGAATTACCGGTCCGCAGACGGCGCTTTGGTGCTGCTCACCAACGGCAATTATGTTGAGCCTTACTTCGCTACCAAAGCTTTGCTCAGCGCGCAGGACGCAGGATTGGATATCCGCCAGGCAGGGTTGACCTGGATTCGTTGGGCACTGCCACGCCAGCGTAGAGATGGCCGGTTTGAGCGTTACTGTCAGAAAACCGGAGCTGACTGGAAGCCTTGCGGGCGGGCCGATGCCGACGATTCCATGCTGGCGCTATGGCTGCAACTTCTCTACCGTTTGGCGCCGGACAATGGCATGCCACCGGAGTGGCAGCAAAGCGTCCAAAAGGCACAATCGCAACTCGCCAAACTAAGAAATGGCCGCCTGGGAATTTATCACGTCTCCGACAGAAATCATGTGGCCCTGTTCATGGACAACGTGGAGGTCTACTCCGCACTCAAAGACATTGCCCAGGCCCAGACCCGCTTTGGAGATAAGCAAGCTGCTTCGGCGACCAGCAAGCAAGCGGCAGAACTTGCGGCGGCCATTCGACATGTCTTCTGGGATGACCGCAACAAATGGTTTCGCTCCTCTATGCAAAAGAACCAGCCGGCGTTTTATCCCGACGTATTGGCCCAGGTGTATCCCTTGCTGGCTGACCTCCCCTTGCCAAACGGGGATGCCCGCTCGGCCTGGTCGCGCTGGAGAGGCAAGTTTGCCTCGGCGTGGCTGGAGGACAGATATGACCCTCATCCCTGGGGCCTGGTAGCGCTGGCGGCCCTGAAACTGGGAGATCAACGGAGTGCATTGTGCTGGCTGGCACACTCTGAGTCGCTGCGTTACAGCCCACGCTGGAACATCCTGGAAGAGGCTGTTTTTCAAGGCCTGGAGAAGAAGCTGGAAGCACAGCGTTCCAATGATGCAGCGGCCTGCTTTAGCACCATGAGTCAAGGGGCAGGCCAGCCATGAAGAAGCTGATCAAACACGGATCGGTCATGCTTGCCATGTTGGGCATGTTGTTCAGCACCGCCGCCTACATGCACCGCGGTGGCCCGCGCGATGGCACAAGCCTCGACACGCTCTTCTTGCTTGTTCCGGATTCCATCGATGTCAGCGATCCTTCCGTCCATCAATGGCTGGATGCCGCCGGTGAGGAGGGCCTGCATCTGGAGATCGTCCGCGATTCGACCTTGCTTAATCCCATGTCGCAGTTTCGTGCAAAGGGCCTGATTGTTCCCGACAAAGTCCATCGCGAGGCCAACGACACTTTGATAGCGGCGCTGCATGACTATGTGCATCGTGGCGGCAAACTAATGCTCGTCTATGATGCCTGCACCTGGGACCTGAATGGCAATTTCCCCAAATTTGCCTCCCGATTGTCCGATCTGGTGGGCGTTGGTTATGCCATGTATGACGAGTTTGGCAAAAACACCATGGAACAGGGCCGGGTCTGGAGCAATCAGGAATCCATGGAGGAACTTGGCATTCCTCCGGGCAAATACGTCCCTATGGGAAGCCTTGATCCTCCGGCCTCATTGAAGCCTGCATCCCTGAAGGGAGAAAAAGCGAATGGCGACCGGCCAAACATACCTTCCGAAACCAGATTCACGCTCTCGCGCTACCTGTATAACGACCTGAAATATCCATCGTTCCGCACCTCCGGGCAATTCGATGGCACAGTTCTATTGCAATCCGCTGCAGGCCTGGTTGCCGGCCGCCGAAAGCACGAATCCGGTGAAGTGCTCTTCGTGAATCTTCCGCTGGGCTACCTCGAAAGCCGGACGGATGGCCTGCTTCTTCATTCCTTCCTCCATTACTTTGCCGTTGACATGCTTCACCTTCCTTATCTTGCTAGCGTGCCGGATGGGGTCGGCGGTCTGGTGCTCAATTGGCACGTTGATGCGGCGATAGCGCTAAAATCTATTGCCGTACTGGACAAAGCAGGCATCTTTGACCAGGGGCCGTTTTCCTTCCACTTCACTGCAGGACCGGATGTCAACACGTTCAACGACGGCAAAGGACTCGACGTTGAACACAATCCCGAGGCGCAAAAGTGGATCCATTCTTTAATCAGTCGTGGCGATGCCATCGGCAGCCATGGCGGCTGGATCCACAATTACTTCGGCGAAAACCTGAATGACGACAATCAACACGATTTCGAACGCTACCTGCTTCTAAACAGCAAGGCCATGGAAGACGTGACCAAAGAGCCGACCAAGGAATATTCCGCGCCGCTGGGGAATCATCCGCAGTGGGTCACGCGCTGGCTTGAACAGCATGGTTACACCGCCTATTACTTTTCCGGCGACTCGGGCATGGGGCCAACCCTGGTCTATCGCGACAATGGGCGGGACGGTTCCTCTATTTGGGCATTTCCTATTCTGCACCTGGGCACCGAAGCCAGCTTCGAAGAAATGGCATTTGATAGCGTACCGGAACCCACGGTCCAATCCTGGCTGCTCAGCATTGCTGACTTTTCAGCCAACAGTCATCTGGCCAGGCTGGTGTACTCGCATCCCTTTGGCGCCACCAAGTACCTTCAGGCGCTTCACGCATGGATGGAACACACCAAGGAACTCTCCGACACAGGCAAGTTCCGGTGGTACACCATGACCGCAATAGCGGACTTCCTGAACAAACGCCTGGCAGTGCAATGGACCATCAGCCGTTCAGGAACAAGAGAGTTGCTGGAGGCAAACCATCCGAAGAGTCTGGACCATCAGGCATGGATGTTTCCCAAGGCACAGTACCACCAACTACGCGCCACGCAAGGCGTCGCAACCATTCGCAGCGCGGACAACTGGTGGATCGTTACCGCCGGAGACTGCAAAAACTTAACCGTACAACTGGATGAATAACGAATTTAGCGCGCCACATTCGCTATGTGGAGGCCTGTAATGAAAATAAGATTCTTACTGATACTGTTACTTATAAGTGCTCTAGCTCTTGGCCAGGACAAGGGTGGAACCGTTCCCCAAGGCTCGAGCATCCCCGGGCTGTCTGCCATTCCTTTGGGCCTGAATGGACCAGGATTCATTGAATTCGGCGGCAGCTATAGCCATTTGAGCAAGACTGATCTTAGCAGTCCATTCTCCCCTTGGGGTGATGCTTATCTCCGGGGTGTAATCTCGGGCGGCAACAATACATTCAATGGCGAGCTTACCCGGCAAGTACGCTATGCGGACCTGGGATGGTATTACAGCCTGGGGTGGAACCGAACCTGGAGTGAAAACTGGTTTACCGACGTGAGCGCCGGCAGCAGCACACGAGGATTCTTCCTGCCCAAGTTCCGCACCGACGCATTTGTGAACCGCAAGCTCCTGGCGCGTAAGCAGCTCATTCTCACCGGCGGCATCGGCTACGACAAGAGCAAGACCGTTAACTCCGCAGTCCGTACACAGGTGGGTGGCACTTACTACTTCGAACGTCCTTTCATATTGCAAGGCGGCGTTACCTGGACCCATGCCAATCCCGGCTCCATCCTCGCGCGCTCACAATACGTGGCCTTTACCCAGGGACATAACAAAGAGCATTACATTACTCTGCGCGCCGAGGTTGGCCGGGAGGCTTACGAGCTTATCAGGCCCCAAACCACTCTGTTTGACTTCCGCATTCGTAACTTTTCCGCAAGCTGGCGGCAATGGATCGGAGTGAATTGGGGAGTAAACCTTGCCTATGAACACGAGGGCAATCCTTTTTACCAGCGCAACGGGGGAACGCTTGGCATCTTCATGGATTTCTAGGCCATTCAGTCCTCGTAGGGCAGGTCGAGAGAAGGACCTGCCGGACTGGATGCAAAAACTGCGCCACCGCGGATGGCGTGGCGGAACCATTACTCCTCATCGCGCATTTGCCCGTTTGCACATCGGACTGAAGGAAATATTGCTCTGTGCCGCTCTGATTTACAGCCTCAGCTTTGGCTGGATCAAGGCGCTCCCCTTCGTAGGAAATCTCTGGGGACGAATCTTTGCTTACTGGGCCAAGTCCCTCAACCTTGAAGGCAGCCTCATGGTGGCTCCCCAGCACTGGGGAGAGCATATCCGTTTTTCTCTCCCGCTTCTGAATATGGCGGCCGGCCCTGTTGATCCTCAAACCTGGTGGATTACGGCCGTTGTGACTTTGGGAGTATTTGCCGCAACCTACTTCATATCAGAAGAGAATACCCCGTGGATGTACCTCCTGCGCTTTCTGGTCCTTATTCAGGGGACGGCCTTGGTCTACTTCGTCTTTGCCTCCGCCCGGTTTCCCCATGACCTGCCAAGTTATACGGTGAGCATGTTCTTCTTTGGGGTCGTGCTGATCGGGCTCATTCCACTGATCCTGGGATTTACTTATTACTTGTTCGATTTCAGTCTGTTCAAAAAGCTGCTGCTCTCGCTCCTGAGCATGGGATACCTGACCGTGTTCCTGCCTTTTCAATACATGCTCCAGGTCTATCTTCTACACAAGTCCATCCTGTTCATGCCTCTGCTGTATTTTGCTTTTGGCCCATTTCTTGATGTCCTGATATTCGTAAGCCTCTATTCCTGGGGCATGAGCTGGAAATCAAAAAACAAACTGGCTTACTAGAAGAGCGCGGCAAAAACCTTACCGCGGATTTACACGGATGCACGCGGATTTCGTACGATTTACCATAACAGGTTTGTCGAAAATGCTACGGCGCCAAACTAACTGTATGTAGAGAGAGAATCGATGTCATCCTGAGCGCCAGCGAAGGAACTGCTCCGCTGCATTTAAGGTACGGAAGAACTGCTCGAACCGAACTGCCGGTTACCGGCCAAGCTTCTTGTTGTACTTGTCTCTGGACATCCAGCTTTCAGGTTCTTTTAAGTTGATAAACGGCAGGATTTGTTAGGCTTAACCTGATTAGCGACTTCCACTGCAAAGCACAGATGGAATCAATGTCATCCTCAACACACAAAGAAATTGCACAACACCGGTCAAGAAATTTTGAACTCTTTTCCGAGCAATCCTCCTGCCTTTCTCCATCCGCTCTAAGGTCTTCCACGACTTAATTCGTACAAGCCGATATTCTTTTCCCCAGCATTAATGTTTCTCCTGTACCTGCGGATTAAGAGCTTGCACGTAGAGTTGTTAAGACAAACCAGGAGGAGGATTCACTAAGCCCATTCACCTTGCCATCCGAGGGTCTCGCCCGATGTAGCCAGAGTAGATGCGTCTTTAGCTTGGCACCTGAACAAGAAACCCAAAAAACTTCAGGAGTTAAGCTTGAAGAACATAATCAGGCCCTTTATCGGACTTTTGTTATTGTCAACCATCGGTCTTGCCCAAACGGTCTCAGTTTCATCACCAGCCAACGGGGCCACAGTAAGTTCCCCAGTCCACTTTGTCGGCTCAGCCGATGGAGGCGGCTTCCCTGCAACCGCCATCCGTGTTTATGTGGACAACCAGAGCATGTACACCACAAACTCCGCCAATCTGGATACGCAGGTGCAGATCCCAACCGGCAACCACTCTGTGGTTATACAAGCGTGGAATTCGGCTGGACAGGTCTTCAAAAACTCGATGAACCTCAACGTTTCCAATAACAATCCGGTTTCGAGCACAGGGGGCATTTCTGTTTCTTCCCCTGCAAACGGCTCAACAACGGCCTCGCCTGTTCCGTTTGTAGCTGCGGCCACCCCGAATAGCGGCCGGGTGATTATGGCCATGCGCATCTATGTGGACTCCAACAGCGCGTATACCGTCAACGCCGCAAGTCTTAATACTTCTTTAGGCCTCTCTGCAGGCAAACATTCGGTAGTTATTCAGGCGTGGGATAATACAGGAACGGTTTATAAGAACGCCTTCTCCATCAACGTGGGCTCGCCTAACCCAACACCGTCGCCAACACCGACGCCCGTTCCGCGGAACTCTCCCTACCAGGCCAACCTCAACGCCACTGGACAGTGGATATCCGGCAATTCCATCGCTCCGGATGGCGCCATACTTTATGGCTCATCCGCGATCAACCCTTATTACAGCAACCTGGCGGCAATCGGCATGACCAGGAATTCAGCCAATTACCAGCAGGTTCAGAACTGGATGCAGTGGTATATCAACCATCTGAACTGGCCGGACAAGTGGGGACTCTACGGGACCACCTATGACTACGACTACAACAACGGCGCGGAAACTTCGCATAACGACGCCGACTCCACTGACTCTTACGCGGCCACTTTCCTGTCGGTCGCATGGGCCTATTACAGCACCGGCGATGCCAATGCGCAGGCTTATGTAAAGACGCTTGCCTACCAGCTTGACGCTATCGGCGGTGTAATCGTGCAGACCCAGCAGAGCGACGGTCTTACCTGGGCCAAGCCTGATTATCAGATCAAGTATCTGATGGACAACTGTGAGGCCTACCGAGGGCTGCGAGACTTGGCCCTTCTGTTCGGCAACGCCTTTAACGATACCGCCAAGCAGCAGTTTTACAACGCCAAAGCCGATCTGATGCTCCAGGGCATACAAGGCATGTGGATGAACGGCTCTTGGGCCGTCTATAAAGATGGTATCGACCGGCTGATTGGACCGAACTTTGCGACCTGGTATCCCGACGCCACCAGCCAGATGTTCCCGGTGATGCAAGGTGTAATCTCTCCGTCGGACTCACGGTCGATTCAGGTTTATAACCAGTTCAACAACGCCTGGCCGGGATGGGCCTCCCTTTCCTTTAACAGCCAGGATCCCTTCCCCTGGGTAATGATTGCCGATGCCGCTGCTGCGATGGGCGATACTTCCAGGGTCAATACATATATCAATGCCATCCAGAACCAGTACGTCAACAGCGGCTTTCCCTGGCCCTTTTATTCCATGGAGGCCGGCTGGTTCATGCGGCTCAATGCCTACATGATGGGCCAACGACCCAACTGAAAGCACAGCCGACCTCGGCGGTTGTGAAACGATGCAATAGACAAAAATAACTGCAAGGCACAGAGGAAATCGATGTCATCCTGGAGCGCAGCGAAGGAACTGCTCCGCTGCGCTTAAGAAGCAAAATTCTGTCATGCTGAGCAAGCTCGAACGACGTAAGGAGTGAGGGCGCGTCGAAGCACCCCGAGATGCGTCCTCCAGAAATAATGTAACGAGGCACTTTCACAAAGATCTCTCTGGACAGTTCGGGCAGTCAGACTTAGCCATCTCGCGCCCGATCACCAGACCTGTCCCGGCTAGCCGTGGATCACCCGATCTCCCGATCACCGGACCTGTCCCGGCTAAGCCGCGGATCTCCCGATCTTTCTATTACCTTTGTAATTATTAAAATGGCAAACCCTGGGCAATAATCGCTCTGCCCCCAATTACACCACTGGCCAAGCTTCAGGCTTTGGAAAAGGACAGAGGACATCATGAAGATTTGTTTTCTTGCGATTACTCTTATGGGGGCTTCCGCTTCACTTTGCCTTGCTCAAGCGCCCGAAACACCTGCGCCCTCCCAGTCACCTGTAGCGCCGGAAGTTGTTAAAGGCTTCAGTTCGTACACTCAATTCCAAGCTGGTCATGACTCATCTTCAGGCTGGTCAACTGTCGCTAACAGCAGCATCCATTATGATTTCAACAAAATCTTTGGTGTAGAACTTGGGGTCCCCTTTTACCTCAGCCATAATGGCTTTGACAGCAATGTTATCGTCCGGGGAAACAACAATCCGCCGCCAGTGACCACTTATGGCTCGCTCGGAGACGCTTATCTCTCCCTGAATTTTTCTGCTCCGGGCTCCTGGATTGGATACAAGGCAACCATCACCGGAACAGCGCCAACTGGAGACACCTCCTCAGGGATCAGCACGGGCCGCGCCACCTTCGATCTCAACAATCATTTTGAACATGCCTTTGGTTTCTTCACGCCACTAATCGAGTTCGGAATGGGTGACAGCAGCGCCCTGGTAAACAAACGAGTCCGGCGCCCATACACCACGCTCGGCCCTCTCTCTCATTTCAAAGCTGGAGGAGGGTTCGATTTTCTCAAGTACTTCAATTTTCAAATGACGGGATATGAAAACCTTCCGATTGGAGATCAAAAGGTCTACAGCCATCTGTTTGTTCGCCGCAAGAATGGCTCCATTATCCGGTTGGGCGCTGATGGCAAGAAGCACAGGTTTGCGCAAGTGGCCGTTGATACCGGTCAAGGAATCCTGGAGGACAACGGTCTGACCAGCGTGTTCAGCATCAACGTGGGCAAGCATGTCGATCTTTCGGCCACTTACAACCGCAGCCTCCGTCAGTCCCTGGATACGGTGGAATTTGGGATTGGCTACCGGTTCGGAAAGTCCTCGAAGCCGCCCGTCGAGTAGACCCACTTGTCCTCAAGTTGCGTGCCAATAAGTGAAAGTCGCGTTGGCACCGGACATCCATTATCAGGTCACCCGATGCCCCAATCACCGGAGCTGTCCCAACCAGCCGATTTCTTGTCGTTTTCATAACCTGTTAAACCTGCTACGATTGCTTCTAACCAGGAGCTTTGGGCATGGCGAACCACCGCAAGCGCTACCTCACCAACCTCATTTTGTTGTTTGCTTTCTGTATCGCAGTCCAATCACAGTCGAATGCGCCGTCGGCAAAAGAAGTTCCAGCGCAGCAGCAATCTGCTCCTGCATCACAGTCGAGCAGTCAAGATCAACAACAAGATAAGCCGCCTGCCGAAGAGAAGCCTCGAAAGGTCTATGAATCGTCAACCGTATTGAAAGCCATAACCCGGCTGGTGGTGGTCGATGTTGTGGCAACCAATGGCAAAGGCGTGCCGGTCCCTGATCTTACCGTTGAGAACTTTACCGTGCTGGAGGAAGGTAAACAACAAAAGATACGCATCTTTAATTTTCAGCACCCTGCGCCTGCTCCGGCGTCGGAAGCGGCAATATCCGCTTCGCTCATACTTCCGCCGAATGTGTTCTCCAACATTCCCAAAGTTAACATTAATAACACTCTGAACATTGTCTTACTTGATGCGCTTAACACCACCAGGACTAACCAGGCCTATGTCCGCGACCAGATGATCAAGTATCTGGAGAAGATGCCCACGGAAGAACCAATAGCGGTCTACACCCTTACTCAGAAGCTGCGGTTATTACAGGACTTCACGACTGACCCAAAATTGCTCAAGGCCGTAGTCCAGAACTGGAAAGGCCACACCTCCCCCGTGCTGGAGAATGCAACCGGAGGAGACCCGATGCCGCTCTTCGCTCCAGGCGTGTTTGAATCCATGCCTCAGCAGATACAGCAGGCCCTCGAGAATTTCGAAATAGAGACCACCAATTTCCAGACAGATCTGCGGGTGAGATATACGTTGGACGCCCTATCGGCAATCGCCCGGAGTGTGGCCGGGTATCCAGGTCGCAAGAACCTGATATGGCTGTCGGAGGCTTTCCCCTTGGATATCGGTCCAACCATGAATGTTGATGGGAATGGCTTCAGCAATATGGATACCCGCAACTATAGCACCGACATCGCCCAAACTGCGGACGCCCTGATGAATGCCCAGATCGCCATCTACCCGGTGGATGCGCGCGGACTGGTCGGCTCATCCTTTTTCAGCGCATCCAACTCCGGCACTGATAAGTTTGGGCGCTCCGTCACCCGTGGTGGACGCATGGCACAAACCATGACCAACGAGTCCACTGCCCTGTTCTCTGCCCACGGCACTATGCAGGATTTGGCCGAAAGGACAGGCGGCAAGGCCTTTTATAATCGCAACGACATCGACGCGGCCATTGGCCACAGTATTGATGATGGCTCAACTTATTACACCCTGGCCTATTATCCGGAGAACAAGAATTGGGACGGAAGGTTTCGTAAAATCACCGTAAAACTGAACCGCTCCGGAGTAAAGGTGCGCCACCGTCTTGGCTATTTTGCCTCTGATCTTAAGGGCGGCCTGGATCCAAAGCAGCGCGATGCCGCCTTTGTCGACGCTCTCGATCTGGATTACCCGATTGCCACGGGCCTGCTTTTTGAGGCGGGCGTAGTCCAGCCCTCAGCGAAGACCCAAAACAAAGTCATGGTCAATTTTGCTGTTGATCCTCATGCGCTCAGTTTTGAAAAGAAAGATGATGGCTTACAGCACGCCAACGTAAATTGCGCTGTTCATATCTATTCCGAGAAGGGCAAATCCATTCGAACCGAATTGAGCGGCATCAACGCCTCTCTCAAGCCGGATACCTTTGCCAAGGTGATGCAGGGCACCTTCCCATGCCAGGCCAAATTTGATCTTGGGCCTGGGACTTATTTTCTGCGTCTAGGCGTGATTGACGCCTCCACCGGACTGATTGGCAGCACCAACGCCAAGGTTACCGTCCTTCCACCCGCTGCAGAAAGCGCCGCAACGACGCCAGAAGAAAAGAAGCAATAGCAAGAAATCAATTCACTACGCTTGAGCATCCATGCCCCACAAATCGTTTTCCGGCAAGCAGTCAGTCGAGTACGGACGAGCGCAGCGCAAGCATCTCAGCCGCTCCGAACTTGGCAATTTTGATCCAAGCTCACGCCGCTTCGACCCAGTCAAAGTCATTGCCGAGGCCTGCCAGGGGCGCGTCCCTAAGCTTGTCCCGATCAAATTCCAGCGCATGTCCGGTTCACTATTTGCTTTTTTTCGTGGGGCAGTGGAGGTCATGGCGGCCGATCTTGCCTCTGCGAAAAACACTGAGATTGCGGTACAACTCTGTGGGGATGCGCACGTCAATAATTTTGGGTTTTTTGCCTCGCCCGATTCGCAGGTCATCTTTGACATCAATGATTTCGACGAGACCTTCCGGGGTCCTTGGGAATGGGACATCAAGCGAATGTCCACCAGCATCATGCTCGCGGGACGGGAAGCTGGCGACAATCGGTCCACCTGCAAAGCGGCGGTTGACTCCTTTCTTTCTCAGTACTGTGCCTGGATCCATCGCTTTGCGCGTATGCTGACCATTGATGTCGCCCGGCATCGGGTCAAACGTAATTTGAAGGATTTCGCATTGGGCGCCAGCCTTCAGAAAGCCGAGCGTGCCACTCCCGTTCAGAATTTACATAAGCTTGCCAAGAAGACCGCCAGGGGCTGGCGGTTCCGCCATAAAACAACGCTTCTGTGGGAAGTGAAAGGCCACGAGCAGAAAACGGTGCGCAATGCTCTCCCGCTCTATCGAGAGACTCTTTCTGCGGACCATCAACTTCTTTTTGATCGTTTCCATCCGGTGGACGTGGCTTTCAAGGTTGTGGGCACGGGCAGCGTTGGGACCAGGGATTATGTGGTCCTGATGTTTGGGCGGGACGAAAATGATCCTTTAATCCTGCAAGTTAAAGAAGAACCTCCTTCCATCTATTCTCGGTATTTACAGCAACCACAGCCAAAAAATGAAGGAGAACGGGTCGTACAGGGCCAACGGATGATGCAAGTGCAGTCTGACATGCTTCTGGGCTGGTGCTCCATCGAAGGACGCGACTATCTGGTGCGTCAGCTCAACGACCACAAAGCAGGATGTGAAATTGGAGAGCTGACAGGCGTGCGATTGGCGGAATATGGCCGCCTCTGTGCCGAACTGATGGCGAAAGGCCATGCACGTTCCGGGGACGTTCTCGCCATCTCCTCTTATTTGGGTTCAACAGATAAGACGCCTGTGGCATTGCGGCGCTTTGCCGTTCAGTACGCCAATCAAGTTGAAAACGACTACGCTGCCTTTCGTAAATCATTAAAGAATGGGGAGTTGAATAAACTGGTCCGGGGAAGCACCTAACGGTGAACTCTTCACCGGGCAACGCACCCGCAACCGATTATCGTTCTTTACAGGCAATTTACAAGAAATCTGGCAGGTCGCCTTTATACTAAAGGCTTGGCCCCCCTGCCGCACTCACTTTTTTGCCAGGCCCGCGTCTCTTAAAACAACGTGTTGCTCAATGGCCGGGATGAAAGTGCTCTGGAGGGAAATGAAATGAAAAGAAGAATCTACTTATCACTTTTGCTTGGCCTAAGCGTCATGCTGGCTTACCCCCAGACGCAGGACCAAGGCGATAGGCGTTTTCCTCCTGGCGAAAATGTCATCGGAAAAGTAACGTCAGTCAACAAAGACTCTTTGACAGTCGCTCCATTTACCGGCGGCGAACCAGTTACCGTCAAGATCGGAACCAACACTCGCTTAACCAAACAGCGCGAGCCCATCAAGTTGGAACAGATCAAAGTTGACGATGTCGTCTTCGCTCGCGGACAAATTACCGGCAGCGCCGTGGAAGCTGCAATGGTTAGCGTCGTCCCTCCTGAGATGGTCCAGCGCATCCAGCAGGGCGGTATGGGCGGCCCGCAGTTTAACCGTGAAGACCTGGGAAAGAAATTTATTGCGGGTGAGGTCAAGGCCATCAACGAAACCAAGCTCACCATCGCCCGTCCCGATGGCCAGAGCCAGGACATTGAGGTCGACGAAAACACCTCATTCAAGAAAGGCGGCGAGAGCATTACTCTCGCAGATGTTAAGCTAGGAGACTTTGTTGGTGGCCCCGGCGAATTGAAAGATGGAACATTTGTGGCCAAAGAACTCCGCGTAGGGCGCCCGCGCATGATGATGATGGGCGGTCCCGGAAATGGCCCAGGCGAACAGAAAAAGCCGGATGGCCCCAAGCCTGCTGAACAAGCTCCACCTAAAAACTGACCCGATGAAAATCATGAGCCATTCGTCTCAACAACCAAATACCGGATCACCGGATCGCCGAGTCATCCGGTTCAAGCCTGTGGTGTGTCTTTTCCTGGTAAGTGTGTTTCTTGCAGCATCGCTTGTGGCCCAGGATACGCCCCCCGATGTTCAGAATGCTCAACCTGCGCCGACCCAGTCCGCTGTGCCCTTTGGCATGATTGCCGGCACAGTGAAATCGGGAAACGTCCCTCTTCCCGGAGTGACCGTCACGGCGGCCAACACGCTCACTGGAAAGAAATACATCACCTCAACCGATGTAGATGGCAGTTTCAGGCTTGAGGTCGGCAGCAAAGGACGCTATGTCGTACGCGCCGAGTTCTCGGCATTTGCGCCATTGACCCAGGAAATCCTGATCAATGCTGAAAACCGCAACGGCCGCGCCGACCTTGCCATGATTCTGCTTTCCCGCGCTCAGAGAGATGCGCAACAACAACAGACACAAAACCAGGCCGGTCAGCTTGCCGCGGGCATGGCAGGATTAGGAATGCAGCGGCTCTCGCTGGCGGCCGGCGATGGAGCAGGAACATCCGGCGCAGCCAGCGCGGATTCTTCGGCGATCACCAGCGCCGGGCTTCCCAATGCCGGGTTGGCCGCAGAGGGCAATACCGAATCCGTAGCTGTTTCCGGAGCCATGGGACGCACCGAGCAGCCCACGTTTGATCCGGGGGAAATGCAAGATAGGATCGCTGAAATGCGCGACCAGGGCGCCCGGCAAGGCGGATCTTTCAACCTTGGGGGCGGGTCTTTCAACCTTGGGGGCGGATCTTTGGGGGGCGGACCTTTGGGGGGCGGGGGCGGCCCCATGATGATCATGATGGGGGGCGGGGGCGGAGGGGCACGCGGCTTGCGCAATTTCAATATCAATAAGCCCCACGGCTCCATCTTTTATAACTATGGCGGCTCCCCTCTCGATGCCCGGCCCTATTCCCTTACTGGCGAGCCCGCTGAGAAAGCCAGTTATGGCCAGCACCGTTTTGGCGTAGTCATGGGCGGACCGCTCAACATCCCTCACATCTATCATGGCGGGACCAAGACATTTCTCTTTGGCACTTACACCGGCTCTCGTGGGAATAATCCCTACGATGTTTTTTCCACTGTGCCGACTCTGGCGCAGCGTTCCGGCGATTTTTCCCAATCATCGGTGCAGCTCTTTGATCCCAACACTCACACGCCATTCGCCAACAACATGGTTCCCTCCATCAATCCCGCTGCAGCCGGGCTTTTGCAATTCATACCTGCGCCCAACCTCCCGGGAACCAGTCAGAATTTTCACTTCGTCTCCGCCAATCGGACCTCGACAGATATCATGTTCCTTCGGTTTAATCACAGCTTCGGCTCCGACCCGGCAAGCATGTTTGGAGCGTTTGGTGGCCCTGGAGGGGGTGGGGGTGGGGGGCGCGGCCGGCAGCAGCGACAGTCGAATAGCGGGAACCAGGGCAATAGTGGAAATCAGAAAAAAGACAGCTCCCACTGGTCGCAAAGCATCAATGGCGGATTCAACTACAACAATATCCGCAATGATCTTCTGAATCCCTTCCCGACGCTCGGAGGCAAGCAGACAGTCCATAATTACAACGGCAATGTTGGTTATAACCTGACCAAGGGCGTCTTCCTGAACTCCTTGCGCTTCAACTACAACCGCAGTGGAAATAATAGGCTCAATAATTTCACCGACCACAATAACATCGAGTCGCAATTGGGGATTGGCGGTGTCTCGCCGCTGGCCGCAGATTTCGGCCTGCCCAATGTGAACCTGTCTCCCGAATTCAGCAGCCTGCAAGACATCTCACCGGTCGCCCGCACCGATCAGAACTTTACCTTCAGCGACTCCATGAACTGGACGCATGGCAAGCACGGCTGGAGTTGGGGCGGTGATTTTCGTCATCAGTTGATCGATCTGAGCAACGCCTCCAATGCCCGAGGGACTTTTATTTTCACTGGAGCAACAACTGGCGGAATCGGCTCCGACGGAAAATTTCATCCCGGTCTTCCCTTCGCTGATTTTCTGCTGGGCTTTGCCCAGGAAACGTCCGTCCAGTTTGGCGCCGAGAACTACCACTTCCGGGCCAACTCATTTGACCTTTTTGTCCAGGACAACTGGCGCGCGGGCAAGAACCTTACCTTCAACCTGGGCCTGCGCTACGAATACATCTCGCCTTTTACCGAACTGCATAACAAACTGGTGAACCTGGATATCGCCCCCGGTTTCACCTCAGTGGTTCCGGTGCAGGCCGGTCAGACTGGGCCGTTTACAGGAAAGTTTCCTGCTGGCGTGGTCAATCCCGATCGCAACAATTTTGCTCCACGTGTGGGCATCGCTTGGAAGCCTTTCTCCAAAACTGTGGTGCGTACTGGCTATGGAGTGAATTACAACCTCGGTCAATACGCGACCATTGCAACCCAGCTTGGCTTCCAGCCGCCATTTGCCTTTACTCAGACAAATCCCGCTTCCACTCCAACCGCTTTGACTCTGCAGAACGGTTTTCCGCCTGCCAGTAATTCCGCCATTACCAACAGCTATGCCGTGGACCGCAACTACCGGCTGGCTTATGTGCAGTCCTGGAACCTGAACATTCAGCAGGACATCAGGTCGGACATGGTCCTCAATATCGGTTATACCGGCTCGAAAGGGACCCGCCTCGACATAGTGCGTGCGCCAAGCCTCGATGCCAACGGCGTAGCCATCAACGGCGCCCAACCCTTTCTTTTTGAGTCTTCAGAAGGCTCTTCCGTTCTGCATTCCGGTACCGTGCGCCTGCGCAAGCGCATGCGGCACGGCCTTTCTCTCGGGGGAACGTATACCTATTCCAAATCGATTGATAATGCCTCCTCCATTGGCGGCGGAGCTACGGTGGTTGCCCAAAACGACCGGGACCTGGCCGCCGAGCGTGGCCTTTCCAGCTTTGATCAGCGCCACCGTTTTACCGCCGACTATTATTACGATCTGCCTTTAGGCAAAGACAAGAAATGGCTGAACAGCGGCAGTTGGGAGGCAAAAGCCTTCGGCGGGTTTGCATTCAGCGGTAACCTGACTTTGGCTTCCGGTTTTCCCTTCTCGCCGCGTATCTTCGGGAATGCAGCCGATATACGGCGCGGAATCACCGGGGCCCATCGTCCGGACGTGGTTCCCGGACAATCAATTCAGTCAGGGAATCAGAATATCCTGCAGTGGTTCAACACCGCTGCCTTCATCACGCCCGCTGGCCCCTTCGGGGACGCCGGACGCAATACCATTATCGGTCCTGGCACGATTGACTTCGACATGTCATTTGCAAAGAACATTCAGCTTAAGGAGATGCAAGCCCTCGAGCTTCGCTTCTCCGCCAACAACATATTCAATACCGCTCATTTCACCTCAATTGACACGACCCTGGGTTCCCCCACGTTTGGCCGCGTCGTTGCAGCGGGATCCATGCGCAAAGCGCAAATAACAACGCGGTATAGGTTCTGAATGTTTCCAGCGCCGGAGGCGCGGCCAGAAGTTAGCCCAGGCCGTAAGGCCTGGGTAGGGTAAAGATAGAAGCAAAGCCCCGGAGGGGCGACACAACGCTTTGGCCCTGGTTCTTTGAATGAAGACCTTACAACAGCTAGAAAACGTTACGATAGGACGACGCCCTTGAAATCAAAAAGACCCATCTCCACGCGCTCTCTCTCCCTTGTGCTGATTGCTGTGCTCTTGGCCTCCGGCATCGCCGCCCAAAACCAGAATCCGCCACAGCAGGAGAAGAACTCCAGTCAACGAATATTCACCTTCAAGACCGATACGGAGTTGGTGCTGGTGAACGTGATTGCTCACGACAAGCAGGGGAATCTAGTCCAAGACCTCAAGCCGGAAGACTTTACCATTCTGGAAGACGGCAAGCCGCAGCGTGTTTCCAGCTTCGATTACGAGCACATTGACAGCACTCCCATGGTTGCTGCAGCCGGCACCGGCCCGGCGCAGCAGAGCGTCACGGAACAGCCTCCGGTCCCAACCAAGCCTGTCCTGACCTCAAAAGATGCAGAAGATGCACTGAGCAACAAGAGAGTGATTGTCCTCTTTTTTGATCTCAGCTCCATGGGTCCCGACGAAGTCCAGCGGGCGGTGGATGCGGCGAGAAAATATATCCAAAACAAGATGACCTCAGCGGACATGATCGCCATCGTCTCGCTGGCATCGTCGCTTCGACTTGACCAGGACTTCACTCCTGATCGTGCGCGGCTGCTGAAGGTCCTGAATCGTTTCTCCCATTCCGAAGGCCAGGGCATGGATAACGGCTCCACTGGCGATGCCGATGGCATTGAAGAAACCGGCAATGCCTACACACCGGACGAGACCGAATACAACCAGTTCAATACCGATCGCAAGTTGGAAGCCCTCCAGTCGCTCTCCCAGGTGCTGGCCAAATTTAACCAGAAAAAATCCATCATCTACTTCAGCAGCGGCATGACCCAGACCGGAATCGAGAACCAGACAGCACTGCGGGCCGCTATCAATACTGCGGTCAAGGCCAATGTGGCCATCTACACCATGGACTCTCGCGGACTTGAAGCTCAACCTCCCGGTGGTTCAGCCGCAACCGCCAGCCTGCGCGGCACAGCCATGTACTCCGGCAATGCTGTTCAAAGTTCGCTCGATCGGAACTTTGCCAGCCAGGAAACGCTGACTACTCTTGCCGGCGATACCGGAGGCAAGGCCTTTCTCGATACCAACGATCTCGGTCAGGTCTTCGACCGCGTCCAGCGCGATACCTCTGTCTACTATGTTGTCGGCTACAAGAGCAACAATCCCCTGCGCGACGGGCATTTCCGCCGCATCGAGGTCAAGGTCAACCGTCCTGGCTTGAAGCTTGAATACCGCAAGGGCTACTATGCGCCCAAAGACTTCAAGCATTTCAACGCTGAAGATAAAGACAGGCAGATGCAGGATGAACTGGCCTCTGATCTGCCCAGCACCGATGTGGCCGTCTACATGGCCGCCTCTTACTTCCGCCTGGATGAGGGACGTTTCTATATTCCAGTCTCATTGGTAGTTCCAGGATCGCAGATCCCCTTCACCAAAGGCGGCGACAAAGACAAAGCCACCATCGACGTGATGGGGGAAGTGCAGGATGAGCTGAAGCGGCCTGTAGGTAGCGTTCGCGAGACGGTAAAGCTCTCGCTCGATGCGTCACAGGAAGTCCAGCGCAAGAATGTCCAGTACACCACCGGATTTGTCCTTGCTCCCGGCAAGTACCACTTCAAGTTTGTGGTGCGTGAAAATGAAAGTGGCAGGATCGGCTCATTCGAAACCGACTTTACTATTCCGGACATCCGCAAAGCACCGCTCAAGATGAGTTCAGTCGTGCTGGCCAGCCAGCGCAGAGAGAACACTAAAAAAGGCCAGAACCCCTTGGTGCGCGATGGCAGCGAGGTGATCCCTAATATTGCCCACGTCTTTACGCCCGATCAGCATCTCTTCCTCTTCTACGAGGTCTATGAGCCCGCCAAGGACAAAACTCCCACACCAGCGCCGGCATCAACAGATGCCAAAGATAAAGCCCCGGCACCGGCGATAAAGAATCCGATTCACTTGCTGACCAGCATTCAGTTCTTTAATGGCAAGATCAAGGCCTTTGAAACGCCGCTGGTCGAGGCCCGCCAGCTCAACGCTCCTGAACGCAAAGCCGCAGTCTTCCAGTTCGATGTTCCACTGGCCCAGCTTAAGCCCGGCTTTTATACCTGTCAGGTCAGCGTAATTGATGACGCCGGTGGCAATTTTTCTTTTCCTCGACTGCCGCTCCTGGTGCGCGAGAAACCGAGCGCACCCTCAGCCACCACGGCAGCGTCACCAACCGGCGGAAGAAACTAAGTTTTGATTTCCTCTGCACTGCTAACAAATCAGATTTATGCCAAGTCGCGAAGGAATCATCAAGCGGCCTTTGCCATGAAGGAGTAGACGGAGACATCGTCGGCCTAGAGTCGTGACCTCCGTGTCCTCTGTGGTTAGCCTTGGTTTTCTTTTGTATTACCGAGGTGCTTTGGAATCCTCGGTTTTCTCGCAAATTTTCTACGCCACTCAGAAGCTATAGGCTAGAAGCCAGTAGCAGCGGCTGTTCTCAATCAGCGTTCATCCGCGTAAATCAGCGGTAAGAAGTTGGGTTTCTTTTGGTTGCGGCTCTGCTGCGCTACTCAGTTTTTAGTCTTTCCTCTCAGCGATGTATCCGTGCTCCACTCCGGCGGCGTCGAAGAAGTCTCCTACAATACGGCCTTCACTATTGATTCCGTTGCCATCGGTGGAGGCGGCCCCGGGGAAATTCAACTGGGTGAAGTTGTCGGCTTGATCGAGAAAACCATGGCCGTTTCCGGCGGCATCGGTGAAACTGCCTACAATATTCCCGCGCGCGTTAATGCCAAAAGCAACCGAGGTGGCCGCTCCTGGCGGGTTGATTTGAGCAAAAACTTCCCCTCGCCGGATGAAGGCATGTTGGGTTCCCGATGCATCGTTGAACGAACCTACGATCTCGCCCCTGTCGTTGATGCTAAACGCAATCGTGTTATTGCCCCCGGGAAAGTCCAACTGCGTAAAGGCGCCGGATCGTTTCAGGAACCCGTGGGTGTGCCCCGCAACATCTGTGAAGCTCCCTACGATCTCGTGTGCATCGTTGGTCCCCAAAGCAAGCGTGGAGACGGCCCCGGGAAAATCAAACTGCGTGAATTCGCCATTTCGATCAATCAGCGCATGCTGGACTCCCGCAGCATCGGTAAAAGAGCCCACAATCTCGCTCTGATTATTAATTCCCACGGTCCTCGTCTGCGTCCCGCCGGGAAAATCGAGTTGCGTGAATTTGCCGTTCTGGTCGAGGAGTCCGTGCTGCTTCCCGGACCTATCCACAAAAAAACCGACAATCTCGCCGCGAGCATTGATACCGTCCAACTCGGTCGAGGCGCTGTCTGGAAAATCTGATTGCCTGAAGGTGAAAGACTCTGTGTCAGCCTTCAAGGAGATATTTACAGCTACCATGCCCGCCAGAGCAATAGCAGGCAATACGAATCTACGCAATCTTATTCGCAATCTTATTATTGAACTCATCATAGTGCATATAATATCGCTCCAAACCAGCGAATTAATAGCTGCCGAATGACAATTATTCTGATTTTCATATCAATTGTTCCAAAACGGGAATATTACAAATGGAACAACTCCTAGATAGGCCGCCAGTATAAACTTTGTTTCTTTGGCAGTGTCCGCTGTGGTGAAATCACCTTCAATCGGCCTTTCGGACATCACCACGAAGGCACGGAATCCATAAAGAGGTCGGACTTTCGGCACATTAGAACCAGGTCCATATTCCCATTTTGGGACGATTCAAAAACATGCACTTCAGATACTGGCAAGCTTTATTTTGTAGTAGAATTCTTCGCGCTGCACTCTGGGTGCCTGTCTCTTGTATCCAACCTTATCTTCGGTGAGCGCCATAACGTAGTCCGGAAAGCAGTGTTTTTTAGGAGGATGAATATGTCACAAGCATTTGCTGTCTTGATTGTTATGTTGTTTGCTTGCTTGCAGTCCGGCTGGTCGCAAATCGTGCCCGCCCCGCCGCGAGTCACCACCGGACAGTACGATATAGGACGCACCAACTCAAACCCCAACGAAACCCTCCTTAACACCAGCAATGTGAAGGCCAACACTTTTGGACTGCTCTTCTCGCGCAACTTGGACGGCATGGCATTTGCCCAACCGCTCTATTATCCGGGAGTCCCCATTCCGGGACAGACTACGGCCCCCAACGTAGTCTTTGTAGCTACTCTGAATAACACTATCTATGCCTTCGATGCCGATCGCTCGACCGTTTCCAATCCATACTGGTCTAAAAGTTTAGGGACCGCAATCACCTTTGGCGCCCCAATCCGGGGGATTCCCGAAGTGGGCATTCTGGGGACACCCGTTCTTGATCCTTCCTCCGGCACGCTCTATGCCGTAGCAGCAAGCGTCGATCCCCTCACCGGGAAGGATATTTACAAACTCCACGCGCTGGATTGGACAAACGGTGCGGAGAAGTTCAATGGGCCAGTGACCATCCAGGCCAGCGTACCGGGAACGGGAGACGACAGCCAAAACGGAATGATTCCCTTCCTCGCCAGCTTTCCGAATGGCGACCTCAAAGTATTCCAGCGGACCGCTCTGCTGCTGCTCAACGGCTCAGTCTACTTCGCCTTCGGCTCGGCCGCCGCGGAAAACCTCCCTTACCATGGCTGGGTGTTCGAGTATGACGCTACCACACTCGCGCAAACTTCCGTGACTGTCACCACTCCCAATGGTCCTCCGGGTGATCCCAAGTTCCCTTGTACCAATGGCGTAAATCTCGGCAACATCTGTGGCCACGCTGCCGGAGTGTGGATGTCTGGACGAGGCATAGCTGGCGATCCCACTCTTGGCATCTTCTACGCTACCGGGAACGGCGGCGTCGGAGATGGCAATCAGGGTGAATCAGTCATCAATTTTTCACCCAGTGCTATCGCAGGAAACTTTAACTTCTTTCTCCCTGACGGTCCCCACGGCTATATCTTCCTGAATCAGAATGATTTGGATTTCGGAACAGGCGGAGTTCTTCTGCCTCCATCGGCAACCTCAGTGCTCATCACGATGGGAAAAACCGGGGAGATTTACCTCCTGCACCGCAGCCATCTCGGCGGTTTCGGCAACGCTAATGCTTGCCAGATATTTCAGGGGTCCGATGCATTCTGCAGCAATTGCTCCAAGCTCCATGGCCCCGCCTATTGGGATGAAGCGCCGAATAGCACTCCCCTGCTCTATATTTGGCCTACCGGCGAGCACCTTCGCTCGTTTGGCTTGCAGAGCAGTACAAACGCCTGCGGCAAGCAATTTAACACCACCGCGGTTTCTAGCAACTCCGCTATCGCTGACTATCCCGGAGGAATGCTCGCTATCTCCTCCAATCACGGCAAAGCTGGGACTGGAATTCTCTGGGCAACTGGCGTCACGATCGATCCAAACAACGCCGCCGCCCCCCACGTTCCCACGCTGTGGGCTTTCGATGCCGGCAATCTTGCGACTGAACTGTTTAGCGCCACGCTGGCCGGTGTAACCAAGTTCAACGTACCTACGGTGGTAAACGGTAAAGTGTATGTGGCCCAGAGCGGCTCATCCGCTTCGGATTTCAAGTTGCTGGTCTACGGTCTCTTCGTACCAGGTTCGTAAATCGGTCTTGCACAAACTGCAACCGCACAAAAATCGCGGGACATGCGACTGCGACAAAATGCCGCCCAAAAAAACAGAAGGGGCACCGCAATGTGCTCCTTCCTCCTCTGCCTCCGTGTTTCAAAGGTTTTGGTTTATCAGCGTTCATCCGCGCAAATCCGCGGTAGGAAGTTGGTTTTTTTACGTCGCGCTGTGTTATCTAAATTTTTCCCGCAGTCGCCAAGTACCCGTGCTCCACTGTACCCTCGAAATAATCGCCGACAATCAAACCTTCGCTGTTGGTTCCATTGGCATCCGTCGAAGTGGCTCCGGGAACATTCAACTGACTGAAACTGCCGCCTCTATCCACGAACCCATGTCCCTTTTGTGCCGTATCGGTAAAACTCCCAACCACAATCCCATGGACATTCACGCCGTAAGCGACGGAGTTGATCGCTCCGGGTGGATTGAGTTGAGTAAAAACACCTTTCTTCCTGAGGAAGGCATGTTGATTCTTCGATGCGTCCACAAAAGAACCCACAATCTCGCCTTGGCTGTTGATGCCATAGGCGGAGGTATTATTGCCCTTGGGAAAGTCCAACTGTGTAAACTTGCCGGACCGATACAAAAATCCGTGGCTGTGCCCGGCGGAATCTGTGAAGCTTCCCACAATCTCGCCCGCATCGTTAATGCCCAGAGCAAGGGTGGAAGTGGCCCTCGGATAATTCAACTGGATAAATTTGCCGGGGCGACCGGTCAATCCATGCTGGGTGTTCGAAGCAGGATCGGTAAACGAGCCCACAATATCGCCCTGGTTGTTAATGCCTACGGTCCTGGTTTGCGTGCCTCCGGGAAAATCAAGTTGCTCGAACTTGCCTTGCCGGTCAAGAAAGCCATGCTGCTTTCCCGAATGGTCCACAAAAAAACCGACAATATCGCCAAGTTTGTTGATGCCGTCAGCTTCTGTGGAACTGCTATCGGGAAAATCCAATGGTTTGAAGGTGAAAGTTCCAGGCTCGGGCTTCGCGGTATCATTCGCAAGCACCATGCCCACCACAACAACAACCGGCAACATGAATCTGCATGCTCTCGTTATTCCAAGATTCGGCATGGGCCGTATGGTATCGCAACTAGACCAACCTCGCTGCGCCTGTTCAAGTCCCCCAGTAGTGTCTGACCGGGTGAAAATTGGTAACCATGGCACCGTCCACTCAGTCCACCTCGTCCACTTCGTCCACACTAACCTTCTTTCCATAAATCATGTCGTCATGGCACTATCAGTCATGTTCGGGCAGCAAAATTTACGCAAGGTTCTACGGAGCTCCAGCAGCCTGGGCCAGATCGGCATGCAGCGTGACCTCTCCGGTCGTTATGCTCAGAGTCCGGGACCACTCTCGTCCGTTCAGTGTGACTCTGAGTGTGTGCTCGCCAGAAGCAATTACTATGTCAGACGGCGTGCAGCCGACGAATTTGTCGTCCACCAGAATCTCCGCTCCCGAAGGGGACGACGTGATGTGGACCTTTGCTCCGATAGCATTTTCGGAAACCACGTCTTGCGATTGTGCCCGGCTGTTTGACACCACTCCAAGAGATTTTGTGACACCCAATCGGCGAAAAGCTAGGACGCAGATACATGCTCCCACCCCAATCATAAAACTCGCCCAAACAGGTGCATTTTCAAGCTCGGGATGGAAAGCCCGCATGTACGACGGCACGCTACTGAGAGCAATCAGCAGGTACATTCCAAAAAAACAACAAATGGCCCCCACGATGCCAAAGAACCATCGCTGAGCCATCAGGGGAAACACAAGCTTGCACCGGGGACACCTGGGCACTGTCCGCTCTATCTGAACTTTACAATGAATACACTCCATTCAAGCCTCCTGCGGTTTAGGTGTTGAATAGTCCAATGTTATGCTGACGAAAATTACTGCGTCCCAAGACCCTGGTGGAAGCCCCTGAACAAGCCTGTATTTCAAAGCAAGATTCATGACTTCCGCCCCAATGGCATTCCCGCAATCTGTTGCACCCGACAAAGCCTCATTTATCTTGATATTTATCGGTAAGGCTTTTTTCGGGCAATCGTGTGACCATCCTTCCCAGTCCCGGTGATTACATCGGGCATTGATCGCAACAAGCGTAAGGCTTCGTCCTCCGATAGCCTGGCAAATGACGCTATGCTCCTGAGTTGCTTCCAGTCCCGCTTTCTATTATTTTGGATCAGGCCTTCGCGAATGCGCCTTACTTTATCTTCATTAAGAAGAGTTGCGGCCGCTGCCTGCTTCAGTGGCTGAAACGGCGCGTGGCGAATGCGTCTCTGGCCTTCTTTGCCGGATAGCTGTTTCAGTTCTTTGATCTCGTTTCTGTAAAAATTGTAGTCTCTTGGTTTCAGGCGTAGTTGAGAACGAACTTCCTCAACAAGCTGTTGCAAGTCGTTCTCTTTGTCGCAGGAATGTGCGTTGAACCCTCGCAACGGTGATGACCTCAGTTCATTCGCATTCATTCCTGCCGCCAGCACTGGCATGATCTTGCTCCCTGCTCCTGAGTGAGCACTGGCGCCCCAGCGGGCGCCTAATTCAAATAATACATATGGCGATTTCAGGCTCTCGCGGGTGATAAGGGCAACAAACACAAGAGAACTCAAAATCTCATTTCGTAACTGGTCGTCGATCGAGGCCCCTCCAGGCAGCCGATATCCTTGCACGCTTGTGCACCGAATTCGCGCAGGCTCGATATCTGTTGCTGATCTCAATAGTTCAATGAACAGCTCTGCAATTTCAGTGTCTCTGCTGCTGTGGGAGATAAAAATATCAATGGAAGAGTTGCTTTGATCTTGTTGCATAGTTCAATCCAGGCCAAGCTTGAGATAGCTGCGACAATCACAGTTTCGGAATAGATTACCACCTCTTTTATCTTTCAAATGAAAATCAAGTATTGCGGCAGTCGATTATTTGACTTGCTGCGAGCCAAACCGGCCGTAGCCTGCAAGCCTGCCTTGCAAAGCCCTTAAAATCAAGATTTCAAACCGTTTAGGACAATCGGATCCTGCTCGAATTGCTTATGCCAGCGATAATTCTCGGTCTAGTTAAAAAAGATTCTTAATTATTTTGAAATATTAAAAAATTACTGAAACGCAAATCGCCTTTGTTGCACTACTTAATAGTAGATCCTTTTTGATTCTGTTCATATTAGTTCGATCTTGTAAGTAGAAATAGGTCTTGACACGTGGGCCGGAAAAAGTTTAAATGCTCAACCAACTTCACTCCGTTCCTCTAAAGTCTGTCAAGCTGTATCGGGCTCCTGGGCCCCAAGGTTCATTTTTAGTCAGTTAGATTTTTTACTCGACTCCTACAACTCGTGGGAAGTTGCTGAGCGAACCGCGCCTTGAGAAAGGTGGCGGATCGTGTGTGGATTCGTCTGCGCTTTTGCGGGGCATTTCGATTTTCCTGACGTGGGATGACGTGGAATGAAGATGAGGCCAGAATTTCAGTATAAGCACTTGAATTCATCGGGCGACGGCTCGGTTGCCTTAACGTCCACATGCCTTCGTGGCCTGAAAAGGGCGCGTCTCGCTTTTGTGGTGCTGGCGAGCACGATGGTTGTTTTCGCTGCCTCGCCCGGCACGCATTTGAATTTCACCCGTGATGTGTCTCTTTCCAAGGATCATCGGCAGATTCGCCTTGTGGTGTCGGCAATCGGGGCGGACAACCATCCGCTCCGAGGCCTCAGCGACAAGCATTTTAGCGTGACGGTGGATGGTCAGCAGGGCCGCATTGCTGCGATTTCGCCAGTAGCGGCAAATGACCAGCCCTTGGCTGTTGTTTTGGCAATTGATGTAAGCAAGAGCATGGCCACAGGAAATGCTTTTGGCGCGGCACGCGATGCTGTCCGACAGTTGGTTGATGCGCTAAAGCCATCCGATCAAGTGGCCATAATCACCTTTGGGAATTCGGCCAATCATATTCTGGAGTTCACTCAAGACAAATCCAAAGTGAAAAAGTCCCTGGAGCAATTGAGTGCTGCCGACGACACTACTCTACTCTATGAGGGCCTCTTGCAATCCACACAAGAGGCGCCTTTGGCCACAACCGGCAAGGCAGTGGTGATAGCCATTACTGATGGGAAGGATGAGGGTAGCAACGTAACCTTGGAGGACGTTGTCAACCGAGCTAAGTCCAATGGTGTCGCTATTTACACTCTGGGCTTTGGCGCCCAGGAAGACCGCAAGACTTTGGCCCGCATTTCCGAACTTACGGGCGGGCAATATCATCATGCCGTCAAGGCCGAAGAGCTTCCTGCTCTTTACCAATCCATCCTTGATGAATTGAAAGACGCGTATGCTCTCACCGTCGATGTTCAAGATTTGCACCCAGGCTCGCGCGACGTTGCGGTAACTCTTAACTATCGCGACGAGAAAGTAACCGCCAGCAAGGAGCTGGGAATTCCGCTGCCGCCCATTCCACGCTGGCTATGGATCGTAAGTGCCAGTGTCCTCGGGTTGATAGCTCTGCTTGCGATATTCGGATGGGCCCTGACTCGGAAGACCCGCGCGAAAAAGAGAGTGTTTGTGGAGCCGGCGACTTCACCCATCTGGGTAGACATCACGGAAGGGACGCAGCGTGGCAGGCGTGTTCGCCTCTTGGGACGAAAACTCCGCATTGGCAGGGCCACGGATTGTGAGCTGCAGAGTGACGACGCTCTCCTGGCGCCCTATCAGGCCGAGATTGTACGGGAGCAAGGCGGGGCTGCATTGCATGCGAATAGCCAGAGCAAGATGCCGACTTTGCTGAACGGAAACCAACTGCGGCCTAACCAGAGTGTGCAGTTGAGAAATGGCGACCGGATAAAAGCTGGCTCCATGGTGTTGGTCTTTTTTGACCAGCGCCAGGCACAACCCGCTTCGACAAAACTTGATGACCGGGCCTATGCCCTCAAAGCTTCCCGATCATAAAAATCGGCAGCATGAATTTATGAGTTCGAAAAAGGAGATAAGTTATGCCACGTCAAGACCGCGAAGGTTGGAATGATGAGAAGGATGCCGACAGCTCCGGATTTCGGTCCGGAGCCGGCGGCTCTACCTCTTCCATATTTGGCGGTGTTTACCGCGAAAACAGAGGCACAGAACCTTGGGATGGAAACTCCGGAGGCCCCCAGTCTGGCTCCAGAGGAGCGTTCTTTGATGAAAGCCGCAAAACCACGATTCCGGACCAACTCCAGGAGCTTTACGGGATCCTGGTGGTGCTGAGTGGCCCGCGACGCTTTGATGTGCTCAAGATTGGCCAACGGAAGACCACCATTGGCCGCGACCAGACTGACATCATCCTGGAAGACCGGGCCATTGGGCGCCAGCACGCTGTTATCACAATTTCCGGAGATGACGCCCAGGACGCCGAGTTCAAAATCTATGATCGCGGCGCCGATGGCCTGCCCTCCAGGACAGGAACTTTGGTGAATGGCAAGCACGTCTCTGAAACGGTGCTGCGCGACAAAGACCACATCCGGATCGGAGAAACCCAATTGCGGTTTGTGCAGCTATGGCCGGGGTTCTAGAGGAGCCGGAATATGAAGATACCTTTGCTTCGACGGGCTAGCTACCCTTCGAAACCCAGAACAGAAAAAGACCCTCCGGTGTCCTGGGCGGCCAGCCAGACCGGACCGCGCGAGCAGAACGAAGACGACTACGGACGCGCCGACCAGGATACCCACGGCTATAACTGGGTAAACAGAGGATGTCTGTACTTGCTCGCCGACGGCATGGGCGGACTGGATGCCGGCAAGGAAGCCGCCAAAACCGCCGTGCGGGGAGTGGTCCACGAATATAGAAGCGCAGGGCGGTCGCAGGACATAGAGCAAAACCTTGTTCAGGCGCTGCAGAGCACCAACCAGCAGCTTTACAATGCCGGCGCCAAAAAGGGAAAACGCATGGGCAGCACTCTGGTCGCCTGCGTCTTGAAAGATGGCACAGCCACCATCGCCCACGCCGGCGACAGCCGCGCTTACCATCTTGCAGAGGGTGAACTGCACCGCTGCACCCAGGACCATCTCTACGCAACCGAGGTGCTGGGAATCCCGGATGATGATCAAGCCAAGCAGAGTCCTGAAGGACACAAGATTACCCGGGCCTTGGGAAAAGATCCCGACTTACGGGTTGATACCAAGCAGGTCAACTACAGTCCGGGTGATCGCTTCCTTCTGTGCTCAGACGGCATTAGTGAAGTGCTGGCCCCTGAAGAGATCCGCGAATGCCTGCTTCAGCCGACGCCGGAAAAAGCGGTGCATGAGCTTTGCTCCTTGACGGAAAAACGTCTCCGCGACAATGCTACCGCGGTCGTCGTCTTCGCTTCAGGAAACAAGATTCGCCGGCGAAAAACCATGAAGCGCGTCGTCAGTTACGCGGCCGTGGTTGTTTTGCTGGGTGTAGTTTCAATGGGTAGTTACAAAGGATGGCAGCTTCTCCAGGAACGTGGGACTCAGAACCTCGCCCAAAATAGCCAAGTGTCAGCAAATTCTGATGGCAAAGATAAAGGGAACAACACAACTGGCAACCAGAAACAAGCTGGCAGCGAGGCTAACCCTCCCAACAATCAACTCAATGGGCAACCTGCTAAAGAAAACGCAGAGAAGCCTTTAAAGAAAGATAAACCATCGCCAGCCCGCGTAGACCGCCAGAAACCCGGCAACCTTGACCGAGAGCCTGCAACGCGCGGTAACCCAGCCAAAGGTGGCAAAACCGAACAGGGCAACGCCCCGGTAGTCAGCACAGATTCAAAAGCTAGCACGGCCTCATCAGGACAGGTGCAGTCAACTACCACCGGCCACCCTGGCTCAGAAAACGTAACTGTCATAGCGGCGAATAGTGGCGCAGTCACAACAACTCCAAGCGCACAAACGCCGAAAACCATTCAGCATCCATCTGGTCCGTTAACAATTACGAACAAAACTAACAAAGTGATTTCGCTCTGGAGTAGCCGAGGCGGGCGTTTTTTGGACAATCTGTCGCCAGGTCAAAGCTGGCCTCTTACCACGCCCCTGAAAAATATCTGCTGGCAGTATGCAGATAGCATCATCGACGCGCCGGAATTACAGTGCCCGGCAATAAGTGAGAACGGACTACAGATTACGGGACACGATTGAAGGAGTGAACCTCAATGGCAATGCTTAAACTAGTTGGCTTGGAAGGCCCGTTGCGCGGCAAGAGCCGCATGTTAAGTGAAGGCGAATACATGATGGGGCGGGATGGCTGTGCTATTTCCATTCCTGATCCCAAAGTGTCCTCCATCCATGCGAAGCTGAATATCACCAGCAGCCACGTGACCATTGAAGATGTGGATTCTCTCAATGGCACTTATGTAAATGACCCTCAAAAGGCCAATCGGATTTTTTTTGAAACGCTTCACGACCAGGACACCTTTGCGCTTGGCCCAATCACCGTGTTCGGCATCCGCTTTCTCGAATTGCGAGCAGCGGGATTTTGGAAACGCACTCTCGCCGTGCTGGTTGATTATTTGGCCTTGTCCCCTATTGCCGTCGGAGGATATTTCCTCATTGCTATGTTTGTCGTGTTCTTCTACGGGCGTGGACCTCTGTCCGTAGTGGAGGCCGACCAGGCGACAATCATGCTCATCGTCTTGTGTTCACTCTTCGGTGCTCTTCTCACCTTTCTCTATTTTACGGTGATGCACGGATGGAAGGGCCAGACCCTGGGCAAGATGGCGATGAGCATCAAGGTCGTGCGCAATGACGGTAGCAATGTTTCCTACGGGACGGCCCTCTTACGACACTTAATGTGGATATTGCTGGCCCAGGGGACCGCGTTCATCTTCTACATATTTCTTGCTGTCCATCCGCAGAAACGCGGCTGGCATGACTTGATCGCCGATACCCGCGTGATTGAGGTTGAGAGGAACTAAAGAACTCTTCGAGTCAAACCATGATGCTGAGACCCGGAACTCGCTTGGGAAGATACGTCGTGCTGGGACCATTGGGCCGGGGCGGAATGTCCTTTGTGTATAAGGCAAAATGCGATGACGGCCCCGTAGTGGCCCTCAAATTTCCTGACCAGCGGCCAAGTTCTGAGGCTTTTCGCCAATACATAATCGAGGGCAAGGCGCTCGTACAATTGCACCACCCCAACATCGTCAAAGTGCTTACCGTGGCCGAGAAAGAGCGCTGGCCTTACATCGTGATGCACTATGTTGATGGCCGCACTTTGAGCGAAAAAATTAGCGAAACGAAGCATTTCAGCATGGACGAGGTGTACCGGGTCCTTGCGCCTATTGCTAACGCCCTCGATTACATCCACGTGCACGACAAGGTTCACCGTGATGTGAAACCGGGAAACATACTTTTCGACTCGCGGGGGAATCCGGTCCTGGTCGACTTTGGAATCGTGCAGACCGGTGAGCCCGGCAGGAGCAGCGTGCGCATGCCGCGCGGTTCCCCCTGGTACATGTCGCCCGAACAAGTGGAGGGCAAACACGCCACCGGGCAGAGCGACCAGTACTCGCTCGCCATTGTGGCCTATGAAATGATCGCAGGCAGATTGCCTTTTGACGGCGACCCAGGGATGGTTGCCCGTCACCAGCGAGACACCAAGCCTCCAATTCCTGCAAACTGGAGCGCCCCTCTTAAGACCTGGATGCAGCAAGCGCTGGAAAAAATTCCGGAAAAACGATTTCCCTCCTGCGGTGAATTTATCGACGTCCTGCGCCGCGCAGGCCAAGACTACAGGGTGACTACTGCATGAGCTCTGCTTCCCAAGAAAGAAGTCTTTGTGAACGCACGCTCTTAGGAAAGTTTCTTAGATAGACGAACTCTCTGGAAGGTGGAGGTATAGGGACCTGATGTTGGAGCGCCGGACCCGGTTAGGCAAATACGAGGTCATGGAAGAGTTAGGTATCGGAGCCATGGCCACAGTCTACAAGGCAAGAAACACTGAAGACGGCAGCCCCGTGGCCATCAAGGTGCCGGACCGCCGTCTGCTGACCAACGTGCGCGCGCTCCAGCAATTCATGCGCGAAGGCCAGGCCCTGGTTCGTTTGCGCCATCCCAATATTGTCAGGGTACACTCCGTCGGCCAGCAGAATAATCTTCCTTATATCGTGATGGACTATGTGGATGGCCACACCCTAAGCCAGGAAATGCACAACAGGGGCAAGTTTAGTCCGGAGGAAGTGGTCGAGATTTTACTGCCCATCGCTGATGCCTTGGATTACAGCCATACTGAGAAGACCTTTCATTGCGATGTGAAGCCAGGAAACATACGTCTGTACCGTGGACGCACGCCGGTGCTGGTAGATTTCGGCATCGTTCAAACCGCCGATGGAACGGTATGGGACGAGGGGAAGCCTACCGGTTCCGTATGGTATATGTCTCCGGAGCAGGCGCGGGGCGAACGCGCCAATGAACGAAGCGATCAGTATTCGCTGGCCATCGTTGCTTACGAGATGCTCACCGGCCATGTGCCCTTTGACGGTGACAACCCTTATGCCATTGTTCTCCAACAACGCGATGCCAAGCCGGGGATTCCTCGAGACTGGAGTGAGTCCTTAAAAACAGTCCTGCGGAAAGTCTTAGATAAAGACCCGCAACAGCGGTATTCATCCTGCCTGGAGTTTGTAAGGGCGTTGCAGTCGGCAGGTCGTGAGTATTTGCCTTCCGTAGCGGCCCCGCCAGTAAGAGCAACGCCGGACGATCTGTGGACCACCGAACCCGATACCACTTTGAGGCGGCCAACGGAGGAGCAAGCGCCGGAAGCGAAGTCAATTCTCGACACCTCCTCAGTCCCGAAAACGAACGGATACGGACAAGATTCCAGGCCAAGGAAATCGGAAGGGCCGCAAAAAGCTCTGTATGCCGGAGCGGCAGTCTTCTGTCTTTTTTTCCTGGGCCTTATTATCACCCTGGTTTTGATGCGACATCATCGCACCGCACAAGCGGCAGCCCAAGTTCCTCCTAAGCCTGTGAGTGCGAGTTTGAGTCCGTCTCAGATACTTCCTGCGTCCCCCACCAGGTCTGTGGGGGATTCCAAGGAGGCTTCCGCGAGCAATGCCAGTGCCTCGCCTCAGAATGGAAAACCAACACCTGCGGTAAGGGCTGACAATAAGCCGAATGCACAAAATGAATTTGCGCAGTCCTCTTCACAGGTAAAAACGCTGGCTCCAGAACCTTCAAAGATTGCGATCACGAATGGAGTGTCGCCACAGTTGTCGGCCCAAAATGTAGCTTCTTCTGGCGATCCGGGGAGTGGCTCGGGCGCCGCACCTTCTTTGGTCAGCAGTAAAGTAAATGTGGCGCCTACGCCCGCTCCTGTTTCTGCTCCTGTGCTGATTGCTTCTGCCCCCACATCCCAGCCTCCCCCAGTTCATGATGTGGACTCTGCGCCCATCCGGACTGCGGCACGGAATGAATATGTGCCTCCAGCGCCCCTCCGTAATCCGGCGCCGAGTGAATATGTGCCTCCACAATTAATGCACAAAGTGGCGTGTCTCTATCCTCAGTCTGCCAGCAACCGGTCATTTAGCATGGGCGTCGTAGAGTTGAAAATTAAGGTTGGCAAAGATGGTAAGGCGAGCAATCTGAAATATGTGACCGGGCAGATGTTCTTTGCTGATGCGGCCATCGCTTGCGTAAAGCAATGGCAGTTTGCCCCAGCTACGCGCGACGGCCAGCCCGTAGAGTCGGAGATGCCAATCAAGCTAACTTTCGGCCACGAATGATGAATGACAGTCTTAAGATTTCGAAGCCCTCAAGGTCTGGATGGAACATCAATGGCCACCGGCGCTGTGGAGGTTTGTGCATGATCATCTTTCCATTTCGTAGGAGGATGCTTCTCGCTGTCGCATTCCTGAGTTTTGTCCTTACCTGCAGCCGCTCCGGTGGGACCGAGACCCTGAAGTCTCATGAATGCTTCCAGGATTTTTCTGCGGCGCTGGCCCAGGTGAAAGAAAACATTCCGAAACGCTTTGGCCAGGATTGGAAAATGGAGTCCCTGCCGCCGGAGATCGCTCAGGAACTGGAGTGGATTACTAAGGCTGCCGGAGAGCTGCAAAACAAAAATGAAAAACTGGACTCGCGCGCTTGGAGTCTGCACATGGACGAATCGGCGTTGGAAAGCGCCGCAAAATGGGTTAAGACCAGGTCCGACACTCTGGACGATAAGCAAAAAGACTTTGACCGCAGATGGGAAGCATTCGTCAAAGAGGTCACTGCACACGAGGAGTTCGTTCGGACGCATAACGCCAACCAGTGTAAGGCTCCTGAAGACAACTACGCCAGCGTTTGCGGGGCTTACGATGAAGAAGCTAGAAGAGGCAATGAAGAGCGTACCCGGCTTGAACAAAGGAAAACGGCCTTGGTTCGCGAGGAGGGAGAACTTGGGAAACAGCGCGAGGGGCTATTGAGCGAAGCATCCCAGCTTGCCAGCCGCAGCAACGTGCTGGACCAAACCAGGGCAAGCATGGAAACCGATGTTTCCGGCTATATGGAGAGCTGCGGGGACTCTACCCAACGGGCGCGGGCATTGGTGGAAATCTTGGCCAACCGTCCTGCGGTTGAACATGTGCCAGGAAAAAAGGCTGACGCAAACGAGGAAGTGCTGAAGTCATTTGGTCAGGAAACGGTGGTCCAGAGCTATGAGCACTTCCTTGGGCCTCTCCTAAAAGGCGCGGGGTTTACTGGAGTTAAGCTGGCAGTCAGAGAAGGGCCCGGAATCGCGCTTTTGGCTCTCGACGTCGGGAACGCGGGCATGGATGAGCGGGACCGCCAGGTCACCAACAACACATTCTTATTGGGCGAATATGCCATGGCCCTCAAGCGGCTACAGAAGCAAGGCACAATCCGTGCCGGAGAACCAGGCTACGAAGCCCTGCGCCAGATGCAGGAGAAGCTGGTCAAGGACGCGCCGGCTTCCCCGGCTGAATTCGCATGGCAGACCCTCAGCAGCAGAAAGGTCCTGGTGGATGGCGTGGCGGCGGCCGTAGGAAAGTATGTATCAACAAAAACCGAGCATCTTGGCGCCGCTATTATGAAGCACTTGACGCCGGAAGAAAAACAAACGCTCGGCCGAAAAGGAGTCGCATTTTTTAAGCCAGTTCTTTCCCGGCTCATTAGCGGAGGCTCCGGCCTTACAACTGAAGCATTCTTAAAAGACGTTCACGAAGAGATCCACCAGCAGAGGCAAAAATGGACCGAACGCAAAGTCAAAACCCCGTAACCGTGCGAACCAGGCCCAGACGGAGACCCGAGAGCCGCCGGGCGCAGCTTGCCCCACAGAAGGCAGGCAATCCAGCGCCGCTTTTTATAGCCGGTGCGGCCATCTTTGCTCTACTGGCAGTCCTTGCAGTTGCAGATTTGATAATGCTTCGGGGTTCCCGTCATGGTCGGGAACGCTACGACGACCTTCAAGTCACAGTCGCGCCGACCGTAAATCTGCAATCTCTGCCGTGGAGCGATCAACTGCCCAAAGCCGGGGCTGATCAGTTCGCTGTTTCTCCGAGTGGAAGCCTGGTGGTCCGGATCGGCAGCAGGCTTTATGATTTTGCCGATGGAGCAAAACTTATATCCGGCAATGAAAACGAAATACAGTCTTTCGCGTTTGTGAATGGGGCCTTGGCTGTTATCACAAACAGCGGCCACCTTGGATACGTCTCCGATGAATCCGTCGTCGATGTCGGCAAGGTCCCGCAAGGAACCTCCCGAATGTCCGGCAGCGACAATAGCGACCAGCTTTTCTTCTACGGAGGGGCCTCAAATTACTCACTGCTGTCCTTAGCCGACGACGGCGATCCGCATTTGCTGGCCAGCTCTCCGGAGATGATTGAGGTTGTCGCTGGAAATCGCAACCGGCACGTCTTCAGCATAGGTAGCTCACTGTTTGTTCAGTCCGACGCCGATAAACCCGTCATGTTGCTGGATTTCCCCGATGCCAAAATAGCCGGCGTGGCCTTCAACGGAGACACCATTTATTGCGCGACCAACAAAGGCATTTACCAATTGGAAGGAGCACTCGCAGTCCCGCTGGTCTTGGGGATGGGAGGACAGCTACGCCTGACGCCGGACGGCATGTTTGTATTGAACTCGGAGAATGGAAGGATCTATCGACTGGTTTTTACGAATCAACAGGCCCTGGCGGAATCGCATAACTAAAGTCTTACCAGAGTGGTGTAGACAGATTTGTGTCGGGACCGCTAAATGCACAACTAATCGATCTCCCGATCACCGGATCACCCGATTTCCTCACCCGCTATTGCAGTTATTGCCGGAACAGGATAAATACTTACGGTGCCTGTAAATCCAAAGAAAGCTGATGTCTAGTACAAACCACGATCCATTGAAGTCCTCGCCGGACATCTCTGTGCGCCGGAGTGAGCTCGCCTGCCCTGCCCACTCGCTCAAGATGATGACCAAAGCCGCCGCCAGCGAAGCGGACGAGGTCATCTTCGATCTTGAAGATGGCTGTGCCCTGTCGCAAAAAATAGCGGCGCGCAAGACCCTGGTGGAAGCCTTAAACAGCCTGGATTTCAAAGGCAAGATTCGCGCCTTCCGCCCTAATGGCATTCGCACAAAATTCTTCTATCGCGATGTGATTGAGGTAGTGGAAGCAGCAGGCAAGAACATTGATGTTATGGTGTTGCCCAAGATTCAGGAGGCGAGCGATGTCCTGTTTGCAGACCTCCTGCTGACGCAGATCGAACAGAATGTGGGGCTCGAGATGGGCTGCATCCGGTTGGAAGCGCTGATTGAAAGCGCCAAGGGAGTTCTTCATGCAGAACAGATCGCCGCTTCTACGCCGCGCATGGCGGGTCTGATCTTTGGGGTTGTGGACTACGCCGGAGATATTGGCGCTCGAGAACCGGTCAAAGAACAGTTTGCTCTTTATCATTATCCCAAAGCTAGAACTGTCGCCTCTGCACGGGCTGCCGGCATCGATGTGATCGATAGCATCACGTTGCAATTCCGCGACCTGAAACAATGCGAGTACGATGCCCGTGAAGCCGCGCGAATGGGCTTTGATGGCAAGTGGGCCATCCATCCTGATCAGGTGCCGGTGATCAATCGCATCTTTACACCTTCATCGGAAGAGATCACCCGGGCCAGGGAAATCCTTGAGCTGTACCGCAAAGCCGATGTCGAGTCGGGCACAGGCGCCATTGTCTACAAAGATGAAATGGTGGACGGCGCGACTCTGCATATTGAATGGAAAAAACTGGCGATTGCGAAAAAAATCGGCTTGCTCTAAAACAGGCCTTTGAGCCTGAATGATCTGAGATCAGACTGTGGATCCAAATTAAATTACCCAATTACCAAACTACTCAACTACCAAATGCCCGTGTTGCTGGAACTTAGCCACACGATTAGAATACGCGATTCTCATGCTTCCTTTAGAAGGAACCCTCGTTGTGGCGTTGGAGCAAGCTCTGGCAGCTCCGTTCGCCACGCGTCACCTGGCCGATCTGGGCGCTAGGGTGATTAAAATTGAACGTCCGGAAGTTGGTGATTTTGCCCGGGACTATGACACCACGGTGCGGGGCATGGCCAGCCATTTTGTCTGGGCCAACCGCTCCAAAGAATCGTTGACCCTCGACTTGAAGCGCGATGAAGCCAAAGAAGTCCTCCACCGCTTGCTCGCCAAAGCAGATGTATTTGTCCAGAACTTAGCGCCGGGCGCCTGTGATCGGCTGGGGTTGGGCACCTCCGAGTTGCAAAGCCGGTATCCACGTCTGATTGTCTGTAATCTCTCCGGATACGGCTCTACTGGGCCTTATCGCGATAAAAGAGCTTACGATCTGTTGATCCAGAGCGAGGCAGGATTAGTCTCGGTCACCGGAACAGAGGAAACGCCCTCCAAGGTTGGCGTCTCTATCGCTGATACCGCCGCTGCCATGTACGCTTATTCCGGCATCCTCACCGCGCTGCTCATTCGCCACAAGACTGGAAAAGGTACGGCGCTGGAGGTCTCCATGCTCGAAGCTCTGGGCGAGTGGATGGGCTATGCCGCCTACTACACCTCGTATGGCGGCTCACCCCCTCCAAGGACGGGCGCAAAACATGCTGCGATCGCTCCCTACGGTCCTTTTGTTGCCGGGGATGGCGAGGTTGTCTATCTGGCGGTCCAGAACGAGCGCGAATGGTCGCGCTTTTGCGAAAAGGTGCTGAAGCGCCCTGAGATTGCGTCCGATCCACGTTTCCAATCCAGCTCCAAACGGGTACAGAACCGCGCCGAACTGGAAGATATTGTCAGCGCAATTCTCCAGCAGCTTACACGTGCAGAGATCATCGATCTTCTGGAGGGTGCCCAGATTGCCTATGCCAGGCTGAACTCTGTGCAGGAATTTGTGGACCATCCGCAGTTGGCGGCGCGGGAACGATGGCGGGATGTAGACTCGCCGGTGGGACCGCTCCGCGCTCTGATTCCACCTGTCACCATGCAAGACGTTGAGCCGCTGATGGGCGCAATTCCAGCATTGGGCCAGCATACCCGGAAGATTCTGGAAGAGCTTGGCTATGATGCGGGAACGATTGCAACATGGCGTAATGCCGGGGTGATTTAACGTATATAAAGGACAATCATGGCAATCAAACAAGGTTGGACAGGACGCGTTTACGAAGACTTCGAAGTCGGCGATATTTATCCGCATCCACTCGGCCGTACGATCCTGGCGGCCGATAACATCTGGTTCACGCTTCTCACTCAAAACACCAATCCTATTCACTTTGATCACGCATTCGCGGCCAAGACAGAATATGGAAAGCCCCTGGTGGATTCCACCTTCACCTTGGCCCTGGTGACCGGGCAATCCGTCATGGACGTTTCACAAAACGCTATGGCCAACCTGGGATGGGACGATGTGCGGCTGCCGAATCCACTCTTTGAAGGTGATACCGTCTATTCGCGTAGCGAGGTCCTGGAAAAACGGGAGTCCAAATCGCGGTCCAATGTCGGGATCGTTCGAGTCAAGACGATCGGCTTTAAACAAGACGGTACAGTGGTGATTGAGTTCAAGCGTACCTTCATGGTTTACAAACGAGGCCACGTTCCACAAACCATGACCGAATTACCTGAGCCCAAATCCTAAGAATATTGGCTTTTCGCCAAGTCCACGCTGACCACTGATGAGATAGTTTTAATATCCTGACAGAATGGTTCCCGAGGCATACCATGAGCGCTCTAACTCCCATTGCCAATTTCATTGCTTCAGCAACTGTTCCCGAAGCTGCGCTGCCAATCGCGCGCAATGCCTTTCTGGACACATTGGGCGTCACCCTGGCAGGCGCCGTGGAACCGGCGAGCCGCATTGTCCAAAAACTTGCAAGATCCGAAGGAGGCGTAGCCACATGTCATATCTTAGGAACTGACCTCACGACTAACGCTACCTGGGCCGCCCTGGCCAATGGGACCGCCGCCCATGCCCTCGATTACGACGACATGTGTTTTGTCTCTCTGGCCCATCCCAGCGCGCCGCTGGTTGCCACCGCGATAGCAATGGCGGAGAAGATTGGAGCGTCAGGCCGGGCGGCTCTGGAAGCTTATGTTCTGGGCTTTGAGGTGGAGGCAGTGCTGGGGCGCATCATGAATCCCAAACATTACCAGCAAGGCTGGCATTGCACCTCCACTCTGGGAAGCATCGGGGCAGCCACAGCCTGTGCGCGCCTTTTGCAACTCGATGTCTCTGCCATCGCGAACTGCATCGCCCTGGCGGCTTCAGAGGCTTGCGGCCTGAAAGAAAACTTCGGGACCATGAGTAAACCTCTTCACGCGGGACTGGCAGCGCGTAATGGAGTTCTGGCGGCGTTGTTAGCCCAGAATGGATTCACCGCAGCGGAGCGTGCTCTGGACGGTCCCCAGGGCTTTCTTGTGGCCATGTCCAGCGAACGTTCTGTGCTGCAAGATGCCTGCGCTACGCTCGGAGCGCGTTGGGAAATTCTGGAGACAGGTATTACCGTGAAGCTCTATCCCTCCTGCGCCGCCACCCACCCGGCGCTCGATGCGGTTCTGGACATGCGGACCGAACACCACCTGACCGTTGATCAGGTGGAAGGTGTTGAGGTCGAGGTCGACTCGGTTACGCCCAACTTGTTGATCTACGACCGGCCCAGGACCGGGCTGGAAGGCAAGTTCAGTATGCCTTTTTGCGTTGCTTCAGCATTGCGTGACGGCCAGGTAGGACTCAAAACCTTTGAGGACGCCTACGCCAGTGACTTCCACATGCAGGAGTTGCTCCCGCGTGTTGTGATGCGGATGAATCCTATGCTGGGACGGAACGCTCCAGCACTGACTCAGGCCATAGTAACCATTCGGCTCCGCGACGGTCGCGTCCTGCGCCGGGAGGCCAACGGGGCCCGAGGATATCCTGATCGCCCCGCAAGCATCGATGAGCTAAACGAGAAATTCCGGGCCTGCGCTCTGCATGTACTTCCAATAGAGATAGTGGAATCTGCGCTTTCTAATTTGAGTTCCCTTGAAGCTTTGAAAAATATTGCTACTCTAACGAGTCAACTCATGACCAAGCATTAGACTCTCGATCTTTTGACAGTCTTCTATGCAACTCTGTGGCCTTTTGGCTGTAGTTAGGCTCTTCAATTACAAATCAGAAGTTACAAATTCTTGGCGCATGAACATTGCCGTCATCAAAACGAGAACAAAATTCTCGTAATTGCCTGCATAACGGCCTAACTACACGCCGGGCATTGCCGGCTTGGCTTTCATCTTGAGCGCTTTCCGTACTTTCTCTTCAAGGACATCAGCGGTAAAAGGCTTTTGGATGAAAACAGCGCCGGCATCCAGCAGTTTCTGATGAAACATGGCATTATCGGTATAGCCGGACATGTATAGGACTTTCAGGTTAGGCACCAGGGCTGAGATCTTTTGCGCCGCTTCTGTGCCCCGCATTCCCGGCATAACAATGTCGGTGATTAGGAGCTGCACGGAAGGGTCTTTCTTCTGAATGATGTCAACCGCTTCCTCGCCGCTACCAGCCTCCAGCACATGATATCCGCGCCTCTGCAGGGCCCTGGCAATCATGATGCGAAGATCGTTTTCGTCTTCCACTACAAGAATGGCTTCGCCTCGCGATGCGTAATTCGGAGAAGCCACTTCATGCTCCGCTTTCTTTGGGATCGAGGTTGCCGGGAAATAAACCTGAAACGTCGTTCCCTGGCCGGATTCGCTGTACACGGAGATGTGGCCGCCGCTTTGCTTCACAATTCCGTACACCGTCGAAAGTCCCAGCCCGGTACCCTTGCCCTCTTCTTTAGTGGTAAAGAATGGATCAAAGATCCGTTCCTGGGTCCCGGCATCCATGCCGCAGCCCGTGTCGGTTACGGCCAGCATGACATACTCACCGGGAATCACACCCCGGCGGTGCCGTGTATATTTTTCATCAAGTTTTTTGTTGGCCGTTTCCAGAGTGATCTTTCCACCGGTTGGCATGGCGTCGCGCGCATTGACCACCAGGTTCATCAGTACCTGCTCCACCTGTCCTCTATCTGCGTAGACAGAAGCAAGTTGTATGCCGGGAATGAAGGCCAAGTCAACATCTTCGCCGATCAATCGCGGCAAGATCTTGGATAAATCGGAGACCACGATATTGAGATCGAGCGTGGTGGGTGTAAGCACTTGTTTGCGGCTAAATGCCAGCAGTTGCCGGGTGAGCGATGCTGCCCGCTCCGAAGCCCCTTTGACCCGCTCTGCATCGGCGCGCCTCGGATCGTTGGTGGAAAAAGTATCAAGCAACATGTCTGTGTAGCCGCTGATAATGGTGAGCAGATTGTTGAAGTCATGTGCGATGCCGCCCGCCAACCGGCCAACTGCTTCCATCTTTTGCGACTGGCGAAGCTGTTCCTCAAGAGAGCTCTGCTCGCTCAAGTCTTCAACAATTCCTTCAAAGGATGGTGCTCTGTTCCCTTCTCCGGCGATCCTGCGGCACTCAAGCCGCACCTTCAATGGCGTGCCATCTTTTCGAATCCACAGCACTTCGTCTTGCACGCTGCCGGTCTCCCGGACCTCCTGCATCACGCTCAAATATTCAAGCTGCTCTTTGAACAACGCAGAGCACGAGCGGAGTTGCATGAGGGGTTGCTCGGAGTCATGCCCGAGAAGTTCCAGCAGCGCGGGGTTTACGGCCTCAAAACATTCCGCGTCGTTGAGACGGAAAATGCCGTAGGGCGCGTTGTTGACCAGAGAGCGATAACGGACTTCGGAATCCGCGAGGTCTTCATGAGACTTCTGCAACTCCTCAGAACGGGCAGCCAGGGTCTTAATGAGTTCCAGTCGATCACGCACGCGCATAGCTTCGAGGATTCCGTAAGCAATGGCGAACACGCTGATCAAAGAGAGTCCCTCACCGAACCACCACAGTACCGACCATGCGGGCCCGACAGTCTGGCCCAGGATTGCTAGCGTGTACAGATATAAACCGACACTGAAAAACAAAATGACAGTATTGCGTTTGCGGAGATACAGCCGCATGCTGAAGAGCAGCAGAGCTGAGATTGCCGTGACTAGAACTACGTACGTGGCAGTGCGTATGGTTTTTTCATAGCCTGCTGAATGGAATAAGGGGCCATCCAGAGCCAACGCGGCAAGACCAAGGAACGCAAAAAGCACGACCGGGGTGGAGTAGAAGAGAATACTGTGGTCCACAAGCAACTGCCGGAAGAAACGGCGCACATTTTGCCAGGCCAGCAGGGCGACGGCGCAGGCGCCATATCCCATCAGCCACACCATAAGCATGCTTCGGAACAGAATCAGGTGTACTGGATCTGGAATGAATGACTCTGCGATATTGATGGCAGTCAATCCGATGAATCCGCCGCTTAAAACTGCCAGTGCTGGGTGCCGGCTCAACTTCGACTCTTGCGCGAGCCAGTTGGCAATCACGAGTGTCAAAACTGCGACCGAACAGCACAGCACCGCGTGGGCGGCCGGACTAAACCACGCTGAGTGTACGCTGGCTCGAAGAGAAAACACCAGGGCGGTCGGGGTGGCCGCTGCCAGAAAGGCGAGAAACAAGACCGGACGAATACTCAGGTCATCAGAGGTAACAACATCTGGCACGTCGCGGAAGTATAGTCGGCGCAATGCGGCAGCACAAGAAACAAAATCGATATCCACCAAATTTCGTCATAAAAAATTTGCCTTGACTTTCCGGCAGGAAATTTCGACATTTAAGTACCGTGCCATTCCGGCCCAGATGCAGCCGTCGAATCAATACACCACCCGCATGGGAACAGTCTGCTTGTTTGTCAGTGAGAATCGTGGCTCGGCAGGGGCGTTGCGCAGGAGGCGCGCGCTCACATAATCCCCTACAGCCGGCCCATGTTTGAATCCATGGCCGGAACCGCCGCCTACAATCCAGACATTTTCAAAGCCAGGATGGCGGTCAATCAGGAAATCGCCATTGGAAGTGTTCTCATATTGACAGACACGTGTTTCGATGATGGGAGCATTGTGCAGCAACGGGATGTATTTCTTGAGGAAGGTACGGAGGTGGTCCACCGCCTCAGGACCTATGACGCGGGCGCCGGAATCAGGATCGAAGGCATGACCATGCCGGTCGAAAGCAATCTTGAAGCCCCGGCTCTCAATATCAGGGAGAGCGTAAGCAATATCAGGATGAGTGTGATACAGCCAGACAGGCATTCGGGGCGGACAAAAATCGCTGCTGCCCGCAGGAGGGCCAAGGAAAAAGACCTCCTGCCGGGTGGGAAAGATCCGCTGCGCCAGCAGGCCAGGAAACAGTTTTGGCAGCCACGGACCACAGGCAAAGATGAAGGCGCCGGCGGAAATGGAATCACCGGCGCTGGTTTTGATCTGGGCCAGTGTTCCGCCGCCTTGTGGTGAAAGGACAGAAGCAGCCAGGTACTCAACGCCATTTCTCGCTGACTCTTTTACCAGGGCCTGCACTGCCTGGCGGGCCACCAGCAGACCACTCTGAGGCTCGAGAACTCCCCACGTTACATCTTCAAATGAGAGCTGAGGATAATTTTGCCGGATGTCGGCCGCCGAGAGCTTTTCACATGGAACTCCATTTCTGGTCAGGACCTCCAAGAGTTGCTGGGTGTAAAGATCGGTATCGTTGCTGAGAAAGAGCACACCAGTGCGGTGAAACAGGCGAGTGCCGATGCGGTCAAAGAATTCACGCCACAGCGGCAGAGAGCGTATGGCCCAGCGAGTGTACAGCTCATCTGGCCCATAACCCATGCGGATCACACGGGTTTCTCCTCCGGAGCTGGCACGGCTATTAGCAGCCCCGTAGGCATCAAGCAGGGCGACTCGGGCGCCACTACGCTGAAGATAGTGGGCGGTCCAAGCGCCAAAAACACCAGCACCAATAATCGCGAAATCAAAATTTTTTTTCATTGAGGTTTTGCGAAACAGTGGCAAGCCAACTCAAACTAAATCTACCACACGTGCCGCAACCAAAGCTGGATCACCGCAGGAGCCGCAACCAAGAATAAAGCTTTGCGTCCTTCGCGACCTTTGCGGTGAACAGCTCTTTGGTTGCGCTAGGTTTCAGAGAGCTTGCAACTTCTCAAAAATCAGCTTGGCTGTCACCAGGTCTTCCAAAGCACAGCCAACACTCTTGAAGAGGGTAATATCAACGGGACTGGTTCTGCCCGGCTTCTTTCCGCTGGCAATCTCGTGCAAATCGGCAACAAAGTGACTGCCATCGACAATGCCTTTCTTGAACGGAATAAGCAGATCACCTGCCTCAGCTAACGCGCCCTCGTAGGTATCTACTACCACCCGGGCCCGTTTCACAGTTTCATCATCTACTTCTCGAGTTGTCGGCTGAAAAGCGCCGACCAGGTTTAGGTGTATACCAGGACGGAGCCACTCTCCTTTAAACAAAGGCTGGGATGAGGTTGTGCAGGTACAGAGCACATCGGATTCTCGTACACAGGTCTCGGCATTCACGACTTCGATCTCGATATTATGCTCGGCCTGCAGCTTGTTTTTGAAAGCAGCGAGATCGGACCGGCCTGATCCGCAAACCAGAAAACGCTCAAAGCCGCGAACATGGCGCAAGACCAGCAGATGAGCAAAGGCCTGCCTGCCACTTCCGAAAACTCCTAATGACTTGGCATCCGATCCTGCCAGGAGATCGCTGGCTACCGCTGAAGTGGCCGCCGTGCGCAGGTCGGTCAAATAATTGGCCTCCATCAGCGCCAGAGCTTTGCCGCTGCCTGCATCCAGCAGCGCATACGTGGCGCTCACCCCCGCCTCTGGACTAACACTCACGGTCTTTACTCCAGCCGCATGAAGCTCGCTGTCATAACAGGGCATAAGAAGGAGGACACCCGCTGCAAGCTGAAGCTGGGTACGCACGGGCATGTGTAAGGTGGCGTGAAAGTCCCTGGCAAAGACGGTGCGAATGGCACGAATGACTTCGTCCACGTTGGCCGACTTCCGGACCTGTTCTTCAGAAAAGAAATACATGCAAAGACACCAGCGGCCTTTTGCCGACCGAATGATGATTGTACTAATGATGATAGAGATTGAATCTAGCGGACAGCATCAGCAGGGCCGCAACTCTTGATAATCGTCCGCTGGATATCATCGGGTACCTCGACGAACTCCAACCCGTAACGGAACCCCTCACAGCTACGGACGATGGCTTTGAGTTTTACCTCGTTGTTTGAATGCGGAAAAGTCAGCTCCAGATGGACGGTGGAACCCACAGGAATGGAGCTGGGAATATATGCCCCCAAGCCGCCGTAACTCAAACTGTTACCGCGTCCGAAAACGTCGCTGGTGCTGCCATCCGCAGAAGCAGCAGAGACTTTCAAACGAACGTCAATCTTATGGCGGCTCCAGCGTCGCACATCCGCAGCTTCAGATTCTTGCCTGGAAGAACCGACTTCGCTTTCCGAGTCGTGCATTGTCTCATGTTACCGATTTCGTCGCCGCTGTACAAACGGTACCGCCGTCATTGTACTTATTCCCATGGGATGCCTGACCATTCATCTCATTTATTAAGACGAGGTGCACCCTTGTTGACGCAACAGGGTGCCAAAATGGAACGGAATTCCGTTTTTGGTCGCAAAAGAACTCCCTTTTCAAGATCTGCCATCTAATCACATTTATAATTTCATCGTCTCAATGAACCACATGGAGGCTGCTCGATGAAATCACGGAATCCTTGGTCCCGCACAAACTTCATTTTATTTTTAATATTTGCACTCATGCTGGCGCTCTCGGCTGCGATAAGTGGGTGTAACGGAATGAGCAGTAATCCTATGATGACACAAGGAGGAGCCACCGCCAGCTTTGCCTTTGTGGCCAACACGGGCTCGGGCAATGTTTCAGCTCTCGCAGTCAGTACTACTGGAGGGCTCTCATCGGTACCGGGATCTCCTTTTCCGGCTGGGGCCGGAGCTGAATTCATGGCACTGGATTCCATGCATAAATTCCTTTATGTGAGTAACCAGAACTCCAGCACCCTCTCGGCTTTTTCCATTAATACCAGCACCGGGGTCCTGACGGCTGTTCCCGGTTCGCCTTTTGCTACTGGATCAGCGCCTCACGGCGTGGCTGTAGATTCGGCCGGCAGGTTTGTCTTTGTTGGCAATGAAGGTGGCAGTATCTCCGTCTTCAGCATCAACAGCGCCAATGGTGCGCTCACTCCAGCGCCCGGGTCGCCATTCCCCGCGAACAGTCCCTTTGGCCTGGCCATAAATCCCTCAGGCACATTTTTATTTGTGACAAACACCAGCACCGGCGGCCTCTCGCCCAGCAGCCTCTCCACATTTCAGATCGATCCGACCACCGGTGCATTGACTGCGGTCAATTCGCCGGTAACAACCGGCACTACTCCCATTGGGATTACAGCCGATCCGAACGGCAAGTTCCTGTACTCAAGCGAGCACATGACAGAGTCATTGGCAGCGTTCAACGTCGACTCTACGAGTGGAGCTTTAACACGGACCGGGAGCAGTACACCCGCGGCTGCCCCAAGCTGTTCCATCTCTTGCCACTTGGCGCCTTTGCGTCTGGCCGTGCACCCAAACGATCAATTTCTCTATGTGACCAATGTTGGGGCCAATAGTTTGTCTGTCTTCAACATCAACAATGGTCCACCCACTCCGCTTCCGGCTTCAGCGCCAACCGGCCAGCACCCATTCGGAGTGGCATTCGATCCTACAGGCAATTTCTTGTACGTGGCCAACAAACTGGACAACAACATCTCCGCCTTTTCCGTGAACGCGTCGACTGGCGCACTCGCTGCCCTTCCCGGCTCTCCCTTTGCCGCTGGAGGCAGCGCGCCAACCGGCATTGTCATTGTTGCCAAGCAATAAAGCGGGAAAGCCAGAGCGGTTCCGGGAATCGGTTTGGCCACGACCGGAATAATTCCTAACTGTCTTAAGGCCAATACCCTGTCCAGAAACTTTGATTTTTAAAGCAATCGGCACTCCAGACTGCTCTGATATCAGGTTCTTTGCGTAGAGATTGATCAATCCGCCGGTCATTCTTATCCCGGACGTCGAAACTATGCCCTCCTGAACCAAGGTAACTTGTTCAGATCCCGACAAATAATTACTGTTGACCTACCCCCCGAGAGTAAAGCCACGTAGTCATAAGGCAGGAAATTCATGGCGACAGGACAAATCACCTTCATTGAGTGCCCATGGGGAGACACATTTCCAGTCCGCAAGACCTCGGATCGGTCTTCCGGAATTCAGCAGATTGTCTGCCCTGATTGCGGGAAAAAATTCGATGTTTGTTTGCCCGAATCTGTCGAAAGATTGAGCAAAGAAGTCCCCGTCAGCTAGCTCCTTCGACTCCATCCTCGCCTCTTTGTCGTTCTGGTTGCCCAGAATGACAAATCAATAAATCCTATTTCAAGTACCGATCAAACCACGCGCGGGCGCGTTCAATCACGTCCTTTTGGTGGGCTGGGTTGGCAAAGACATGCCCTTCGTGTTCGTAGACGACAAATTCAGTTTCTGTTCCCAAGGTCTTCAATGCGTGCCAGAATTCATAAGACTGCGGCGTAGGACATTCGCCGTCACTATCTCCCACCAAAACCAAGGTGGGAGTTTTGGCCTTCTTAATAAAGGTGATGGGTGAACTCTTTGCATATACCAGCGGATCGTCATAGACCGAGGCGCCAAAGAATGGAATCATCCACTGGTCAATCTGGTTCTCGCCGTAATAGCTTTGATAATTTGCGATACCGGCTCCGGCCACTGCCGCAGCAAAGCGGTTGGTTTGGGTAACTCCCCACATAGTCATATAACCACCGTAACTCCAGCCGGTAAGTCCCAAGCGATGCTCATCGATAGGAGCTTCTTTCAAGGCCTGATCCACTCCGGTCATGATGTCGCGCCAGTCGCCATAACCAAAATCTTTTACGTTTGCGCGGGTAAATGCCTCGCCTTCGCCAAAGCTGCCTCGAGGATTGGGAAGGAAGACAAAATAACCGGCGCTGGAAAGAGCTACGCCGAAACTATGCGATCCCGGCCAGGAGGAGCGCGCCATAGCTCCGGGGCCTCCATGGACCTGCACCACCATGGGATATTTCTTGGAAGGATCGAAGTTGCGCGGATAAAGCAGCCAACCCTGGAGGTTGAATCCTTCGTTCGTCCAGTGGATACTCTTGGCCTCACCCCAGGCAGGCTTGAGGTTGGCATTGACGGAGGTAATCTGCTGCCAGTTGCCTATGGGTCCGGCCCAGACCTCAGGCGGATGAGCAAGCGATTGGCGCACCATGGCCGTGGTCTTTCCGTCGGCGGAGAGCGATACAGCCGTCCCCCAGACATTCCCGCTGATCTGATCGCCGGTCTGGAAGAGCGTTTCGATTTTTCCGCTGCCAGCATCGACAGTGGCAAGGCCGCTGCCTCCATCTACCTCTTCGCCGAAAAAGATCTTCTGCCCGCCTGGAATCCAGGTAAGCCAACTGGCCGAAGCCTTCATTCCGGGAGTAAGGTTTTTGGCATCGCCTCCTTCAGCAGAAACAACAAAAATGTCTCCGCCAACCGAAGGCTCGTCGCTCATCAGTCCCTCAATGAACGCCACAGATTTGCCATCTGGCGACCAGGCTGGAACCGCGATTTGAAGCGGAGTTTGATGGATAGACTTCATCTCTCCCCCAGTTGCGTCGATGGTATAGAGCTGCGCGATGTACCAGTTGTTGTCGCCATTGCCGTGCGCCGCCGTGGTCACGAAACGCTTTCCGTCAGGCGACCAATCATATTCATAAACATACATGTCCGCGGGAGAGATCTGCCGGAGGTTGCCGGTGGCCACATCGACAAGCGCCAGCCTCTGTTCGGTAACAGATTCTTTGATGACTCCGGTCTGCGCCACCTCGGCCACCAGTGGGCCTGCGGCGCGCTCGGCGTTCTCGGTAAAAAGTACGGCGATGGTCTTAGCATCAGGCGACCAACCCGGCGCAGAAAGAAAACCTTTTACATTGGTAAGCTTCTTTGCAGAACCACCGGCCAAGCTGATGATATAGAGCTGCTGCTGGCCGCGTTTAGCTGCGTCAGAGAGAAATGCCAGGCTCTTGCTGTCCGGCGACCACGCGACCGAACCTTCGTCATAGAGGGTTTTTCCATCGCCGGCAGTGATACGCCGGGGTGTAGCGCCAGCCCGAGGCTCTGAGACATAAATCGCCCAACTCTCGATCCAGGCCAAGTGCTTACCATCGGGCGAGACGGCAACCCCACCGAAGGACTTGGCGGAAAACAGGGTCCGGACAGTTTCATCCATTGCAGAGCCGGACTTTTGCTGGGCCGTCAGAATCGGCAGGCATAGCAGCACAGCAAGAGCAACTAAAGTGGTCTTCGTCCGAGGATTGGCCATCGTTATTCTCCGGTTGCAGATTCAGTTGTGTTACTTCGTTCGTACGTCAGAGCAGGGCTGGCAGTTGCCATGAATGCCCGATTGAAGCGCGCCTTAGCGCGGCACTAGGGTTTCGGCTTGTCGGCAGGTGAGCTCGGCTTGCCAAAAATCACATCGTCTTCCGGAACATTCACCTCAATTTTTTCAAAAATAATCTTCTGCTTGTAGGGTGTTCCAACGGTCTCCGAGTCGATCTCTACTTTTCTGAAATCACGAAAGATCGATGCGGCCACCAGTTCTGCTTGGATAACTGGATATAGTAGCACCGCCTATGCTTGCGAAGCAGTCACGAAACCACCACCGCACCTTGCCGTGTTGCAAGAAAAATAGAAGAGAACCACCGCCCTTACTGCTATATTTATTGAAGGCAAGCTGACCGGACGAAAGCCAAGCAATTTGGCGGCAAGCAAACCATACAACGTCCCGGAGGAAACATGGGCACCACGACCAAACTCAGCTTTGAGGAGTTTCAACAGCTCCAAGCGGCTGCCGGGGAAACCACTCGGTACGAGCTGGACGAAGGAGAGCTGATCTTGACGCCGTCTCCAACACCACGGCACAACCTGGTAGCTCTCAGGCTGTGGCGCGCCCTTGCAGCCTTTGTAGAAACACATCATCTGGGCGCAGTTATCACCGAGATTGATTTCCGGCTCTCTGAGAATATTCTTCGCAAGCCTGATGTCGCTTTTGTCGCAAAAGAAAAAATGGCCCATTTTGACCTCGACCACACGCCAATCGAGGTCTCCCCTTCTCTCGCCGTGGAAGTTATTTCTCCAAGCAATCTCGCGCAAGACACGCTCAAGAAGGCGCACCAATATCTCGCTGCCGGCAGCTTGGCTGTTTGGTTGGTTTACCCGGCCCTCCGCCTTATAGAGATACACGATCGCGCAGGCGTCCGTGAAATAGCCGAACCGGCTCCATTCATAGAAGAACAGTTATTTCTGGGGCTTAGATTTCCACTCTCTTTGGCTGCACTCTTTGACGACAATCCCGAACGATGAATTGGGAACAAAAGTCATTGTAGAAAGGCTGCAAGCGCAGGAAGCTATACGAGCTACAGCGTATTAAACCTGTTCTTGACCTCGGTCACAAACTCCAGGAAGCGCGGGGAACTGGTAATACCGGGATGCCAGCACAAGTCACGCTCAATCAGGTCATACGTCTCTTGAATGCGGGCGCCGGGAATAAAGTCGCCTTTCTCGTCGCGGTCCCGGCCCATCAGCCACAAATGATCGGACACCGACGCTGCGGCGGTCACATCGTGGGTAACAATGATGATGGTGTTCAGCTCGTCAAGACCTGCGATTTCGATAATCAGCTCACAGACCTTCGCTTCCATCACCACATCGAGCCCCGAGAACGGTTCGTCCATCAGCAGGAAATGTTCACTGCAAAGAAGCTGCTGCGCGATGGCGATACGCTGACGCTGCCCTCCTGAGATCTGGCACGGGTAGAGGTTGGCCTGATCGACCATATCGAGGCGGCGCAGGTAGCCCATGACCTTTTCATGGGCAGCCTCGCGATTTTTTTCGCGCTGTTTAGCTGCCAGCATCAGATTGCTGAAAATGGTGCGGTTCTCAAACAGCGGATAATTCTGTGCGACGACCCCAACCATCCCGGCTTTGACCGGGGCCATCTGTGGGCCGCACAAGACCTGTCCGCTGGTTGGCTGGTTGAGTCCTGCAATAATCCGGAAGAGCTGGGTCTTTCCGATACCCGAAGGGCCAAGAAAACCAACCACCTGGCCTTGAACGCAGTCTTCGCGCACGATGTCGCGAATCTCGGCATTCACATCGCGGAGTATGACCTTGTCGTCATAAGAGAGGCTGACCTTATCAACCTTGAGAATCGAGTCACAGTATTTGTAGCGAGGTGGCACCTTGTCCTCTTTAAATTGAAATCGTGTCCTAACGAGAACAAAATTCTCGTAATTGCTGGCATAACGGCCTAGCGTCTCTCCAATTGCAGGTCCGCATAGGGACAGATAAATTTCTTGGCCAGCCCGATGGCATAGTCCTGGAACAAGCCAATAATGAGGATGGCTATTTGGATCGCGAACACCGCTTCCAGCCGGAAGTGCTTGTTCTGGTTGAGCAATAGCGCGCCGATTCCGCCCTCGGAGCGCGAAATCCCTTCAACCATGGTCAGCATCATCCAGCCCATGGCGGCATTCTGGCGCAACGCATCGAAGGCCGCATCCGCTCTGCCGAGCACGATGACTTCCCAGACCACCCGCCACTCACCCATACGCAGGGTGCGCGCTAAGTCAAACTTTTCTTTCGGCACTTGGGCAACTACATCGACCATGCTGGTAACAAAGAACACTCCCACCCCAAATACCAGCAGGCTGACTTTTAAACGGTGTCCGCTGGAAAAAAGCAGGGTAAAGAAAAACGTGAGCCCCACCATACCGAGGAACCTGCCCTTGGAGATGGCCAACACGATCGGACGGAACACCGGCACCACGGTCAGGTAAGCAAACCCCAGCGACAGCAGGGTTGCCCAGGCCATCGCCTGAACGTTGAGTATGAAGCTAATGATGAGCTCCTGGCCCAATCCCTCGGTTTTCCATAGATCGTTGAAGGCTTGCAGCACCGCCATGGGCTTGGGCAGAAATACATACGAAGAAGTTGCCCAGACCGTGAGCAAGACTGCGACCTGGAAGACAATGATCAGCCGCATGGTTGCTTTTGAAATCACGCGGTTAGGAGAAAAGGCGCCGAGAACCTCGCGCATCGCCTTACTCTGGCTGGCGGATTGCTCGCCTGCCTCTATTTTGGCAACGGGTTGGCTGCTTTCCTCAGCAGCCAGTTGCGGCTTACCAGTAGTCACCAGAGTCTCCTAGTCATTGCCCGACAAGACAATCTCGACACGGCGGTTTCTGGCCCTGCCGTCGGCAGTAAGGTTAGAAGCTACAGGCCGCGTATCTCCGTAGGCGTGAACACGGAAACGGCTGTCTGGGAAGTTTGAAGGCGCTTTTCTCTGCAACCACTCTTTAATCGCGACAGCGCGACGCTCAGATAAGTCGACGTTCACTTCGCGGCTGCCGGTATTGTCGGTGTGCCCGTTCACGGTCACGAACAACGCGCCGGCAATGGCCAAGTCGTCCTTGATCTGGGCCATCCTGCGTTCACCGTCAGGAGTCAGCGTGGCCTTCCCAGTCTCGAATTCGATGTTCCAATTACGCTTTGAAACTACGGAGCCAGTGTCGGCTGTAGGACTGAAACTGGCGACATCCGGTTCCGCGCCGGATTGTGCAAGCTGCGAAGAAGCTCCCAGAATGTACGAAGTGTCGAGGATCTCCTTCACATCGGGAATCTTGTTGTCGTCCTTGAACAAGTTAGGGTATTGCTGGGTGGCAATGTTTCCAAAGACAGTGTAGGTGGACTTGAAGTTATTGTTGGCCCCCGGCTGCAATCCGAACAACAACAAGTTGTCAGCCAGATTGTTGACTGCTGAACCTCCGAGTTCAACCTGGGTCCCGGTCTTGTCGGTCTCGCGTGTCCCTTTGTAGTATGTCAGCCAGTAGTCACCATTCTGTTCGTTATATACCTTGGCGCTAATGCCTGCCGCGCGCTTCAGGACCTCAGGGAAAGCTTTGAGCTGGTCCGCCGCCTCAAAACTCGCTGCGAGCATTCCCTGGACTTCATCGCGATGGTCCTGGTTGAACTTCTTGATGCCGATGATCACATCCGGCATCTGCGACCGGTATTGCCTCGACGAAACGATGGACACCAACCCGCCGCGACCATGGGCCACGTTCACATCACCGGGCGTCCATGTGACTACACCGTTCACGCAAACATTCTTCGTTTCGCCGGTCAAGCGGCCATCCTGGACAACCTTGCGGTCTTCACAGGTATTGGCGTTATAGATTTCGGCGGCTTTGAGGTAATCGGGCGCGTTGACCCAGTTCAGGGCGTCCGGGTCCCAGGTTTTCTCGTCAGGATTGTTTTTGATCTCGTTATCGGCAGCCCACTTCATGGCGATATTCCAATCGCCGTCACGCAGCACGCCGGCGATGAGGGAGCCTTTGGCTGCCTGGGGATTCGCTTTCCACGCCGGCAGTCCCATGAGTTTATCTTCGCCGCGTGAATATCCCGTTGAACCAATCACCTGGGCAATGTAATCGCCCTTGCCACCATCGAGCTTCTTGAGCTGCGGGTTGACCGCGGCAAAAAACTGCCCGGAGCCATCCCCCATAATCAGCACATAATTGGCCCCGGACGAGCACTGCTCCGCTCCATCGTGTATCTCCTTGGCGCAGGCAATCAAGTCGTTTTGCATCTGGCTGGTATCATCCTGGCGAATGAGCTTCAGATTGACCCCGTGCTTCTGCATCAGGCTATTGCGCGTGGTGTCCACTCCACCGTTGGCATAGATATAGTTCATCTGGGCATTCCACGCCCAGATTTCAGTGCGGATCAGCGACGCTTTTACCGATGCCGCCACCGGATCAGGAAACGGAGCCGGCTCCACGTTGGCCAGCACTGCGTCTTTAACGTCTGGCAATACGGCTTTACTTGGAATGAGGGCCTTGGTAATGCCGGGAGCAGGAATCCAGCCATGGCTCACCGCCGTGCGGAAACCAAAAAACAGGGCGCCGCCAAAAAGCAGGAGGAGAACAATCTTCGCCCCTGGCTTCAATCTGTGCCCCGATGGGGGTTTGGATATGGTGTTATTGAACATTGGTCCGTTTCCTCCGCAATCATTCTTCAGCGAATCAAATCGCTGTAATCATCTTTCCGGCTTCCAGCGGCGCCGTCCGGTGAACCCACGCCCGCTTGCACCGTAGCCGCTCCAGTTCCACTTCCCGTAGGCAGCAGCTTATGCTGGAATTCATTCAGTTGCTTCACTGCCTCGTCATTGATGGCGCCGGTCTCCAAGTCCATGTTGGTCATGAGCTTGTTGGCAAGGCGGTTAAAATCTTCCATCTCGCCCAGCATCTGCCCGGCATCATTGGCCAGGTATTCAAGCGTCTGATCGTAGATCTGGTTGGCAACCGGGTCGCCCTTGAAAATCTTCTTGGCTGCCTGAAATACGGAATATGCCTTTTTCAAGGCCTTCCGCCGCATTTCCTCTTCAGCCACACGGTTCTCTTTGTCAGTGACCTGGAACTCCGCGGTGGCCCTCCAGCGAATGAGCTGGTCGTAAAGAATCTGCAGCTTGTTCTTCAGGTCCGTGAGTGACTTATTAATGTTGAGCAGGCTGGCGGCATGGCGCTGGTTGGTGATTTTGGCCGACATGAACTGCTGCTGGTCAAGCGGGGCCAGACCGGGCGCGGCCAGCCTTTTGTCCGCCTGGTTGGTCAACGCCAGGCTGTGCTCCGCCTCTTTCTGGTTGGCATCAATCTGGTTCTGGAGCGTCCTGATAGAACCATTCAGGTTCCCCAGTTGGTCGTCCATCACGGCAAGATTTTTCTTCATCTCGGCGATGTAGTTCTTAAGGATGCCGATAGGGTCCAACTCTATGAACAACCCTGTCAGAAAGCGCATGGCGCTCTGGAAGATGAGCTTGGCCAGAGTGCGCACGTGCCGGCTCGTGAGGACGTACAAGCCCACCAGAATGCCCCCAATGAGCATGATGAGGTGCAGCGTATCCGTGGCTGCTGCGATCAAGAATGGGAGAATCTGAACGAATCCGTAGCCTCCCGCGAGCAGGGCAAGGACGAGAACGACCTTGCCGACTGCCCCTTCTGGACGCTGCCAGAAGGTCTTCAAGCCTTGCATCACAGGGGAAGAACCTGGCGTGATTCCCATGACGTCTCCTTATTGCAAAATATTTTCAAACTCTTTGCGCTGTTGCTGAATTTCAGCCTTGCGCCGCTCAAACGCGGCCCCAAAATTTGCCTTTGCCTGTTGCAGCTTGGAACGCGACACGTCGACCTCCGACTGCATCGACTTGACCTGCTGCTGAAGATCGGCGATTTCTTTCTGCTTTTGCTGGATCGCTCCGGAGAGCTGGTTGATCTGTGCCGTCTTGCCTTCCACTTCGCTCTTGCCTACCTCATCGGACTGCTTGTTGAACGAACCCGCCGACGAGTTGAGCACCGTCAGCAGCGAGTCAAAGCCATTCAAAATGGCCTCCCTGGTCAGGCCCGCCTGGGATTGCGCCGTGGCCAAAGCGGCCTTGTACCGCAAAGACTTGTCTGGAATGATGGATGCCAAAGGGGCCGCGAAAGCCTCAATTTTGGCCAGTTCAGGGACCGCCGAAAATTCCGTTTGCTTGACCAGACGGGCGTAGAACTGGTTATCAGAAGCAGCGGGCGAGGCTGAAGAAGCAGGCGGAGTAAAAACAACCGGGCTACTCGCAGGCGCTACCGCCCTGGGCGCTCCTTGCGGCGCGGAGGTTGCCACCTGTTTCGGTTGCGGTTCTTCTTCGAAAATTGCGTTTTTGATGAGATCGATGAAAGTCATCTTACCCGCCTCACTTTGCTACTCCCGGTCGGCTAATCGTAGACCGTAAGTCCTTGTCTTTTCAATAAGTAAATTGCCTGTAGCGGCCTCTAACAAAGCCGGAAAGCGCCTGTTGATTCGCTCTTTTTCTGTGCGCGTCCCGCCTTGGGACATCTGCGCCACAGAAGCAGCTTACTTGATGCACTCCGTTCAAAAGAAACGGTCTGCCTGGGGAAAGGGAGTGGTTAGGGCGTTCCTCAAAAGCTACTTCTGTACCGCCCGTTTTGTCAAACAATTTCCGGCCATCGCAATACTGCTCCAATACCACAACCTGACAGAATCGTGATAGACGTTCTGGCAAGGAGTTGGAGCCGCCACCACCTTTTCCTCTGGATCCCATTAAAGCGGGTATAAGAACAACATGCAATTCAGCTACAATGGGCAATCTTGCTGTTCAAAATGACTCGGTTTTTGAACTGACAAACGTCGACTTACGGATTAACCTGTGCCCCCCAAAACTTTGTCTTCGGTCCTCAGCCAGGTTGTCGAGGGCAAGGCTGAATATGATGTCCGGCTACTGGCCCAACAGCTTGGAACAAATTACCGTTCATTAATGTACTGGCTCAGAGGAGACCGGCACATTCCCGCCTATCTATTGCCGCGGATCTGTCTTCTGTTGCGAAATTACGAACCACTGGATGTTCTTGAGTCCCAAGCTGGACGAGTGGCGTTCAAAATCCCGGACCCACAGCAAACCTCAGAAAAAGAATTCTTGGTAATTTCCAACCTTATTAAGGATGTTGGCTCTGCCCTGGAGAGCATCGCCAATACCTTGGCGGACGGCATTGTAGAAGAACATGAATTGAAAACCACCATTCCTAAGCTTGAAGCCGTAATCCAGGAATGCGCATCGGTGAAATATCTGCTGGAGACACTGTACAAAAACAGAAAAAAGAAAAAGAGAAACTAGACTTACCACTGATGACACTGATTTGACTGATGAGCATCTGCTAGCTACTGGCTTCTAGCTGCTAGTGAAAGAGTGGCAAATAGCAATCACCAGTGTCAAAGTTTGATTGTTCCTATCCCCGATCTCCTGGTCTCCCGATCACCGGATCACCCGATTTCCCGCCGCTCTCTGCGACCTCTGCGGTTAAGAGACTTTTGTACATTCGCGTTGTTCGCGTTCATTCGCGGCTGAAAGAGTTGTTTCACCAGCAGCCAGAAGCTAGTAGCTTCTCTCATCAGTGGTAAGGTTTTAGCTTCCCCGATCACCCGATCTCGAAATCTCCCAATTGTTATGATAAATTTTTCTGCTGCCCCCAGGAATGGGCAAGGAACGTGCTGCGCACTGATCCAAAGACATCACCCAAACTCGAGCCATCCAATATTCTCGACATTCTGGGAAGAGACCTCTTCGCTCCGTTTACGGCGGTTGCGATTCCAGCAAAAGTCATCTGGTGTAACTTCGAGCTGGCCAGAGAGCTGGGCTTTGATGTTCCCGATTCCAACCAGATGAGTCCGAAGCTGCACGAGCAACTTATTGCTGCCTTTGCTTATAGGGTTTTGCGGCCGCGCGAGGACGCTGCCGGAAGACCCACCATCACCTTGTATGCCGACCGCTACGGCGGCGATGGAGTTTCTCCGTCGCTAGGCTCAGGCCGGGGAGGTTACTTCCCATATTGCAATGCCTTTACCAAGGGGATGGGACACACTCCTCTCCATCGCCATGACGATCCGGACGATTTCGAGCACTCGCATGGCGGACTCAATATGTTCCAGGCATTTGCGGAGGCAGTGTTCAGCGAGGTCAACATGAACCTCTTCGAAGGAAACACAACCCGTCTGCTGGTGATCATCGACCAGAATGACTACACCGTGACTCCCAAAGGTGAAAGGATTCCGAGAGCCATTACCATCCGGGTGGGCGACCAGCTCCGTCCCGGTCACCTCCTGGCAAAACACTGTTGGGACCAGCGTTCCCGATTGGATGTGTTTCTGAACATGACTCGCGAAACGGGCCAGCTCGTAATCCGAAACGATGGTGCGCCCGATCTCCGCTCCACCATGCTGCGCATCATCGACGCCCATGCGCGGACAGCGGCCCAGCAAGCCCGCTGGCGGGTATCGCATCGCTTCCTCAGCACCTCGAATATGAGAATGGATGGCGGCATGATGGACCTGAATACGCAACGGACCGATCCTCGCGTAGCACCCATCCGGCCCAACCATTCTCTAAAAGAAGACGTATCTCCCTACACCGACTACATGGACCGCACCCAGCAGATGGTGAGGCTCTATCGGACCCTGCGTAGAAGCCTCTCACCGGACCGGCGGCGAGAGCTCAACGCTCTGTCGATCAACATCCTGAAGGAGATGGACCGCGCCTATCTCAAGTACCTCGGCCTGCAAATGCTCGGCGCGACTGGGATGAAAAGCAAGATGGCCCGCCGGATCCTCAGCGACTATCCTGGCGTCGCACAACGCTTTCTCGAAGTCCTGATGAAGATGACCGAAATCAAGAACCGATCAAAGATACTTGTCAACCGAGTCATCATCCACGAAGCTGCCGTGCTGGATGTGTTTTATCTGCTCGCCATCTACCCTCAACGCTACTTCAAAAATCCCGAAGCGCGCGACCTGCGGATGGTCCGTAGCGCCCTGCAACCTATCTACAAAGGCAATCCATCTCACATTGCCAGCAAGCGTGCCGCCGTTGGCAGGCTGATTGTGGAGTTTATTGACGCCTACCGGGGGCTGATGCAGGCGTGCCAGCCGCTGGCGAAGGAATACTACGGCGATGAGGAGAACATGCAAGCCTCCATCCAGTTGCGCGCCGCATTTGAAAACAAACCAGTCAAGCTGCTATTTCGAGAGACTTATATCAATGACTACAAGAAGGCGATTGCAGAATACAAAACGACGGGAGACATCGAGATATTCCGGGAAGTCGTCGATGAAAGGATTACCGCTTCGCTACGCCATGTAGAAGGGATCATGCGCCAGGGAGAGCGGCAGTTGCTGGAAGATGGAAGCCTGGAGCTGCAAGTGCGAGTGATGGACGGCATCCGCTATGCGGTCAGGGCCTGGAACGACACCCGGCAGACGCGCTGCCTCCATGTAAGCGCGCCCCTGAAACTGCTCGAAGAACAGATTTCATCCGAGGTAGCTGCTTACCATTCTCTTAAAACCAGGCCGTCTCCCAGGCCGTTAAAGTTGAAAGAACAAAAGTATTGCTACAAATTCACCATCGACAACTGGGTGACCTCGGATGAAGTCAGCGCAGGGATACAGTTTGACAAGCGCAACAAAGCCACCATCGCATTCGCTTGCATACCAACCTCCAGCATGATTGGAGAGTTACAAGGCTACTTCTATGCCCCCCGACAAAAAAACGCCGATGCAGGCAAACACGCTACCAGGCGATATGTTTTTGCCCTCCCCGACCAAATCGACCTGGCAGAACTATTGGCAGAGCAAGGACATTCACACGCCGGCCTAAAGGGCGCAAAAGGTGCGGGAACTTGAATCGCTCCGTACCGATTTCCAGTCGAATAAGAGTAACTTGATCTGTCCGCCTGATTGCCGTACAGTATTAGAAGTACATAGAGGTTGACAATGAGACCGGCAGTCAAATCCAAACATCCGCGCCTACGGAAGCAGCAGCGCCTTGAGGCCAGGGTAACCGCCGATCAAAAGCGGCTTATTGAACGTGCCGCAGAATTGCGTGGCACGAGCGTAACCGAGTTCGTCGTGGTGAGTGCGCAGCAAGCCGCCACCGAAACAATCAGGGACTTTGAGACATTAACTCTTCGAGACCGGGCGCGCACGATCTTTGTGAATGCCATTCTGAATCCGCCTGTCCCTAACGAGGCAGCTCGGAAAGCCGCACAGCGATACAAGGAACAAATGGGACTTTAATTGGACGGCAAATCAGAGAAGCCGAAATTCACCATTGAGCCGCTCGGAACGAAGCATGACCGAGTGGCTTTTTCTTGTGGTGTCGAAGCACTCGATACCTATTTGCACAGGCAAGCAGGACAGGACCTAAGGAAACGCGCTGCGGTTCCGTTCGTTATTACACCAGATGGGAAGACGATTGCGGGCTACTACACTCTGTCTCAGTACGCGGTTGAGCTAGATATTGTCCCTGAAGTACTGCTTAAGAAGTTATCTAAATACCGAGTAGTTTCGGTAACTCTTCTCGGGCGGCTTGCAGTTAGCCGTGAGTTTCGTGGGCTCGGATTGGGAGCAAGGTTACTGATGGACGCTCTCTTCAGAAGCCTTCGGTTAAGTAACGAAGTCGCGTCGGCAGCCGTGGTCGTAGACGCAAAAGATGCCTCCGCTGCTGCTTTTTACAAGAAATACGGCTTTATGGAACTGCCCAAAGTAGACCAACGTCTCTTCTTGCCGATGGGAACAATCGAAACACTCTTTCATCAGGGTAGGTCTCAATATTGAGAAGAGATTCGGGTTATGCGTTGGCTCACCGCAGAGAACGCAGAGAGAACCAAACACTTTTTGAAAATACGAAGGAAATCAAGACGCAAATTAGCTTCGTTTCGCATTCATTCGAGGCTAAAGAATTAGTTTCACCAACTGCCAGAAGCTAGTGGCCAGCAGCTTCGCTAATCAGCGTTGATCAGCGGCAATCCGCTGTAAGAATTGGCTTTGTCTTGGGTTATAGCGGATCACCAGATCTCCCGATTCCCATCTTCCTCTGCGGTGAAGTAAGAATTCGCTTTGTCTTCTAATTCGCCGCCCATTTACGTTAATTCGTGGCTATCTTCTCTGCGACCTCTGCGTACTCTGCGGTTGAAGGTGCTCGTTTATCAGCGTTGATCAGCGAAAATCAGCGGCAAGAATTGGCTTTGTCTTGGGTTATAGCGGATCACCAGATCTCCCGATTCCCATCTTCCTCTGCGGTGAAGTAAGAATTCGCTTTGTCTTCTAATTCGCGCCCATTTACGTTAATTCGTGGTTATCTTCTCTGCGACCTCTGCGTACTCTGCGGTTGAAGGTGCTCGTTTATCAGCGTTAATCAGCGAAAATCAGCGGTAAGAGATTGTTTTGCCTTCTCATTCGCGTTCATTCGCGGCCAATCTTCCTCGCAGTCGCTCCTCGAGCTCCTCAAGGTCCGCCACAAACCACACCTGCTCGCCCCTGTTCGACTCGTAGACAAAATCCCGCAAGGCCGAGCTCTCACTCACATGCCGGGAGATGTCGCCAACGATCGCCACCCGCAGATGATAGGTCACAAATTTCTGGATGATCTCGCCCGCCACCCGCGTCTTCGGGCGAAAAAAGTCATCACTCAGCCGCTCGACGGGAATCACAATGAAATTTGCGCGATGCTGCCAAGCCAGGCCGACCAGCTCCACCGCGTCCCGGTCTTTCTGCAACTGCGCCCCTTCCGCCGCACATTCAAAGATGCGCATGCCGTGAAGCTCATAAAATCTGGCAGCCATGGTTTAAGCGGTCTCCGAACTATTATCAAACTGTGATACAAACCCAGGATACCGCGATCAACGAAAATAAGCGGTAAGAAGGAAAGCACCTCTTCACCGCAGAGGTCGCAGAGAACGCAGAGAGAACCAAACACTTTGAAATACGGAGGAAATCAAGACTCAAATTATCTTTGTTCGCATTCATTCGCAGCGAAAAGAATTTGCTTCACCAGAAGCCAGAAGCTAGTGGCCGGCAGCTTCGCTAATCAGCGTTCATCAGCGAAATCAGCGGTAAGAAATATGCCTGCCTTGGGTTGCAACCGATCACCCGATGTCCCGATCTTCCGACCTGTCCCGGCGTGCCGTGGATTCGCGGCCAATCTTTCTCTGCGTCCTCAGCGACCTCTGCGGTGAAGAGGTGTTGGTTGCAGTCACACTACGAGTTATCTCTCACGCAGGGTGAGAATCTCAGGATGAAAAAAAATGCCGCTACAGCCGCTACGCCGCTACAAGGCGCATAAACATTGGCGTGGAGTGCACCCCTTGGGTGAGACAGTGAAACTCCGCTACACCTAACGGTTGGAATGATTTTACGACTCACACTGTACCCTTGTCTTGCATA